>Ga0075425_100010176_pt1 | contig 10025 bp, 5 predicted proteins | sample SoiMethybrSBSTD4_FD_75300 | JGI IMG/M metagenome (GOLD analysis project Ga0075425, IMG submission 75300) | Bulk soil microbial communities from a Populus tree surrounding site in Tennessee, USA - Soil MetaG P. TD hybrid SBSTD4 | ecosystem: Environmental > Terrestrial > Soil > Tree plantation... | reverse complement strand
CGAGTTCCGTGCGGCGTTCGCCCTCGATCCAACGTCGGCGAAGGCGCAGCGCAATCTCGGCGATGCGCTGTCGACGAAAGGCGACGCGGCGGGCGCCATCGACGCCTTGACGCGCGCCGCGGCGCTCGATTCCTCGGACGCGGCGATCCGCTACGACCTCGCCGGCGCGCTGCTCGAGGAGGGCCGGCTCGACGAGTCGATCGCGGCGTTCCGCGCGGCCCTCACGCTGGCGCCGAACTTCGCCGAAGCGCACAACAACCTCGGCATCGCCCTCGGATCGCAGGGCAAGCTGGACGAAGCGATCGAGGAGTTCCGCCGGGCGCTGGCCATCCGCACCGATTTCGCGGACGCGCAGAAAAACCTGAGCACCGCGCTCGAGGCGAAGCGGCGTCAGCCGCGGAGCCGTTGAACGAAGCCAAGCGGCGTCCACCGCGCAGCCGTTGAACGAAGCCAAGCGGCGTCAGCCGCGCAGCCGGTAGAAGCGGCCGCTTCGATACAAATCGCGCCGCTCGCGGATGGCGGCGGCGAGCGGCGGGGGCGGTTCGAGCGCGAGCGCGGCGTCCGCCGCCTCGACGGCGCGGTCGAACGCCCCTGCGGCCGCGAGCGCCGATGCGAGCACGTCGAGCACGTTGGGATCCTGCCGCGCGGTCAGCGCCACGGCGCGTTCCGCGAACCGCACCGCAGCAGCGGGATCGCGCATCGCCTCGCCGGGCGCAGCCGCAAGGAGCGAAGCCAGATTCGCGAGCGCTTGAGGCCAGTCCGGGCTCAGCCGCACGGCTTCGCGAAAATGCGTCAACGCTTCGTCGAAGCGCGCGCGCTGCAGCAGCAGCACGCCGAGATTGTTGTGCGCCTGCGGATAGTCTCCGCGGCGCGCGAGCGCGGCGCGGTACTCGACGACCGCTTCGTCGAGCCGCCCGTCGACGTTGAGCGCCGTGCCGAGGTTGAAGTGCGCGGCCGCCGACTCCGGTTTCAGCGCCAGCGACGCCCGGAAATGGGCGACCGCCTGATTCGCATGTCCCGACTGCAGATACAGCATCGCCGCATCGTCGTGCAGCGCGGCGTCGTTCGGATCCCGGCGCAGACGCGCTTCGGTCCCGACGATGTCCTCGGCGGTCATCTTGTCGCCGAACGCGCGGTTGAGCGCTGCGAGGTCGCGATCGTCGCGCGGCTGGACCTGGACCCAGAGATCGCCCATCTCGTCCGACGACCGCTGTCCCCACTGCACGCGGACGGGCGGCCGGCGCGTATTGCGCGGATTGTCCGCGGAGTTGTCGTACGTGTATCGCATGGCGAGCGTGGTTCCCCGCGGCAGCCGCATCGGCGTGAGATACCGATAGACCTGCTGCCAGCGGAAATCCCAGTCCTTGATGACGACGAGCGGCCGGCTCGTGCCGTCGGGCAGCGTCGCCGTTCCACGAACATCGCGCGCGAGATAGTGCGCGTGCGGCTGGACGGCCTGCACGTCGACATCCACCGGCAGCACGATGGAATCCTCGATCACGTACTGCGCCGCGCCGGGCGGGATGTCGATGTTCTGCCGGCCGAGCCGCAGCATCGCCGGCGTCCGCTCGGGCGGATCGTCGGTGAAATACAACGCGATCGACGGCTGAACGCGCTCGGGTCTTCCCGTCGGCTGCATGTGCAGCTCGACGACCAGATCGGTGTTCGGCTCGAGCCGCCACGCGAGGCCCTTCGGCAGCGGACGCGGCAGCTGGCCAGGCGTCCATCCGAGGAACTGCCCGTCCGGATACACGGCTGAACGCGAGAGCAGTCCGTCGTACCCGGGAGCGGGATCGGCTTCGTCCAGCGCGCGCGACGATCCGCTGGTGTCGATCCGGATGTTCGCGTGATGAACCACGGACGGCGCGCCCGGATTGAATTCCATCGCGCGGACGAGGCGCTCGCGATCGACACGCAACGGCATGACGAAGATGCGGAAGACGTCTGTACCGCCGGCCGGCAGCGTGTACGCCGGCGGGGAGACGACGAGATCGGGCGGACCGAGCTGCCAGCCCGGGATGAACGATGGCGGCGACGGCGCAGCCGATCGATCGCCTTCGACGGCTCCATCGTCCACCCAGCGCTGCAGCGTCTCGATATCGCGATCGCTCAGCGGCTGCTGGCCGACGAAATCGCCCGACCCGGGCTCGATTTTCCACGGCGGCATGTAGCGCCGCTTCGTGACGGACACGATCTGCCGCGAGCGCCGGCGGACGTCGTCGTAGCTCGTGAGGCTGAACGGGGCCGGCCCGCCGGCATGATGACATTCGACGCAGTGCGCGTAGACGATCGGCGCGACATCGCGCGCGAACGTCACCGGCGCGGCCTGTGCGAGCGCGGCGGCGAACACCACGGCGAGCGACATCAGGCGGATGGTAGCATTCCCGCCCGTGCCTCGCTCCCGTCGACAGAAGCCGGCGCCGCCGCCGCGGCCGTCGTTCGGCCGCAGCGCCGTCATCGTCTTCGCGACCGCGCTGGCGGTCCGGCTGATGTACGTCTGGCAGATTCGATCGTCGCCGTTCTTCGACACGCTGCTCGGCGACGCGCGCGCGTACGACGAGTGGGCCCGGCGGATCGCCGCCGGCGAGTGGATCGGCCGCGAGGTGTTCTATCAAGCGCCGCTGTATCCGTACTTCCTCGGGACGCTCTATGCGATATTCGGCCGCGACCTGACGACCGTGCGCGTCGCGCAGGCGATCCTGGGCTCGTCAGCGTGCGTTCTGCTCGCGCTCGCGGCGCGCCGGCTCTTCTCTGTTGATCATTCCGGGGGCCCCGTTCCCCCGGAGCGCGTCGGACTGGTCGCCGGCCTGATGCTGGCGCTCTACGCGCCCGCGATCTTCTTCGACGGTCTGCTGCAGAAGACGACGCTCGACGTCTTCTTCATGTGCGCCGCTCTTGCGCTGACGGCGCGCATCGAATGCGGATTGCGGAATGCGGATCGCGGCATGCCGCGGCTCTGGCTAACTCTGGGCGCCGTGATGGCGCTGCTCGCGCTGACGCGCGAGAACGCGCTGGCGCTCGTCGTCGTCCTGCTCGGTTGGGCGCTCTGGAAGTTTTCCTTCAGATCCGCCGCGGCCCTCGTCGTGGGAGTCGCGATCGTGCTGCTGCCGGTCGGCATCCGCAACAGGGTCGTCGGCGGCGAGTTCCTGCTGACGACGTCGCAGTTCGGCGCCAACTTCTACATGGGCAACAACCCGCTCGCCGACGGGACGGAAGCGTCGCTGCGCGCCGGGCGCGGCACCGCGGAATACGAGCGCGAGGACGCGACGCAGCTGGCGGAATACGCCGCCGGCCGGCGGCTGACGCCGGCGGAAGTATCGTCGTACTGGGCCGGCCGCGCGTTCGCCTTCATCCGATCGCAGCCGGGCGCGTGGCTGATGCTGACGGCAAAGAAAGCGGCGCTCCTCGTCAACCGCACCGAGTGGCTCGACACGGAGGCGCAGGAAAGCTACGCGGAGTGGTCCTGGCTTCTGCGCGTCCTCGCCTGGATCGGCAACTTCGGCGTGCTCGTGCCGCTTGCCGTGCTGGGCGTGATCGCGACGTGGCAGCGGCGATCGAACCTGTGGATCGTCTACGCGCTCGCGCTGGTGTACGCCGCGAGCGTCGTCGCGTTCTACATCTACGCGCGGTACCGGTTTCCATTGGTGCCGTTCCTGGTGCTGTTTGCGGCGGCGGGATGTGGCGCGGTGAGAGGTGGCGCGTTCTTTTCGTCGCCGCGGCAGTGGGCGACGCCCCTCATCGGCGCCGCGGCAGCAGCCGCGGTGGCCAATTGGCCTCTGCTGTCGTCCGACATCCAGCGTGCCGTGACGGAGAACAATCTCGGCGCCGCGCTTCAGGACGACGGCCGTCTTTCGGACGCGGCGGCGCACTACCGCCGTGCGACAGAGATTCGCCCCGAGTATCCGCCGCCCTACAACAATCTCGGTGTCGCCCTCGCGGCGGAAGGCAAAGAGAGCGAGGCCGTCGCGGCGTATCGACGCGCGAGCACGCTCGACGCGACGTACGCGGATCCCCACTACAACCTCGCCAACGCCCTGCTGCGTCAGGACCAGCCGCAGCCAGCGACGCAGGAGTTCGAGCGAGCCATCGCGCTCGCGCCGCCGTCACCCGACGTCTTCAACAACTTCGGCGTCGCGCTCGCGCAGCAGGGACGGATGGAAGACGCGCTGAAGCAGTTCGAGCGCGTGCTGCGGCTCGATCCGGACTCGGCGAAGGGTCACCGCAACGCAGGCAACGCGCTGGTGGCGCTCAATCGCGTGGACGAGGGGATCGCACATCTGCGGCGGGCGGTGGAGCTCGCCCCGGCGGAGGCCGATTTCAGAAGGGATCTTGCTGAAGCTGAAAGTCTGAAGTCTAAAGTCGGAAGCCTGAAGTGAAAACTTCAGACCTCCGACCGACTTCAGACTTCAACTTGCATCAATCAGAAGTTACCACCGGGTCTGAATCGACAACCCGATGATGCGTCCCTGAACGATGCTGTTCGGACGGAGGTATGCGCCGCCCGAGAGCGCGTAGCTCGTCGACGCGACGGTGATGACCTTGTCCGAGTTGTTGATGTTGAACAGCTCGAGCTGCGGCATGAGCGTCACGCCCTGGACCCTGAAGTTCTTCGAGAACTTCAGATCGAGCTGATTCAGCCGTTCGTATCGCTTCACACCCGACGGCTGCAGCGCGACGGTAAAGGCCGTGCTGGTCAACGTCGAGTTGACGACGCCACCAGGCGTGCACGGCGCCGGGCACGCCGGGACCGGCACGCCGGCGGCGAGATAGTTCGCCGAGCCGTCCGGGTACCGCGTGAACGTCGTGCCGGAGCGCGCGATCGTGTAGCTGAGCGCCTGCGCGCCGCCGTCGTTGCTCTGGAACGTGCCGCTGACCGTGATGCCGTACTTCACCGGCCACGACGCGTTCAAACGAACGTTCGTGGCGAACGGAATCGTGTAGCCGCCCTCGAGATTGAACTGGTCGCAGAACCGCGAATTGTTCGGATTCTGCACCTGGCCCGACTTGCAGTCCTTCTGGAGCGCACGCTCGAAGGAGACGCCGCCGAACACGATGGCGCCGGCCTTCGGACGCGCCCGCATCGAGAACTCGTAGCTGTCCACGACGTTGCGCTGATCCGGATCGAGCGACGTCACGTTCGCCGATGCGCGGCTGTTCGCCGTCGAGCTGATGTTGTAGATCGTGATCGGCGATCCGTCGACCGGATTGAAGATCTGCACGGGCGTGTAGTCGGCGGGCGTGACGGCCGTGTTGATCGTCGTCGTCTGATTCCGGAACGTCGTGTGATACCAGGCGCCGCCGACGGACAGCCGCGGTCGCAGTTCGTGGTCGACCTGGATCGCGTTTTCGATGCTGTACAGGCGCGGATAGCCCGCGTATGTTCCCGCGTCGGACAACAGCCCGAAATTCGACGCCAGCTGCGTGAGATCGAGCTCGCAGCCCGGAGTCTTGTACACACAGTCGGTCCTCACGGTTCCATCGGCGTTCCAGGTCCGCTGGCCCTGGGCGATGCCGTCGCTGTTCAGATCCGTCCACGGAACGGCGCCCGAAGTCTTCGACGACAGCGGATTGAAGCCGGACGCGATCGCGGTCGTCTGAGCCGCGTTGTAGCGGTTGATGGAGTACTTGACGGCGGTCTTGCCGTTGCCGAACAGGTCGTACACCACCTGGAAGCGCGGCGCGATGTCCTTCCAGTTCGGCAAGTCGAGATTCTCCGGCGCGGTGCGCGCGGGCACGAAGCGCCCGGCCGGCGCCGTTTGCGACACCACCTGCGAGTTGAGGTACTCCCAGCGCAGGCCGGCGCTGATCGTGAGACGGTTCATCGTCCAGGTGTCCTGGCCGTAGACGCCGAGGTCCCAGTTCAGCTTCTCTTCCGACTGCACCGGTGTGTTGCGGATGATGACGCTGTTCGCGCCGGTGAACACGATCGGTCCGCCGTTGGCGATGTACTGCGTGTAGTCGGCCGTGTTGAACTGCTCGGTGAGATCGCCGTTCGCCCGCGTCGAATGGAAGAAGTCGCCGCGTGTGCCGTTCATGCCGAATTTCGCGTGATGCGAGCCGGTGACATACGACAACGATGCGTTGTAGCTCGAACGCGTCGGGTACTCCTGCCCTGCGGACGTCGGCGCGGTGGACCGCCCGCCCAGTCCGGTCCCCACCTGAATCCGCGAGGAGTTCGCGAACCAGTCCGCCGTGCCACGCTCTTTGTCGACGCCCGGCTGCATGTCGACGTCCCGCTTCTCGATGTTGAACGCGTAGCCCGCTTCGAGGAGCAGCCGGCTGCTCATGGTCGACTGGAACTTGAGTGAGCCGGTCGAGTAGTTCGGCGACGTCCAGACGTTCGACGCCGTCTCCGGGTCGTAGTAGCTCTGCATGTCGTGCGCGCGGTACTTGCTGATGCGGTCGTAGTAGACCGAGAACTTGTTCTTGGCGCTCGCCTGATACGTCACGCGGCCGTAGATGTCGCGGATGTAGTTGTAATCGTCGCCCTGCGAGCCGCCGTCGAAGAACGTGTTCGAGATGCGGTTGCTCGTGCGGAAGTCGCGGCCCGTCGCGAAGAACCACACCTTGTCCTTCATGATCGGCCCGCCTTCCGAGGCCGAGAAGTCCGAGATGTACTCGGTGCTGTTGCCGACGTTCAGGCCGGCGGTCTGGAGACGCGGCGTCAGGTTGTCGCCCTGGAGGCCGCCGGGACGGTTGGCGTATCCGGCCGATCCGCTGAACTTGTTGCCGCCGTCGCGCGGAATCATGTTCAGCCGCACGCCGCCCGACGACGTTTCCGCGCTGATGCCGCTCGTCTGATAGCTCATCTCCGCGCTCGCGGCGTCGTTGAAGTAGCTCTGCACCGCGCCGTTCGCCTCGAGGCCATTGACCATCATGCCGTCGACCATCACCGTGACATTCGCGGCGCTCTGGCCATGGACCGACATGTAGGTCTGCATCGCGGCGCGCGATCCGCCGACGTCGGGCAGGCTCAGGTTCACGCCCACCACGATCTGGCCGATGCTCTGAATCGTTTTGCCCGTCGGCAACGCGTCGAGCGTGTCTCGGTCGATCACCTGGACTTTCGCGGCGCTCGTGGTGTCGACGACCGGCGACGCCGTCGTGACGGTGATCGTCTCCTCCAGCGCGCCGAGCTTCATGTCCGCGTTGATCGTCGCGGTGAACTCCGATGGGAGCTCGACGTTCTCGCGTTTGATCGTCTGGAAGCCCGTCAGCGTGAACGTCACCACGTAGGTGCCGGGACGCAGGTTGGGAATCTTGAACTCGCCGCGGCCGTCGGTCGTCGCCGTGCGCGACTTCTCGATGAGCACCTCGCTCGCCGCCTCGACCGTCACGCCCGGCAGCACGGCGCCGGTATTGTCCTTTACGGTGCCCGCGATCGCGCTTTGCGCCGACGCGGTGTGAGGGAGCAATACAACGGACGCTATTACCAGGAACAGACCGAACGCCAGTTTCCGTGCGCTCATCAGCCGCCCTCCTTGGACCAAAATCGCGTCGTAAGCGACTTACAAAGAAACGATTAAGCCGGGAGGCTACGCAAAGCCGTTGACGGGGTCAAGCGAATAAGGAGTCCGCAGCGGTGGCAGCCGCAGCCCGGACGGAGTTTTGGATCTCTACGCTTTCGGCGTAAATGCAAGGAAGCGCCGCGAATTGTCGGCAAGAATCCGCTTCAGCGTCGCTTCGGCGACCCCGGCCTTGGTCAGCATCGAACCGAAGACGGTCACCGTCTGCGCGATGCCCGGCCCCCCGTTCTTCTTCAGCGCCCGGCCGTTGCTGAAATCCGAGGACAGCAGAAGCTGGTCCGCGTATCCCGCCTCGAGGAACGCCAGGATCGTCGTCACTTTCTGTGCGTCGGGAACGATCGGGATCGTCACGCGGTCGAAGCCGACGAACACGCCTCGTTTCGCCAGCTGCTTCGGGATCTCGGCCTTCACGTCGTCCAGGCAGCAGACGTGGCCGATCGCGACGTGCTTCGGATCCGCGCCGGCGGCTTCGAGGACGTCCAGCTGCTTGAGCGCCGCGTCCATCGGCACCGGCGTCGCCACCTGGCGTGTGCCGGTGTACGCGTTGTGCGTGAAGATCGGCAGCCCGGTTTTCGCCTGCGCTTTTCCCACCGCGGCAAAAACCTTTTTCTCGTCGTCGGTCAGGACGCCGCCCTGCTGACCGATTTCGCCGAACGCCCCGAGCCGGTGCTCCTTCGCATCGCGCGCGAGCTCGTCGGCGATTTGATCCGCGCTCTTCGTCGCGATGTCGGGCGGATAGTTCCGCTGCATGTAAAAGCCGCCGCTCGCGACAATGTGGACGCCGGACTCCTTCGCGATGCGGGTCAGCGCCGTCAGGTCGCGGTCCATGTCCAGATGCCCGCCGTCCACGAGACATCCGACGCCGTCGGTCTTTGCCGCCTTCGTCTCCTCGACCATCAGATCGACATCGTCGCTGAAGCTGGCGGGAACGGGCCGTCCCTGCGCTTCGGCGAGCGCTTTGGTGAGCGGATAGCGAATCGACAGATGCTCGTGGAAGAGCGTCGCGCCGCTGATGTCGTTCGGCGAAATGTCCTTGAGCAGCGTGCGGACGATCGCGCCGCGGGGAAAGGGAGAGGCCTGCGCGCGAAGCGCAGCCACGGCGCCCAGGGTTGCACCGGCCCCGAACAGCTCGAGCGCCTCTCGACGTGTCATCCGCATTCCGCGTTCCGCATGCCGCATGGCTTATTTCCTCCGCCAGCGGCTGAGTGTAAGGCCCTTTCCGCTCGCGGCAAAGTCCTTCGGGCGGGGACCGCCTGGCGACGCGATCAGGAAACGCACGTCGTCGCCAACCCAGTCCATGATGCCGAGAGTGACCTTGCCTTTCGCGCCGCCGCTCAGATTCAGATAGTCGACGGCGATCGGCGTCGCACTCTCGTCGAACTTCATCTTCGCGTGCGCCATCACCTGGCCGCCGAAGACGACTTTCATCTCGTTGCCGGCCGTCGTACGCGATCCGAACGAGAGCCACTCGGCCTTCATCGGTTCGCCATTGGTGACGAGCTCGATGGCGGACCACTCACCTTGAAGCGCGTCGAGCAGCCGCGTTCCGGCAACGGTGAAGCTCTGGATCTCTTTGGCCGTGGCCGCGGCGACGGGCGATCCGGTCTTCGGCTGACGCGTGCCGCCGGTGACCTTCTGCGGACGCTTTGCGTCCACACGGCGCAGGCGTTCCAGCGCGTGGCCGCTGCCCTTCTTCGTCGCAAAGCTTTTCGGTCGCGCGGCGCCGACGACGCCGAGGCAGATCGTCAGCTGGTCGCCGTGCTGTTCGAAGATGCCGTACGACGAATTGCCCGCCTCGGGGCCTTCGACGAACTCGATGTCGATGCGCATCGGTTCCGCCGACGCGTCGATGGTGAACACGCCGTCGTAATTCGCCTCGGCCGACTCCATGCGGAAGCGGTCGCCGTCGATCAGAATGCGCGACTGCGCCGCCGCGGCGGCAGGCATGTCGCTGCCGTCCACCTGGAGCGCGACAAACTGCCACTCGCCCTCGAGCGCTCGCAGCGCTTCGACGTGTGTGGCAAGCGCCGCCCACTTCTTGAAGCCGCTGTCGCGCGCGATCTTCAGCTGCGCGTCTGCGAGCTTCGCCTTTGGACTGCGCTTCTTCAGTTCGGCGAGGAGTTTCTTGGCCTGACCGCGAAGGTGTTCGAGACTCGGACGGGACGGGAGCGTAGCAGCCATGTGCCTCCGTGCAGACCCGGATCCGCGTTCAGGCTGCAGAAAAGAAGCACCGGCTTCAATGAATAGACGGGACGACGAAGGTGAGTTGAACTCTTCCCGCGGATCCGGCGGCGCCCTTCAGCGCGCGCGGGGATCTTATCGGTTCAAGGTTCAAGGTTCAAGGTTCAAGGTTCAGGGTTCCGCGGCTGGTTCGGTTCTTCCCCACCTGCCCCACCTGCCCCACCTGCCCCACCCGCCCCACCTGCCCGTTCAGACGACTTCGAACAGTCCCGCCGCCCCCATACCGCCGCCGATGCACATGGTGACGACGACGTTCTT
>Ga0075425_100010174_pt1 | contig 10027 bp, 1 predicted proteins | sample SoiMethybrSBSTD4_FD_75300 | JGI IMG/M metagenome (GOLD analysis project Ga0075425, IMG submission 75300) | Bulk soil microbial communities from a Populus tree surrounding site in Tennessee, USA - Soil MetaG P. TD hybrid SBSTD4 | ecosystem: Environmental > Terrestrial > Soil > Tree plantation... | reverse complement strand
CACGATTGCGATTGGGACTGACGCGCAACAGGGAACCGGGCGCGAAGCCTCCGTTCATGCGAACCGCGCCGTAAAGAATGCGTTGTTCGATCTCTGCTTGCTGCCCTTGTCCACCTTCGACGGCGTAGATGAAATCGAGTGGCGCGAGGCGGAGTTGGTCCAGGCGCAGTTCCTTGAACTCGACCGGTTCTCCACTGATGGCGTCCAGCCGTTCGACTACGCAGCGCACTCTTGCCGGATCGCCGAGTAGTTTGCCGGCCCAGGCATTGAGGTGTGGCTCGGCATTGGCACGAAACGGATTAGCCGGCGCTCCCCAACCAGGCGCAGGCGTGGGCTCGCCGCTGAACAACGTCATCAATCTATACGTCAAGGCAATACCGGTGCGCGGCGTGCGCACGACTTCCAGTTCAGGCGGTGGAGCTTCGCCGCCGGCAATCGATTCAACTGTATTGGCGGCGCGCAACTGATTTCCGCGTGCGGCCTGGTAGGCGCCTTCGGCCAGCAACGCATCGCTCACTGCGTCGACCGCCTGTTCGAGAAGTCCAAGCTCAGTTTGCAGGCCCCTGAATTTCGGGTCGTTCGCATCCGCCGGTGGTAGTTGCAATTTTTTTGGACCGACAGGTTGGCCAAACGGAATCGTCTCGTCGGTCCACTGCTCGGGTTTGGTGCTTTTACCTTTCTGCCATCGTCGCAGCAGCGCAAGACCGTCGACGACGTTGTTGGCCGCAATCGCTTCAACCGGCACGGACAGATCGGGCTGCTGCTCCAGTTTTCGCGCAACCAGCGGCGCGAGTTCGCGAAGCGGTGCGATGAACTCAGTTAGACGCGGCGATGTTGCCTCCTGCAAGCGGCGCTCGAAACGATAGCCGAGCAACGCGCCAAGCGGTTGTCCTTGCCTGACGCCGTCGAGCAGCCACGCGGCCAGGCGCACACGTTCTGACGATAAGTCGATGGCCAGCAGATCGTTTGGTTTCGAATTGGCCGCGCCAGCGTGTGCGAGATGCGCGCTGCGCAAAACCGCAACAGTGGAAGCCTGCGCGAGTGAAGGCGTGTGCACAAAACCAGGATTGTTCGCCGGTTGAAACACCGGCTCCTGTTCGCCGGGCGGCGGCGTGACTTTCGCTGGTGGCGTCTCCGGCTTGAGGTTCATGACCCAACCATAGCCGCCAAGGAGAATATCGTTCGCACTTGTCTTCCGTATTTCTTCCAATCGTTTCGTTGCGAAGGAAGTGATCCACGCGTCCAGTCGATGCGCGCACAGTTCGAGTGTGCCCTTCATCGCAGTTTCCAGACTGTCGACGCGAAGCGATTTCAAATGAGTTAGGCTGGCGCGAAACTCGCTGATCTGTTTCAGGTCCGGCTCTCTCGCCGTGTCGGGCTCACCGGAAGGAAGAAAGCCGAGCAGGTATTTCGACAGTTCGATCGGCTGTGCTTCGCCCGTCACCGCCAACTTCGTGATCATCTGTCGCCAGATGCTTTGCGTCGACTGTCCCATCGGCAGATCGATCAACTCGGGTTCGCGACGCAGAAGCTGGGGGGTCTGACTCAGCGGCTGCGGTACCAGTCCACGCTTCACCAGTAGACGAGACGCCGCAGTCGTGTATTCCAACAGCATCGAGTGACGCAACAGCAGGTGAAGTAAGGTGTGTGGTGGCGGTTGCTCGGTTGATAGATTGCGAAAACGAATGTCTTTGACGAGGTCTCGCGCCGTCAGCAGCGCGTCAATGTAGTTGGGCGTGAGCGTTGGGTTTTGATCGACCTGGACCAACGGACCCTTGAGAGTCACACCGGGCGGCGAAAACACGCCGCGCGACACTCTCGGTCGCCAGGTTACCTCGAGCGTTTGTAATACCGCGGTGGCTAGTCGCTCCTGCGTGGCCCACCAGGCCGTGACTGCGTCTCGTTTGCCGGCAAGCAGAGCGCGCCGCGCGGCGACAACCTTCTGGAAGGCAAGTTCTTTTGCTTGGTTCCGTTTTTCAATCCGGTCGCGCTTATCACGCAGTTGTTTAAGAGCAGCGCCCCGCTTATTCGGCGGTATGTCACTCACATCCAATGACGGAAGTTCTTCTAACTGTGGTGGTGGTATCTCAGGGAGGTTCCAGGCATCGATGAATGAGTCGGCACTGAGAAGGATCCACAGGTGCTCGAGGTAGTGACGGCCGATTAGCTGGCGGATCGAATAATTCGGAGCCAGCCCGTCCATGCTCAAGACTTCAGCAATGTCTTTATCGATCCCCGATTGCTGCGGAGTATCAGCACTGCGTCCGAGTCGCGGCACGTCCGGAAAATTGCGGCGCCAAATATTCCGCAACTTGATCAAGAAGTCGCGCAACGCCTTGTCACGGCTGAATTGACTCTCCTGACCAGCACGTGCCTTCCACGCGCTGAGTGAAGTGACTGGCAGAATGCCATACGGCTGTTTGCCGACGCGTATCGTTGGCAGTGGTCCTGTCGCTCGGACGTAGTCGATGAAGTAACGACGTGCCCACGCGATGTCGTCATCGTTCAAAGGGCTCTCACCTGGCTGGCCCACGCCAAGCATCTGAAGCAGAAAGTAGCCCCAGGTGGCTTGCCACAACGCCGTGTTCATGTGTCGCGCGTCGAGTTGATCTTTCGTTGTGGCGTTCGGGAGTTGAGCGAAGACGTCCGGATTCAATCCCAACGCGCTCGTGAGTGTGTCAGCATTTGAACGGTCGCCGGGTTGAAACGTACCGCCAACGCGTTCTGCCTGGTAGCTCTCTTCATGGCCTGGATCTTCTGAGTTGAAACCTGACGGTGCTTCGGCGGTGTTGTTAGTCGGTGTGCCGGGACGTACGAAACTCAGCTCACTTGTGTAGTGATGGGCGTTGAAGAGTTCAGCCAAACGAAGCGTCCAGTCAGTATTGTCGCCGGCGGAATCTTTGATTCCCATTACCAGCAGAAAGTCGAATCCGGCAGCGGCGACTTCCTTGGTCAACTTCACCCGGATTCCCATTCCCGCTGCTTCGGCTTCGTCGAAATCAACCATCCACCTCATGCCTTTGTCGATGCCGGCCTCATCAACGACAGCATCGGGAGATGGATCAGGACCAGCCGCTAACGGATCACGAAGCGCGTTGCTTTTGACGTTCACCACCAGGCGGTTGTCTTTGTAACCAAGCAGAACCCAGAAGTTCGGCAGGACGCGAGCTGTCGGTGCGTGCATCCATGATTCAGCCTGTGTGTCAGGCTTCGGAAAGCGAATCGGTTTCGGCAGCGGTGCTTCAGGTGCGATTGGATCTTTGGGCCGATCGTCGGGATTCAGCGGCTTGAGCGCGCGTGCAATCCAGGCGGCACGCGGCGGATCGTAACGATCAGCTAACTGACGCCACGCGGCCTTTTCACGTTCGGGATCATTGGCGGCGCGCCAGGTTTGCTCCCAGAAATGTTGTCCCCAGGTTATCTCCTCGGGAGTTAACGCCGGTTCGTGACTGTCGAGGTGCACCTTGTCGGGGTAGACACGCACGCGTAACTCAGAACCTCCGTCAGCTAACGGAAAGAACCGTGTCTCCAGCCGCACCGGAAACAGCGCCACCGGTCTGCCCGGTTTAAATGAAAGCTGCGCTCCCACTTCAGGTGTGTTCGGAATGTTCGGAATGTCAGGGTTGGGCGTTTGCATGGCTTTAAGTCTTGATCATCTGTTTGGCGTGAATCGCGATGCGCACTGGTCGTTGTAGGGTGATGAAGGCTTGGTGCGCGGAGTTCTTGCCCCACTTGACCTGATCGATTTCGGGAAACACTTTGCTCGTCGAGACGTGCGACAGCGCTTTCAACTCTTCTTCGGTTTTGGCGAAATGTCGCCAGCTAAGATCGTTCCACGAAGTAGGCGGATCGGTTAGCGGCTTCGCAAAGTCAGCGACATCCAATCCGAAGCACGGTTCGGTTGGTTGCTGTTGAATCACAAAGAACCATCCATTGGGATCGTTGGGCGGCTTGCCCAGCGCCTCTGTATCCGAGAGATTGAAACCGAGGAACGTCACGTCGGGTTTGAGCGTGCCGCGAAAGAGGGGATGACGTTCATCCTTTGCTTCGCGAGAGAGATCGAGTGTGTTCTTGAACTTCACTGCTTTCACGGCGTAGATGACGGAGTTCGGATAGCGGCGCAGCAAGTTGCCGCGAATAAGCAACACCAGCTTGCCACTCGTGTTCGGCGAGTTCTCACCGAGTTGGCGATTCTTCCAGTTGATGATCGGCTGAATGTCCTCCTGGTTTGGGTCCGGGGTCGCGTCCCAGAACTGCCGGAAGTAAGTGCCGCGTTGATCGGTCGGATAGTTGCGCCAGAGAAGTTCGCTACTCATCTCCGCGTTTAGTCCGACCATGAACGACTCAACAAACTTTGGATTGGTCGTGAGCAGCGTCACCGTGTTTGCCGGTACGTTCTCCAATCCGGGCAGCAGAAAGTCCTGGGAAAGATCGCGCAGTGCTTCGTACACCGGCTGCGGAAAGCTCGGCGCATCCATGATCTGTTCCAGCGGATCTCCCTTGGGTTGATTGCCGTTGGTTGATAGCGAGGCCTGAACGCGTGCAGTGATCGTCTTTTCGGGATCGACACTTTGCAGCAGCTTCGTTTTGATATTCACGTCGAGCAAGTTGAAGAGTGGCGCCGGGGCGATTTTGGCGGTGGTGAACAGTTTGGCGAAATGTTCCTGATTGGCCTTCGCTACTTTGCGAAACATGTCTGCGTCAGGACTGTCGGCTGGCCCTGGCTCGAAGTTCAAAAGAGTGCGCTTTGCGCCTTCGGGTACGATCGTAAAGTTACGGATGCGTGGAGCGCTGTCGAGCGTCGGCAGAATGCGCTCGTACGTAACCGTCTGTTTTAGTATGCTGGCAGCAGGTGTGGTTTGACTCTGTGAAACCTGATTGAGAGTGGCCACGCCCGCCGGTTGTTTCGTGAACAGCGTGAAAGACATCATTGTGCCGAGCCTGGCAACGACAGCCAGCGGTGGTGTGCCCGCTGTCGTGAAGCGGGTGCTGAGGACGCCGCGTGATGACGTGAGGCGGCGGAGCGAAGTGGAAACTGCTCTTTGCGGCACCGCCGACTGCGAGATCTTCCTGGACAACAATGCTCGCGTGTCGCCCGCCCTGACCGGATCGACGACGATCCGCGATTGCGCCGGCGCGAGGACCTTTAGCAGTGTCTCTTCCGAAAATTGGCTGAGGTGCTTGACGTGGTAGACCGCATTCACGGCGCGACCAAATTGCGCCTGCCGTTTCATCTGGTTGACTCGTTCGATCTCGCCCAGTTGTTCCCAGGCCGAAGCCATCAAGTCTTCCTGTTCGGTTTGGACCACCTTCGTTCCGAGTGCGGCGGCTACGCGTTGACGTGGATCGAGACTTAATTCGTCGAGCCAGTTCAGCGGGACGCCTGGTGCGGCAGTGATGTTTACGGTGTGCCGCGCGGCTTGCCAGCAACCGTAGATCGGTGGTCCAACAATGGGATCGTGTTTGTCGCTTTCGTTCGTCGCGACGTCCCACGAGACGTTGAGAATCTTTTGCAGCGCCTTTTGAAAGGGTCCGCGCACCGCATCGGGCCACTCGTCAGGTTGGCTGCCAACAACTCGCAATGCGCCTTCCAGTCCTAGCGTCGTGCCCTTCGCACCGGGAGTGGGCGGCGGGTCTATCGTGAATCCCGGATTGGTGAGATCGATCGGTCTCTTGCCGACGTTCGACGGCACTTCACGCGCTTTGAGCAATCCCACCAGTGATTCAAAATCGCCGCCGATGCCCGTGCGAAATTCCCAATGAAAGTACACTGGCAAGATCGCTTCTGCCGGAGACTCCGGCGGTTCTAGTCTTATGACCCACGCTGGAGCTAAACCCAGCGGAGGTTGTTCGTCAGCGGGCAGGATTTGTTGGCCTAGTCCGGCTCTGCGCCCGAGTTCGAAAGTTGGAACAACACACGCGAGATAATCTGTCAATGGATCGAGCCGTCGTGGACACAACAACCGCGATACAGTCAAAGCCGGATTGCCTCCGAGTGAGGATCTTAAAGAATCAGTGTCTCGCTGAGTGCCTGCGACTTGTGCGTGGGCCCAGGCCCACGACTCCGACAAATCAGGTAGTTCATGACTCGGTTTTGCCGGTCCTCTGATCTCGAGTACGGCCAGCGGCAGATTGCGATCGACGCGCAACGTGACGCCGTCCTGCTTTCTCACGACGACCAGGCACAGCCACGAACGCAAACGGTTGGCGGAGTTAGCGGCCGCCGGTGTAAAGAGCCAAGGGAAATCAGGACGATCAAACTCGATGGCCGGGAAGTAATTCGGCTCGAAGTCGGTGGAGAGATGACGCGGTTCGGTGCGCACGACCTGTTGCGGATCGATACCAATCACATCACCTGGACCATAGAGTCTGACTTGCCGTTCTACGTCAGGAGGCGTGTCGTTGACCCGCAGCTTGATTTTCACGGAAACGATCGCCGCTTGATTAGGTACCGTCATGTCTGGCGTTTGAATGCCGGCGGCGGCTCCCTGACGAACCCACGGCAGAAAGATGTAGTTTGCAGGTAAATCAGTCATATCCGTTTTCCTTGATCAGGTTGAGGTTCAAAGATTCAAGTCTTCTTTAGTTCCGATAGACGCAGGATCGTCAACTCAGCGGCCTTCGCCGGCTGTTGCAACTGCCGCAACGACTCGACTGCCTCTGAATAGCTCGCCGGCTTGCGCACGGGCTGCTTTGTCAGATCGTCAGTCGTTACGATGCTCCAGCCTTCTTTTGTCACTTGGTACTTGCCAATGGTGGTCGCGCGGTATTTGGCTCTGCCCGTGCGCCGCAACTCACTGCTGCCCGCCGCGCCAAACCGCGCCTGCTGCACCAACAACGTGTGACTCCGCAGTTGATAGAACAGCGGCGGCTGCTGTGGTTGTGGTTTCTCTGCCTCGCTGCGCCTTGCTTCACCAGTCTCGTTGTCCAGGATCCAGGTCTCAAACTCGATGGTCTTCACTTCCAGCCAGTCTTTACTGTCACTGGTGAAGGTGAGCGCGTCGGAGCCGAAACTGATCCCTGCATCCATCGCTTCAAACGACGGCCGCGACAGCTTCTGATCGTCGGTCAGCTCGATGAACTGTGCCGGGGCAAAGAAGTCTTTGACTGGCGCGCTGGTCTGGTCCTGTCCACCCAGATTGACACTCGTGATGGTGAAGCGCCGCGGCCCGGCAGGCGCGGCCTGGCCAAAGCGGGAGATGTCCAGGTTCAGTGGCACCACCCCTTGCTTGACTGTCAGCGTGCCCAGCGGATGCAGCAGGATGTCGGTAGCTGCTCCGGCATTAGCGCGCAACTGCACCAGCGAGCCTGAACCGTCAGGCAGCTTGGCCGTCCAGTTGCCGGGCTGCCCGAGCGCTTCCTTCAAGCGCGGCAACACCTCCACTGGTGCAGGCAGCGGCGGCTTCTCGCCCGAGACGAGCGTCTTATCGATGCGAATGCTGATGTCCCACCAGAAGATGCTGAAGGTCGCTTTGCCTTTCAGATGCAGTGGCCGTGGTCCAGAGAGCGTGCCCTTCAACTCCACCTTGAACAGGTTGGTAGAGCCGCGTTTGAGTTGCAGTTGCGCATGAAAGTCGGCGAGGAAGGAGAAGGGGTCAAACTGAATCAGCACATCGTAGCCGATGTCGCCATGCACGCTGAAGCCGGCTACCGAAGCAAACAGTTCAGCGCGAGCGCCAAACTGCACCGTGTTGGAAGTGATAGCGAAGTAGGCTTCACAGCGCAGGCGCGGGTTATCGCCGGCGGAGAGATTGATGGCAATGCGTTCGAGCTTGGGGAAGTTGGGCGGCGGATTGAAAGCCGGGTGCAGACCGCCGACAGCGAGGGCGAAGTTTGGCGAGGACTCCCACTTCAGTCGCAGGGCCATGTCGCCGGTCAAAGGAAACTTCTGGAGCAGCCGTGAATCGTAGAGGGTGGCGTCGAGAGCGGCGGTGCCCTGATCGAAATCGACTACGCCGACAGCATCCATTTGCAGCCGCACCAGGTCGTGTTCCGGGCGCGGCAGCACGGAGAGCACCTGGGCCAGCAGCAGCAGGCGACGGCGGGCGCCAAACTCCAGCACCACGGCGACTTCGGCAGTGATCAATGCGGGTGTGCCCCAGGAGATCTGGACCATGGGACCAAACAGATGATGCCCGTTGGCTGGCGGAAAGACGCGATTGAGATTGCTGATGATCTGGGGCGCGTTGCGAATGGGATCCTGGGGAAACATCACGCTGTCGAGCGTGTGTTGCTTGAGACCGGAGCGCAGTGCCGCTTCGTCGAAGGTGCGGTTGAGGGCCAGCAGACCACCGATGCCGGATAGGTTGAAACCGAGGCCGAGAGGAATGGGTTTGAAGCCCTCGACGAAGATGAGGATGACCAGTGAATAGCCTCTGCCGCCGCCCGGCAAGCGAGTGCTGAGCAGGCCGAAACCTTTGACGGAGAGACGCTCGGCGATCTTGAGTTCGAGAAAGCCGCTGTACTGCCCTTGTTGCGAATCGAAACTGAGAAAACCGCCACCGACAACAGTTGGAGCATTAATGGCGAGACCTAATCCATTCGGCGGCTTGAAACTAAGGTCCAGATTGGCAACGCCGAGGTTACCACCATTTTCCGGAAACTCAACCAGCGCCTGCAAACCAACGCGATCGACTTGAACTGCGAAGGGACCAAGAACGAGGCCCGCGGTAACCGAGGCCTTAGCTCGGATACCACTTCCTTCCGTGACAATTGCGAGGTTAATTGAATCGAGTCTTACTGGTCCGAAGCCAGCCTGGAGCGGCAACGTAACTTCCAGTCCCGCACTCCCGCTGAAGTGAAAGCCGTGCCGATTAGACCAACTGATCCCCAGCGACACTTCTGTGTTCATGCCATCCTTCGGCAGCACGCTGGAAAGAAAGCCGTCCCCGTCCGCAGGCGCGATCTGCAAACGAACATGATCGAACGATATTCCGAGAGCCGCGTTGATGCTGTCGTTAGTGATTTCCAACTCGCCTTCGACATGGGCAGCCCCAATTTGAAGACCCGACCCTGAGGTCCCGCCCAAGGTGGTCAACTGGGTTTCGACCTCGGCAGGCTCAGCCCGGCAGCGGATCTTCAGCGCACCACCGTCACGCAACTCAATGCGCTCGCCGAAGAGTAAGCCGTTGACGGTAGCTGACGTCTCCAGCGAAAAAACTAGGGACTCAAATTCACGCTTAAAGGTAATCTGACCAAACGGACTCACGATCAAGCCGCGCGCGCCCGGTTCGCTGGAGAGCAGGAAGCTGGCGCCGAACGCAGGACCATCATCGGGTACCCCGAAAATCGTAAGCATGTGGTCCAAGTCTTCACGGAGCTTCGCGTCTCCTTCAGTAGGTGCTTCGGGCGGCAGCCCGTAATGCGCGCCCAAGCCGAGCTGCCGAACCAGAAATGCCACGCTCGGAAACAGCCGATCCGCGGCCTTAAAGGCAGTCTCACGATCGGAAAGCCCGTTGACACTAAAGTATTCTTCACGCAGCACACGGGCCGGATCGCGTAGCAACGGCCCAAGACGATCGAAGCGAACTCGTGCTCTTGGTCGCTGGTGACGAATCACGCGCCCGGCGGAAACGATCTCCGTTGCTTCGGGAGCCTCTTGGATCAAGGTCAGAATGTTTGCGAGCGCGAAGGAGATCGGAGCGAATCGATACCACGAGCCCAACACGAGATTGTCCAGCAGATCACGTCCGAGTTGGCTGAAGTCTATGTTCCCGGTGCTGGGGAAGAGTCCGCCAAGATCTCGCACATGCTCGAAGACTCGTGCCGACGTATCCAGCAGCTTGAGATAGCCCTCGAGATCCTTCGGTGGTTCTCCTCCGAACTGCACCAACGTGTCGATGTCGGAAGCGAGCTCGCGTAGGTTCTTAACGGCGTTAGGTAGTTCCACGCCGGCCGCCTCGAGATCCCAGCCGAGACTGCGAGTCGCGTCGCGCAGATAGGTCTCACTCTGCGCCGCCACGCGTAACGGAGCGAGAATGAGTAGCAGCCTGGCGAGCAGCGTTGGCGATGAAGGGGGCTGCGTTGG
>Ga0075425_100010172_pt1 | contig 10028 bp, 7 predicted proteins | sample SoiMethybrSBSTD4_FD_75300 | JGI IMG/M metagenome (GOLD analysis project Ga0075425, IMG submission 75300) | Bulk soil microbial communities from a Populus tree surrounding site in Tennessee, USA - Soil MetaG P. TD hybrid SBSTD4 | ecosystem: Environmental > Terrestrial > Soil > Tree plantation... | reverse complement strand
ACATCCCGCTCGAGAACGACATCACCAGTGTAGGCATCGTTGCCGATCCCGAATATCTCATAAAGGATCGCGGCAAGGACCTCGCAAAAATCCTCGACGAGGAGATCCAGAAGTGCGAGGCGTGTCGCAGACGAGTCGAAGGGAGCGAACGCGTCGATAAGATCTACTCGATCATGGATTATTCATATCGGTCGAGGCAGAACTCCGGCAATGGCTTCATTTTGATCGGGGATGCATATGGATTCCTGGATCCCATCTACTCCTCCGGCGTGCTGCTGGCGTTGAAGATGGCAGAGCTTGCGGCGGATGCGATCCACGATGCCTTCAACAACAACGATTTCTCCGGCGCTCGACTGGGGCAGTTTCAACCAAAACTGGACACCGGCATCGAATCGATGCGTAAGCTCGTTCACGCTTACTACGACGAAGATTTCAGCTTCTCGAAGTTTCTGCAGAAGCATCCTGAACAGCGAGTCAATATCATCAATCTGCTGATTGGGGATGTGTTCAGAGCAGGCGTAGACGACGTATACGGGCCTCTCTCGGAATTCGCGGAGATACCGATTCCGCTATTTGAAGAGTATCCGGTTTCGGGAAATGGCCAGCAGTCCGCGGTTGAACAACAAGAGGAAGCTTTATCGGCTAAATACGCCACGTTTGACGATCGCGCTTCGAACTAAGGTGGTAGCAACTCCGACAACAGGAACTCCGTCAGGAGTTCAGTATTTGTAGCTGACGACTGGGGGATGATTTGAACCCCGTCAAGATTTCAACAGGCATATTTCACCCCTGACGGGGTGAAAACCGCCGCCCGATACTTTCTACAAATATGCAACCACTCCGTGGTTGAAAGAGCTCGGTTCCGCCCTCTCAAACCACGCTTCCGCTATTTGCTAGCCCCGCAGGATTCATTACACTGATCGCCAATTCTATGGCGAGTCTCAAACTCCTAATCCTACAAATCGGGACCATCCTCATCGTCGCCCGATTGGTCGGCTGGCTATTCGGCAAGATCCATCAACCACGGGTTGTCGGCGAAATGGTTGCTGGAATCCTGCTCGGTCCATCGCTGCTCGGTTGGCTCGCGCCGAACATCTCTGCACACATATTTCCGGCAGCCAGTCTCGGTCATCTCAACTCGCTAAGCCTGGTTGGTCTCGTGATCTTCATGTTCCTCGTAGGTCTCGAGCTGGATCTGGGACATCTTAGAGAGCTCGGTCGCGCGGCGGTAATGACCAGCCAGGTCAGCATCATCGTGCCGTTTGTGTTCGGGGCGGCGTTCGCTTTCCATCTATACCCTGACTTCGCGCCACCTGGGGTGAGCTTCACCGGTTTCGCTCTGTTCATGGGGGCGGCGATGAGCGTCACCGCATTTCCGGTGCTCGCTCGAATTCTGACCGAGCGCAAGATGCTGAAGACCAGTGTCGGATCGGTGGCAATCGCCTGCGCTGCGGTCGACGACGTAACAGCGTGGTGCATTCTCGCGGCGATCGTTGTGATCGTTAGAGCCTCGAGCCTCGAGATCCCTGTGTGGCTGACGGTGGGTGGGCTCTTAGCTTTTGTGTTGTGCATGGGCTACGTTGTGAGACCTGCGTTACGCCGGCTCGAGATGGTCTACGAAAAGCGAGGCATGCTGACTCAGGACTTAATCGCGATCATCCTGCTGGTTGTGCTGGGATCGGGGCTTATCACCGAGGCGCTTGGGGTTCACGCTCTGTTTGGCGCTTTTCTTGCGGGAGTCATAATGCCTCGACACCCGAGGCTTTCTGCAGAGCTCACGCAAAAATTCGAATCGCTGATAGTCGTATTGCTGCTTCCAATATATTTCGCGCTCACCGGTTTGCGTTCCAGCATCTTTTTGATTTCGGATGCGACTCTGTGGGTTTATTGCGCGGTGATCATCGTGCTCGCGGTAGTTGGGAAGCTTGGAGGATCGATGATTTCAACCCGGCTCAACGGGATGTCGTGGCGCGAGTCGGCTTCGGTCGGCATTCTGATGAACACGCGAGGTCTTGTGGAGCTGGTGATTCTGAACATCGGTCTCGATCTGGGAATACTCACACCGGCGTTGTTCTCGATAATGGTGTTGATGGCGCTGATCACGACTCTGATGACGACCCCGCTGATTCGAATCGTCTACCCGGAACAGTACTACGACAACAGAGCATCGGATCGAGTTGAAGGTGAAGCGATGAACTTCGACCAACCAGCTTGAGAGAATAAAAGACCACAAGTTCAGAAGGTGTGAAAGAAGCGACCACCCGCCAAAGATCTGAGATTGAGACCTGAGATTACTTGAGATTTGAGACTACTTGATATTTGTCATTGTTCATCACGCTCAACCGAACAAATGAACTGTCAAATGGCAATAGAATCACAATCCCAAATCTCAAATCTCAGATCCCTGACTCGTGACCCCCACCCCTCACTTTTCTTTTTCAACTCCCATCAACTAGAATCCATCGGCAACATTATTGGGCGATTTTGTTGCACATCAACTTCGTAACCCGCAGGTCACTATGTCAAAAATCAAATACACCCTGATAGCACCGCTGATTGCCTGTTTAGCGTTTTCCGCCGTGGCCAATGAAGACTGGTCGCAGTTTCGCGGCCCCAACGGCACTGGAGTCTCGAACACAACCGGACTCCCGGTCGAGTTCGGTCCGGATAAGAACGTCGTTTGGAAAGCGCCTCTCCCACCCGGCCATTCGTCACCAGTGTTGACGCGCAATAAGATCTTCATCAGCGCTCACAGCAATGAAAAGGAGAACCACAAACTGTTTGTCATCTGTCTGGATCGACAGACCGGCAAACAGCTCTGGCAACGAGAGGTGCCCAGGAAACAAAACGGTCGTCTCCAGCTGGTGAACGGCCCCGCTTCGCCGAGCCCGGTTACTGACGGAGAAAACGTCTACGTCTTCTTCCAGGAATTCGGGATGATCTCGTACGACGGAAACGGCAAAGAGCGATGGAAGCTTCCGCTTGGCCCGTTCAATATGTTCTTCGGGTTTGGGGCGTCGCCGATCCTGGTCGGCGATAAGGTGGTCCTTCCTGTCGATCAGGACAATCCGAACTCCTTCCTGATCGCGGTCGATAAGAACACCGGCAAAGTACGTTGGAGAGTCGAGCGGCCGGAAGTCATCTCGGGCTACTCGACACCGATCGTCTATCAACCGGCAAAGGGCGCCACACAGATCATCATCCCTGAGTCGTTCGCACTCTCGGCTTACTCGATCGAAGACGGCAAGAGAGTCTGGTTCGTCCGCGGACTCGCCTGCGAGATGAAATCGATTGCCAGTCACGATTCAGAATATCTGTATGTCAACGGATGGGGCTTCCCACAAAATCAACCAGGCCAACAGGTGGCGACGATTTCGTGGGCCGAGGGTCTCAAGAAATACGATTCGAATCACGATGGATTCATCTCCAAATCGGAGATCACCGGCAAGGAGATGATGGACAAGATGTTGATCAGCGCGTTCGAAGCTTTCGACACCGACCGCGACGAGAAACTGAACGAAAAAGATTGGGGCGTGTTTCGTGCAATGTTGGCGGCTGAGAATGGTCTGCTTGCAATCAAGATGGGCGGCGAAGGCGATCAGACCTCGACAGCCATCCGCTGGCGTTATCAGAAGCCTGTGCCGCAGGTGCCTTCGACCCTGTTGTACAAAGGCGTGTTGTACATGGTGAACGACGGCGGCGTCCTCATCTCTTTTGATCCGGCAAACGGAAATGTACTCAAGCAGGGCCGGCTTACGGGGGCAATCGATAAGTATTTCTCGTCGCCGGTCGGAGCGGATGACAAAGTTTTTCTTGTTGGTGAAGGCGGCGCGGTCTCGGTGCTGAAGGCGGCCGGCGAGTGGGAAATTATGAAGGTCAATCAGCTTGATGATGAATGCTTCGCGACGCCGGCGATCGCTGACGGCAAGCTCTACATCCGGACCCGCAGCGCGTTGTATTGTTTCGGAAAGCAGGGAGCATAATTTAAGGTTCAGAATTCGCGGTTCAGAGTTTACGGTTTCTAGTTTAAGGTTTGAGGGTTCCGCGTTTCGGTTTGCGTTCTAGATATGCGGTACTAGAAAGTCCAAACCTAGCCAGAAAACACTAAACCAAACCAGGAACTCGGAACCCTGAACGCAGAACCCTGAACCTAAATTTAAGGAGAGTTTGTGGCTCAAATAAAAAAGGAGCAAAACAAATCTATGATCTGGGTGATGTTTGCGTTAGGCGCGGCGTTGTCGTGGGGTCTGTACGGCCCGATCCTTCACAAGGGCCAGACCGAACTGGGCAACCCGTTTAAAGCTCTGCTGTGCGTCGGCGTCGCGTACTTTCTGATCGGCGTGCTGGTCCCGGTTGTCGTACTCGGTACGCAAGGCGGCTTGAAGGGCTTCAGTGGCGGAGGCGTTACCGGGGCGACGCTGGGCGGCGCTCTTGGTGCGATCGGCGCCCTCTGTATTATTTATGCGTTCAAGGCAGGCGGCGTCCCGACTTATGTAATGCCCCTGGTGTTTGGCGGCGCTCCAATAATCAATGTCGTCTATTCGATGTGGCAGCATCCGCCCAAAACCTCTCCCAACCCGCTGATCTACGTCGGCATGATCCTCGTCGCGATAGGTGCCGGTCTGGTCTTGTATTTCAAACCACAAGGCTAGAGCTGTTTCTGTCAGAGACAAGACTGGGACATCAGCGATAGAGATCCTGCTACAAGCTTGATCTGTCGAGCAATCAAATTCTGAAAGGGATTCTTGTATGAGGGGATTTTTTCTCATTTTGCTCACGGTTATCGCTCTTCCGGTGTTCTCTCTGGCTCAAGCAAGCGGCAATGCCGCGTATTCACAATCCGGCGGCAGCGGCCGGGCCAAACAAAACGAACGAAACAAACATATCGTTCAACAGGGCGAGCAGCCTCCGACGAGTGGAATGTTCGTCGACGCAAGCGTTCTGATGAACGTGAAGGCCGACGAATACGTCGCGGTGTTTGGTGTGTTGCAGGAAGGCGCTACCGTCGCTGAATGCAATCAAAAGATGGACGCAACAGTCGCGGACTTCTCGACTGATCTGAAACAACTCGGAATTCGAAATGATGATGTGTTCGTAGACTTTGCGGCTCAGAACAAGATCTATGGATTTCAAGTCACCGGGACCATCGCCAAAGAGCGGCTTGTTGGTTTTGAGCTGAAGAAAAATGTCGCGGTGCACTACAAAGACAAGGAGCTGCTGGAGAAGCTGGTTATTGCCGCGGCGAAATCTAAAATCTTTGACCTGATAAAGGTCGACTACGTTGTTCGGGATTCAGCGGCAGTTCAAGCGAGACTGATGGATGACGCGGTTCAGGTAATAAAACAAAAGAGCGCGATGTATGAAAAGCTGTTAGGTATAAAGCTTCTGCAACCGGCGCAGGTCTATGCCGAAAAGCCCAGCATCTATTTTCCCATCGAAATGTATGACTCGTATGCAGCTTCGGAATCTGAAGAGATAAGCAGCGACAGCGATCGTCAAAAATATACGATTCAGGGCGCGCGAAAGAGCCGCACGTTCTTTTTCAACGGCTTGAACGCAGACGGTTTCGATCACGTGATTAATCCGGTCGTCATCGAACCCGTCGTTCAATTCACCCTTTATCTAAAAGTGAAATACGAAATCGACGGCGCTAAGAAATAGTGGACGGAGGGTAGAGGATTGAGGATTGAAGATGGAAACTGAGGATCCTTGATTGAGATGGGGATCGAGCATTCATAATCGCGCAACCCTCCGCCAGGAGGGCAATGTCTCGTTTCATTAACTTCATTCTTCTATTCTTCCATCTTCTATCTTCCATCCTCTATGCTTCATCCTTCATTTCTTCCCATACTTCGCAATATAACTCTTCGCGAATTCAGTAAGGTGCGGAGCCTCACGCAAGCCGACCTTCTTAGCTTCTTCCTCAGCGGCTTCGACCGTCCATCCATCACGCAACACTCGACGAATCATCCAAAAAGCCCCAACGCGAATCGCCGCCGTGCAATGAATAAACACCGGTCGATTCGCCGGGTCATCGGTTATCTTCAAAAACTCTGTCGCCTGTTCGTCCTTCGGTGACCCAGGCTCGACCGGAATATTGAAGTATTTGAGACCCAGCTCCTTCGCCTTGGCTTCCTCGTCCGCGGCGCGATGCTCCGAAGGTTGGCGCAGATTGACGATCGACTTGACGCCTTCAGCCTTGAGCTTTTCCAACGCTTCGAGTCTTGGCTGTCCGCCCGTGCAATACTGATCGCTCACTCGATAAAAGTCCCGGATCCCCGGCTGTTCGGACTGAATCTGCGCCCCAATCGCTGTCCCAATCAAAACGACCAGCAGACAGCATGTAAAAATTTTCATTCCCCCTCCGAGCTTCACGTTTACAATCAATGAGCAATTTCGCGTTATGACTTCGCCGCGCCGCCACGCGTAATTCTATAGAGCTTCGAAGCCGTCCGTATGATCAAGCTCCCTCGTACGATCGCCGGTGTCGCCATGCACATCTCATCGAGCGAATTCTTGCCGAGGAGCTTGTAGTCCTTGCCTGCCTGTATCACAAAGGTGTCGCCGTCTTCGCTCAGGCAGAAGATCTTTCCGTTGTAGGCCCATGGCGACGACGTGAATGCGTTTACACCAGGATCGATTCGCTGCTTCGGATAGACCTCGGTGCCGCTCTTCGCGTCGTGACAGGTAAAGAAACCCCGATCGTAGAGAGTGTAATAATAATCACCATAGACGAGAGGCGATGGATTGTAAGGACCTCCCTGCGGCTGATACCACGCGATGTAAGCGTTGCTGGTCTCGCCTGGCTTCAGCGAGATGTCTCCCGAAGCTCCCGGTCTTATCGCGTACACCGGTCGCAACTGATCGCCGACATAGCCCGACGCGATGTAAACCAATCCGTGTTTCGAAAACGGCGTTGGTATTGCTATCGACGACATGCCGCTGAACTCCCAAAGCGGTTTGCCGTTCATATCATACGATCTGACTTTCTTTGTTCCCGGGGTGATGATTTCGGTTCGAGCTCCGCTTTCCCATACGTAAGGCGTGGCCCAGTTAGTGCCTTGCTCGCGCTCGACCCTCCAGAGCTGTTCACCCGTCTTCTTGTTTAGAGCCACCATGAACGACTCGGTGTCGTTGTCGTTCACGATGAACAGACGGTCCTTGTAGAGCACTGGCGAAGCCGCGGTCCCCCAACCGTAACGGGTGGCGAACGGACCCCATTTCTTCGTCCACAGCAACTTGCCGTTCATATCGAAGCAGAACAGCCCCACGTTACCGAAGTAGGCGTATACGCGTTCGCCGTCGGTAACTGGCGTTTCCGAAGCGTAGCTGTTCTTCAGATGCCGCGGGTTCTCGGGCGGGCCCTTCTTTACTTCGTGTTGCCACTTGATCTTTCCCGTTTTGAAGTCGACGCAGTAGACCATCCACTGGTGCACATCGGTGGCCGGTTTCCGCTCGCCGCCAAAATAGAGACCCTTCTTCGGTTTCTCGCCTTCAACCGAGCTGATAACCGAAGTCAGGAAAATCGAGTCGCCCCAAACCGCGGGCGAGCTCCAGCCGGTTCCCGGAATGTCGGTTTTCCAGGCGACGTTCTCAGTGGTGCTCCACGTTTCGGGGAGCGTCGGGTCTTCGGCGACTCCCAGAGAGCCCGGCCCGCGAAACTGTGCCCAGTTGCTTTGAGCTACGGCGTTCGCGAAAAGTATCGCGACCAATATCAGCGCTTTTAAAGTTTTCTTGATCATTTCTCTCTCCCGGTCTAACGGGTCACTCTCTTCCCAATACAATAAAGATATTGCGCGGTTCGAATGAAGATCTGGCCGTCCGAAATTGCCGGCGAGCTGAGCGTGTAATCATTCAAACTGTTTTCCGCAAGCACTTCGAATTTAGGACCGGCCTTGAGAACCGTGGTCAATCCCTCTTCATTTGTGACGTAGAGTTTGTCATCGGCCAATACCGGCGATGAGCTGTAGGTTGCGGGCTTCACGCGCTGCGGTCCCCAGATAGTTTCGCCGCTCTTTGCATCGAGACACCACATCACGCCTCGGTCGTCGACGACATAGAAATACTTTCCATCGGTGACCGGCGTCGGCACATCGGGCCCGTGAGTAAAAGCCCAAAGCTTGTGTGTTTGAGTAATATCGCCGCGGCCGCCTGCTTTGATCGCCAGCAATGGTTTCTCTCGGGTCGGCGCGTACACCACGTCCTGGTAGACCACCGGGGAAGCCACGATTCTGTAATTCGGATTGTTGTCCGGATTCAACCCGTTAGCGCGCCAGAGTTCCTTTCCGCTCGACGGATCATGACCGGTCACACAGTCGCCGCCGGTTATCACAATCTCGACATTCGATCCGTATTTGAGCAGCGCGGGAGTCGTGTACGAATCAGGCGACTCTCTTATTGCCTGAGTCGGGCGTTCGACTTTCCAAATAGTCTTGCCGGTCTTCTTGTCGATCCGCATCACGTAGGACGGATCGTCGGTTTTCATCCCGTGCAACACCTGCACGAAGAGCGCGTCCTCATACAACAGAGGCGACGAAGCGTATCCCCAGTTCAACCCAAATCGCCCGTAGTCCTTCTGCACATCGCGCATCCATAGTTCGTTGCCGTTGAAATCGAACGCTTTGAGGATTCCGGTGCCGGTCATCACCCAGACGTTCTTGCCATCGGTGACCGGCGAAGGCGACGACATATTTTGCTTGCGCATCTTGGTATTGCCGGCACTGAGATGCTTCTTCCAAATCGGCTCGCCTTTGGTCCGGTCAACACACCACAGAACAAGGTTGTCACCCTCGGCAACATTGAGGAAAATGCGGTCCCCCCAGATGATCGGCGTGGCTCCGGTCCAGCTGGGCATTGCCATTTTCCAGGTGATGTTTTCCTCGGCGCTCCACTTAGTCGGCAGATTCTTTTCGGCGCTCAGGCCGTTCAGAAAAGGGCCGCGCCACTGCGGCCAGTTATCGGCAAACGCAGATCCAAAAACAACTAAGACCACAGCCAGTGTTACAAGGACACGTTTGCTCACCAGCATTTCCTCCAGAGTGAGAATGCCCACATATTAGTTCATTCTTCAGGAAAGACGAAAGCGCGATGAACGATGGATTTGATTGGCACTCTACTCAAAACTCATCAGCGCCAGACTCGATACATCTTTGATCAGGACCCGATTGCTGACGATTACCGGATGCGCCCAGGTCGGGCTTTGCGCTACAGAGTATTTCTTCACAATCTCGAATTGTTTTGGATCGCATCGTGCGACGATCAACTCAGCGCCGTCGGTCAGTGAAAACAAGAGTTGTCCGGCGATTACCATTGCAGCGTTGTCGCCCTCGCGCCCGTTGCTGCTCCACAGCGTCTTGCCGCTACGCGCATCGAGACAAAAGAACTGGCCTTTGCGTTTGTGTGATAAACCATACAGATAATCGCCGTCCAGCACGGGCGTGTTCAGATACATCGAGACGTCTGGATTCCGCCAGACTTGTTGAGTCTCCCATTTGTCGCCGCGTTGCATCGTCTTGATCGCCATCGTGCCTTTGTCGAGGCCCGAGAGGATCACCGTATCCTTATAGACAACGGGTGTGACGCAGTTTTGAACGTATTCCGTCTCGAACGGAATCTGCCAAAGTAACTTCCCGGTACCAAGATCGAACCCGGCAATGAACTTCTGAGTCTGAGTAACGATTTGCTTTGTTCCGCCGGTCTCGAAAACGACAGGAGATGCATAACCGGGACCATCGCCCGCCCAGCTCCACTTAACTTCGCCTGTATCAGCGTTGAACGCCGTAAGCGCTCCCGAGTCGTTGCCCCCGACGTGCGCTACGACCAGACCATCGACTGCGAGCGGAGATGCTGCAGTTCCATACAACGGCGAGGTGGCCTTGAACTGTTTTGAGAACTCCTTTCGCCATTTGAGCTTGCCCGCTGAGGTGTCATAGCACGACAGAACTCCGGTAATTCCCAGCGTGTAGATTTTGTCGTTGTAGATCACCGGCGTCGACTTGGGACCTTTGCCATGCGAGGTGGCTGCGGGA
>Ga0075425_100010170_pt1 | contig 10028 bp, 10 predicted proteins | sample SoiMethybrSBSTD4_FD_75300 | JGI IMG/M metagenome (GOLD analysis project Ga0075425, IMG submission 75300) | Bulk soil microbial communities from a Populus tree surrounding site in Tennessee, USA - Soil MetaG P. TD hybrid SBSTD4 | ecosystem: Environmental > Terrestrial > Soil > Tree plantation... | reverse complement strand
TAATCCAACTTCATCCGCCTAATCCGCGGCTATGCTAAACTTCTCCGGATGTCAGATCGCACCGTCGAACTCGAGATACTTAAACGACAACTCCAGGATCGTGGCGTCTACGGCGAACTCGTCGGAACCTCAGACTCAATTCGCAAAGTCTATACGCTCATCGAACAGGTTGCGCCTTCGACTGCGTCGGTCCTGATCACTGGCGAGTCGGGCACCGGCAAAGAGCTCGTCGCGCGCACCATTCACAAGATGAGTCCGCGTCGCGACAAACCGTTCGTCGCGATCAACTGTTCCGCTATTCCTGAAACGTTGATGGAATCGGAGTTGTTTGGCTATGAAAAGGGTGCATTCACCGGCGCTGCTTCAAGACGCCAGGGCTGTTTCGAACTCGCGGACAGCGGTACGTTGTTGCTCGATGAGATCGGCGAGATGCCGCCGCTGCTCCAGGCGAAACTCCTGCGCGTGATTGAAGAGCGTGCCGTGCGTCGTCTCGGCAGTCGCAAGGAGATCGCAGTTGACGTGCGGTTACTCGCTGCGACCAATCGTCATCCACAGCAATCAGTTGCGGAAGGCAAACTGCGCAGCGATCTGCTCTATCGTCTCAACGTCTTTGGGATTCATCTGCCTCCGCTCGGTGAACGAAAAGAGGATCTGCCATTGCTCGCCCAGCATCTCGTAACTCAACTCGCTGCAAAACACGGCCGACCGGCGCGCTTCCTCAGTCCTGCGGCTCTCGAGGCACTTCAGTTTCACAACTGGCCCGGCAACGTGCGCGAACTTCGAAACGTGATCGAACGCGCGGTGATCATCTGTTCCGGCGAACAGATTGAGCGCCATCACTTCGCGCCTTACCCAATCGAACAGCGTGAGCGCCTGCGCAACGAAGACACGCTGACGCTGCCCGTGGGGACGCCGCTCGAAGAAGTTGAGCGACAGATGATCATGCGCACTCTTCAAAAGACGAAGAACAACAAAACGCGCGCCGCCGAGTTGTTAGGCATCAGTTTGAAGACTCTTCACAATAAGCTAAATCTCTATCGCGAGCGTGGTCTGCTGCATGACGACGACTGACGCTTCCGTTCTGCTGTTCTTCATCGATGGCCTGGGAATCGGCAGCCGTGGTCCATTCAATCCACTCGACAACCTGCCAAACGCCGCACCTTTGGCAGTCTTTCAGAACGAAACGCCTGAATCGTTCTTGGATGGCGTTGTCGTGCCTACAGATGCGTCTCTCGAAGTTGCAGGCCGCCCGCAAAGTGCTTCGGGTCAGACGACAATTCTCACCGGCATCAACGCGCCCGCGCAGCTCGGCTATCACAAGCAGGGATTTCCAAACAAGCCGCTGCTCGAGATCATCAAGCAGCACTCAATCTTTCGACAGCTTCACGAGGCTGGCGTTGAACCAATTACATTCGCCAATGCTTACAGCGATCGTTTCTTCACCGAGCGTCCGCGCTGGATATCCGCAACGACGGCCGCGGTCGAAGCCGCAGGACTGGCGTTCCGCACCGTCGCTGATCTAAAAAACGACGCTGCTGTTTTCATGGACTTCACCAATCGCGTGCTGATTGAAAGAGGTGTGGACGTGTTCGAACGCAGCGAGACTGAAGCCGCGGACGTGCTTGCCCGAATCGCGCTGGAAAACCGGTTTACGCTTTATGAATACTTCATTACAGACAAGGTGGGCCATGCGCAGGACATGGAGAAGGCGCGTGAAGTCTTGACCAGTCTCGCGCTTTTCATTCGTGAGTTGCTCATGAGGCTTGATCTCAAACGCACCACAGTTATACTCACCAGCGATCACGGCAATATCGAAGATCTTTCGTCACGCAATCACACGCTGCATGCGGTCCCCACGATCATCTGGGGAGCGCAACGTGAATTAGCCGCAGCTGGGATCCAAACGCTGGCCGACATTACGCCCACCATCGTCGGAATTTTTGCCACAAAGAGGCACAAAACACACAAAAATGAAGAATGACCCGCGTGAGATCTTTGGCTGGAAGATGTACGACTGGGCCAACTCCGCCTTTTACACGACCGTGGTTGGCGCGCTGTTCAGTCCTTATCTCACGCGACTGGCCCAGGCGGCCGTCGGTGAGAATGGGGTTGTCCTGGATCTCGGGCCGCTCGGCGCTGTCACCGCCAAATCGCTACCAACTCTGTGTGTCTCGATCTCCGTTGGCGCACAGGTATTTCTCTTACCGATCCTCGGCGCGTTGGGTGATTACTCGGATTTGAAGAAACGGTTGATGGCACTGTTCTGCTACGTCGCTGTCGCGGCCAACTGTCTTCTGTTCTTCATCCAAGGCAACCTTTACCTCGCGGGCGGCGTGCTCTTCATCATCGCGAATGTCTGTTTTGGCGCGTCGATAGTTTTCTACAACGCATTTCTACCCGACATCACAACTGGAGACGAAGCAGACAAAGTCTCCAGTCGTGGTTTCGCATACGGCTACCTCGGCGGCGCACTTTTGTTGCTCTTAAATCTCCTGCTTGTCTTGCGCGCTGAGCAGCTCGGACTTTCTGCTGGTTTAGCGGTTCGTCTGTCGCTTCTTTCGGCAGGAGTTTGGTGGGGCGGTTTTGCAATTATCACGTTTTGGTTGTTGAAGTCGCGTCCAAATAAGAAACAGCTTCCGCCCGGCAAAGGTTATGTCTCGGCAGGTTTCTCTGAAATCGGGGCCACTTTCAAGGAATTGCGGCGACTGCCTCTCACCGCGCGTTATCTGCTTGGATACCTGTTCTACAATGATGGCATTCAGACTGTGATCGTCGCCTCGAGCACTTTTCTCGAACAGGAGCTATTTCCCGGTGGCAATCCTGCGTTCCTGCTCAAGATTTTTCTGATGGTCCAGTTTGTCGCAGTCGCCGGCGCACTTCTCTTCGAACGGCTCGCCTATCTGATCAGAACGAAGAACGCGATCATCGTCTCGCTGGTGATCTGGTCTGCGATTGTGATCTACGCATATCGCTTTTTGCACACGGTGGCTGAGGCGTGGATCATGGCCGCCGCCATTGCGATCGTGCTGGGCGGCTCACAGGCACTCTCAAGATCGCTCTTCTCGAGAATGATTCCGGCAGGCAAAGAGGCGTCGTTCTTTGGTCTTTATGAGGTTTCAGAACGCGGTACATCGTGGATGGGCCCGCTGCTGTTCAGCATTATTGTCGCTCGCACCGGATCATATCGCGCGGCATTGTTATCGCTGATCTTCTTTTTCGTCGTTGGATTGGTGGTGCTTTGGGTTACGGATACCGATCGAGCCATCCGAGAGGCTGCTGAAGTCTAAACACTAGCCGGCGATCTTGCGATTCTTCGAAACCGGTTCTTTCGCCATGCACTCCGGCGAACAGAAAGTTGCGAGGCCTGAGTTGAGGTTCAACGCACGTTCAGCCGGAATCCATGTTCCACATCTGTCGCAGCGAACCAGTTTGTTCCGGGAAGCTGATTTTTGTCGTGGCGCAGTGGACGCATTTATGTCCGTCGCAACGTTCAGCGAGTTGACAATTTTTTGGATCAGCTTGAGGTAGGGACGAATCCGCGTATACACCAGCACGAAGACGATACTTACCAGCCCGGCAATGATCAGGTATTTCATGACAGGGTTTCCTGTCTAACGTTCATCACCGGCCCGGTTGCCACCGGCCACGTAAGGCGCGTCGTCGGCTCGCCGGCGAGGCATCGGATCAGTTGCACGGCGGCGGGGCTGCGATTCTTTGTTGCGGCGATCGACGCTGCCCGCTGGGAGACCGCGACCATGCACCGCTTCTTCGAGAATGCGCGTGATCTCCTGCGAAAGCGTTCGGTGCTCAGCGGCCGCACGGCGACGTAAGGATTCCTTGAGGTGGTTCGGAACGTATGCGCCAATAAAAACGCCTTTGCGATTTGCCATCTATCATCGCCTCTCGTGTTTTCGTCGAAAAATCGACCCTGCAAATGCGGAACAGGTCTGTAAGCCGAATTCTGTACTTCGAATGAATCGAAGTGGCGATCATTCATCTAGTCCAACCGTTGCCGGCTGGCTCGAGCGACCTACCCGGAGGTCGTAGCGGATCGAAATCCGCTTCGGGCGGGCAGCCCTTTTGACGCCTCCCTATTTGGTCTTGCACTGCGAGGAGTTTGCCTGGCCGCGCATGTCACCACACGCGCCGGTGCGCTCTTACCGCACCGTTTCACCCATCACCCTTTCGGGCTGGTCTGTTTTCTGTTGCACTTGTCGTCGCCCGACACCCTAAGTTGCCGAGCGCCCCGCCGTTAGCGGGCTCGCTGCCCTATAGTGTTCGGACTTTCCTCTCCCGGCTGACGCCGGCAGCGACCGCCCGACCTGTTCTCTTGCAAGGCGGGTCGATTATAGCAAACCAAGTGTTCAAACGGGTATAGCACGAACTAGCCAAGTTCAGAGTTCAGCCTTCAGGCTGCTGTTTTCCGGACAAGCTAAAGCTTGAACTCTAAACAGACCCCGTTATATCGCTAGCCAAAGTACTTGATGCCCACACGAAGACTGTTGACCCATTGCGACGGGAAAAAAAGCGCGAGAGCGATGGAGGTCAACGCGTGTGAGAGAGCAAGCGCGAACAGGTTGGGCTCTCGTTGATACGCAAATGCCCAGATCACGCCGCCGACAAACGTGAGCACCACGAGCAGCGGATTTGGCAGGTGAACTATGGCAAACAGCGACGCGACGAGCAGCACGCTCGTCCAGCCTTTGCCGGCGAGAAGCTGCGCACGGCGGTTCAAGTAACCCTGCAAGGCGTACTGTTGAAACAAAGCCCAGAATGGCACCAGCGGAAAGCGCCAGCGAAGCGCTCGCGCTGGGAAGTAAGTGCCTGAGACAAGCCCTGAGATCACAAAGATCAGCGCGATGGCGATGATCGTGGGAAGAAGTAACAGCTTTGTGGCCGCGAGGAAGTTGTCAAACCGAAATCCGAGGTCACGTGGAGTTTCACTGTAAACCCAGTGAGAGAAGAACATGAGGACCAACGCGAACGTGACCGGCACCGCCAGCGCAACCTTGCTCGGACCGATGAAGCCAAGAACCACCCACTCAGCGATCAAACACGAAACGACTACCGACACGATCTCCCAACCGGCCACGGTCTTGTCGGTAATATTCGTATCTATCTGCGTCATCTGCGGCTCCACTTACCATCCACTCCGATCTCAAACGGAATCGGATCTCCTAACAACTGCAACGTAAAACGGCCGCCTTCGCGACTCGAGTGAAGCGCATAAACCCGCGCCTCGTGCATTCCTGCGCTCAATCCAGACACCCCAAAGCTGTATCCATGCCATTCGTCTTTGGACCATCCGGCAGCGAGCACGTCGGGTCGAGAGATATGCGCCACCTGCGCCCCCATGAGTTTTCCGTCGACAAAGAGTTGCACCTCGACACGTCCCCATGGATCCGCATCATTGACCGCCCATCCGGAAATCTGCTGCGATTCAATAACCGCTTCACCCCAACCATGAAATGTCAGTGGAAACGCTTTGAGATACACCGCGACTGCAATCGCCCCAACCAGAACTGTATCGAGTATTGATTTGGCGATTAGCAGAGTGACTAGGCGCTTCTTCATAGTCCAGCCAGACGATGCAATTTGTAGGGGCGGCCCTCCGTGGCCGCCCGCTCTGACGAATGGTGTTTTATATAACACGGGCGGCCACGGAGGGCCGCCCCTACAATTGCCCCCTGAAGAACTGATTCATCAGGAAATTTGTGGTGGCTTCGGTAGTGTATTTAGTGGAAACAGCTCAGGCCAGCGCGTTCTGAATTCGTTGCGCACCAGATCTTCGACGTCATCAGCGGTAGCTGCCTGGAGACACTTCAGCGCTACTTCACGCGCCTCATCGGCATTGATGCGCGATACCACTGTCCTGACACGCGGAATCATTGCCGGCGTCATACTCAAATCGATCGCTCCCAATCCGATAAGCAAAACAGCATACGCGGGAGTCGACGCCATCTCGCCGCAAACAATGACCGGAATGTTTGCTTCCCTCGCTGCGAGCAACGTGCGGTTGATACCGTAGAGCACCGCCGGGTGCAGCGTGCGAAACCAGTAAGACACCTTGTCGTTGCCGCGATCGACTGCCAGTGTATATTGGACCAGATCGTTCGTGCCAAGCTCAAAAAAATCGACTTCTTTGGCGATTGTCTCCGCCGTCAGAACCGCAGACGGCACTTCGATCATCGCACCGATCTGGACCTCGGAAAACTGTTTCTGCTCAGCGGCGAGATGCGCCACCTCTTCGGTGATGACTTGTTTGGCGCGACGTACGTCAGCCACGTCAGCCACCATCGGAATTACCAGGCTTAATGGACCAACAGCAGAAGCGCGCAAAATCGCGCGCACCTGTGTGCGCATCGCAGCCTTGTTTCGCAAGCTAAAACGAACTGCTCGCAAGCCCAGCGCAGGATTTCTTTCGCGCTCCTTCAACTCGGACCCAACCTCACCGCCAACATCAAACAATCGAACGATAGCGCCGTGTTCACCAGCCACGTCGACCAAAGCCTTGTAAGCTCCGTACTGCTGCTCCTCAGAACTCATCAATCCCGGTCGTGACAGTAGAAACTCAGAACGGAACAGTCCGACACCGCACGCGCCGAAATCCCGCACTGCCTGAAACTCCGTCGGAAGCTCGACATTGGCTCGCAAAGAAATCAGAACTCCGTCCTGCGTCTCAACCGGGCCTGACTCAACCGTCTTATCTTCACGCAAGCTTGGACCAGCACTCTCAGCTGTGGCTTGATACTGCTCGATCGTGCTCGCCGTCGGATGAAGAATGACTTCGCCACGACGAGCATCGACGAGGATCTGATCGCCCGTGCGCGTGCGCTGGTAAAAATCACGCAAACCGACCACGGCGGTGAGTCCCAAGCCGCGCGCGATGATGGCCATGTGAGAAGTCCAACCGCCGGCATCAGTCGCAATCGCCTTCACGTGTTTTAGATTGAGTTCAGCGACCGTAGATGGCAGCAGATCAGGTGAAACTATCACCGAGTCCTCTGAAAGGTTCGGGTACTTCGGGCCTTCGCCGGTAAGGTTTGCCAACAGACGCTGAATGACGTCTTCGATATCCGAACCTCGCTCGCGCAAATAGTCGTCGTTGATTTGTGTGTAGATGGAAAGCAAACGATCGCCAACAACTTTCGCGGCCCATTCAGCATTCGCCCGTTCCCTGACGATGTAATCTTCCACGTCGCGCGTTAGTTTTGCGTCTTCGAGAAAAAGCAGGTGTGCGTCGAAGATGTAAGCATGGCCGCGGCCGAGCTCTTTTTCAGCGCGGGCCTTGATGGCTTCGAGTTGGCGTCTGGAGAGTCTGACTGCCACGCGAAAACGGTGTCGCTCTCGTTCGAGATCCGCTTCAGCAATCACGGCACGATAAACGCCACGCGTGCCCTCCTGCAATCGAAGGACGCGCCCAAGCACGATACCGTCCGAAACACCGAGACCCTTACAGCGCAACTCCTGAGTCGCCGGGGAAGGCTGTTCGACGTCGTACTTTTCAGTCTCATCAAAATCGCGCGAGAAGAGACCGACGATCGCATCGAGCGCCTGTTGTTCGTCAATGCCATGAGCGATGATCTTCAGGTCGGTGCCACGGCTGGCTGCCAGCGTCAGGATGCTGAGGATCGATTTAGCATCGGCTTCGGCGCCGCCGTCGAGACGTTGAAGAGTGAGACTGCTTTCAAACTTACTCGCTACGCGAACGAGGTTGGCGGCGGCGCGAGCGTGAAGTCCAAGGCGGCTGGTGACCTGGAGTCTGCGTTCGGCCACTTTCAGTCGGCTCCGGCTTTGGTGGGAGGCGCAAGCAAAGCGCCGGCGAGATAAATTCCCTGGCGTCCCTGATCGCAAATCTTGCGCGCAACTTCCGCTAGAGAATCTTCCGCGCTCGCGGTGGCAAGCTTGATCACCATCGGGAGGTTTACTCCGGTTACGACTTCCACCGACCCCTCTTCCAGAAACATCGAGGCGATGTTGGTTGGCGTGCCGCCAAACATGTCAGTCAACAACAAGACGCCCCTGCTTTGAGACACGCGCGAGATCGCACGCTGTACTTCATCTCGTGCGGCGTCGACGTCGTCGTGCCAGCCGATGGAAACGGCCGCGATATGTGAGATTGGACCAACGATCATTTCGGCGGCGGCGAGCAGTTCGCCCGCGAGGTTTCCGTGTGTCACTATCACCCCAGCCAATCTTTTTACTTCTGTACTCATTTGGGCCTCTTTGTGGCTACTTCGACTGCGATCGTGGCACCTTGCGCACATCGCGATGCGAGGCATGTGCGTCAAAACCCGCACCTCGCAACGCCCGGGCGAGGGCATTTGCGATCATCACGGAACGATGCCGCCCACCAGTACAACCGATACCCACCGTAACATACGACTTGCCCTCACGTTTGTAGAGCGGCAACAGGTACGAAAGCAAATCGGTAAAGCGTTTCAGCGTCTCCTGCACTTCATCGTGAGAGCGAAGATACTTAACAACACGACGGTCGTGACCCGACAAGCGCTTCAGTTCAGGAACGAAGTGTGGATTCGGCAAGTGCCTGACGTCAAACAATAACTCCAAGTCGCCCGGGTTACCATACTTATGACCGAAGCTCATCACTTCGACACGCATCGGCGCACCTTCTCGATCCGGACTGAACCTCTCGAGCAGGAAGCGGCGCAGTGTGTGAACTGTGTGATCGGAAGTGTCGATGATCTGATCGGCGAGCGAGCGAATCTTCGACATCGCCTGCCGTTCGTCGCTGATGGCGGCGGGTAGTCTCTGCCCTTTCTCAGCAGGATGCGGCCTGCGTGTTTCACTGAAACGATATTGCAAAACGTCGTCAGAAGCCTCGAAGAAGAGCACAGTCACCTGAAGCCCCGACGCTCTCAATGCCCGGAGTTGTTTTTCGAAATCGGCGAGAAACCTGCCCTCACGAATGTCGATGACGAGTGCGGCGCGTCTGATTCCTTTGTCTTCGTCATCGGTTACAAGGCGGCCAAAGGTCGGCAGCATCGTGACCGGAAGATTGTCAACGCAGAAGTATCCGAGATCCTGAAACGCATTTGTGGCCGACGACATTCCGGACCCGCTCAAGCCGGTGATGATTACGATATCGGGGACGTTGTTCTTGACGACAGGGTGGTCGTTTGTTCTTGAGACGGGCATCTATGCAAACAGTTTACTACGCGAGTTGAAATATGCGGAGCCACAAAGAGGCACAAAAGGCACATAATGATTACTTGAAGTCGTAAGCGAAGCCGACCTGAACGCCGGCTCTAGGGCTGGCCGGAAAACGACCGGCAAGTATTCCAAAAGTGAATGCAAGATTATTACGCAGGGAATAGCTGCCGCCAATCTGTGCTTCTAGTTGGCCTCGACTTAATTTGAAATTGTTAGTAACACCGCCGAACAGTTCGGCGCCGAGTTGTAGCTTTGGCGTGAAGTTGCGTACTACTGAACCGTTGCCAGTAAAAACCTGTCCTCTGACGGAGCGAATGCCAATCAGGCCAGTCGAGCTATTGCCGGCGAAGAGAATTCCACCATTCAACCGTCCAACCGTTCGTTTAGTAAACGATTTCTGAAGCACGCCATAAAGCCAATAGTCCGTAAGACCCGATCCAGTTTGCTTTTTTGTATTTCCTGTTGGCACTTCGATATCGAAGACAACAGTCATTGCTGGAAGCGACGACCCTTCACGTTCATCGCGTACTTTGACTTTCACTCCAAATTGTATGTCTCCAATTCCCGAGGGGCTGCCGAGCTGCGAACTCCGGGCATTGAAGATCTTAATCAATGGACCGTTGATCCCAAGCTCAATATGATTAGTGAGACCGTAATTAAGAGTAACTGTAGACGTGTTTTGCATTTTCCCAGGAAAGGAAGATCTTTGCAGCCAATCGTGTTCGTTGGAGAGCTCGACGTGGAACTTTCCTTTTGGCGTAACATCGGCATCGTCGGTATAAAAAGGAAGCTGACAGTAAGCCGGCGACGAAAAGAATATGAACGGAAGAAATAGAAAGATGGATTTGAAGGAG
>Ga0075425_100010166_pt1 | contig 10031 bp, 9 predicted proteins | sample SoiMethybrSBSTD4_FD_75300 | JGI IMG/M metagenome (GOLD analysis project Ga0075425, IMG submission 75300) | Bulk soil microbial communities from a Populus tree surrounding site in Tennessee, USA - Soil MetaG P. TD hybrid SBSTD4 | ecosystem: Environmental > Terrestrial > Soil > Tree plantation... | reverse complement strand
GCTTCCTGCTCGGCCTGATCGCGCCGGCGCTGGTGCTCGGCGCCTGGTGCCTGCTCACCTACGGCGGCTTCGCCCCTCCGGACTTCCTGCCGTCTCCCACCGAGACGCTACGGGGGACGCTGCAGCTCTTCCTGCAGTACGACCTCTGGAGCGCCATCCTGGTGTCCACCCGGCGCATCGTCCTCGCCTTCCTGCTCGCCTCGGCGATGGCCCTGCCTCTCGGCGTGCTGATGGGGGCGTTCGAGCCGATCAACCGCTTTTTCGAGCCGATCGTGGCGCCGCTGCGGTACATGCCGATCTCGGCGTTCATCCCGCTCCTCATCCTGTGGTTCGGGATCTACGAGAAGCAGAAGATCGCCTTCCTCTTCCTGGGCGTCTTCGTCTATCTGCTGCCGGTGGTGGTGACGGCGATCCGGGTGGTCCCCGAGGAGCTGGTGCAGACCGCGCTGACGCTGGGGGCCTCGCGCTGGCAGGTGATCCGCACGGTCCTGCTCCCCTCGGCCCTGCCGGAGATCTTCGACTCCTTCCGGGTGATGAACGCCATCTCGTGGACCTACGTCATCCTCGCCGAGGCGGTCAATCCGGAGCACGGGCTTGGCTACATGGTCGAGCTGGCGCGCACCCACCAGAAGGCCTCGTGGTCGTTCGCCGGCCTGCTGGTGATCGGCGGCATCGGCCTGTTGACCGACTTCATCATCCGCCTGCTGAGCGCCACCCTCTTCCGCTGGAGGGAGACCGCCGTATGAGCGACCACGAAGCCCCCCAACCGCATCCGGCCGCGGGCGAGCCGGGGACCGTCGCCGTCACCCTGCCGCGGGGCGGGCAGGCCGCCACCTACCGCCACGAGCCGGCCGCGGAGGCCCCCAAGCTGCGGGTCTCCCATCTCTGCATCACCTACATCGACCGCGCCGGCCGGGAGACCGAGGCGGTGCGCGACGTCTCCTTCGACATCGTCGACAAGCCCGGGGTGGGGGAGGTCATCGTCTTCCTCGGCCCCTCGGGCTGCGGCAAGTCGACGATCCTGAAATCCGTGGCCGGCCTCCTCGCTCCCACCTCGGGAGAGATCCTGATGGAGGGCAAGCCGATCGCGGACGTCGGCCGCGACCGCGGCATGGTGTTTCAGGCCTACACCTCGTTCGGCTGGCTGACCGTACGGGAGAACCTGGAGTACGGTCTGCGCCTCCAGGGCGTGCCGAAACCGGAGCGCCACGGGCGGTCCGACAAGTACCTCCGTTCCGTCGGCCTGGCGGAGTTCGCCGACCGCTATCCCAAGGACCTGTCCGGCGGCATGAAGCAGCGGGTGGCGATCGCCCGCACCCTCATCAACCAGCCCAAGATCGTGCTCATGGACGAGCCGTTCGGGGCCCTCGATCCGCAGACCCGCTGGGGGATGCAGAGCCTGCTGCTCGACGTCTCGCGCACCGAGGACAACACCATCCTGTTCGTGACCCACGACGTCTCGGAGGCGGTGTACCTCGCCGACTCGGTCTACGTCCTCTCCTCGCGGCCGGCGCGCATCCTGCACAAGGTGGACGTCCCCGCCTTCCCCGTGCACGACGTGGCGCTCAAGTCGGCGCCGGAGTTCCGGGCGGTGGAGAAGCAGCTGCTGGATCTGCTGTATTCGTCGGCGTAGACAGTCAGAGTCTTCAGGGCAGCTCGCGCAGAACGCCGCGCCACCAGGAGGCTCTGAGGACTCCGCCTCACGCCCCTTCGGTCGCGATCTGCGCCGGCGGCTCGTCGCGCTCGGGCTCGACCAGGCGCAGGCCGTCGCCCCGCCGCGCGCTGGTGCGCAGCGACTGGATGCCGGCCTGGATGCGCGAGGCCAGCTGGCGCTCCTCCTGCAGCTCGCGGGTGACCATCTCGGCGCGCCGGATCTGGAACTCGGTCTGCGCCAGCTTCTCGGCCACGTGGTCGATGATCGCCTTCTGCTCCCGGAAGTTCTCGAGGTTGATCTCGATGTCGGCGATGAGGTTGCACAGCGCGTCGACCTTGCCTTCGGCCGTCTCGAGCGAGGCGAACTTCCGCTCCATCCTGGCGAAGCGGTCTTCCATCGCCGTGGTGCGCGCCTCCACGTTCGCCGTGCGGCGGTCGGCGTCCTCGATGGTCTTGCGGGCGCCCACCACCCGGAGGGCGTCCTCGCGGCTCTTCTCGCAGGTGGCGGCGATGGCCTCCACCTCGCGCTTGATGCGGTCGACCAGGGTGTGCCGCGAATTGACGAGGTCGAGCTTGCGGTCGAGCTCCTCCAGCCGGGCGTCGAGGCTGCCCACGCGGGCGCCGTAGCGCTCGATGCGCTCCTCGCTGCTCTGCAGCTCGCCGTGGCGCGCCGCCAGTCGTTCCTCGGCCGCGTCGAGATCCTGGAGGCGGGCCGCGATCGCGGCGGCGCTCTCCCGCACCTCGCGCTGCCGCCCTTCGGTCTCGTTCAGCTCGCGGCGCCACTGCTCGCGCTGGGCCGTCAGGCGGCCGACCTCCTCGCTGACCCGGTCGAGCGCCCCGCGCTCGCGCGTGATCCGCTCGGCCATCGCCGCGATCTCCTGGCCGAGGTCGGCGGAGCGCGCCTCGGCCGCGGCCAGCGAGGTTTCGAGGGTCTCGACCCGCACCAGCCGCTGGCCGAGATCGGTATGGCGGCGCTCCAGCTCGGCGAGACGGCTCTCCATGTCCGGGATGGTGTGATCGCTGCGCAGGGTGGCGGCGAGCTGCTGGAGATCCGCGAGCTGGAGGCCGAGCCCGTCCTGCTCGGAGCGCATCGCCTCCAGCTCCTGCTGGCGGGAGAGCTGCGCGGCGAGCCGCTGGTCGATCTGCTGGCTGAGCTCGGAGAGGCGGTTGAGCCGCGCCTCGACGCCGGTGACGAACTCGATGCGCGGCGCGAGGGCCTGGGTGCGCCCTTCGAGCTCGCCGGAGACCCGCTCCAGCGCCGCCAGCCGCGCCTGGACTCTCGCCAGCTCGTCCAGCTTGCCGTTGAAGTCCTTGACGCGGCCCTCGACGTCCCGCGCCGAGCGCCGGAAATCGCCCAGCAGTCCGGCGACGGTCTCGAGCTCGCCGCGCACCTCGCGCACCGCGTCCATGCGGTCGCGGGTCTCCGCGTCGAGCTGCCGTAGACCTTCGAGCCGCGCGCCGATCTCGTCGAGGGAGGCGAGGCGCTCGCCGACGGCCTTCATCTGGCGCTCGGCCAGGGCGGCCAGGCCGGTCACCTGCGCGAGGCGCTCCTCGCCGGCGTCGAGCCGCCGCGAGCGTTCGGCCAGGGCGTCCATGTCGGTCTGGACCTTGGCGACGAGCTTGAGGACGCCGTCGGCCTCCCGCCGCGCCTCGGCCACCTGCTCGCCCCGGCGCTCGACCTCGCGCAGCGCCTCCTCGTGGCGGCCGAGGTCGGTGCCGAGCTTGAGGATGCGGGTGTTGGTGACCTCGATCTCCTGGCGGAGGAGCTCGGAGCCCTCCAGGTGCTGGCGCAGGCGGGTGAGGGAGCCCTCGTTGTCGCGCTGGAGATCGCGGCTCTGCCGCTCGAAGTCGGCCCGGCGCCCTTCCGCGGTGCGCAAGAGGCCGGAGATCTCGTCGTGGAGGGCCTCCAGGCGCGTCGTCCGTTCTTCCGCCTCGCGGAGCATGCGGGCGTAGTCGTCGAGCTTCTTGACCTTCTCGTCGACCGACCAGACGATCTCCTGGGCCCGTTGCGACCGGACCTCCGCCCGTTCCACGGCTTCCTTGACCGAGCCCAGGGCCTTGACCTTCTGGCCGACGTGCTCGGACAGGGCGTGGAGCTTGTGCAGCTGCTCCTCGCCCTGCCGGGCCAAGGCCTTGGCGGAGCTCAGGCCCGCGAGCGAATCCTCGATCCCTGAGACCATCAGCTCGGCGTGCCCGAGCTCGTCGGCCACCGCCTGCTCGCGCTCTTCGAGCTTGGCCACCTGGGTCTTGAGCGCCTCCGCGGTGCCGGCCAGCCGCCGGTACTCGCCGTTCACCGACTCGGACACGCCGTCGACGTGCTCGAGCCGTTCCTGGAGATTGCGGATGGTGTCCCCGAGCCGCTCCAGGTCGCGCACCCGGACGCTCAGCTCGGTCAGCGAGTCCTGGGCCTGCTGCAAGGTCGCGAGCTTGCCGTCCGCCTCGGTGAGGAGGTCGCGCAGGCTGGTGCGCTCGCGCCGGGCGTTGGTGGCGAGCCGCTCCAGGTCCTCGGCGGTCCACTTCCGTTCGTCCCGGCTCAGGAGCTTGTCGATGATCGTGGCCATAGGTCCTCCGAGCGTCCTTCGAAGATCCGCGAGGCGAATCGCTCGCCCCGGTGGCAGGCAGGTTGTGCAGACGGCGAAGTCTGGGGCAGGAGGGAGCAATGGACGTGCCACGGGAGGGGCTCGGCAGGTCCGCGACTTAGCGTCCGGGGCGGTCCCCGGCTCCCGGTTTTTGTCATCCCCGGGCGCTAAAAAACGGCACCCGCGGTCCGCTGGCTCAGCTGGGATTGGCAGCGCGGCTCTCGTGGAACCGCACGAACGTCCTTAGCGCCTCCTCGAACAGCTCCTGCATGGTGGCCTCGCCCGGCATCAGCCGCCAGGCGCGATGAAATAGATCTTCATCGACCTCCACATTGGTCAGGAGGTTGCCGGCTCGACGGTTTCGCTTCATGGCATCTCCTCTCGCAGGGTATACGGGCGAGGCGGCGGCGGCGTCCAAAGTGCCACGGCGACGCCTGGGGAGAGAGGGCATCGAGACCGTCTATATACGATCGTCCCAAATCTATATACGAGCCTCGCCGCCAGGAACCGGAACGTGTCGCATAGGCGCGTGGGAAGGCCCGGCGGGCTCCTCGGCCCCTGTGGAGCGCCGGCGATTCCGCCGCGATGTCGGCCCGCCGTGTCCGCCAAATCCTCCGCCACTGGCATTGTCGTCCGCATCGCCTCGTCCCCTGTTCACTCTACGCACGAGGGGACGCCAGCGTCCAAATCCCTACGAACGCCCAGCAACGCGAGCGCCTCGCCGTCCCCGCAATCCCGCCGATCCCACCAACGCGAGCCCGTCAGGGCGGCAGACTCCCAGCCTCGGGCGTGAGCCCACCCTCTTATACACATTTTCACCATGCTGCCCCGAGGGGCAGAGGCATGTAGCCCGGGCTGGCGCGAAGCGCCAAGCCCCGGGAAAGCCGATCCCACTGCGGTGTCGCCCCTTCAGGGCTCCCTGGGCATGGTGGTGCGTCGGTTCCCAGGGCTTGCGCCGGCTTGCGCCCTGGGCTATTCAAATTTCGCCCCTTCGGGGGCTGATCCCAGCGTGGAAGGATCAGACATCTCCTGCGGCGAGGCGGACGCGCAGGGCTTCGATCTCCGCCGCGTGCTTCTCGGCGTCGGGGTGGCCGATGTCGCGTTCGTAGTCGACGCGGATTTGCATCAGGTCGGCGGCGCGGGCGAGGTCGTGGCGTTGGGCGAGCTGCTGGCCGAGGTTCCAGCTGTCTTCGGCGGCCCCTCGCCGGTCGCCGATCTCTTCCGCGATGGCGAGACGCTGCTCGTACAGATCGGTGGCGTCCTGGAGCTCCCCGAGCGAGGCGTGGGCGACGCCAAGGCTGCCGAGGGCAGTGCCTTCGCCGCGCCGGTCGCCGATCTCGCGTGAAATGGCAAGGTGCCGCTCGTAGAACTCGATGGCGCGCTGCGGCTCGCCGAGCGCCGCGTAGGCGTTGCCCAGGTTGCAGAGCGATTTCCCTTCACCGCGCCGGTCGCCGATCTCACGGGAGATCGCCAGGCGCTGATCGTGGAATTCGATCGCCCGCTGGTGCTCGCCCAGATCCGAATAGGCCAGGCCGATGGTGCCGAGCGCGTACCCCTCTCCTCGCCGGTCGCCGATCTCGCGGGCGATGGCGAGCCGTTGCTCGTAGAATCCGATCGCTCGCCGCGGCTCGCCGAGATAGGCATAGGCGTTGCCCAGGTTGCCGAGATGGATCTCCTGCTCGGGCCGGTCCTCCCGCAGTCTGGCGGCCGCGAGGGCCGGCTCCAGCCAACGGATCTGGTCGCGAGGATGTTCGCGGAGGTCGAGGAGGTAGGCGCCCGCGTTGGCATAGGAGCTACAGATTCGCGCCGCCTCTCGATCGTCCTGGAAGCGCGCGGCCGCCCAGGCCTGCCCCACCTGCATGTTGTCCCATTCGCGATCGAAAAGGCGCAGGGCCAGGCGCACCGCCGCTCCCCCTTGCCCGCCTTCCAGGTACAGGCGGTCGGCCTCCCACAGGACGTGCAGGAAGTGCTCGGCGTGCCGCCGCTGGGCCGACTCGTCTCATCGGCCGCGAGCCGCCGTTCCGCGAACTTGCGGGCCAGGTCGTGCAGCCGGTAGCGCTCTTCCTTCGCGTCCCATTCGACGAGGCTGCAGCGGACGAGGTCACCGAGGGCGTCCTGGGCGGGGTCGATCCCCATGTCCCAGACGGCCGCTACGGCCGCGGCTTCGAAGGTGCTGACGAACGCCGTGAGCAGGCGCCAGAGCCGGCGGCGTTCTTCGCGCAGCAGCTCGTAGCTCAGGTCCAGGGAGGCTTCGACGGGATCGAGCCGCTCCTGGCCTTCCTGGAGGCGGCGGGCATAGGCGGCAGGCGAAAGATCCGGCCGCTCGGCGAGCGCGCTGCCGGCGAGCCGCAGCGCCAGCGGCAGCCGGCCGCAGAGGCGGGCGATCTCGTCCGCGTGCGGGCCGATCCTTGGCGCGATCCGGAGGAGCAGGTCGCGGGCCTCCCCTTCCGGCATCTCGTCCAGGTTGCGGGCGATCAGACCGGGGAGGGTGAAATGGAAGCGGGACGAGACCAGCAGCAGGGAGCCGGCCGGCGGGATCAGCGGCTCGACCTGTTCCCGGCTGCCGGCGTTGTCCATGAAGAGGAGGGCGCGCTTGCCGTGGAGCACCGACCGGTACAGCCCCGCCAGGTCGGCTTCGCTCGCCGGCATCGGGGCCTCTGGATGATAGGACCGGACCACGTGCGCCATGGCCTGCGCCGCGGTGAGGGGCTGCGGGTCCACGCCCTTGAGATCGAGATAGAACTGGGCGTCGGGGTAGGACTCTTCCAGCTCCTCGGCGAGCTTGAGAGCGAGGGCGGTCTTGCCGACTCCGCCCATGCCGCGCAGGCACAAGATGCCCCCGCTGCCTTGGGCGAGCGCGGTGCGCAACGCCGTCAGGTCCGCCTCGCGGCCGGTGAAGTCGGCGGGCGGCGAGGGGAGTTGGTGGAGGGTGGGGAGGGGACCGGCGGAGGCGGTCCTGATCGAGCCCGTCGGACTGGCGGCGGGGGTGCCGTTGCGCGCGAACCCCAGGACCTCCTTCGCGATCTTCACCAGCTCGGCATTGCGCTGGCTGCCGCGAAAGGCTTCGAGGGGCTTGCCGTCGCGCGGTCGGGCCTGGAGAGCGGCGAGCCAGGGGACTTCCTGCCAGAGGCAGGCTTCACAGATGACGGGAACGATCGCCATCCCATCCCGGGTGCGCCGTTCCAGGAGGCGCGGGACTTCGGTGTGGAGAATGAAATTCGAGGTGAGGGCGTCCGCGGAGATCAGCAGGACGGCCACGCGGGCCTCGTCCATGGCCTTTGTAATCTCGTCGAGCCATTCATCGCCCGCCTTGATGTTGCGGTCGTTCCAGGTGCGAAGGAGGCCCTGCTGCTCGAGGACGCCGAGGTGCTTGACGAGGCGGTCTTTCCAGACCTCGTTCTGGTGGCTGTAGCTGATGAAGACGGTCTGGGGCATTTCGTCAATTTTAGCGCGATCGGGGTGGGTGGCGTTCCTTCTGCTGTTCCGATCGCAGCTCGCGGATCGCCGCCTCTGCCTTCTCCATGAGCCCCGGGGGCGGCTTGGCGGTGCCCGGGATGTAACGGTTGGCCCACGCGACCAGGGCGCCGAGGACGGGGTAGAGGTCCGCGCCCATCGGCGTCAGGTGGTACTCGTAGCGCGGCGGCCGGGACTGGTAGGCGGCCTTCACCACCAGCCCGCAGTCTTCGAGGCGCCGCAGGCGGTCGGTGAGGATGTTGGTGGGAATCCCCTCCGGCGAGCCCAGCAGCTCGTTGAACCGCCGCTTGCCGAGGAAGAGCAGGTCGCGGATGACCAGCAGCGTCCACTTGTCGCCCAGCAGGTCGAGCGCGGTGGCGATCGGGCAGTTGGAGCGCGCCTGCGGGCACGCGGCGGGGGCTGGCGGCGGCATGCGACAAGAGTAGACCTTGAGGCTTGCAAAATGCAAGTGACTCGGTTAGAGTCGACTCGCTTGCAGATTGCAAGTCACAATTCCAAGGAGGAGTCACGATGCCGAACCTAGCGCAAGCCCTGATCGCCGAGCTCGAACGGGAAGCTGCCTCGACCCGCCGCGTCCTGGAGCGCGTGCCGGCCGACCAGCTGGAGTTCCAACCGCACCCCAAGTCGATGAAGCTGGGTCCGCTGGCGCTCCACATCGCCTCGCTCCCGGCAGCGTTTTCGCGGATGGGCCGGCTCGACTCCTTCGACGTTGCGACCGCCAAGTTCAGCCCGCCCATGCCGGAGGGCATCGACCAGATCCTCTCGACCCTGGAGGCGTCGCTCGCGGACGCGCGGGCCTTCCTGTCCGAGCAGGACGACGCGTCGCTCGCCGCTCCCTGGCGGCTGATGGCGGGGCCGAACGAGCTGTTCACCGTGCCGCGCGCGGACCTGGTGCGCAACCTGATGTTCAACCACACCTACCACCATCGCGGCCAGCTCACCGTGTACCTGCGGCTGCTCGAAGTCTCGCTGCCCTCGGTCTACGGTCCCAGCGCCGACGAGAACCCGTTCGCGGCCAAGATGGCGGCGTGAGAGGGGTTGGGGTGAGGTCGCAGGCTACTTCCGCCTCACCGTCCCCTCGATCAGGCCGTACGGCTCCGCCGTGGCCACGAAGATCTCGTTGCGATTTTCCAGGCCGAAGGGGGTGAGGTCGACGGGGATGTGGTGGAGGTTGGGCATGGCGATGTGGATCTCTTCGACGTCCAGGGCCTCCACCACCGCCTCGCCCATGGCGTAGAGGGTGTGCTGCACCGAGCGGCTGTCGTGCGCGGCGAAGGTTGCGAGGAGCACGCGGCGCACCCCTTGCCACGCCTGGCCGAAATCCTCAGGAGGGTGCGCGTAGGTCCACGAGGCCTGGACGGCGGTGGCGAGCAGGCGGTCCGCGGTCTCCTTGAGCGTGGTGTAGCGGTCCCGCGGAAAATCCTCGAACGCGGACTGTGCGGTCTTCATCACCACCAGATCGGCGAGGCCGGCACGCACCTGCGCGCCCTGCCGGTCGCGCGTCACCACCGCCGTGCGACGCTCGGAGCCGGCCCGCCGGAACGCGTGGGGATCGAAGGGCTCCCAGAGCTGCTCCGTGAGCTCCACGCGGACCGTGGAGGCCCGCGGGCTCGCCTGCAGATAATGATCGGAAAGAGCCAGGCCGAAATCCTCGACGTCGTCGAACGGATGCTCGGCGGCGAGCGCGTAGACGGTGTTCTTCATGGTGTCGGTGGGGAGCACCTCGCGGTTGTCGCCGTCCGCATACGCCGCCACGAAATCCCCTTCGAAACGGATGGCGACCATCACGTCCTTGAGCGCGTGGCGGTCCGGGCCGCGGCGCACGGTCACCAGCCGCACCGCCTGCTTGCCATAACTGTTGTCGATCAGCGTCGCGGGCATGCTCTCAGCTCCCCCGATAGGTCGAGTATCCGAACGGGCTCAACAGCAGCGGCACGTGATAGTGCTGGCTCGCGTCCCTCACGTGGAAGACGATGGTGGCCTGCGGATAGAAGGCTTCGATGCCGGCGGCCCGAAAATAGTTTTCGAGATCGAACGTGAGCCGATACAACCCGGGGCTCAGCCCGGAGCCGGCGGGCATCAACGTCCGGGCGCGGCCGTCGGCGTCGGTCTCGGCGCGGCCGATCTCGCGCCAGCCGGATTCCTCCTGGACTTCGAGCAGGATGGGCACGCCGGCGGCCGGACGGCCGCGCGCGGTGTCGAGGACGTGCGTGGTGATGGCGCTCATGACGACAGGAGCTTGTCCAGCCTGAGGTTGGTGATTTTGTATTGTTCTTCGGCAGCGATGCGCAGCTCGGTCTCGGGATCGTTGCCGAGCCGGTCGCA
>Ga0075425_100010165_pt1 | contig 10031 bp, 8 predicted proteins | sample SoiMethybrSBSTD4_FD_75300 | JGI IMG/M metagenome (GOLD analysis project Ga0075425, IMG submission 75300) | Bulk soil microbial communities from a Populus tree surrounding site in Tennessee, USA - Soil MetaG P. TD hybrid SBSTD4 | ecosystem: Environmental > Terrestrial > Soil > Tree plantation... | reverse complement strand
GGAAGCCGGATAGACGAAGTCCGGATATTTGAGCGTGGGCGGCAGTGCCGGCGGCGCCTTCATCGCGCACCCGGAGACGACGACCAGTAACAACACGCGGACCCACAGGGTCCCCGCCGCAGGGGTCTTACTCGCTTGCTTCACTGCCAGACTCCACGGTCGTCAGCCTCTCGATGAACCTGCGCGGCACGTCGGCCTCGATGACGACGCGCCCGTTGGTCGCGACGTGGCTGATGACGCGCGCGACGCGATAGAGCCGGCCAATCTGCTGCCGGTCGAACTCCTTGTTGCTGTCGAACGTGATCGTCACGCGCCTGGTATCGAGCGCCAGCCGCGACGCGATCATCTGCAGCAGCTCGCCCGCTCCGGCCCCGGTCGTCGCGGAGATCAGCGCCGCCGACGGATCGGCGTCGCGCAGCCGGCGCCGTTCGTCCGCGCTGATCGCGTCGATCTTGTTGTACACCGCAATCATCGGGACGTCAGCGGCGCCCACTTCGTCGAGGACCCGGCGCACGGCCGCCATCTGCCGCTCGCGATCGGGGGTGCCCGCATCGATGACGTGCAGAATCAGGTCGGCCTCCGCGACTTCCTCGAGCGTCGCGCTGAACGCCGCGACCAGTGCGTGCGGCAGGCGGTCGATGAATCCGACCGTATCCGACACGAGCAGCTCCCGGTTGTCGGGCAGCCGGACGCGGCGGACGAGCGGATCGAGCGTCACGAACAGCGCATCCGACACCACCGCGGTCTCGTCCGTCAGCCGGTTGAACAGCGTCGTCTTGCCGGCGTTGGTGTAGCCGACCAGCGCGACGGTCGGCACCGACTGCTTCTGCCGCCGCTCGCGCAGCTGCGAGCGGCGCTGGCGTACCTGATCGATCTCGCGCTGGATCGCCTGGATGCGGACGCGAATCCGCCGGCGATCCGACTCGAGCTTCGTCTCGCCGGGTCCGCGCGTGCCGATGCCGCCGCCGAGCCGCGACAGCGCCGTGCCGGAGCCGACGAGACGCGGCAGCAGGTACTTGAGCTGCGCGAGCTCCACCTGCCACTTGCCCTCGCGCGTCCGCGCCCGGCGGGCGAAGATGTCGAGAATCAGCTGCGTGCGGTCGATCACCTTCCGCTCGACGCGCTCCTCGAGCTGCCGCAGCTGCGCGGGGCTGAGCTCGTTGTCGAAGATCACGACGTCCACGTCCGCCTCGTCGCACGCGGCGGCCAGCGACGCGACCTTCCCCGAGCCGATGAAGGTGGCGGGATCGGGCCTGGGGCGTTCCTGCAGCATCCGCAGGACGACGGTTGCTCCCGCGGCGTCCGCGAGGCCGGCGAGCTCGTCCAGCGAGTGATCCGCATCGCCGCGGGAGGATGGAGTGACGAGGCCGACGAGCGCCGCGCGCTCGGCAGGAGCAGGCACGCTCGGATCCTAGCAGGTGTCAGGTGACCGGTATCGGGTGTCAGGCGTGGTCGGTGTCAGTTTGACGAGCTATCAGGCGACTTCTTGTGCTTGCGACGCCGCCACGGGCGTTTGGTTTTGTCTTCGTGTACGCCTCCGGTTTGACGAGGCAATGGCGCGCGCGGCAGCCGTTTCACTTTGGGCGGCTTTGCCATGCCCGAAACCTCGGACCTGATACCTGGGACCACGCCTGACACCTGACACCTGCTACCTGCCTGCGTCAGAACCGGATCTTTGCCCCGATCGAGATCGTGTTCGACACATGGATGCTGTCGATGAAACGAATCCTGTGCGGGTTCGTCTGCATCACCAGCGAGTTCGTTCGCGTGCCGTCGCCGAAGAAGCGGACCCCCTTCATCAGCGACCCTTCCGTGACGCCGGTGGCGGCGAAGATGATGCTGTTGCCGGGCGCGAGGTCTTTCGAGCGATAGACCTTGTTCAGATCCTTGATGCCCATCGCGTGGGCGCGCTCTTCGTCGCCCGCCTTCGCAATCACCAGCCGCGCGTAGATTTCGCCATTGAGACACCGCATCGCCGCGGCCGTCAGCACGCCTTCCGGCGCGCCGCCGGTTCCCATGACGGCGTGGACGCCGCTACCGACCACCGCTGCTGCGATGCCGGCCGAGAGATCGCCGTCGCCAATCAGCCGGATGCGGGCACCTGTCGCCCTGATTTCGGCGATCAGGTTCTCGTGGCGCGCCCGGTCGAGGACGATGACGACGAGGTCCTCCACCCGCCGGCCGAGCGACTGGGCAATCGCGCGCAGGTTGAAGCGGACGGGCGCATCGAGATCGACCACGTCGCGCGAGCTCGGGCCGACGACCAGCTTCTCCATGTACATGTCGGGCGCGTGGAGCAGCCCTCCGCTCTCGGACGCCGCGAGCACGGCGATGGCATTGGCGGCGCCCGTTGCGCACAGGTTCGTGCCTTCCAGCGGATCGACGGCGATGTCCACCTGCGGAAAGGTCCGGCCGTTCGGCGCCTTGTTCGCCATCCCGACCTTCTCGCCGATGTAGAGCATCGGCGCCTCGTCCCGCTCACCTTCGCCGATGACGATGGTGCCGTTGATGGGGACCGAGTCCATTTCGCGCCGCATCGCTTCGACGGCGACCGCGTCCGACTTGTGCCGGTCGCCCTGCCCCATCGTCGTCGCGCACGCGATGGCGGCCTGCTCGACGACCCGGAGGAAGTCGAGTGAGAGATCTGAATCAAGCATAGGGAGGCAGCTCGCACCGGGTGGGCCGATCGGCCCTGTAGCCAAGCAGGTAGTCGGCCTGCATCAACTTGTGAATCTCACGCGTGCCTTCGTAGATCACCGCACCCTTGCAGTTCCGATAGAAGCGCCCGACAGGATACTCGTCCGAATAGCCGTTGGCCCCATGAATCTGCACGGCGTCGGATGCCGCGCGCTCCGACGCCACCGTCGAGAACCATTTGGCCAGGCCGGTTTCGCGCGTGTTGCGGCGGCCGAGGTTCTTCAGCCAGCCCGCGCGCATCCACAGGAGGCGCGACGCCTGGTAGTCGGATTCCATCTGCGCGATCATTTCCTTCACGAGCTGGTGTGACCCGATCTCCACGCCGAACGTCTTCCGCTGCTTCGCGTAGCTGACGCTCGCATCGCGGCACGCGCGAATCAGGCCCGTCGCGCCCGCGGCCACCGTGAAGCGTCCCTGGTCGAGCGCGAACATCGCGATCTTGAACCCCTCGCCTTCACGGCCGACGAGGTTCTCCTGCGGAACCTCGACCTCGTCCATCTTGAAGAAGCCGGTGTTGCCCGCGAGGATGCCCCACTTCTCCTTCAGCGTGCCGCTCGAAAATCCCTTGAACGCGCGTTCGACGATGAAGGCGCTGATGCCGTTGGGGTCGCGCTGCTTCTTCTTCTCGAGGTCGCTCCAGGCGAAGACGAGGAAGTTGTCCGCGACGTCGCCGAGCGAAATCCACATCTTTTCGCCCGTCAGCAGGTACCGGTCGCCCTTCTTGATCGCGACCGACTGGATGCCGCGGGCGTCGCTGCCGGCCGATGGCTCGGTGAGGCCGTAGGTCGCGATCTTCTTCCCCTGCGCCTGCGGGACGAGATAGCGCTGCTTCTGATCGTCGGTGCCCCACGCCAGCAGCGTGAGGCAGTTCAACCCGACGTGCACCGAGAGAATGACGCGCAGCGACGTGTCGACGTATTCCAGCTCCTCGCTCGCGATCCCGAGCGCGAGGTAGTCCATCCCCGCGCCGCCGAGCTTCTGCGGCACGCAGATGCCGAGCAGTCCGAGGTCGGCCATCTGGGGCAGAATCGCCTGATCGAACTGGTGCGCGCGATCGAGCTCGCGGATTCTCGGTCCGACCGCGCGGGCCGCCCACTCGCGCACGGACTGCTCGAGCAGCTGCTGCTCTTCTGTGAGATCCAGATTCAGCATGAGAAACGGGAAATCGTAGCACGTCCGACTGAAGGCGGACGCTACGCGACGATCCTCGCTGGACGCCGTTTCACGCAGCGTCCGGCTTCAGCCGGACGATCACCGGCGCTCCCCGCGTGAGCCTGAGACACTCCGCGGCGCTCCCGCCCGTCATCGCGATCTCGAGACGATCGCTGCTGCCGAAGAGCGCGCACATCGATCCCGGCTTCGCGTCCCCGTACGTCTCGACGACGTTCGGCACACGATGCCCGGCAGCCTCGACCGCGATCCGCTTGCCGCCGGTCACGTGATCGAAGCTGCGACGATCGATATTGGTCACGAGGTTCCCGAAACGATCGACGCGCAGGACGACGCCCGACAGCTGACTGGCCTCGACACGCGGCTCGGGCACGTCGAGCAGCTGCCAGTCCGTGAGCGGCGGGCCGAGCGCGCCCAGATCCGTTCCCGCCGCAAGCCACGCGGCGGCCGGCGCGAACCGGTCGCGGCCTTCGAACGTGCGGCTGATGATCGGCCGCGCGTACCGCGGCTCGGTCAGCTCCACGACGCGCGTGGGCGGGCATTCCTTGAAGACCAGCGTCAACAGCCCGTTGTCCGGCGCGACGAAGGTGTAGCCGCCCGCCTCGGCAGCGATCCCGCGGCGCGCCGTGCCGACGCCCGGATCGACCACGCAGAGAAAGACCGTCCCCTGCGGAAAGTACTTGAACACCGCCGCGAGCTCGAGCGCACTGCCAAGCACGTCCTGCGGGGCGATGTCGTGCGTGATGTCGGCGAGCGTCGCGTCGGGACAGATGCCGAGCGCCACGCCGCGCATGGCGCCGGCGTAGTGATCGCGCGTACCGAAGTCGGTCATGAGCGCGATGATCGGTTTCAATCGGCGTCGCCTGGCGGTTTCGGGTCGCCTTCGTCGCTCCGCGACTTCGGCGAGCCAGGGCCGCCTTCGTCGCTCTGCGACTTCGGCGAGCCAGGGCCGGCGTCGTCGTTCCGCGACCCCGGCGGGCCGGGGTCCGCAGACTTGCGGAACAGGACCTCGCGCAGGTTGTTCTTCAACAGGAACTGCTCGGTGATGCGCAGCGGCTCGAAGATCCGCTGGATGTCGCGGTTCACCAGCGGCCGCTGCTTGCCGCGCGCCGCGGGATACGGCCGGTATTGCAGCAGCTGGCGATCGACGACGATGTACTTCGTGTAGGTCGGTGGCCCGGAGACCTTCGATTCCGTCGTGCTGAACTGCGCCATGATGGCGCCGTCAGGCTTGAGAATCCGCACCAGCTGCCGCGCCAGCGCTTCCGCCGACTTCTTGTCCACGTAATCGAAGATGTCCCAGCACAGGATGCCGTCGACGCTTCCCTCCGGCTGCGCAAAGCGCTTCGAGAGAAACGCCGGCAGCTCCTCGAGCTTTCCCTCGGCGATGTGCCGGTCGATGTCCTTGAAGACGTTCTCGACCAGGATCTTGCACCCCAGCTCCTCGCCGAAGAAGGTCACGTTGGTGCCGACGACGGGACCGAGATCGAGCAGCAGCGGCTGCGACTTGGCGTTCAGGCTGGAGAGAAACTTCGAGAGCGCCTTGGTCGGATGAACGGGCGAGTCCGCGCCGCCTTCATGGGCGTCGGGTTCGTCCTTCCGTTTCCGCGAGAAGAGGTCTGAGAGAGACAACCACGAATGATAGACGATTGGTGGTCGATATTCAGCGATTTGTCACGAGTGATCCGTGACGGCGGCGCCGCCATCACGGATCGGTCGTCACAATCGCCGGTAACTAATGATGCGCCGCGGCCGGCTGCGGAGGAGTATTCGCCGGCTGCTGTTGCTGCTGCTGTTGCGGCTGCTGCTGCCGCGACTGACCACCCTGGCCCTGCGCTTGCGGCTGTCCGCCCTTGCGCTGCATGTCCACGCTGCCGCGGAAATGCGCGCCCTCGGCGATGGCGACGCGCGGTGAGACGATGTCGCCGTCCACCGACCCGCCGTCGCGGATGTCCACCTTCTCCGTGGCGGTGACGTTGCCGTTGACTTCGCCCAGCACGATGACCGCTTTCGCGAACACCTGTGCCTTGATCTTCCCGTTGGGTCCGATCGTCAGCACATGATCGCGAAGCTCGATCTTGCCTTCGACGTGGCCTTCGACCGTGAGGTCCTCGCTCCCATTCAGCTCGCCCTTGATCACGACTGACTTGCCGATATTCACGACGTCCCTCTCCATCATCTGCTGCCGCCGGGGGTCCGGCTGCGCCGGCGCCGTTGCCTGTGCCGGGTGCTGTGCAGGTGCCGCCGGCCCTGCCGGGGTGCCCGGCACTGCCGGCTTTACCGCTTCATCGCGCTTCCACATCTGGTCCTCCGACTCATGGCAGCCCCAAGGCAGAACCGAGGAGCCAAAGTGCTCTGTACTCGCGTCGCCGTGGGAGGAGCCTTCTGAGTATATCGGCCGCTCGAAAAATATGTCTAGGCATTTGACGGGCGATATTTAGGGAGGTGCTACGATTCGAGGAAGAGCCGTGCAGCGCATCTATCTCGACCACAACGCGACCACGCCGCTTCTGCCCGCCGTTGTGGAGCGGATGGTGGCCGTGCTTCGCGACGAGTTCGGCAATCCGTCGAGCGTCCACCATTTCGGTCAGCAGGCGAAGGCGGTCATCGACGAAGCGCGCACCGAGGTGGCCAACCTGATCGGTGCGGAGCCGTCCGAGGTCCTCTTCACGAGCGGAGGGACGGAAGCGGACAACATCGCCATCCGTGGGGCAGCAGAAGCCCTCGAGGCCGGCGGACGGCGCCATCTGGTGGCCAGCGCCATCGAGCACGAAGCGGTGCTCAACACGCTGAAGGCGCTCGGGAAGCGAGGCTGGCGGACCACGCTGCTGCCCGTCGATCAGAGCGGTGTCGTCTCGCCGGCGGCACTGCGCAACGCGCTGGCGGACGACACGGCCGTCGTCTCGGTGATGCACGCGAACAACGAGATCGGCACCATTCAGCCGATCGCCGAGCTGGCGCGTCTCGCGCACGAACGGGGGGCGCTGTTCCACACCGACGCGGTCCAGTCCGCCGGCAAGATCGCGATCGACGTCAAGACGGTCGGCGTCGACATGCTGTCGATGTCGGCGCACAAGTTCTACGGACCGAAGGGCGTCGGCGCGCTCTGGATCCGGCGCGGGCTGCGGGTCATGCCGATCCTGACCGGCGGACGGCAGGAGCGGAGCCGGCGTGCCGGAACCGAAAACGTCGCCGGGATCGCCGGCATGGGGGTGGCCGCGCGCGCGGCGGCCGGCAAGATGGAGGCGGAAGGCCGCCGGTTGTCGGCGCTTCGCGATCGCCTGGAGGGCGGCATCCTCGGTGCGGTTGCGGGGACCTCGGTGAACGGATCCGCCGCTGCACGGGTGCCGAACACGACCAACATCAGCTTCGATCGCATCGAGGCCGAGTCGCTCCTGATAGCGCTGGATCTCCAGGGCGTCGCGGTCTCGACGGGCTCCGCCTGTTCCTCGGGCACGCTGGAACCATCGCACGTGCTGAAGGCGATGGGCTTCAACGCGCACCGCACGCAGAATTCGATTCGGTTCAGCCTCGGGGCGGCGAACACCGAGGCGGAAGTCGATCGCGTGATCGCCGTGCTGCCGGGGATCGTGGACAAGCTGCGAAGCCTGACGCGGGCGACCGCGCGGGCTTGAGATACAGCAATTCAAAATGCAAAATGCAAAATGCAAAATGCAAACCCTGCGTTGCTCGCTGCGTTGGTGTGATCGTCGCGACGATTTTCACGCACGTTGCCGTGCGAGTGCGCGGTTTGCATGTTGAATGTTGAATTTTGAATTACCAGGCGCACCAGATGCCATGCGCATTGTCGTAGCCATGTCGGGAGGCGTCGACTCGTCGGTCGCCGCGGCCCTGCTCGCCGAGCAGGGTCATGACGTCATCGGTCTGTCGATGCAGCTCTACGATCAGCGGGGTGGCGAGCAGACGTGGGGCTCGTGCTGCACGCTCGACGACCTGCACGACGCGCGGCGCGTGGCCGCCGCCATCGGCTTCCCGCACTACATCGTCAATTTCGAGCGGCAGTTCCGGGAGACGGTGATCTCGAACTTCGTGCGGGAGTACGCGTCAGGCCGAACGCCGCTCCCCTGCGCGCACTGCAACAGCGATCTGAAGTTTTCAACGCTCCTGGACCGCGCACGCGGGCTCGGCGCGGAGCACGTCGCGACGGGACACTACGCGCGCGTCGATCAGACGGCGAGCGGGCGGTGGCTGCTGAAGCGCAGCGCGGAGCCGGAGAAGGACCAGTCCTACTTTCTGTTCCCGCTCACGCAGGATCAGCTGGCGCGGGCGGTCTTCCCGGTCGGCAACCTGTCAAAGCCCGCGGTGCGCGAGCAGGCGCGCCGGCTCGGGCTCGCGGTGGCCGAGAAGCCGGACAGCCAGGAGATTTGCTTCATCCCCGATGGCGACTACGCGTCGTTCGTGGAGCGGAAGGAGCCGGCCGTCGCGCGCGCGGGGGCGATTGTGGACGAGCACGGACGCGAGCTGGGCACGCACGGCGGCGTCCACCGGTTCACCATCGGCCAGCGCAAGGGGCTTGGAATCGCCTCCACGATTCCGCTCTACGTGCTCAGCATCGACGCAGAGGGGGGAACGGTGACGGTCGGATCTCGTGACGCGCTCGAGCAGACGCGGCTCACGGCGTCAGGGGTGAACTGGATCTCGATCGACGCGCCGCAGTCGCCCGAGCGCGTCGCCGCGCAGATCCGCCACCGGCACAAGCCGGCGGCAGGCGCGGTCCGCGCGCTGCCCGACGGCCGCGCGGAAATGGTCTTCGATGAGCCCCAGCCCGCGATCACGCCGGGGCAGGCCGTAGTGTTCTACGACGGGGATATCGTAGTCGGCGGCGGTTGGATCGACTAGAAACTCCCAACTGCCAACTTCCAACTCCCAAAACTCCCAACAGACCAACTCTCAAGAGGCCTTGGGAGTTGGGAGTTGGAGGTTGGGCGTTACGCGGGCTCCGCCGCCGGCGGTGGTGTAGACATCGCCGGCGTTGAAGGCCCGCGTCGCATGTGAAGCCATGCGAGGATGGCGGCGCCGAAGCCGACCGTCCACGCGAGGTACTCGATCAGATAGCCTACCGCGTAGAGTGGCGCGCCGAACCCACCGACCGCCAGCGCAAACAGCCGCCCAATCAGGGTGACGCTTGCGATCACTACCAGGCCCACTGCGACAACCAGGTAAGGATTCCGCTCGGTGCGGCCTCCGCCTTCGCCGAGGCTTCGGCGGATAGGGAATCGAGTGAGCGTCCAGTCACCGACAATCGTTGCCGCGCCGGTGAAGCCGACGAGCATCACCACACCCAGGAGGATGATGGCGAACGGCACGAGGACCAGCAGCGGGATGCCGATGATCGAAATCATGAGCGCCAGGATCGTGACGACGAGGACCGGCAGGAAGAGAATCTCGGCGAGCAGGCCGACGAGCCCGGCACGCACCGGTTCGGTCGCGATGCGGGACACAATCTGCTGCACGGGCCGCTGGCCGACCGCGGTCACGATCAGCACGAAGAGCATGAACATCAGCACGCGCGCGATCGTCGCCGTGAGGTTCCCCACCCGCGATGCGATCGATCCGAAGATGAGGTTCCTGGGGTTGATTCGATAGGGCGGCAGCGTCTGCCCGTTCACGCCGATGCCCACTTCGTTGATCTTCCCGAATACCTGCGCCTGCGGATCGCGGTTGAACGGGCCGCCGACCGCCGTCACCTCGCCGCGAACCACCGCTCGCGGGCCGAGCGTGAGGCCACCCGTCACGGCGACGACGTCACCCGTCACCTCGCCGTTGATGGTGACGGCGCCGCCAATGGCCACCACGTCACCCTCGACACGCTCGTTTTCCGCGACGTTCACTGCGCCGCCGCCGATCCGCACGATGTCGCCCCGGCGCTCCACGGAGCGCGTAGGCGTTCCGGGCGCGGGTGCCGGTGCCGGCGCCGGTGTCGTCGCCGGCGCGGGGCCGGGCGTCGTGCCCGGGGCGGGCTGCGCGGTGCTGGCCGCATCCGGTGATGCGAGCTGCCGCTGCTCGGCCGCGCTCAGGTACGTGAGCTGAATGATTGCGGGCGCGTCGGCGCCCAGCCGGTCGCGCAGCTGCGCGGCGGTCAACGTGTCGCCGTCAACGGTGACCGCGCCGTTGACGATCTGAATCATGCGCACGCGCGAGTT
>Ga0075425_100010161_pt1 | contig 10032 bp, 6 predicted proteins | sample SoiMethybrSBSTD4_FD_75300 | JGI IMG/M metagenome (GOLD analysis project Ga0075425, IMG submission 75300) | Bulk soil microbial communities from a Populus tree surrounding site in Tennessee, USA - Soil MetaG P. TD hybrid SBSTD4 | ecosystem: Environmental > Terrestrial > Soil > Tree plantation... | reverse complement strand
ATCGCGCGAGGGCCCGTTCCGATCGGCGAGGCGCTGCAGATGGCAGCGCAGGTCGCCGAGGCACTCGGAGCGGCGCACGAGCAAGGGATCATCCATCGCGACCTGAAGCCAGCCAACATCAAGGTTCGCGAGGATGGCACGGTGAAGGTGTTGGACTTCGGGCTGGCGAGGGCCCTCGACCCCACAAGCCGCGCGGCTGAGGCCGCGATGACCTCGCCCGCTCCGGGCGCGCGTGAGACGGAGGCTGGCGTGATCATCGGGACGGCGGCTTACATGAGTCCCGAGCAGGCGAGGGGTCGCCCGGTGGATAAACGCACGGACATCTGGGCGTTCGGTTGCGTGCTGTACGAGTTGCTGACCGGGCGGGCTGCCTTTGCCGGCAAGACGGTGTCGGACCTGCTTGCGGCGGTGCTCACGACCGATCCTGACTGGACGGCGCTGCCGGACGAGACGCCAGCGCCGATCCGCAAATTGCTTCGGCGGTGTCTGGAGAAGGATCGCAAGAGACGCCTTGACTCGGCGGCCGATGCTCGACTGGAAATCGACGACGTGCTCACAGCGCCGCCCGGGGAGGCAAGCGTCGTCACGCGCCCTCGACCGACATGGCAGAAATGGTCAATCGCCGCGGCTGTGTTGATCGTGTTGATTATCGGCGCGAATGCAGCCGTCACGATTCGTCGCCAGCCTGCGGCGTATCCAATGCACTTCGCCATTCCTGTCATCGGTGAAGTCAGCCAATTGGCGCTTTCGAGCGACGGCCGACTTCTGGCCTTCGTGACGCCGGACGAGACGAGCGGCAAGAATGTTCTTTACGTCCAGGCGATTGGTCAGGAGCAAGCCACTCCACTACCGGGCACCGAGGGCGCAAGCTATCCGTTCTGGTCTCCTGACGCCGCATACGTCGGTTTCTTCGCCAACGGAAAGCTTATGAAGGTGAGGTCATCAGGTGGACCGGCACAGACCATTGCCGACGTGACGCTCTCGGCAAGAGGCGCAAGTTGGGGCAGCAATAACGTCATCGTGTACTCACGTATTGCGGGTGGACCCTTGTGGCGCGTCAACGCCGATGGCAGCGGCGCGTCGGTTCTGACCGACAGGTTGCTAACGCCGGATGAAAGGTCACATCGATGGCCGATGTTTCTGCCAGACGGTGACCGGTTCCTCTTTTGGGCCGGCCATTTCTCGAAAGAGGGCGCCAGAAGCGGCATCTATCTCAGCTCTCTTTCGAAGCGGCAGAAGGCCTTTCTCGTAGAGGCGCGGTCGAACGTAGGGTTTGCGGAGAGTGGATATCTGTTTTACGTGGCTGAAAAGGGTGGGTTGGCGATGCAGGCGTTCGATCCAGACACCGGCCACGTCAGCGGAGATATTCGGTTGATCGCCGGCGCAGTCGGCTTTCAACCCTCGTTGTATTGGGGAACGTTCGCGGTCTCTGCCAGCGGCACTGTGGTGGTTAATCCGACGTCGGCCGTCTCCCGATCGGTTCTCACGTGGTATGACCGCGGCGGAAAAGAACTGGGCATCGTCGGGCGGCCGGGGATCATGTACAACCCGTCGTTGTCGCCGAACGGGCAGCAAGTGGCGGCGGATATCTCCGATCCGATAGCGTCGAATGTTGACGTGTGGACGTTTGATTTGCCGACTGGCACATCTGGGCGTTTCACGTTCGGCGCCCTGGAGGAAACGACCCCGGTGTGGGCACCAGACGGAAGTCGCATTGCGTACGGTACTTCGGACTTGGGAACGGAGGTAAAACTCACGACCGGCCTGGAAAAGGAACGCATCATCGCAGCGCGTCCCGCTGGGGAACTCATGATGGGAGGAAACCTCGTCCTCCCCAACTCTTGGTCTCGAAATGGCGAATACGTTGTGACCACCAATTCCGGCAGTGGTCAAGAGCCCTCGTACCTTGCTCTTTCCAAGATCGGTGACCAGAGGCGTATACGAATGCTGGCAGGCAAGGGCAACCAGACCAACGGCCAGATATCGCCGGATGGGAAATGGCTCGCATATGCCTCTGACGAATCGGGCGGATGGAACATCTACGCGACGACGTTCCCAAGCGCCGCAGGCAAGTGGCAGGTGTCGGTTGAGGGTGGCACTGAGCCACGCTGGCGCGACGATGGGAAAGAGATGTACTACCTCGACGCGAAGGGCATGCTCACAGCGGTCTCCATCAGCGCGGGAACGACGTTTTCCAGCGGCACGCCGCAAGCGCTCTTCCGCGTGCGCCCCAGGCCGCCTGTCTCGAATACCGACCTATTCAGTTACGATGTCTCGAAGGACGGCTCCCGATTCATCGTCAACCGTTATGTCAAGCCTACGTCTGTCCCCCCGCTCGACATTCTGCTGAACGCGACGGCAGCGGGCGCAGAATCAAGAGAGTGATACTCTGCGCTGTTTCCGCCATTGCCTACGACTCCCGGAGTGAGTCAAAGCTCCTTTTCAGCAAGGCGTCGGAACTCGTCAGGGACGGAGCGCACGACACTGGTTGCTGCGGACGCATAGTCTATTGCACCGGCGCCGAAACGCTTCCGGATCGCATCGACGGCCAGGTCGGCGCGCGATCGCGCCAGGCCTCGTTTGCTGCCAGGACGGCATCCCTGGTCGGCAAGCCCGAGCGGCAGTTCGAGTTGCACGATCGCATGGTCGTCGAGATTCGAGACGGAGATCGCCAGCAGCGAGATCGTACGCTCGCCAGGATGGTCGGCAAGGACGCCGCGCACCAGGCTCTCGGCGATCTCGGCGAGAGCCCTTGTCGCAGAAATCGGTTCTGACAGCGTGAGCGAGCGCGTGACCGCGCGTAAATCCGCGAAGCGCACGCGGACAGTGACGGTCCGGCCGAAACGAGACTTGGCGCGGAGCCGGGCGCCGATGCGATCGGCGAGATGATGGAGCGTCGGCTTGAAGATACGCTCGATCGCCGGCTGTCGCCCGAGCGCCGACTGCGCGCCGATGGAATGTGCACGCCGGCGCGGCTGGATGTGCCGCGGATCGCGGTTCCACGCCAGCGCCGCCAACTTCTTTCCCACGGCGCGTCCGAGCAATCGCTCCACGGACTCGGGAGAGCTCTCAGCCAATTGGCCGATCGTAGCGACGCCGATCCTGGCGAGCCGCGCCTTCGTGGCGGGACCCACGCCCCACATCAGTTCGACTGGCAGCTCGTGAAGAAAATCGAGTTCAGTCTCTGGATCGACAACAACCAATCCATCCGGCTTGGCGACCTGAGACGCGATCTTGGCCAGGTGTTTGGTGCGTGCCACGCCGATCGACATCGGCAAGCCAAGTTCGGCACGCACGCGGGCCCGAACCCTCGTCGCAATCGCCGCCGGCGAACCGAAGAGATGCGTGCATCCTGCGACGTCGGCGAACGCCTCATCGATGGAAATGCGCTCTATGGCTGGCGTGAAATCACTCAGCACGCCAATGGCGGCGTCGCCGAGCCGCTGGTATTGGTCGAAGTGCCCGGCGACGAAAACGAGTTTGGGACAGAGTTGCCGCGCGCGCCGTCCAGGCATGCCGCTTCGCACGCCGAACGCTCGCGCCTCGTACGAAGCCGCGAGCACGACTCCGCCGCCGACGGCAATCGGCCTGCCGCGCAGGGCAGGGTCGAGCAGCTGCTCGACCGAGGCGTAAAAGGCGTCGAGGTCGGCGTGAAGAATGGTGGCCGTGGATTCCATCGGCAGGCGCCTGCGGTGCTTCGCTCGACATTACATCCGGGGGCGGGATTCCACAAGGTGAGATGTTGCGAGGCCGACCATCAAGGCCGTCAGGCTCGCAGCGATCGCGGAGGCGTGACGCGCAGGTCATGTCGGCCGCGTTGGTGTTGACAGTCGACACCACAACGCGATAGTGTCGGCTATCGACATCATGACCTCGAGACCCGACTTGTTGCCAGGCACGCTCGACATGTTGATCCTGCGCACCCTCCAGAGGGACGCGTTGCATGGGTGGGCGATTTCCGAGCGGATCCAGGAGATCTCCGAGGACGTCCTGGAGATCAACCAGGGCTCGCTCTACCCGGCCCTGCACCGCCTCGAGCATCGCGGCTGGATCGAGGCCGAGTGGGCCGTGTCCGAACTGGGCCGCCGCGCCAAGTACTACCGGCTTACCGCAGCAGGCCGGCGACAGCTCGCGGTCGAAACACGCGAGTGGGAGCGGATGTCGAACGCCATCGGACGAGTGCTGAAGCACGCCTGACCCCATGATCACCTTTCGTACTCTCATGCTTCGTCTTCGTGCGCTGTTCTCGCCGCGCCAGGCCGAGCGCGATCTGCACGACGAGCTCTCGTTTCACATCGAGCGCGAAGCCAGGAAGTTGATCGATCAAGGGATGCAGCCGGATCGGGCGTGGGCAAAGGCGAAGGCGCGCTTTGGATCGGCAACCGTTGTGGCCGACGAATGCCGCGACCAGCGCGGAACCGCGTTCGTCGACAACACCACGCGTGACGTTCGCTTCGCCCTGCGCTCATTCAGGCGCGCCCCGCTGACCGCCTTCACGATCGTCACGACCGTCGCGATCGGACTCGGCGTCGTCGCGGCCCTTTTTACCATCCTGAATACGTTCCTCTTCCGCGCTGACGCGGTCCCTGATATCAGCGAAATGTACGGGGTCGAACGGGCGCGGCTCGCCAATGGCGACCAATCGCCGTTCACGCGGCCGGCGTTCGATGCCTTGCGCAGGGAGACTCGTGTCTTCACCGACGCGTACGCGGCCGTGCACGACATCGATCTGCGCGTCGATGGGCGGATGATGGCGGCGACCCTCGTCACCGGCAATTTCTTCGACGTCGTCCGTGTCAAGCCGGTGATGGGCCGTGCACTCGCACCCACCGACGACGAGTCGGGCGGCAATCGCGTCGTCGTCCTGAGCGACAAGGGGTGGACCCGCCATTTCAATCGCGATCCGAACGTGCTGGGGCGGGACGTGCTCGTCGGCGGCGCGCCGTTCGAGATCATCGGCGTGATGCCGCCAGGGTTTCGCGGACTCGAGGTCGGGGCGCCTGACTTCTGGGCGCCACTCGCGCAGCTGGCGCAGTTCCTCCCCACCCATCGCGGTCGTGAAAACAGCGCCGGCGTGAGCATCATCGGTCGTCTCAGGCCTGGCCTGTCAATGGAGGGCGCGCGGGCGCAGATTGCAGCGTGGGATTCGAACCGCGAGAGTGGCACCGCCAAGGACCGCGCCGGGACCATCGTGCTGCCGCCGAAGCGCGGTACGATTCCGCAGCCGATGGAGGCCGTTGCCGTCTTCATGCCGTTATTCTTTGCCTTCGGATTGATCCTGATGATCGGCTGCGCCAACGTCGCCAACCTGTTGCTGGCGCGCGGCGTGGCGCGTCAGCGTGAGATCGGCATTCGGTTGTCGCTCGGAGCCTCACGGCCGCGCATCATCCGTCAGCTCATGACGGAGAGCTGGCTGCTCGCGCTGGCCGCGGCCGGCGGCGGCTATCTCATCTCGCGGATAGCGCTCGGAAGCATCGCCTATTGGGCGGCGCGGACAATGCCGGTGGACCTCGGGAATGCCAATCTCGATCTCGACGTACCCGCTGCTGACTGGCGCGTGGCCGTGTTTCTCGTCATCGCCGCCATGACCGCCACCGCCTTTTTCGCGTTGATGCCGGCGCTGCAGGCCACGCGGGTCGAGCCGGTGCGGACGCTGCGTGGCGAGTGGGTCAAGAACACACGTCCCGGCCGCGCGCGCAATGTGCTGATCGGGATCCAGGTCTTCGCATCGGCGCTGTTGCTGATCTCGGCGGCGGTTTTTCTGCGCAGCGCCATCGCGTCGTCGCACTTCGATCCGGGCTTTCGCACGGCCGACACAATGCTCATCAACATCGTCAACGAACCGAAGCGCGCGGCGATGGTCCAGGCGATCGCATCCGAATCAACGGTGACCACTTATGCCGCCGTGCGGCCAGGCATGCTGACGTGGCCGGACGCGGCGCTCGCGACGGTCGGCGCGAGCAGGACTTCGGTCTTGTATAAGTTCGTCTCGCCCGAGTACTTCGAGGTGTTCGACATTCCTATTGTGCGCGGGCGATCATTCACGGCCTCAGAGCGCGACGGCGACCACCCGGTCGTCATCGTCTCGGAATCGACCGCGCGAAAGCTGTGGCCGAACGGCAGCGGCGTCGGCGAAACGTTCCGGCTCGAGCAGGATCTCGGTTCCGGCACGCGGCCTGCCCCGAGCGGAGCCGAGGGGCCTGTCCCGAGCGGAGCCGAGGGGCCTGCCCCGAGCGGAGTCGAACGGCCGAGAGACGAACCGTCGATGCCGCCGCGCCTCGTCACAGTTGTGGGCGTGTCGCGCGATGTCGCGGGGTTTCGGATTATCGATACCAAGGAAGCTGGCATCTTCCTGCCGATCAGCGTCAACGCACCGAAGACGTCGGTGGTGGTGCGCGTCAAAGGCGATTCCGAGCTGGTTCACCGTACGCTCCTCGATCGTTTAACCAGGGTCGATCCGAACATGGGCCTGATCGTGACCATGCGCTCGGTGGCAAGGCTCGAGACGTTCTTCCTGCAGATCGCGTTTTGGGTGTCGCTCGTTCTGGGTGGACTCGCGTTGTTGTTGACGGTGTCAGGGCTTTTCAGTGTGTTGTCGTATCTCGTCGAGCAGCGAACCAAGGAGATCGGCGTACGGATGGCGCTCGGCGCGTCGTCACAGAAAGTCGCGCGGTTAGTCCTGGCGCAAACCACGCGCCCGGTGATCTACGGCCTGCTGGCCGGAGTCGGCCTCACTGCATCACTGGCCACAGTCCTGATCGCCACGCCCGCGGCGGCGACGATGACCGAGGTCGTGCGCGTCACTGATCCGATCGCCTATGTGGCCAGTCTGATCGTGATCGTAGCGGCTTGCCTGCTCGCCGCATGGCTCCCCGCCACACGCGCCGCCCGCCTCGATCCGATGCAGACGCTCAGACAGGAATGATTCGATCCGGTGATTGTCGATCATTGTGACTTCCGGCCTTAGCCGGATGTCTGGTCCATGATTGTGGCTTCCGGCTTTAGCCGGAAGTCTGGCCTGATTGTGGCTTCCGGCTTTAGCCGGAAGTCTGGTGCGCAACTTCCGCCCGGTAGTCGAGAAGTTGACGAATGAAGATATCGTCAACATTCTCGCCTACCCGGCGTCGAGAAAACCCTGAGGAAAATACCGGACGCGCGCTGCAACTCATTGACTCGCGCCGTTAAATCCGTCGCACGACACGTTCGGGTTCCAGTTCGTGAACGTGCCAAGCGGGTTGTCCTTCCATGCCCACACGTGCAGCGTGTAGAACGGCGGGAGTCCGAAGCGGTTCGGCGCGTCGAAGAAGTGAAAGAGCTGTCCGTTCAGTTCGGGCGCATGGGCGTGATCTTTGTTCCAATCCGCTGCCAGGACCAGATAGTCGGCGCCCGTAAGACGCAAGCCGCCGTTCGCCGTCGGCTCATACAGCAGAATCTCTGGCATCCTCGCGTCGATCTGTCCGTCGCCCACACGGCTCATGTTCACGTAATGGAGTCCCATCGCTCCGTAGTCGCCGCCGCTGACGCAGCCAAACAAGAGCGAAAAGTCAGGCCCGACTTGCGACACGTCCTTGTAGCGCTCCGTCACCTCCCGGACCGTCGCCACCAGTTCATTGGCCAGTTTCTTCTGCGCCGCCGTCTGCGCCACTGGCGCCATCACCAGGTGATCGTGATCCTGCGCCAATGCGCGCGATGACGATGGGCTCAGGAACAAGAGAGCACCAGTCGCGACAAACCCGAATTGCTTCACCAACCGTCCGACATTCATGACAAGTCCTCCTCAACATCGACAAACCCGATTCCAACTTCTCTCTAAAGCGAATATCGAAACGGTTGAGGAAAAGACGACACGACCGCGACTGCTCGATGCGTGACGTACACTCAGGCGATGGAATCCGAAATCCCGGAGATGCGACGACCAGTCGGTCTGTGGGTGTTGACCGTCGCGTTGCTGGCGAGTCCGGCGGTTCACGCGTTCGCGCTGTTTCTCAGCGCGCATTGGCTCAACTTCGGCAGCCACCACCCGTGGGACTCGTTCGTCTACTTCATCATTGCGCCGGTGGTGGGCTGGTTGATGCTTCGTCGTCACGAGAGGGCGCGATTCTCGGTCTATGTTTTCCTGTCGTGCGAGATCCTGCGCGCGATCCGGATCCATTCCTGGCTTCTGGGTTTCCTGGCGGCGGGCTCTATCTTGTACCTGCAGCTTCCCGCCACCCGCCGGTTCCATCCGTCGGTCGATCCGCGCAAAGTGATGTCACGGTTTCGAAGCGCTGCGCGCGACGGTCCAACTTAGAAAAGCTGTTTCTCTCTTCTCCCTTCTCTTTTCTCCTTTCCAGTCTCTAATGGCGAAATCGCTCCTGAAAAGCGCGCAGTCGTTCGACCGTCAGCCCCGGGCGGCGGACAAACTCGAGCACGTCGCGCTCGGCCTGACGGATCCGTTCCGCTTCATCGGCAACCTTTGCGGCAATCTCCGGTGGAATGGTCAACAGTCCATTCACGTCTCCATGCAGAAGATCACCGGGGTTGACGCTGAGCCCTGCGACCGTGACCGGCACGCTGACGTCGCAGATCAGCGGATACCCGTGTGACACGACGAAGCCGGGACAGAAATACTGGAAACCGCCGAGTGCCCTGACCTCGACGACATCGCGCAGGCCACCGTCCGAGACGCAGCCGACTGCTCCCAGTGCTTTCGCCGTCGTCGCCATTACTTCGCCCATGTGGCACGAGCGGCTGGGGTCGCGACCGATGTCCTTAATCACAACCACCGCGGGCTTTGGCGCTGCTTCGAGAGCCTCCCACAATCGGATGAGACCGCGGTCGCCTGCCCGCGACGCCGTCGTGGTGTCCCCCGTGCACGTGACCGCATAGCCAATCGTCGTGCCGATATCGGGAAACGCGCAGCGCAGTTCCCACCCGGCGTAGCCTTCGACGAGTGAACGCATGTTGAATTGTTCGATCGCATTCGAAACGGTAGGACTATCGATGTGGCGCAGGGCCTCGAGCTGTTCAGCAGTCAAACGGGACACATGACCTCCAAAAAGAATCAACGTGCTTTGCTGGATTCGAGCAGCGGGTTCATCATATGGCGACGATGACCGATATGAACTGGCGAACCGCCATCGGTGTGTTCCTGGCTGCCGCTGCCGTTCTGTCGCCGCCTGGTGCGCGGGCGCAACAAAGGACCGAGGCTGCCCACCGGAGCCTTGGCGAAGGTGGGCCGCTCCTCGACCTCACACGCGCCACGATCGTCACGCCATCCACGCTGACCACTCCAGAGAAGACGGCAGTGCGAGTACTGGTCGAAGAGATAGAAAAGCGTACGACAGTTCGATTGTCGGTCGCGTCTCAATGGCCGGCTGACACCGTTCCCGTCATTGGAATCGGACCACTCACAACGGCCGCTGGTTGGGCGGCGGCAGCACTTCGCAACACCGCACCTGCCAGTACGCCGGGCGCCGAGGGATATCGAATCATCGTCAGCGCCGCCGGGCGCGCCGCGCCGACCGTGCTCGTCCTGGGAGCCGACTCGCGAGGAGTCCTGTTCGGCGCCGGCAGGTTGCTCCGCGAACTGCAGATGACTCGCAGCTCGGTGCAAGTGCCGGCCGGGTTCTCAATCGTTTCGACTCCGCAGGTTGCACTCCGAGGCCACCAGCTTGGCTACCGGCCCAAGACGAACTCCTACGACGCGTGGGACGTGTCGATGTGGGAGCAGTACATCCGCGACCTCGCGATCTTTGGCACCAACGCGATCGAGCTGATTCCTCCGCGGTCAGACGACGCCGCCGACAGCCCGCACTTTCCGCTTCCGCAGATGCAGATGATGATGGAAATGTCGCGCATCGCAAACGAATACGGGCAGGACGTCTGGGTATGGTATCCGGCGCTCGACAAGGACTATGGGGATCCGCAGCAGGTCGACTTCGCGCTCAAGGAGTGGGCGGATGTGCTCTCGAAACTCCCTCGCGTCGACGCCGTGTTCGTGCCGGGCGGAGATCCCGGTCACACTGAACCGCGGCATCTGATGGCGCTGCT
>Ga0075425_100010159_pt1 | contig 10033 bp, 7 predicted proteins | sample SoiMethybrSBSTD4_FD_75300 | JGI IMG/M metagenome (GOLD analysis project Ga0075425, IMG submission 75300) | Bulk soil microbial communities from a Populus tree surrounding site in Tennessee, USA - Soil MetaG P. TD hybrid SBSTD4 | ecosystem: Environmental > Terrestrial > Soil > Tree plantation... | reverse complement strand
TCTGGCGAAAAAGCTGGAAGGCAATCCTGCGCATCCAATCAATCAAGGAAAGCTATGCACTCGCGGACAGGCTGCGATACAAGTCACCTATCACCCGGATCGTATAGGGCATCCGCTTAAGCGATCAGGCGCGCGAGGTGGAGGACAGTTTGAAGAGATCTCTTGGGAGCAAGGATTATCAGAACTCATCTCCAAGCTAGACTCGCTTGCCGCTTCGAGTAATCAAAAATCCCTAGCGATTTTGACAAATCATCGATCCGGACTTCGCAGCGAATTGATCGCGCGATTCGCGAATCAGTTCGGCGCAGCATCACCCATGACATTCGAGTTTTTCGATAACGAGGTCGTGCGTCGCGCGAATGCTTTGAGTTTTGGAAGGCATCAATTGCCCACGCTGGATCTCGGAAACTCCAAGTATGTCATTTCGTTTGGCTCAGACTTTCTCGGAACGTGGAACTCCCCTGTTGCACAGAATGTTGCATATGGTCAGATGAGGCAGGGTCGCCCCGGTGTTCGAGGAAAGTTTGTACAAGTGGAATATCGCATGTCACAGACCGGAGCGAATGCGGATGAGTGGATCGCGATCAGACCGGGAATGGAGGGCGTCCTCGCCCTGGGCCTGGCACATGTGATCATGCAATCGGGGCTGCGCAGAGCTGCCGATGCGGCACGGGCCGGCGGTCTCATCGACGGTTGGACAGACGGACTAATGGCGTACACACCTTCGGAAGTCGAAAAGAGAACGGGTGTGTCTGCAGCTCGGATTGAACGACTTGCAAAAGAGTTTGCGTCTCAGCAACCGGGCTTGGCCGTTGCGGGGGGGCCGGCCCTCGCACAAACCAATGGGCTGTTTAACGCACTGGCCGTGAATGCACTGAATGCATTGGTCCAGAGTGTGGGAGTTGCGGGCGGAATCTTCTTCATGCCCGGCCGAGAAACCTCTCCGGCGCCCGCGAATTTTGCAAACAAAGGCGGCGTCGCCATCGACTCCCGGACGCAACTCTTATTGATCGACGGCTCGAATCCTGTGTTTGCAACACCCAAGGCGTGGAAGGTCCGTGACGCAATGATGCAGGTACCTTTCATTGTGAGCTTTGGAAATTTCATTGATGAAACAAGTGTGCTCGCGGATTTGATTCTTCCGGACCATTCATTCCTCGAATCGTGGGTGCATGCAGCGCCGGAATCCGGAGCCAAGCTATCCGTATCAGGTGTTGCAGGTCCGGTTATGCGGCCGCTACACGACACTCGCCCGGTTCCCGACACTTTTCTGGAATTGGGAAGGCGTTTGCAAAAGCCGCTGAATCTTCCGTGGCAGAAGTTCGAAGACCTGTTGAAGGAATCTCTCGGCCAACATTGGGATGCCGCGCAGAAGCAGGGCGTCTGGTCGGAAGAGACTTCACCAGCCCCAGAGAGACAGAAAGATGCTGCCGGACCGAGCAGGAAATTCAGTGAACCGCAATTTGACGGAGAGACGAACGAGTATCCATTTCATTTTTTGCCGTATCCGTCCGTGGCATTCCTCGACGGCTCTCTCGCGCACCTGCCACTGATGCAGGAGTTGCCGGATCCGATGTCGAGTGCGATGTGGAGCAGTTGGGTGGAGATCAATCTCCAGACGGCAGAGAAGTTGAATGTCCGGCAGGGCGATATCCTTGAGATTACGTCAACGCAGGGGACGATTCGTGCACCGGCATTTCCATCACCTGCAATAGCCCCTGACGTCATTGCTATGCCCGTGGGGCAGGGACACGAGAATTACACAAGGTACGCGACCGGGCGTGGAGAGAATCCAATCAACATTCTTGCGCCAGTAGCAGAGCAAGAAACAGGAACACTGGCTTGGGCGGCGACGCGCGTGAAGGTCGCAAAAATTCAGAATGCAGATGGGCGACTGGTTCTGTTTGCGGGATCGTTACGCGAATATCCGGGAGAGAAGGTGCACAGATGACACATCGGTGGGGAATGGCAGTGGATCTCGACCGTTGCACGGGCTGCGAAGCTTGTGTCACGGCGTGCCGGACCGAGAACAACATCCGAATCGCCGGACCGGAGCAGTCGGCTCGGGGCAGATCGATTGCCTGGATTCGGGTCGAGCGTTACTACGAAGGCGATTTTCCAGATGTTCGAGTCAAGTTCAGACCGGTAATGTGCCAGCAATGCGATGCGGCCCCGTGCGAGCCGGTGTGCCCAACCTATGCCAGCCACCACAACGAAGAAGGGCTCAACGCGCAAGTGTATAACCGATGCATCGGTACGCGCTATTGCGCGAATGCATGTCCATACAACGTGCGGTTCTTCAATTTCGGAAATCCCGTCTGGGAACGGCCCCTTGAACTTCCGCTGAATCCCGATGTCTCAGTGCGGGAGGTCGGCGTCGTCGAGAAATGCACTTTCTGTGTGCAACGAATCACGGCTGCAAAGGACACCGCCAAGGCTGAAAAACGCGAACTGCGCGATGGTGAAATCAAGCCGGCGTGTGTGCAGTCCTGTCCGACGTCGGCCCTCGTTTTCGGCGACTTGAATGATCCCGAAAGCGAAGTATCGCGACTTTCGCGCTCGTCACGAGGAACGAAGTTGTTGGAGGATCTCGGCACTCTGCCCAAGGTGACGTACTTACAAAAACAGACTTAGAACAATGGACATTTACGCTGAACAGAAGATAAATGCGGATCTTCTTCGCCCGCTTCGACGGACTTCAGGTTGGTTCTATCTCCTTGTCCTGATGCTTGGCGGCATCATCCTTTTAGGAGGCGGCGCTTGGTTTTATCAGATTTCAAATGGGCTGGCGGTGGCTGGACTCAGATGGCCTATCTTTTGGGCGTTCTATATCACGAACTTCGTTTTTTGGATCGGTATCAGCCATGCAGGCACTCTTATCTCCGCCATACTTCGACTCGTGAATGCATCCTGGCGGCGGCCGGTCACGCGCTGTGCGGAAGTCATCACGGTATTCGCATTGATGATCGGTGCCCTGTTTCCAATCATTCACCTTGGGCGGCCCTGGTTGTTTTTCTGGTTGATTCCTTATCCATCCGAGCGACAGATTTGGCCGAACTTACGTTCTCCATTGGCCTGGGATTTTTTTGCGATTTCGACGTACTTGACCGGGAGCACGCTGTTCCTGTTGCTGCCGATCATCCCGGATTTCGCACTGATGCGCGACCAAATGACGGGTTGGCGAAAAAAAATCTATCGTGTGCTTGCCCTGGGCTGGCGAGGAACCACAAAACAATGGCACCGCCTCGAAGCGGCCATGCAAATCATGGCGATCGCCATCGTGCCGGTCGCGATTTCGGTCCACACCATTGTTTCGTTTGATTTTTCGATGTCGCCTGTTCCGATGTGGCATTCCACTGTGTTCGGTCCTTATTTCGTGGCCGGTGCAATATTCAGCGGGATCGCCGCGTTGATGGTCGCGATGGCAATCTTACGAAAGGTCCTGCACCTCGAAGAATACTTACATCCGGTGCACTTTCAGAATCTCGGCAAGCTGCTGCTGCTGATGAGTCTTCTGTGGGGCTACTTCACGTTCGTGGAACGGCTCACAACGTGGTATGGCAATTCTTCCGCGGAGATGGCGGTGTTCTGGGAAACGCAGACAGGCGCATACGCGCCGCTTTTCTGGACGATGGTCTTCTGCAATTTCGTCATTCCTTTTCCCATACTCGCGATCAAGAGACTTCGGACGATTACCGGCTGCGTGATTGCGTCATCGCTCATTGTTGTGGGGATGTGGCTCGAGCGATTCCTGATCATCGTGCCTTCGCTAGCCAGGAAGCATCTTCCCTACTCATGGGGCTCCTACCGCCCACAACCCGTAGAAATCATGATTACCGTTGCAACATTTGCAGCAATGGTATTGCTGTACGCGCTTTTCGCGAAAGCGGTGCCGATCATTTCAGTTTGGGAACTTAAGGTCGGCGCGCCCGTGCTGAGCCCGGAAGAGGAAGAGGAACGGAGGGCGCTTTGGAGGACGCGGCCATGAAGGCAATTTATGGTTTGTTTCCGGATCCGGACTCGGCGCAATGCGCCGTCGACGAACTGCGGAGAACCGGCGTAGATGACGCGTCCATTACCGTGATCACATCCCAACCATTCGAAGAGTACGAGTTCAGCCGTCGCGACAAGCGCACATGGCTTTTTTGGATTGCAGCCGGCGGGGGCGTCCTCGGACTCGGAGCTGGACTGATCCTCGCCTACGTGACCGAAACCTTGTGGCCTATTGTGACAGGGGGAATGCCAATCTTCGCGTGGTGGCCGAACATCATCGTGTTATTCGAGCTCACCATGCTGGGCGCAATCATTGCAACGGTTTTGAGTCTGCTCATAACGACGGAACTGCCGACAAAGAAGGTGAAGTTATACGATCCCGCGGTCTCGCAGGGGAAAATTCTTGTTGCCGTCGAGGAGCCGCCGGATGATGCCTTGCCGAAGCTGCAACGTGTCTTACGTGAGGCAAAGACCGTGAGGTGAGGGGTCTTTAGATCAGCAATCAGCACTCGCCGAGTGCTGATTGCTGATTTTCTGGCTCAAACAGTCGGGACGAGAGGATTTGAACCTCCGACCACACGCACCCCAAGCGTGTGCGCTACCAGGCTGCGCTACGTCCCGATGAACTCACTTTAGGTTTTCCTTCGAAGCAAAGTCAAGATGTCCTTCAGCCCATTTCGCACCTGCAAGAGAACCTGGTCGCGCTCGGACCTTTTGGCTACGCGGGACTTCGAAAGGTATTTTCTCGCACCAGCGATGGTATAGCCGCGGTCGTAAAGAAGTTCTTTGATTCGGAGGACATTCTCCACGTCTTTCTTTTTATAGACGCGATGTCCGGAGTTGGATTTCCCGGGAGCAAGATTCGGAAATTCGGTTTCCCAAAACCGCAGGACGTACGGTTCGACACCGACTATTTCGCAAACCTCGCCGATCCGGAAAAAGAGCTTATCGGGAATCTCGGGTGTGCGCATGGGCTCCAGTCGTTTTTGAACGTTGCCGAATTATAATCGGCGTTCCCGGAAATGAGAATCGTTCCCGAATTCTGTTTTCAACGAATCGTTCGAACGAAAAGTGCAGTTTTTTGACTTTGTTTGAAAACATCACGAACGTTGGAGGGTTGACTTTGACTTGCGCGATGTAACGAATCTTCACGTCCGAAGGTAATCCTCCTCTCAGTAGCACTTCCTGTCTCAAGAACTCATTCAGGTCCCGGGTGGGTATCCGGACGAATCGCGCTTTGTGAACTTCATCAATGATTCCATATAGTTTCTGGACGCGTTGTCCGGATTTCGCTGAAATGAAGGCAATAGGAGCGAACGAAAGGAATTTGAGCTTCTCTCGAATCTGATTTTCATAATCCGCCGTAATCCGGTGAGTCTTGGTGACTGCGTCCCATTTGTTCACGGCAATTATTACCGACCGTCCGGCCTCGTGAGCGTAACCACCGATATGGGCATCGAGGGCTGTAACTCCTTCGACGCCGTCAATGACTAAAATGGCGACGTCACTTCGCTCCAAGTGGCGCCGCGCCATGACCACACTGAGTTTCTCCGCCTTCAGTTCTGTCTTTCCTTTGCGACGGATACCGGCTGTATCGACAAATCGGATAATTAATCCGTCGTGTTGGATAACGCTGTCAACAGCATCCCGCGTAGTGCCAGCAATAGGTGAAACCATGGCGCGTTCTTGACCCACCAGTCTGTTGAGAAGTGTGGACTTGCCCACATTTGGGCGGCCAATGATGGCGACTCGGATTTCACCACGAACCTCTACTTCGGCATCCAGAGAAGCTGGCATTGAAATTGCAACCTCATCCAGCAGTTCGGTGATGCCGCGGCCATGTTCGGCCGAAACTGGGAACACATGGTCGATGCCAAGGCGGTAAAAGTCCGAGACTTCCGCCGCCTGCTTCTCCGAATCGATCTTGTTGACGACAACAAAGGTGGGCTTGGCCGTACGCCGTAGGAGACGGACGAGTTCCAAATCGGGGGCTGTGATGCTGGTCCGGCCGTCAAGCACTAAGAGGATGAGAGAAGCGCTTTCAATTGCGACTTGCGCTTGTTCAAAGATCCGCCGAGGTATCTCGGTCTCTTCTCCCGGAATAATGCCGCCAGTATCTACAATTTCGTAGGATCGTCCGTGCCAACTTACAATTCCGTAGATTCTGTCGCGGGTGATGCCAGGCTCATCGGTCACGATCGAACGCCGCTGGCCAATCAGACGATTGAACAGCGTCGACTTTCCGACATTCGGACGTCCAACGATAGCGATCAGTGGGAGTGAGGGTGGCATGACATGCTCCAGCGGTCTGCGGGTTTCGCTTCCCTTTTGCAAGATAGCACATCAAATGTTTAGGGACCTGAGCTGTCTGCCGATGATTTATAGTAGGATCATCGAAACAGATAGGGAATTTGAAAACATATGGTCGGAAGCGGTCCAAGCCTTAAGAAAAGAGGCGCGGGGTTGTCTTCCGACTTTTCTGTTTGGGAGGCCGGCGGGGTTGGCCGGTTGAAGGAAAACAGGTGAAAACGTATGCATGATCAGGCAGAGACCGTAAACATTCTCAGCGCGATGTCAAATCTGCAGAGCGCCCAGCAATATCAGGAACTGAATTGGGAAGGATCATTAGAGGATTATCTCAAGCTCGTCCAGGAGAATTCGCGGGTCACGCGGAACGCGTTCCAGCGGATTTACGACATGATCCTCGAGCATGGAGTCGAGGAACACGTCGAGCACAAGAAGAAGATCGCGCGGTACCGCTTCTTCCGGGACTACGCCCACAGTGGGCGCGACGCTGTTTACGGGATCGATCAAAGCCTTGCTCATCTCGTCGACATATTTAAGTCCGCATCACGAAACTACGGCACGGAGCGGCGCGTCATTTTGCTGCACGGTCCCGTCGGAAGCGCCAAGAGCACGATTGTCCGTCTGTTGAAGAAAGGACTCGAAGAATATTCCCGGACGCCTCAGGGTGCGATGTATACCTTCGCGTGGACCAACATTGCCAATGATGTGGAGAAAGAGGTTTTCGCGCTGGTTAATGACGAACTTCCCTGCCCGATGCGCGAGGATCCGCTTCACCTCATTCCCGCCGAACAGCGCGATAAGCTGATCTCCGAATTAATGCGTAATAGCACTGATAAAGGGTATCGCATTCAGGTAGAAGGCGATCTCTGCCCGGCCTGCAGGCAAATGTACAGAGATTTAACACGTCGGTACAAAGGCGATTGGTTCAAGGTCATGGACCACGTTAAAGTACGCCGCCTGGTGCTGTCGGAAAAGGATCGAATTGGCGTCGGTACTTTCCAGCCAAAAGACGAAAAGAACCAGGACTCTACCGAGCTGACCGGAGACATCAATTATCGGAAGATCGCGATCTACGGGTCCGACTCCGATGCGCGAGCTTTCAATTTCGACGGCGAGTTCAATGTTGCCAACCGGGGAATTATAGAGTTTATCGAGGTCCTGAAACTGGAAGTGGCGTTCCTTTACGACCTTCTCGGCGCAAGCCAGGAACACAAGATCAAACCGAAGAAGTTTCCCCAAACGGACATCGACGAAGTCATTATCGGTCACACTAATGAGCCGGAGTACCGGAAGCTCCAAAACAACGAGTTCATGGAAGCTTTGCGTGACCGTACGGTCAAGATCGATATCCCCTACATCACGAAGCTCACTGATGAAGTGAAGGTTTATGAAAAGGACTATAACGTAGACAGAATCCGCGGCAAGCATATCGCTCCGCACACGATCGAAATGGCTTCGATGTGGGCGGTGCTGACGAGGCTCGAGACACCGAAGAAAGCCAATCTCACACTGCTCCAGAAACTGAAGCTCTACGACGGGAAGACATTGCCCGGTTACACCGAAGATTCCGTGAAAGAGCTTCAGAGAGAGGCGTCGCGAGAGGGCATGGACGGCATTTCGCCGCGCTATATCCAGGACAAGATTTCTAACGCGCTCGTCAATGAACAGTTCGCAGGATGCGTAAATCCTTTTATGGTTCTCAACGAACTCGAGAGCGGTCTGCGCAATCATTCATTGATCAAGTCGGACGAACAGCGCAAAAATTTCCGGGAACTGCTCACCGTCGTCAAGCACGAATACGAAGATATTGTGAAGAATGAAGTGCAGCGGGCTATTTCCGCCGATGAAGAGGCGATTTCGCGCCTCTGCTCGAACTATATCGACAACGTAAAGGCATACACGCAGCGGGAGCGCGTGAAGAACAAGTACACCGGTCAAGATGAAGAGCCCGATGAGCGGCTGATGCGGTCGATTGAAGAGAAGATCGATATTCCTGAAAGCCGCAAAGACGACTTTCGTCGCGAGATCATGAACTACATCGGCGCCCTCGCGATCGAAGGAAAGCAGTTTAACTATCGCACCAACGAGCGGCTCTACAAGGCGCTCGAACTGAAACTGTTCGAAGATCGCAAGGATTCGATCAAACTGACCAGCCTCGTCTCAAATGTGGTCGATAAAGAGACGCAGGAAAAGATTGACGTCGTTAAGAGCCGCCTGATCAAGAACTATGCATACTGCGACGTCTGCGCAACCGATGTGTTGAACTACGTCGCGAGCATTTTCGCTCGCGGCGATGCAAAGGAGTAAACGCAGGCTGGAGCCGGCGTTCGGCGCATATGGTCCTAAATATCGAACAGGATTATCTCCGTTTCCGCCAAATTGTCCGAGGCAAGATCAAGCAGGACCTGAAGAAATACATTTCTCAGGGAGAGTTGATCGGTAAAAAGGGAAAGGACTTTGTCAGCATTCCCGTCCCGCAAATCGAAATGCCGAACTTCCGCTTCGGCCGTCGAAACACCGGTGGTGTCGGCCAGGGAGACGGTGAACCCGGCACCCCGCTCGCGCCGGGCGACGTCGATGAAGACGGCAATGGCTCGGCCGGGAATGCGCCAGGGGCGCACATCCTCGAAGTCGACCTCACAATGGAGGAGTTGGCGCAAATTCTTGCCGAAGAACTGGAACTCCCTCGCATTCAACCCAAAGGCAGTGCTCGGTTAAAAACCGAGCGCGATCACTATTCCCAGATATCGAAGGTCGGCCCGGAATCATTGCGTCACTTCAAGCGCACCTACAAAGAAGCTCTGAAGCGCCAGATTACGGCCGGCACCTACGATCCCTTGAATCCGTACATCGTTCCGATCCACGAAGATAAACGTTACCTGTCATGGAAAAACAAACAACGTCCCGAGAGTAATGCGCTGATCCTTTACATGATGGACGTGTCCGGTTCCATGGGCGACGAACAGAAAGAGATCGTCCGCATCGAGTCATTCTGGATCGACACGTGGATTCAGACCAACTACAACGGCGTCGTTACCCGGTACATCATCCATGATGCGGTGGCTCAGGAAGTCGACCGCGATACCTTTTTCCATACCAGGGAAAGCGGCGGGACAGTGATCTCGTCGGCATACGAACTCTCGCACAAGATCATTGAAGACGAATACCCGCAGGAACTATGGAACATCTACGTCTTCCACTTCTCTGATGGAGATAATTGGTCCGGCGGTGATACAGATCGCTGCATCAATCTCTTGAAAACCGATCTCTTGCCTAAAGTCAATTTGTTCGGCTACGGCCAGGTCGAAAGCACATATGGAAGCGGCCAATTCATCCGCGAATTGGAAAACAACATCAGCGATATCGACAATCTCGTGCTATCGCGGATTGAGAACAAGGAAGACATTTACCAATCGATCAAGGACTTTCTCGGAAAGGGCAAGTAGCAAATGTCGATCACGGTTCAAAGCCGCAGGCAGAGCCTTTCACCGGAGTTGGAACGCCTTCATCGCGAGATAGAGGTCTATGCCCGGGAATACGGTCTCGATTTCTATGAGACGTTTTTCGAGGTTCTCGACTTTGAAGAAATGAACATGGTCGCAGCGTATGGCGGCTTTCCGAACCGGTACCCTCATTGGAAGTTCGGCATGGAGTACGAGCGCCTCAACAAGAGCTACGCATACGGACTCCATAAAATCTACGAGATGGTGATCAACAACGATCCCTGCTACGC
>Ga0075425_100010158_pt1 | contig 10034 bp, 5 predicted proteins | sample SoiMethybrSBSTD4_FD_75300 | JGI IMG/M metagenome (GOLD analysis project Ga0075425, IMG submission 75300) | Bulk soil microbial communities from a Populus tree surrounding site in Tennessee, USA - Soil MetaG P. TD hybrid SBSTD4 | ecosystem: Environmental > Terrestrial > Soil > Tree plantation... | reverse complement strand
GCGCCGTTCACAGCCGCACGCGCTTGTGGAGCTTATTCAGGGGCTCTCGAAGCCAGCATACTATTCCTGAAGGTTACTCCTCACATTTGTCCGCGCCTGCGCGCAATCATTAAACGCACTTTCTCCGAGCATCACATCGCGTTAAGAAGCGATGTTGTGATGCCCGTCCCACTACATCGCTCTCGACAGAAACAGCGTGGATTCAATCAGGCCGCAATTGTCGCCCGGTTGATTTCTCGAGAATTCGGATTGCGGCTTGACGATCGCTCGGTGATTCGGATCAAACCTACCGAGCGCCATCGCGCGGGCATGGACGCAAATGATCGATCTCAATCGGTCGAGCGAGCTTTCGGAGTGACGAGGCGATCCTCGATAGCGGGTGCGTCCGTGCTGCTGGTAGACGATGTGTACACGACCGGCAGCACAATCTCCGCAGCCACCCACACTCTGATAGATGCCGGCGTTCAGCAAGTGAATGTTCTGACGATCGCGCGCGTTGGGGAACGGTGATTACCCGCGGCGTCCACTTCTGGCGCCGTTCCGCTTTCGACAGCCAGCTTCAGGAAATCCGATAATTTGGACAAGACATTCAGCGTTTTGGATATACGGAGTCCGGATACATCGAGGGGCGTACGCCGGCTAACCGGAAATAATATGGTTGGTGAACTTACTAAGGCCGAGTCGCAGGATTGCCATCGGTATCATAGTTGCTGAGGTGAGATTCTCTGCTTTACCTATCATCACTTCGTCATCAATTGTTAGATATCGGGAATGTGATTCTTCCGGTACTTTGACCGCTGAGAAGCTCAGGAGTGCGGTTCAGAAACTCCTGAAGCGCGTGACTCAACGGTGAGATTTTCGTCCGAATGTTCCTTGTAATTTTCGACAGATAGCGGTAGATTGCGCGCATCCAGTTCAAGGCTAGTTGAGTTTCTCTCTCTGACGTTGATGTGTAGCTACTGGAGAGCTTAAATTCAGCGGGCGCGGCCTTGCTCTGGCGGCACTTTAGTTGTTTCGCTCACACAAACTTCGAAACCAACACCTGTGACGAACAGGTTTGAGGAGGATTCTATGAAACTGCGATTGACAAGACGCTTGGTCTTGCTCCTGGCGATGATCGCGCTACTAACCACCCTGGTTCCGGCGCAGGTCACCACTTCGGGGCGGCTCACTGGCGTAGTTGCAGATGCGAACGGCGCCTTGATTCCAAAGGCTCAGGTCACGGCAAAACACGATCAAACCCAAACGGAATACAAGACGACTACAAATGAAGAAGGAGGATGGACGATCCCATCCATACCAAATGGCACCTATACCGTTTCGATCGCGGCGCAGGGATTCAAGACCACGGTGGCCAAAGAAGTGAAGGTGGACGCCGGTCAAGTTGCTACCCTGAACACGGCGCTCGAGGTGGGGGGCGCAACCGAACAAGTCGTGGTGACCGGAGGCGCCGAGGTACTTCAGACCGAGAGTTCAACGGTCGCGACTACTATCGTGGGCCGTCAGATTGGCGAGCTTCCCTTCTCTACGCGGGATGCGCTTCAACTGGTGCTTGCGCTGCCGGGCGTTATGACGCCGGGTACGCCACGCACATCGTCAATGAATGGTCTGCCCAAGGGTTCTGTCAACCTGACGCTGGACGGAGCAAACATTCAGGACAACTTTCTGCGCAGTTCGGATGGATTCTTCACAAGCATTCAGGCGAAGTCCGATGCGATACAGGAAGTCACCGTTACGACCGCAACGCCCGGCGCGGAGAGCGGGGGCGAGGGCGCGGTCCAGGTTCGATTCATAACCAAGTCAGGCTCGCCGGAATACCACGGTGGAGCGTTCTGGCAGTATCGCTCGAAGACGTTCAATTCAAACTATTACTTCAACAACATCGACGGTCTGCCTCGCGATGCCTTTATTCTCAGGCAGTGGGGCGGAAACCTCGGCGGGCCGATAACGATCCCGAAACTGTTGAAGAGCAAAGACAAGGTATTCTTCTTTGTCAATTACGAGTACTTTACGTTGCCCAACGCCTATAGCTCCTTGGCTGTCGTGGGTAACTCACTCGTTATGACGGACACCGCGCGCACCGGCGTTTATACATACAAGGACTCGACTGGAGTGATTCGAACGGTTGACGTTCTTGGGCTCGCAGGTTCAAAGGGGTTCCCGGGAACAAAAGACCCAACAATCGATGCAGGCCTCGGCCTCATAAAGGCCGCCGTACAAAGGGACGGTGCCCTGACGAGCCGCATTGGGACGAATAATGACTACAATCGCCTGGACTATCAGTTCCAGGATCCCGGTATGAACGTTCGTTGGTTCCCGACGATCAGGTTCGATGCGAATGTCACTGCCAAGCACCATCTGGAGTTCATTCACAACTACCAACACTACTTCTCCAATCCAGACGGCGTGAACGGACAGATCAACGTCTATCCCGGCACGGGTATCATTGTCGGGCATCCAGGAGTGACTGGATCAATTCATCGGAACACCTTCTCGTTTGTGGGTGCGCACCGTTGGACGATCAACGACCGCCTGATCAATGAGGTTCGAGCCACTTCATCAGGCAACGGTACCTCGCTCTTCACCCAGGAGTTTGCTCCGGGTCTCTATGATTTCTGGGGCGGCAATGCCGTCAACGGCGGCGGCTTCCTCAATACCGGCGCATTTCGCAACCGTACCAGTCAGTCGCGACGCAACACCCCTGTCAAGGGGCTAACCGATAACATTACGACACTGCAAGGGGCACACACCCTCAATCTCGGGTTTGCGTTCACTAGAGTCGCGTCGTTCACTCAATCGGTCAGCACACAGGTGGTGCCGCAAATATCGTTCGGCCTGGCCACTGGAGATCCCGTCAACACGGGCGGGACCAGCATCTTCACAACGGGCAACTTCCCCAATTCGAGCTCTGCGCAACGTACTGAAGCCGGTAATCTCTACGCGTTGTTAACCGGGCGAATTAGTGCAATAAGCCGCCAGGCGACGCTCAATGAGAAGACCCGGGCGTACGAGTTCATTCCGTTCACCGAACGCAATCACCAGAATGAGTTCGCCTTTTATGCGCAAGACGCCTGGAAGGCGCGTCCGGACCTGACGTTCAATTACGGATTACGTTGGGAGTTTGAGCCGTCCGCGCTCAACGATAATCAGGTTTACACCAGGACTGACAGCGAAGGCATCTTCGGGGTGTCGGGCGACGGCAATCTGTTTAAGCCGGGCGTGTTTGCCGGAAAGCCGACGCAGTTCCGCTTGCTCCAGTCAGGGGAGAGCGCATTCAGAACTCGCCACAAGGACTTTGCTCCCTCGGTGGGTTTTGCGTGGAGTCCGAACTTTAAGAGCGGATGGCTTGGCAAGATCGTGGGGAACGGGAACCAGACTGTTCTCCGTGGCGGCTATTCGATAGCCTACACGCGCGAAGGTTTCGCCTCCTTTACCGATATGTTCGGATCGAACAATGGTCCGACTGTGAGCCTTAGCGTGAGCCCATCTTCCACACCGGCCATCTTCCCGCTGTCGAATGGCGGCGTGCTGTTTCGCAACCGGCCGAACTTCCCGGCGTTGACGCCTCCCTCCGACACCAGCGCATTGCCGCTGACGCCGGGGGCGCTTTCTTCGGTCAGCGCGAACGATTTCGACCCCGGTCTGAAGGCTGGCTACACGCAGTCGATGACCTTCGGACTTCAGCGCGAGATCGACAAGAATACAGCGTTGGAGGTTCGCTGGGTCGGGACTCACGGCACACATCTGTGGCGGCAGTTGGAATACAACGAAGTGAACATATTCGAGAATGGCTTTCTCGATGCGTTCAACGCCGCACGGAACAACATGCTCATTTTCGCCAGGCAACCCGGGAGTACCTGCATCGTGACGGGAACCGTGGTTCAAAGTGTTTCCGGCACCTGCAACTACGGCAACTCGAATCTGCCGGGACAGGTCAACGTGCCGCTAATCACAACGGCGATTGGCTCCTCGACCGACTCGACGACGGCTACGCGCATCATCCAGGGTCAGGCTGGCGCGGTCGCTAACAGCATCGCTTTTACCGCGTCGCGAATGACCAACCTGTTCAACGCGCCAGGCGGTTCGTTGGTCCCGTTCGTTACGCTGCCAAACGGACAGAAGGTGTCGAACTTCTTCATCGTCAATCCACAGGTGGCTGGTGGAACGTTTGTGATGACCAACGGTATCAACACTTTGTTCAACGCGCTTCAGATCGAGTTGCGGCGGCGGTTGTCGAAGGGGTTGCTCGTACAGGGCAGCTACCAGTTTGGCAAGGCTCTGTCGAACTCCTATAGCTCGGCTCAATCGGTGTTCAGCAATCCGAGGACGCTGCGCAGGCCGGACCTGGACAAGGCGCCGTCACCGTGGGACATCCGGCATGCGTTCAAGGTGGATTGGATCTATGAGCTGCCGTTTGGCCCAGGAAAGCCCTTCGCTAGCAGCACCAACCCGATCGTCAGCCGGGTAGTCGGAGGCTGGCAGTTCGGTGGCGTTGCTCGTATTCAGTCCGGTCCCTCGATGCTGTTCACGAGCGGGCGCGCAACTTTCAATCAGAACGATGCGGGTGTCGTTCTACACAATATTTCGAACCAGCAGCTACAGGGGTTGATCAAGATTCGGAAAACCACAGTGTGCGATCCCAACTGTCACGGCGTTGTCTTCTGGCTGCCGGATTCGTTCATACAGAACACGCTGGCGGCGTTTGAAGTCGGCGGCAAGACGGTCAAGGATCTTGATGTCAACGCACCTTACCTTGGACCGCCAACCACTGCCGGCCAACTAGGCGACCGCCTGGTCCTGTTTGGACCAATGACCGCGCGCTTTGACCTTAACATCATGAAGCGCATTCCCATTACCGAACGAACGAACTTCGAAGGCCGCGTTCAGTTCCTCAACGCGTTTAACCGGCCGAACTTCTTCATCGGAAGCATCGCAAGCGTAAACAGCCCGTTGAGAACGATCGGTGGGAATGACAGCGCATTCGGTCAGACTCGGGCGGCTTACCGCGATCCTACGGTGTCCGGCACCAATGATCCCGGTGGCCGGTTGATTGAGTTCCAACTGAGATTCAATTTCTAGGTTGAGTCAGGACTCGATCCTACTTTGAAGTAACAAGGCCCTCGCCTGCGATTGCAGTCGAGGGCCTTCTTTTGTGTTGCAGAACAAATTCGCGCCGACAAGCTCAGCTTCGGCCCAGCGCTGTCTTTATCCTCTCGATGAATGCGCGGACTTCAGCCGCATTGGGTGCGTTGGGAACATCAATTAGGTACTGCTCGAAGGCTCGTTGAGCGCTTTCATACTTTTTCTCGATGAAGTAGATCTGACCTAACATCAACTGCGCGCCGCCCATTTGCTTGCCGCCGAGCCGATAAGCGTCTGACAATTCGCGCTGGGCGTCATCCAACCGCCCGAGCTGCAACAAGGCTCCACCCAGTTGCAGATGGATCCGCGAGGCGTTGGGTATCGATTGAGCAGCCTGGCTCAATTCGATCACCGCCGAGTCGTATTTCTGCTTCTTGTTAAACAACAACCCAAGTTGATAATGGGCGTTCCCGGCTGCCCCACGATCGAGCCTCGAGTCAAGCAACGCCGAGCGAAGATGAGGCTCGGCCTCGTCCAATCTGTTCAGAGCGATCAGGACATCTCCCAGCGCGATCCGGACCTCGGAGATCGATTGGTTCTCCCTGTAGAGCGCATCGAGGAGGGCGGCCGCTTCCTTGTACTTCCCTCGGCGCGTCAGGATTATTCCCAGATTCAGCCTTGGATGATAGACACGCGGCGCGATCTTCGACGCTCGCTCAAACATGCGCGCGGCATCATCGAGCTTGTTAATCTTCATGTAGATCACGCCCAGATCATTGAGCGCGCGAAAATAATTTGGATAGATCTCCAGTGCGCGCTCGAGTCCGCGAATCGCATCATCACGCTGCCCCTCCTTGAACGAACGAATTGCGGCTTCATAGGACTGCCTGGCTGCATCCGGAATGTTCGCATCGAACTCGGCCAGGTCGACCAGTTTCGCGGGTGGTGACGGTTGGTGACTAAACGGCTTCAAATAAATCGGGATGTAGTAAACGCCATACTCTTTGAAGGAAAACGTCGTGGTATCGTAACTGGCTCCGTCGCCGATAACTGTTATGCGGTATTGCGCATCGGGCTTGAGGCCCAGCAATCGCGTCAGCAGAAACTTGCCCTTTGAATCGCTGAAGAACGTTTCGATGCGCCCGTTGTCAATCGCCATCTCGAACCGAACCTCGCGCGGCGGATACGTACCGTTCGGCATGAAGAATTGAATCGACGGGGACGCTTGAGATAAAGCGAGTACGGGAAAAAGCAAAGCAACGAGCGATGCCGCTGTTAGCCGGCGATGTAGGGTGATTGGGCGCATAGAGCACCTCCTGTCAAAAGCGCCCGCTCGTTTGAGGTTGCTGCGGCGCCTTGACTAACTCCGTTTAGCCACAGTAGCAAGGCAAATGAAAAAAGGCAAAGGGAAAGGGAACCCTCGTCGAGGCGCCATTCGACACCGCAATGGCGGTTCTTATCCTGGTCGAACCGTGTCGGCCTCCGCCGGTTCGCCTGCCATTGCTCCCTGTGTAATCAATATGGGCAGGGCTTCGCGGCTGAGGCACGGCAGTCTCCACCAGAACAGGAGCGATGCACCAAGACACAATGCTCCGCCCACAGCTACCATCCCCGGTGCACCGATGCGCGACGCAACCGCGCCGGCAAGCAAGCTTCCAAACGGTGTCATGCCCATCAAGCTCATTGCGTAGAAACTCATCAAGCGGCCGCGCATTCGATCGGCTACCATCGTTTGCACAAGCGTGTTCGATGCGGACATCTGAAGCATCAACGAGAAGCCAACCGGCACCAACAACAGTGTCGAAATTATGAGGTTGCGCGACAGCGAGAAGAGAATCAACAGAGAACCCAGTGCCGCGACGCTCAATGCCACAACGCGGCCTAACCCTTTAGCGTGGCGTCGCGCCGCAAGCGTCAGCGCACCCGCGAGCGCGCCCGTTCCTCCCGCGCCGAGCAACACGCCGAGCGCGCGCGGCCCTCCTCTCAAGACTTCGCTGGCGAAGATCGGCATCAGCACAATGTACGGAAGACCGAATATGCTGACAAAAGCGACAAGCAACAGCAACGCGCGAACAGGCCTGGTGTGACGCACATAATAGAATCCTTCCCGGAGATGGGACAACGCCGTGCCGTCGGTCGACATAGTGAGATCCCTGCTCAGGCGAATCGCGAACAGCCCGGCGAGCACTGCGAAATAGCTGATCGCGTTTATCAAGAAGCAAGGTCCCTCGCCAAGCCAGCCCACCAACAAACCTGCCAGAGCCGGGCCAAGCACGCGCGACGCCTGAATCATCGACGAGTTCAGCGCGATTGCGTTCATGAGGTCTTCCTTGTCAACAAGCTCGACCATGAAAGACTGACGGGCTGGGAGATCGAACGCGTTCACTATTCCGAGCATGACCGCGAGCGCGAATACGGCATTCACGGTAACCACGCCGCCCATTGTAAGCGTAGCCAGTGCAAATGCCTGAAGCATCCCTACCGTTTGAGTGATGATTATTATGCGATGTCGGCTATGCCGGTCGGCCATCACACCGCCGAGCGGAGCCAAAAGGAACACCGGAACCTGGCTGGCGAAGCCGATGAGTCCAAGAAGCCACGCCGAACCGGTGAGCCGATAGATCAGCCAGCCCTGCGCGACGCTCTGCATCCACGTGCCGGTGAACGAAACGAGCATACCGAAGAAATATATGCGGTAGTTGCGGTGGCGAAGCGCGCGGACTGCTTCCCGGACGCGCCCCGCTTTGACCTTCTCATCCGCCACCGTGCCCGCCTCTCGACCTCCGAGTCGCTTCGATTTCGGGTAATCAGCCGAGACAGGATTCTAGTTGGCCGGCCTACGCCGGCTCAAGTTTGAGTTTGCTCGAGGACCCTTGCTTTGCGTCCGGCATAAAGGTGCTTTGGCAAACGAATCGTGCCCGAGTCACCGTCCGTCAGCTTGACCCTTCCGAGGGTGTTGTGGAGAATTCGTTGCAATGTCAAAAGAGATTATCGACGAGACTTTGGCCATCGCCGGAGATATCGAAAACCAGTTGAAGTTTTATGCTGATATGGGATTCGAGGACCTTGGGGGCTCAGCCCTCGCCACGGAATCGGCTCCCACAGCCCATTCCACGGAGTCATTTTCAGCGGCTCTCAGCTCCGCTGGCGCGCCCGCGGTAGCCCAAACCACGCAAACCGCTCCTCCAGTTCGTGATGAAGAAGCCGCGCCGCAAACAACGTCGCAGATAGCACAGGTCGGACTGTTTGGCGAGAGCGTTGCGGGCGGCCAACAGAAGCGTGGCGGGCTGGCCCTTCCCGTCAGAGAGTCCCTTGATCCCTCCCTTGAAGCGATTAGAGAAGACATCGGCGATTGCCAGCGATGCAAACTTCACGAGCATCGAAAAACGATTGTATTCGGAGAGGGCAACCCTCACGCGAAACTGGTGTTCGTCGGTGAAGGTCCGGGCGCCGACGAAGACGCCACCGGCCGCCCCTTCGTAGGGCGGGCGGGTCAACTGCTCGACAAGATCATCGTGGCGATTGGTCTGAAACGCGAAGATGTTTATATCGCGAACATTGTCAAGTGCCGGCCACCCGGAAACCGTACGCCCGAGCGTGATGAAGTGGACACCTGTGAGCCGTTTCTGTTGCGCCAGCTCGCCTTCATTCGACCCGAGGTGATCGTCGCGCTCGGATCACCGGCATTCCAGTGCCTGCTCAGAACACGAGAGCCGATTACCAGAGCACGAGGCGAGTGGCGTGAATGGAACGGCGTCAAGGTGATGCCAACCTTTCACCCGGCATTCTTGCTGCGCTCGCCGGAAAAAAAGCGCGAAGTCTGGGAGGACATGAAGAAAGTTCGTGACTACTTGAACACCCGGCCAAGCTAAGAGGCATATACAATCTGGATAACCTACAAGGATCTGGGTGCGTGCGAGAGGTAAGGTGCAGACTCGCGACGGTCTGCAGCGGCCTAGGGAAGCGGTGCGTGAATGTGGGCTGAAGCGCGCATCCTCAAGAAGCAATCTCGACAGTAGACCGGTCGTCCCTGGGTCGGCTTGAAAGGTACCGTGGTTTCGACCGCGCACAGCGCGCATTTTACAGTGACCTCGATGCGCTCTCGCGGGAAAGGCTGACCGTAGGCCTGCATGTTAGCTGCGATTCGGTCATTCTTTTTCAACTTGCACGGCTTACATCGCTTCGGATCGTTTCTCAATCCCTTGTCCGCGAAGAACAGTTGCTCTCCAGCGCTGAAGATAAACTCTTCGCCGCAATCTATGCACCGCAGAACCTTGTCCGTGAACTCCTGCACTGGGTCTCCTCCCTTGCTCGACTCGCGCCCGTGAGGCGCACGCACCAATCGCAGCTTCTGTTTATCGTGTGTATGCGGCGGTGAGTTTAGGACTAACCTATCGTCCGTCCCTTGAAGAACGGAACCACCTGATACTCCGGTTCGCTGCAATCTTACTAAGTTCGGGTATAGACTACTATTATTGCCGGCTAAGAATACAACCTAACGGGATGCCTGCCATTATCGCTCTATTTAGATGGGTGTCAAGCAATTTGTCGCGGGACCGCGGGTCAGTTTAGGCCTTCCGGACTTAAATCCTCCCAACCTGGAATGACACTGCGCGACATAGCGATCAATCAAACCTGGTGAGTGAGCAATGCGATTTTAATTATTGACTTGAGGATAAGACTTTGTTACTTTCCGGGCAGAACCTACGCGCTTCTTTTTGCCCCTTTGGATTCGTCTCAAATCGCTCCCCACACCTCTAAGGAGTAGCAATGAAAAGTACAGCCCGAATGGGCGTCGCGCTCATCATCTTTCTTGTTGGATCTCTAACTAGTTCGGTCGTTGCCCGACAGCAGAGTTCGAACCAATCCGAAACGCTGGTCCGACGGTCGGACATTTATTGCACAGGTTTCATTGCCGATACTCCGCCGCGAGTCGACCTGCAGGTCGTCGG
>Ga0075425_100010156_pt1 | contig 10034 bp, 9 predicted proteins | sample SoiMethybrSBSTD4_FD_75300 | JGI IMG/M metagenome (GOLD analysis project Ga0075425, IMG submission 75300) | Bulk soil microbial communities from a Populus tree surrounding site in Tennessee, USA - Soil MetaG P. TD hybrid SBSTD4 | ecosystem: Environmental > Terrestrial > Soil > Tree plantation... | reverse complement strand
ATGCGCCAGGGAATGAGCCCCACCGACGCAGCGCTCGCGACCCTCAAGCGCGTGGCGGCGATGTGCCCCGACTCCAAGCGGGACGCCCAGGGCCATCCGCCGCAGCTCGAGATGTACGCCATCAACAAGCGGGGCGAATTCGGCGCGGGGTCGATCTTCCCGTCGAAATTCGCGGCCTGCGAACCCGGGAGCGGCGCGCGCGTCCTGGATACTGCTTACCTCTACCCCAAGCCCTAGCATGCGCCGGTTGCTGCTCTGCCTCCTGTTCGCCGCTCCGCCGCTCGCCGCCCAGGAAGAGGTCAATCCCTGGCGCGTGAGCGACTTTCCCTACCTGATGGGCGACCCGACCAACGGGCTGCAGATCATCGGGCACATCCAATACGCCCGCGAGGCCGACTACGACGCCCGGGTGCCCTATGACGGGTATCTCGCCCTCGAGGCGGCATGGGGAACCCGCAGCAGCCGCTTCGCGGTGCTCAAGTTCCGCGGGCCCAAACTGAAGGACGGCTGGCGCTTCGCGTTCGACGGCGGAGGGGTGCGCGAGGGCAAGTTCGGCTACTACGGGCAGGGGCCCAACGGGCAGGGGGGCTTCGATCTCGACTCGCCCACCGACTTCTTCCGGGTGCACCGCACCCGCTACTTCGCCCGCGGAGAGGTCACCCGCCGGCTGGTCAGGCAGCTGCACGCCGCGGTCTCCGCCGGTGTGGTGCACTACCAGTACACCCTGCTCGACGCCAGCGATGCCTTTCGCACCGACTACCTCGATGCCCCGCTGAGCGGCACCGACGCCAGCGCCCGGCTGGCGCTGGTCTTCGACACCCGCAACAACGAGCTGGTCCCGGCCAAGGGCGTGCTGCTCGAGGCGGGCGTCTACGCGGGCAGCGGCAAGTTCGAGCAGCGCAACCTCGCGCCGGGCGGCGGCGGGCCGGTCACCAGCTTCAGCGGCAGCGGCTACGCCGGGGGCTACGCGCACCTGCGCGGCTATTTCTCGCCGCGCTCGGGCACCATCCTGGCGGGCCGGGTGGCGATCCGCGGGCTCAGCGCCAACGCGCCGCTCGACGCCCGCTACGTGATCCCCGGCTGGGAGCGCGAAGTGACCGTGCTGGGCGGCGCCGACAGCCATCGCAGCTTCGTGCGCGGCCGCTTTGTGGGGCGCGGCGTGTTACTGGGCAGCTTCGAGGTGCGCCACACGCTGATCGACGTGGGGGACTACGGCGCGATCACCCTTCTGGCGTTCCTCGATGCCGGCCGCGCCTTCGAGGGGGGGCCGAGCCTCACCACCAGCGGCCTCAAGGTGGGCGGGGGCGGGGGGCTCGGGCTCAAGGTGATCCGCTCGGCGCTGCTCACCTTCAACTTCGCGACCGGGCCCGACGGGTTCACGTTCTCGATGGGGAACGGGTGGGCGTTCTAAGGCGGTGAACGGTAAACGGTGAACGGTAAACGGTGAACGGTAAACGGTGAACGGTAAACGGTGAACGGTAAACGGTAAACGGTGGCCGCTCCCTATTTCCGGAGCGGCCTGTAGCGCTTAAGAAGGCCCAGCAGCAACCGCTCGCACCGGTGCACCCGTTCGAGCAGCTCCTCGCCGGTTTCTTTTCGTAGGCTCCCATCCTGTACGGCCAGCTCGAGCAGCTCACTGGTTTCCACGGCGGAGCCAAATGCCATGGAGAGATGGTTTCCGAACCTTCCATCCCCCAAGGCGTGCCCTTCGGCGATGTTGAGCTGGACGGAGAGAGCCGAACGCTGAAGCTGGCGGAACAGTTCGGCCGCGTGCGGAGTCCAGCACTCCCGCGTCAGCCCGAATACCGACCGCGCGATGCCTTGTGCCTCAACCCAGGCATGGAGTGATTTGTGGTCCCGCATGCGAAGAATCTGCGGAATCGGATGGCGACGCCAGGGCCCCAATCACGCCGATCGGACCGAAATCCACCGTTTACCGTTCACCGTTCACCGTTTACCGCGTCCAGTAGTTCCCGCAGTGTCGACTCCCCCCGGTCCTTCGCGTACCAGCGCCGGGCGTAGGCATAGCGCTGCGGCGTCGGGATGATCGCCTTGTTGGCCATCACCCACGCCTGCAGCACGCTGGGGCGCGGACCCCAGTGCCCCAGCTCGCGGAATTCCGCGTCCAAGCCGATCGCGATGGGAATCGACCTGCTGCCGTTGGTCAGGTAGCGGTCCATCAGGGCGGGAAAGCCGTCGCGCTCGAGCAGGCGGAGCTCCAGGCCCTCGACCGCCGCCGCGAGCCCGGCCAGCACCGGGACCGTGTTGACCGCATCGCCGCACCAGTCCGCCCCCAGCACCAGCAGCTTGCGGACTCGCGCGGCGCCGAACCCGGTAACGGCCCAGTCGGGAATGACGACGTGCTCCCGGATGCCGCGCCACAGCTCGTAGGACTGCATCTCCGGGCGCAGGTACTCAGGCCACGGCGTCCCCGCGGCCCACAGCTCGGGGAAGTCCGGGACCGGCGCGGCGCTCACGACAGGTCCTGGATCTCCACCCCGAAGCGCCGCAGCCCCTCGACGTACTCCGTAAACGGCACCGCCTCGTCCGGGGTGTGCACCCCGCGTGCCCGGATGGTGCCGTCCGCCTGCATCAGCGCGGTGAGCGCCAGCGAAAAGCCGGTGGTGCGCATCATGGCGCTGATTCCGTTGGCCGCGTCGTAGCGGTCCAGCAGCTCGAAGCGCACCGTCGCATCGGCACCGCCCCGCTCACCGGTGACGACGACCCGCAGCGCCACCAGGTCGTGGCCGCCCGGCTTGGAAAGCCGCGGCTCCACCGCCGCGATGAACACGTCGCGCGGCACCACGTGGCGCCCCTTCACCAGGATGGGGGCGTTGGAGATCAGCCCGAGGTCGCGGATCGGCCGCATGATGGCGGCGTGCCCCGGGTAGCGCAGGGTCTTGTACTCCATCGTCTCGATCTTGCCCTCGAACGCAAAGGGCATGGTGCTGATCCCGCCGCCGGTGTGGAACGCCTCCAGCGTGCCGACCGGCGCGGGGAACTCCTGGGATTCCAGCTCCGACAGCGCGTCCACCTGCACCGGCTTGCCGTGGCGCAGCACCCAGGAGGGCGTGCTGTAGTAGTCCAGCGCGCCTTCCAGCGAGTAGACGATCTGGTAATTGAGCGGCGGCTCGGGGCGCTGGGGCAGGCCGCCCACGTAGACCCTCACCGAGCGGGCCCGCTCCAGCCGGCGGATGCCCTCCGCCGCGAGGATGTTCACCATCCCGGGCGCCAGCCCGCAATCCGGGATGATCGAAACGCCCCGGGCCGCGGCCTGCTCGTGCAGCTTCTTCTGCTGAAACACGATTTCGGTGTTGCCGCCCAGGTCGCAGAAATGGCAGCCCGCCTCGATGGCGGCGCGGCTCATCGGCTCGTTGAAGTAGTAGGGCAGGGCGCAGAGCACCGCGGCGTGCCCGCGCATCAGCGCGGTGGCCGCGGCGAAGTCGTTGGCGTCCAGCGGGACCAGCCGGAGTCCCTCGCGGTCCGCGGCCAGGAAGCCGGGCAGCCGGTCAGGATGATGGTCGGCCAGGGTCACCTGGCTGACCTCCGAATGGTCCAGCAGGTTGTGCGCGGCGGCGGAGCCCTGCAGGCCGGCGCCGAGGACCAGCAGCTTCATGGGACGCTCCCTGAAGGTCCCTCCGAGGGACCGGAACTGGAACAGCCGCGAAACCTAGCGGCCCGGACTCACGCGTTCAACGCGGCGGAGTATATTCTGGAGCCTATGACCGCTCCGCCCCCGCCACGTCAGCGCACCCCCCTCCACTCGCCGCGTCCCCGCGACGCGCAGGCGACCCGCGCCCGGCTGATCCGCGCCGCGCTCGATCTCTTCACGGCGCAGGGCTTCCGCGCCACGACCACCCCCGAGATCGCGCAGCGCGCCGGGGTGGCGGAGGCCACCATCTACCGCCACTTCCCGGGCAAGGATGCCCTGCTGGTGGCCGCCTGCGTCGAAGCGCTGAGCTTCGGCCGCGGCCTGGTGGCGCTCGAGGAAGCCGAGCACGATCGCGACACCCGCGCGGCGCTGGGCCGCATCGGGCGGCGGCTGGTCGAGGGCGCCGAGCGCGATCCCGCGCTGTTGCGCATGCTGCTGCGCCCCCCCGAGGAGGCGCTGCTCGAGGAGCCCACCCGCCGCGCGACGCGGGAATTCCGCGGCGCGCTGGAGCAGGTCATGGCCGCGGGCAAGCAACGCGGCCAGGTGCGTCCCGGCTCGGCCGAGCTGTGGGCCGCGGTCTGGCTCGCGCTGGCTGGTTTCGTGGTCGAGCGGGTGGCGGCCAAGGAGTGGAGCCGCGAGCATCCCAACGTGGAGCAGGCCCTCGAAGCGGCCTGGGAGGCGATCGCCTACCGCAAGCCGGACACCCCGGTCAGGGTGGTGACGTAGCGCCCGGGTGATAGGTCAGCTCCCGCAGGCCCGCGGGAGCCTCTTTCCAGGCCGGCTGGCGAACCCGTCCCCCGCCCAGCGGACGCACTTCGAATCTCGTGTTGCTGAAGTAGCCCACCGAGTCGCTCCCCCAACGGATCGCGCCGTGCACCCCCGCGCCAAGCGGCGTCTGCTCGCCCGTCCGGCTGCGGATACAAAGCCCGCCGCTGTCACAGGGGACGATGCTTCCGCGGGGTGGATCGCCGAGCAGGACGGCGGTGAGGGAGTCCGCCTGCGCGGCATCCCGCGCCGGTTGCAGCAGCGGCTTCCCGGGGGGTGCCGGGCTCTCGTAATAGCCGCGCCCGCGCAGCAGCACGCGCTCCCCGTTCGCGCTCCAGGCCAGCCGCTCGGGCTCCCCCGCCTCGGCGGGAACCGGCGTGGTGCGCTCCCCGCTGTTCCGGAGGTCCAGCAGTACCAGGGTCCAGGGTCCTCCCGCCGAACGGCGCAGGAAGGCGACCCGCAAGCCGTCGGGGGAAAGCGCCGGGGCGCGTTCCTCCGCGCGATTGAAGGTCAGCCGCACGAAGCTCCCGCCACCCGCCGGCGCCGCGAAGAGATCGGTCGCGGCATCGGACCCCTCGCCGACCCCGATCACGAACGCCTGCTCGCCGACCTCGATCTTGTTGGTGAGGGGGGTGACGGTACAGCCGTAAACAGTGAACGGTAAACTGTAAACGGGCCACCTACGCCACCACGGTTTACCGTTCACCGTTCACCGTTCACCGTTCACCTTCACCAGCCACCACCCATCCGGATCCACCTTCACTACGGCGGGACCCGAGCTGCCGCCCCAATGGGTCGCCAGCCTGGTCACCCGGCCCGTCAGATTCACGGTGAGCTCCCGATCGTCGAGCTGGATCCGCAGATTGGGAATCCGGTAGACGCCCCAGGCCGCCTTCTGGGTCTGCCGCACCGTCACCAGCAGATGGCCGCCTTCCAGCTCGGTGCGGACTTCGAGGATCGGATAGCCGGGCTGCAGCAGCGCCTGGCGGAAGAACCAGTCGAGCGGCTGTCCCGCCGCCCGGCTCAGCTCCCGCGCAAAGTCGCTGGAGAGCGCGTTGCCGTGGCGGTACACCTCGAAATACCGGCTCAGCCCGCGGAAGAACGCCGAATCGCCGATCAGCCCGCGCAGCGAGTGCAGCACCCAGGCGCCCTTCTCGTAGCTGTTGCTGTTGAGCAGCGCGAACTTGTCGGTCACCGTCGAATCGAGGATCGGCCGCTCGGTCGCCGGGGACGCCATGATCTTTGCGGCGGCCTCCCGCAGGGTGGCCCGCAAAGCAGAGTCGCCGCCGGCGTGCTCCTCCCACAGCGCGGCGCCGTAGGTGGCGAAGCCCTCCGAGAGCCAGACGTGATGCCAGTCCGCCTCGGTGACCGCGTCGCCGAACCACTGGTGGGCCGTCTCGTGGGCGACCACGTCTTCCCGGGTGCGGTGCTCGCGGTAGGCCTTCTCGTCGTAAAAAATCGCGGTGGCGTTCTCCATCCCGCCGAAGCGGGTGGACGATTCGACGTGGCGCAGCTCCGCGTAGGGGAACGGCGCGAAGCGCCGGGCGAAGAAGTCCACGATCTCGGCGGCGCGCCGGAACGGTCCCTCCACCGCGAACGCCGAATCGTCCGGATAGCTGTACACCGAGACCGGCACGCAGCGCACCGCGCAGGCCGGCGCCAGCGCCGTCACGCTCAGCCGCGCCATGCCCACCACCATGGTGTAAACCGGGATCGGCTCGGCGTTGAGGAAGCGCCAGCGCACCCGCCGCCCGTCGGCGGAGGGCTCGCGACCCTGCGCCGCGCCGTTCGCCAGCACCGTGTACCCCGCCGGCGCGTCGATGCTCCAGGCCACGGCGGCCTTGTCAGTGGGATGGTCCTGTGAGGCCAGCCAGAGGTGGGCCCGGTCGGGCCAGTTGTCGGCGAAGATCGTGCGGCTTGGCCCCACGCCGCGCAGCAGCAGGCCGTCGATCGGCGAGCCGTCGTAGCGGACCCGGGTGGTGACCGCTGCGCCGGCCGCGCCGGGCACCGGGATCTCGATCCGGTCGCCGTGCCGGGTCCAGTGCACCGCCGCGCCGTTCACGGTCACCGTGCGGACCTTCATGGCGGCGTCGAGTTCGAGCCGCAGCGGCCCCGGCCCGCCCAGCCGCCAATGGGTGGTGACGTCGGCGGCGATCGCGCTGCCGCTGTCGGGGAGGGTGAGGCTGATGTCGTAGCGCAGCGCGTCGTGCGACAGCCGCACGTGGTCCCAGCGGCCGGCAAGGGGTGCGGTTTGGCTGGCGGCCGGAGTGGCGGTGAGGAGGTAAACGGTAAACGGTAAACGGTAAACGGTCACCGCCCTCCACCACCGTTCACCGTTCACCGTTCACTTTCCCCCAGCGCTTCCTCGAACTCCCCCATCGTCTGGTAGCGCTCTTCGGCCTTGTGCGCGATGGCCCGCGCCATCACCCGCTCCAGCGGCTCGGGCAGCTTGGGGTTGGCCTGGCGCAGCCGGATCGGCTGGCCGGTGAGGTGGGCCAGCATGGTCTCCTGCGCGGTGTTGCCCTCGAAGGGCAGCCGGCCGGTGAGCAGCTCGAACCCTAACACGCCGAGCGCGAAGATGTCGCTCCGCCGGTCGAGGGCCTTGCCGCGGATCTGCTCCGGGCTCATGAACTCGGGTGTGCCCAGCACGATCCCGGTCGCGGTGAGCTTGAGCACTTCGGGGCCCGCCACGCTCTCCTTCGCCAGCCCGAAGTCCATCACCACCGCGCGCTCCCGCCCCGGCTGCTCGCCGGGGACCAGCATCACGTTTTCCGGCTTGAGGTCGCGGTGCAGCACCCCGGCGTCGTGCGCGTGCTGCAGCCCCAGGCAGAGCTGCCGCAGCAGCGCCACCCCCAGCGCCGGCGGCATCGGGCCGTGGCGGGTTTCCCGCCGCGACAGCGTTTCGCCCTCCAGGAACGGCATCACCAGGTAGGGCATCCCCGAGGCCTGGCCCCAGGCCAGGATGCCGCACACGTTCGGGTGGTCGAGCCGCATGGCGACCTGCGCCTCGCGCCGCAGCCGCGCCACCGCCTCCTGGTCGCCCACCAGCCGCGACATCAGCACCTTCACCGCGACGGTGCGACCGGTCTCCCGGTCCTTGGCGCGGTAGACGTAGGCCATGCCGCCTTCGCCCACCCGCATCTCCATCTGGTAGCGGCCATCCATCACGCGGCCCGAAAGTCCCGAGGCGGGATCGCCGCGGCGCGCCGGGGGCAGCCGCAGCTCACCGGTGCGGTGCAGGCCGAAAGCGCGGGGAGTGGTGGGGAGTGGGGCGCCGCCGGGCACCAGCGGGAAGCCGTCCTTGGTGCAGAAGCGGGCCGGCGGGTCGAAGGTGGTCCCGCAGCGGGGGCAGCGAAGCGCGCTCAATCGCGATAGCGGTTCCGGCCGTCCGATTTGGCCCGCAGCAGGTTGCGGTCGGCGAGCCGCAGCAGCGCGTCGGCGTCCGGCGCGCGCTCGTCGGGGAAGGTGGCGAGGCCGAGGCTCACGGTGATGGGAATCGGGATGTCCGCCTCGCCGAACGCCGCATTGCTGACCCGCCGCAGCACCCGCTCGGCGAAGAGCCGCGCGCCGGCGCTGCCGGTCTCCGGCAGCAGCACCACGAATTCCTCGCCCCCGAAGCGCGCCACCACGTCCACCGAGCGCTGCTCGCGCCGCAGCAGCTCGGCGAACTGCACCAGCACCCGGTCGCCCGCCTGATGGCCGTAGCTGTCGTTGGCCGTCTTGAAGTGGTCGATGTCGATCATGATGCAGGTGAGCACCGTCCCGTAGCGCGACGCGCGCTCCACTTCGCGCAGCAGCTTCTCGTTGAGCGCCCGCCGGTTGAGCAGCCCGGTGAGCGCGTCGGTTTCGGCGAGCTGCCGCATCGCCTCCTGCCGCCGGGTCGATTCCTCCCGGTCCAGCGACTTCTCGATCGCCTCCGCGGCGGAGCCCACCACCTTGGTGGCGAAACGGAGGTCGGCGTCGCCCAGCGGCGGATCGCCCGGGCCGGTGCGCAGGAAGAAGACGCCGGCGCGCTCGCCGCGCAGCTGGAACGGCAGCACCAGTGCCGAGGTGGTCGAGAGGTCTGCCATCCCCTGGTACACCGGGTCGGCGGTCACGTCGCTCACCAGCACCACGTCGCCGGTGTCCAGCGCGCGGCGGATCTCGGGATAGCGGGGCACTTCCACCACCAGCTCGCGCAGCATCGGGTTTTCCGACGCGGCGACCACCGTCGCCCGCTCGGCGCCGGGGCGGCCCAGCAGGATCGAGCAGCGGGGGATCCGGAGACCCGCGGCCACCTGGCGCACCAGCACCTGGAACAGCTCGCGCGGCGGCAGGTTGAGGGTGATCTCGCGCAGCAGCTCCACCAGCGCGGCCTGGGAGCGCGCTTCGGCGCGGGCCTGGTTGAGGGTGCGGCCCGCCCGCAGGTGGGTGCGGATGCGGGCCAGCAGCTCGCGCACCCGGATCGGCTTGGGCAGCACATCCGAGGCCCCGAGTCCCAGCGCCTGCACCGAGACCTCCTCGGGCGACGCGGCGGTCAGCACCAGGATCGGCAGGTCGCGGTGGGCGGAGTCCTGGCGCACCACCTCGAGCAGGGAGAACCCGTCCTGCCCCGGCACCGAGAGGTCGAGGATCAGCAGGTCCACCGCCCGGGTGGCCATGTACTCGGGCAGCCCGGCGCCGCTCCCCAGGATCGCGGCCTCGTAGCCGTTCTCGGTGAGCAGCCGGGACAGCGTCCGGGCGAAGCTGTAATCGTCGTCGACGATCAGGATGTGCGGCTTGATCGCCATGATCAGCTGAGTCGCTCGAACAGCGCAGGATCCACGTTTCCTCCGCTCAGGATCACCGCCACGGGACCGGCCGGTTGCCAGCGTCCTTCGAGCAAGGCGGCCACCGCGATGGCGCCGGAGGGCTCGACCCGCAAGCCCTGCTGACGGAACAGGAACCGCACCGCCGCGGCGATCGCCTCATCGCTGATACGAAACGCGCGCCGCACTCGTTGCTCGATCAGGGCCCAGGGCAGCCGGCCCAGCGCCACCGGCAGCAGGCCGTCGGCGATGCTCGCGGTGCTGGCGAGCGCCACCGGACCGCCCGCCTCGAGCGCCGCCGACAGCTTGGCCGCGCCCTCCGGCTCCACCCCGATCAGCTCGGCCCGGTGCCCCAGCGCCAGGGCCGCGGCGCAGCACCCACCCAGCAGCCCGCCCCCGCCCACCGGGGCCAGCAGCGCGGACAGCTCGGGCCGCTCGGTCAGGATCTCCAGCGCGCAGGTCGCCTGGCCCAGGATCACGTCGGGGTGCTCGAACGGCGGGATCATGGCCAGGCCGTCCCGGGTGGCCCGCTCCTCGGCGGTGCGCGCCCGCTGGTAGCGGTCCACCAGCACCACCTCCGCGCCCTCCGCCCGCACCGCGTCCACCTTCACCGGCGGGGCGTTGTCGTTCATGACGATCACCGCGGGGATCCCCAGGCGGCGTGCCACCCAGGCCACCGCGCGGCCGTGGTTGCCGCTCGAGTGGGCGATCACCCCCCGGCGCCGCGCCGCCTCGGGCAGCCGGGTGACGGCGGTCCAGGCGCCCCGCACCTTGAACGCCCCGATCGGCTGCCACTGCTCGCACTTGAGCCAGACCGGCACGCCGAGCCG
>Ga0075425_100010155_pt1 | contig 10034 bp, 8 predicted proteins | sample SoiMethybrSBSTD4_FD_75300 | JGI IMG/M metagenome (GOLD analysis project Ga0075425, IMG submission 75300) | Bulk soil microbial communities from a Populus tree surrounding site in Tennessee, USA - Soil MetaG P. TD hybrid SBSTD4 | ecosystem: Environmental > Terrestrial > Soil > Tree plantation... | reverse complement strand
AACCCGAAAAAATCGACTGATCCTGCGAGGGACAGTTGAGGTTTGGAACTGCGAAAGCGGTAATCACATCAAGGGTCGTGACGGTACATGCCTCCACGCTGTTGGCTTCCTCGCAGGAGCCGGTGGCTAGAGCATAACCACAGTCGCGACCCTTTCTGTTTTCCCTGCGCTGGCTTCTTCCTCGTTTGCAATGTTGCCTGGACACAAATCATTCCTCATTAGTTGGAACTGAACCGCCGAGACCCAAACCCAAGCAAGAACGAATATCAGGTTAAGAAACAATTGAATGCTCGTCGCATTTCGACTTGCATTGGCGGCACTGAGGAATCCTGCCAGAAACAGAAGTCCAGTGATCGCGCAGAATACTGCCCACGGCATCTGTCTCAAGGACGCAAACGTGCGCACAAATACAAAACAGGCAGCCATGAGGGCGGTGAAACCTATGCCCCCAAAGACCAGGTGCATTGTGCCGTGAAAGGTCATGCTCGTCGGTGAGCGTATTGGATCTGTGACAAACGCTCCCACGCCTATCTGACGGAATCCAAAAAATCCGAGTAACAACGAACCCCAAAAACGACCCCCTGCGTGTACGAAGTGCTTTTCGCACCCCCAATGCCCCAGCAATTATCAGTAGACCGCCGATTACAAAATTCGCGATCTGAATCCAACCCCAAGGCCCAAGGCTTAGCATGCTGGGTTCGCTGCGGGTAAATTGAAATTCCGAACGAGCAAATACCTGAATGGCGAAAATCAGAAGGAAAAAAGGGCCGGCCGAAACGCCGCAGGAAAGTAGAGTTCTTGTCACCCGTGGTTGAGCACTCATGGTCTCCGAGTCAAGAAACTATTCCTTCCGCTTTTCTGTCGCTTTCCAATCCCTGATATATCGCGACACGTCAATGGAGGATTCCTGCTGCGGGGAACGAATTGCCGTGATCTCCTCAGCTGTTCCGTAGCCCCGCTCAAAAGCCGCCGCTGAAACTTCACAGATTATGAACTCGCTGGATTTCCACCAACTCGCCGCTGCCTTGCATCGGCAGTATAGCGTGTACTCATCCCAGCAGCCCTCGATCATGGGCTGCAGATACGAACTGTTCTCATACGGGTTGCAGGAGACCACGTACCGAGTGAGGCACTTTGGGCATTCCACACAATGTCTAATCCGGCGCATAACCCATGCAGACAGGTCTGACTCTCGGCCAGATTGACATCCGAAGTGGTCATCCGCCATACCCACTTGAATCCTGTTCAACATAACCATTATGATCCGCAGAAATGAAGCGTGTGGCCTCTGGCATTCTTCCCGTGGTTGCAATTCACCGAACCTCTCCCCTGCCGCTTCATCGTCAGCTTTATGACGGGTTTCGTTCAGCCATTCTCGAAGGCCGTCTTCGGCCAGGACAACGGATCCCCTCAACCCGAGTGCTCGCTACGGAGATTCACGTTTCGCGCTTCCCGGTTCTGAACGCGTACGCGCAACTCGTCGCCGAGGGCTATCTCGAAAGCCGAATCGGCGCCGGCACTGTTGTCTCGTCTTCTCTTCCGGAGCAACTCACATCAAGTCGTCCTAGCAGCGCCAAGATCATACCCACGCAGTGCCGGCCCAGACCGCTCGCGACGCGATCCTCGGTTCTTCCTCGAAAGGAAAATCTCCCTTGGATCGTTCACTTGGGAGCATTCCGCGTCGGGCAGGTCGCGTTCGATCAGTTCCCACATCAGATCTGGGCCAGCCTGGTCGCACGTCACAGTCGGGCCATGAATGCCAGCTCCGCCCATTATGGGGATTTGATGGGCAATGAGAGTCTCCGCCACGCGATTGCCAACTATCTGAAAATCGCCCGATCCGTACGTTGTGAGCCTGAACAAGTCCTGGTTGTCAATGGTTCGCAGCAAGCGCTCGAGATTGCCGCTCGAGTCCTGCTCGATCCGGGAACTCGTGTCTGGATTGAGGAGCCCTGTTATCGCCTGGCGCAGGACGTTTTCAAACTCAATGGCTGTGAACTGGTACCGGTCCCCGTGAATGAAGAAGGACTCGATGTGGCTGCCGGCATCGCCAAGTGCCGCAAAGCTAGAGCGGCTTTTGTTTCGCCCTCCCACCAGTTCCCGCTTGGTGTTACCATGAGCGCCTCGCGTCGCCTGCGGTTGATAGAGTGGGCCCAAAGCTCCGGCGCCTGGATCATCGAAGACGACTACGACAGCGAGTACCGCTACCAAAGCCAGCCCATCGCCTCGTTGCAAGGCCTCGATCCCAACTCCCGCGTGATCTACATCGGGACTTTCAGCAAAGTCCTCTTTCCCTCGTTGCGCCTCGGATACATCGTGGTTCCGCCAGATATGATCGAGGCATTCCGCGAGACACGCCGTGTAATGGATCTCGGCTCTCCCACCTTCCACCAGGAAGTCCTCGCGGATTTCATTCAAGAAGGTCACTTCGAACGCCACATCCGCAGAATGCGAACCCTCTACGGCGATCTAAGACGGGTCCTGGTTGAAAATCTGCGTGAACACTTGAATAAAACTCTCTCAACCATCGGCGATGAAGCCGGCATGCACCTGACGGCAACGCTCGACACGAGGCACCGCGATGAAGACGTCGCAGCTCGAGCCGTGCGCCAGGGACTTTCTTTATGGCCCCTTTCCCGTCTCTACCTCCAACGCCCCCGACAGGGATTCGTCCTAGGCTTTGGCGGCACTACGGCAAGCGAGATTCCTTTGGCAGTCCGCAAGCTTCGCACTCTGCTCGATTCCAGGTGAATTCAGCACCCATTGAGCCGCGCGTCGTGCGTCGTCCGTAAAAGCCACGACGCACGACTACAATTTCGGGGAACTTCAGTTCTTAGTTCTGCCGCAACGGCGGCATCGGCAGCGGGATGTTGTATGTCGTCGCGCCTCTCCCCACACCTGCCTCGCATGAATTTGGAGGAGTCGTGCAGACCGAGTGCGTGCCCTGGCACTCAGCCGCCCAGAACATGTATCCGAGCATGCCGCGAGTTGTCCCTGCACCATTCGGCGCTACTGTCTGGACGTAACTCCCGGTGCTGTTCTCTAGCGACGAGGTGAAGTTATTGCACTCGGGAGCGGGATTGTGCCCGGTCACAATGTACAGGCTTCCAGTGAAACGGTTCGGCGCGAGCGGCGGCACCGGGGGTGAATAATTCGATTTTCCATCAACGTGCTGTTGCCAATTGCTTTCAGCTCCAGATGTGTTTGGCTGCTTGTTAGGCACCATGGCATTGGCGTAATCGAGCACTGGCGAAGGGTTGTTCAGCCAGTTCGCTGTAGCGTATCGAGAAATGTTCGTAAGGAATTGGTCACCCGCGCCAAGGTCAATCGTCAAACGCGCCGCGGGGTTCGTCCCCGTCGCGTCATAGGGAATCTGCGAACGATAGGCGGTCACGAATGACTGCAGCCCGGTTAGATTAGGATTCGAACTGTTCTCGTAATCGATCTCGATTCCAACTCCCAAGCTCCTCGCAAGCGCCGCCGCATTCAAACCCAACTGAGTCGCGTTTGTCGATAATGCCTGGTCCCAGGCATTGGTATATGTGATGCCACCGATCGAAAGCATCACTCGAACGTTGTGGCTGGTGAAGTACTGCACAACGGCCGAGTTCATCCCAATCGGTACTCCGTTTACATCGCCGGCGTCGTTGGTCCTGTTCAGCAACTTCATCGGCTGAACGAAGCTGAGAATGACGAGATTGACTGAAGCCAACCCTGAGCCATCGCCTCGGTCGATGAGCCAATGGTTTTTAGTGTCGAAATCGGTCATGTTGCGCACGCTGGCCCAGGTGCAAAAGTCATTTCCGCAATGCCATGAGCCATAGATTTGCATCTGGGCTCGAGCAGTGGTACACATCACGAGCGCCATGGCGCTCAAAAAGACTACACAGACGATCTTGCTGCGCATATTGCCTCCGTTTGTTGGAAATCCCAGGGTTCCGCCGGGTGTGACTCTCTGTCCCTTGTACGCAGAGCAATCGATTGGCAAATCTGATGGTTACTCACGAACGCCCATCAGGTTTATATCGCGTATTGAAACGTGTCAATACTGGAAACACTGCAAATCAGAGCTGGTCCTGAAGTGAACTGAGTGGCAGTCAAATAGAATTGTTTTTGCGCATTGGGTGCATCGCCCCCCGATCGCGCAAGCGAGATGCTTTCCGATTCTGCCATTTTGAAGAAGATTGAACGCCAGCCGAAAAGGAGCGCCGGCTACAAACAGCTCGTCCGCGAACTTGGACTACATGGAGACGAGCGAAAGGAACTTGCCGGACGTCTGCAGAAGCTGGTCTCGCGCGGCGAACTGGTGCAGGTCGATTCCGACCGCTATGCGATTCCGCAGGCCGCGTCTGACAAGAATTTGATTGCAGGCAAGCTCAGCCTGCATCGTGACGGATTCGGATTCGTAATTCCCGATCTCAGTGGGGGCGCGGAGCCTGCCCTGAGCGACCGAGCGCAGAGAGGGAGTCGAATGGGCGTCCCCGCCCGCGCAGAGCAATCAGCACCACGTTTTTCCGGTGATGTTTTCATCCCTCCGAACGCCGTCGGTTCCGCGATGCACGGCGACCGCGTACTGGTCGAGGTCACAGCGATACGCGACGGTGGCCGCGCAGAAGGACGAATCCTAAGGACGGTCATGCGCGCGCATCCGACCGTGGTCGGAATCTTTCATTACGGCTCGCGGGGGAACTACGTGATTCCCATTGATCAAAGGGTCACTCAGCAGATTGTGATTCCACGGGGAATGGAGTACCCAGAAGAACCGCCGTCCGTCGTACGCCGTACGTCGTACGACAAAATCTCGGATACGCCCCACCAAGACCCCGACCGAAGCTCCGGCCAGTCTCGTACGACGTACGACGAAGGACGTACGACGAAATCCCGCCACCGAGTTCTCGGTTCCGAAGCTGCGCGCCGCCCTGACTTGTCCGACCTCCAGAAAAACGTCGTCGATGTCGAGATCACCGACTGGCCCACGGCAACCCAAAATCCGCGCGGCCGAGTGATCGAAATTCTCGGCTACGAAGATGACTTCGGCGTGGATGTCGAGATCATCATCCGCAAATATCATTTGCCGCATCGGTTCCCTGCCGAAGTTTTAGAGGAGGCCGCAGCTATCGAGCCGATCATCTCCAGCGCCGCACTACGCAAGCGCCGCGATTTTCGAGCGCTGCCGATCGTCACGATCGACGGCGAGACCGCCCGCGACTTTGACGATGCAGTTCTCGTCACGCGCCTCGAAAATGGCCACTTCGAATTGCAGGTGCATATCGCCGATGTTGCCCACTACGTCACTGCTGATTCTGCGCTGGATCAGGAAGCCCGCTTGCGCGGCACCAGTGTCTATTTCCCCGACCGCGCCGTTCCCATGCTTCCGCTCGAACTCTCAACCGATATCTGCAGCCTGCGCCCGCACCTGGACCGACTGGTCATGTCGTGCCTGATGGAAATCGACCATCATGGCGAGATCGTCGGTTATGAAATCTGTCCCGGTGTGATCCGTTCCGCTGAACGGATGACTTACACCACGGTGAACGCGATCCTTGAGGACGACGACTCGGCGCACAAAAGATATTCAACGCTGGTTGGGAATTTCGAACTCATGCGCGAGTTGGCAGTGATCCTCAATCGTAAGCGCGAGAAGCGCGGCTCGATTGACTTCGACTTGCCGGAGCCGGTCATCGAATTCGACGAGTTCGGATTGATGAAGAGCATTGCGCGTTCAGAACGCAACGTCGCGCACCGGATCATTGAAGAATTCATGCTATCGGCAAACGAATGCGTGGCTGGATATCTGGAATCGAAGGGCATCCCGTCGCTGTATCGCATCCACGAGAAACCCGACGCCAAGCGCGTTTACGACTTCGAAGTAGTCGCGGCGACGTTCGGATACTCACTCGGTGTAGGAGCGCTGCCGATTCAGCGGATGCAATTCAAGACCGACCGCCGCGCCCACTACGGGACAGGAAAACGCGCTCGTGAAACCGAAATCCCCAAAGAGGTGCACATCACTCCCAGGATGTACCAGAAATTGACCGAGAAGATAGCCGGCAAACCGGAGGAACGCATTCTCTCTTACCTAATGCTGCGTTCACTGAAGCAGGCGCGGTATTCGGAAGAAAACCCCGGCCACTTCGCGCTAGCGGCCAATACGTACACGCATTTCACTTCGCCAATCCGGCGGTATCCAGATTTGATCGTGCATAGGATTTTGAAAGAGGTGCTGCGGGAGTCGGCGGAGACATGGGATGGAGGAGTTCCGGTGGGAAGCCTCTCCTCAGAGGTTAAAGCGCAAGAATCGTCGCACGAGAAGGGGGCTTCAGCCCCTGAGGTCTCGCGGCCGCGCCACACAGACGCCCCCTCCCCCTGGTCCAAGCGCCGCGAGCGCGAAACCATCCTCCTTCAACACGGCCCGATTCCGCTGGAAGAACTGCATGCCATCGCGGAAGAATCCAGCCAATCCGAGCGTCGCGCCGACGACGCCGAACGCGAACTCATGGAATGGAAGAAGGCCAAATTCATGCAGGACCGCATCGGCGAAGACCTCGACGGCCTCATTATTAGCGTGACCAAATTCGGTTTCTTTGTTGAGCTCACCGACTTATTCGTGGAAGGGCTGGTTCCGCTAAACACGCTTGCGGACGACCGCTACACCTTCCACGAAAACACGCGCGAGATCATCGGCCAGCGCTCGCGGCGAACTTTCCGGCTAGGGCAAAGAATCCGGGTCTTGGTGGATCGGATCGATCCGGTGGAAAAGAAACTTCAGTTCGCGTTGGTGGAAGAGCAGCCGACAAAACGCAAGAGGAAACATTGATGAAACTGCGGAGAACGCTTGCTCTCACGTGGCTCGGGGGGTGGGATACTTGTGAGTTCGGGATGGTGTGCGGAACGCTGCAAATCGGTCTCAGGCTCCACGGAGTTGTCGCGGGCGGCGCCTTCGAGCACGCAATTGGAGGTGGCCTCATTTCCCGGCTTAGACCGGAGAAACTCGGACCCGACAGCAGCCTGGACGGCTGGACGATTGAATTATTTCCGCAGACGTCGCCTCAGCACGACTACATTTATCCGGTAAATCCACCGATTCGATTCAATGGCCTGCAGACGCTCGGTGCAACCTATGGCGATGATGCCACGACTTCGCTTGGACATCCGCATCAGATGCGGTTTCTGCTGGACGCGAACGTTTACGAGCGAATTCAACCGCTTCTCACTGCCGCACTCTGGCCTTACAACGCACCGCATCCCGAGACTGCGGGTGCCGAGTACCTGGGTACTTTGAAAGAATTGCCGACGGGCAGGGCCGATTTGACGGTCCTGTCTTACGATTTGGAACCTGAGACGGACTCCATTCGTCACATAAACATTCGAGTGACATTCACTGTGCCAGCCGGCTTCAAGTTCGATCCTCACTTTCAGCCCAAGCCTGTCGGGTGCCCGTCGGCGAATTGATATCAGGGCGTGCGAACCCTGAGATCGCGAGACTTTGCGTTCGCATCCGCCGACTCCACGCCACGACCAATGCGCTTCCAATCAGCATCAGGCCAAGGCACTGCCCGATCCATATGCCCACTGCGCCCCAGTGCAGCCTGAATCCCAACAAATATCCCAACGGCAGCCCAATGAACCAGTAGGCCAGCAGATTCGCCAGCATGGCGGTATGCGTATCGCCCGAACCGCGCAATGCTCCAGTGGTTACCACCTGCAATCCGTCGAACATCTGGAACACGGCTGCTACAAGCAGTAGAGTTGCGCCAATGCGAATCACATCGGGATCGGGTGTGAATGCGCGGGTAAGGATTCGATCGGCGCTCACGAAGATCAAACCCGAGCAGGTCATGAATCCCACACCGAGCAGAATTGCCGACGAACCCGCGCGTCGCGCCGCCGATAGATCGCCGCGGCCCAGTACCTGCCCAACCCGAACCGCCGCGGCCGAACTGACACCCAGCGGAACCATAAAAGCGACCGCCGCACAGTTGAGCGCCACTTCATGGCCCGAAAGCGGCACCGGACCAAGCCTGGCGCACATGGCTGCAGCCACCGCGAACGCGCCAATCTCGAGCAGGATCTGGGCGGCCGCCGGTAAGCCAAGGCGGAGTAATTGGAGCACTCTTCCTAAATCAATCTGAGGCGAACTTTCCCAACGCGCAATCTTCCGCTTAGATCCAACCCAGAAAAGAGTCATCATCAAGGCGAGGGACATAATATATACGCGCGATGCAGGTTGACCATCCCGACCCTGTCGTGCCCATGGCCGGGAAACCGAGATGGCCATAAATCAGGATCCAGTCGCCGACCGCGTTCACCGCGTTGGCAGAGATCAACGCGAACATAATCGGCTTCACCACATTCACAGCCTGCAGATACCTTCGCAGCGCGAAATAAACCAGCAGCGGAAGCGTTCCCCAGTTGAGCGCACGCAGAAAAGGCGTCATCGGCCCAACCAACTCTGGGCTGATTCCAAACGCCCGCATCAGCGGTGACCACGAAAGGACCGCGAGCATCAGAGGCGGCGTGAGAGCAAATGCGAGCAGCAATCCATTTAGCAGTGTGCGTCTCGCATCGTGCAGGTCCTCGCGGCCGTAGGGCTGCGCGACGAACGTGTCCATGCCGAGCAGCAGCCCACCTCCAAAAATCCCAATCGAGTGATAGAGGGTCTGCCCCAGGCCGGTTGCGCCAATCGCGATCGCGCTATTGGGCAGGCGGCCCACCATGATCATGTCCACCACGCCCATGCTCATCCATCCGAGTTCAGCAAAAACCAGCGGAAGCGCCAGGCGTAGAGTTGGCGCAAACTCTCGGCGCAAGGCTGTGACGGAGGTGGGAAAAAACAAAGCCATGTGGCAGGACTGACTTACTGTAGTTTGCCAGAAATGCTGGGAGTATCAGCGGAACCAGCGTGATAACATCTTGGCGCTCCGTCATCAAATCTCTTGATGATTCGAAGGAGGCAGCTATGTTTCCCCGCGATTGTGCACCCAGCCGCCGCAATTTCTTAGCAAGTACGCTTGCTCTCACCGCAGGCGCCGGTCTAACTCTTCTCGCTTCCACCCCTGTATTTTCCGAAGGAAGCGACATCAACATAATCGGACCCAAACAAGGTTACTCTCCACACATCGGAACTCTGGCGTCCATGATGGCCTGGATGCGCGGTGCCGTGCTCAGGTCAGTCCAAGGAATGTCGCAGAGCGAACTCGATTTCCTACTCGACGACAAGGCCAACTCGGTTGGCGCCTTGCTTATGCATCTTGCGGCGACCGACCGGATCTACCAAGTCGTGACGTTCGAGAACGCCGACGTCAACAAGCTGCCCGCTTCCTACACAGAAAAATGGGGCGTAGCCATGGACCTTGGCGACCCGGCGCGTAAATCGATCAAGGGCAACAATCTCGATTATTACGTCAATGCGCTCAGCGAGACTCGCGAACACACCTTGGCAGAGTTTCGTAAGCGCGACGATCAATGGCTGATGACGGTGGATAAGACCTGGCCCTGGGGACCTACAAACAATTACTGCAAGTGGTTCCACGTCTGCGAGCACGAATCCAATCACAACGGTCAGATCAAGTTGATCAGGAAGCGCATACCTGGCGCCAAGAACTCCGGAGAGTGATGCGGTGAATTCAACGAAAACTGCAGGCCGGCGCAGGGCAAGGAACCGCGGCGCCAAGGTGATGTTAGAATTTTGAAGTCAACCCCGTTCGAACACCTGTTCGAACCTTAGTCGGGACGTGGCTCAGCCTGGTAGAGCACTCGCTTGGGGTGCGAGGGGTCGGCAGTTCAAATCTGCCCGTCCCGACCATTTTCCTCCATTCCTTCCTTTCAAGCACTTCCGGAGGATACCCATCCTTCACCTTTGAACCGAACGTCAATGAGACTTACCGCCTGTTCTCAACAGTTACCGACACTTTGGGGGACAGCGCCTCCTATAATTGCGTGTCCTCACGATGACGGCAAAAATGATTACTTTTATCAGAGCTCACAAGCGGCTGACGGTGATCATTTTCTTGTGGGTTGTTTTTTTGCGGTTT
>Ga0075425_100010154_pt1 | contig 10035 bp, 7 predicted proteins | sample SoiMethybrSBSTD4_FD_75300 | JGI IMG/M metagenome (GOLD analysis project Ga0075425, IMG submission 75300) | Bulk soil microbial communities from a Populus tree surrounding site in Tennessee, USA - Soil MetaG P. TD hybrid SBSTD4 | ecosystem: Environmental > Terrestrial > Soil > Tree plantation... | reverse complement strand
CGACCACAAGTCCACCGCGGCGGTGTGGTACAAGCTGCTGAACTGCGGCTTCCACATCCCCACAGGCGCGGGCACCGATGCCATGGCCAACTTCGCTTCGCTGCGCGGGCCGGTAGGGCTGAACCGCGTGTACGCGGAGGTACCGTCAGGACCCACCAATATTCGCCGCTTCCTGACTTCTCTGCGCCAGGGCCACACCTTCGCTACCAACGGTCCCCTGCTGCGCTTCAGCATGGAAGATCAACCCATCGGCGGCGAAGTGAAACTGCCGGCGGGAATTAATCAGGTGAAGTTTACAGCCGCGATGCGCTCCATTGTTCCCGTAGATCACCTGCAGGTACTTTGCAACGGCAACGTCGTACGCGAAATAGCGCTCTCCGGAAAGCGCGAGTCGGCTGACGCGCAGGGCACCGTTCCCATTTCGAAAAGTGGCTGGTGTATTTTGCGGGCGTGGAACGAAAAGGCCGAACTGCCGGTGCTGGATTTATATCCCTACGCCACCACCAGCCCGATTTACCTCAGTGTGGGTGGAGAACCCACGCGCTCAGCCAGAGACGCGGCTTACTTTGTGGCCTGGATAGACCGTCTCTCACAAGCCGCGAGCAGCTATCCGGACTGGAGATCGGCAGCAGAAAAAGAACACGTGCAGAAGCTGCTTTCTGACGCTCGCGCTGTCTACGAACGGCAGACAAAATAGCTGGGCGGCAGTAGCCCCACCTTGCGTGCTTACAACGCGTGACCGTGCACGCGAGATGCTTCGGCGCTGAAGCGCCTCAGCATGACTCCCAATTGCTGCGCACAGGCGTCAGTGCGTATACGGCGGCACAGCGTTGAACAGCATGCTCAATCCGGCGCGGCGGCGCAGCTCGCCAAGCACCGCCAGGGCCGCGTTCTGATAGGTGCGGCTGGGATCGGAGGGTGTGGGGTCTGACCACACGGCCTCATAAATAAGCTGCGCCGCTTCGCGAATGTCCATGCACAATGCGGCTTCCAGCTGCTCCATACGCTCCGCGGCCTGGTTGTAACAGCTCTTGCATATGGCGGCGGGTTCGTTGCTCTGGCGGTGGTTGCGGTCCAGCGTGCAGCGAAATGCAGCTGCCGGGTTGATCTGGGTGTGGCTGGCGTAAAGCTGCGACTTGTATTCCCTGAGGAAACGCTCCCGCTCTTCCGGGCTGCGGGGCGTCTGATGAGCCGGGGGCTGCGGCTCGCTGCCAAGGGCCTGCTCGATCTCCGCCCGTAAATTCTCCAATTCCTGCTTCAGTTCCGTCGCGGGCACGGGAGCTGAGCTGGAGGCAATGCGCTCCGGGCAGCCGCAATAAGGGCAGGCGGTCAGGTCGGCAGCGTAGTAAGTCTTGCAATTGGCACAGGGCAAACCATAGCCGATGCGACGGCTGGCCCGCTCGGGGGCAGCAGGCTCGCTGCGGCGCGGCTCAGCTGCGGGCGTGGTGTTCCGGCGTGGCACTTGCGTGTTCGACTGGCTTTCCGGGTTCCAGGATGACCGGTTGGGATCCATGCTGCCTCTCCTGCGGCTGTTGGCACGGCATTAGCGCCGGGCCAGAGGGTATGTGTGTCCGGCGGCCAGGTTCGAACGCGCGAACACGCGTTCAGGAATTGGCACTTCGTGGGCCAAAAGGAAGCTCATGGAAAAAAAGCACTTAGCACTTCCCGGAGCTTCAATTGCCATCTCAGTTTGAGAATAATTCTCAAACAGCAAGAAGCCTGCACTGATAAGCGGCTCACTTGGAGCTCATGGTGCATAGTGAATGCACAGAAAGCCAGTGCAATTGAATGGTTTGCGTTACTTCGGTAAGGCCGGGCCAAAGAGTCTAGGCGCTTGGAACGCCTGAGGACGCTTATTTGACTAGCTGTAAGACCTCTTGTAACGTGTACTGAGGCATTTACCCGGTTCTGATTCCTCGGAGGTACAGATGTTAGAAGGCCTGTTCCAACCCATGCACCTGCTGGTGATCTTCGCGATCGCCCTGTTTGTCTTTGGCCCCAAGAAGCTGCCCGAATTGGGAAAAGGGATCGGTGAAGGCATCAAGGCGCTGAAGGAAGGTCTGCGCGACGAATCCAAAGCCGCCGCAACAACCGCCAGCGTCAGCGACAAGACCAGCGAGCAGGTCACCAAGAGCTAATCGTCGGACTGAGCACCCCTATTATTAGTCAGAACACCCCTATCCCTGGTTGTACTGCTACGCTTCCCCCTTTTCTGATTGCATGAAGCACAAAGGATCAGCGCGCTGAGCCAAGCGGCTTGCTGCGCTTACCGGCCAGGGCTTCCAGTGGCGGAAACGACTCGGGCTGCGTGAAGGTGCGTTCAGGAGGCTGCGAGCCGATGTTAACAGCGTGCACAAACATGTCGATCGCCATGCCGGTATTAGCAGGATTCACCACGGTGGCAGCCAGCAAGCCGCTGCGCACCCATGCCTGGCCGGTCTGTGGCAGGCCGTCGCAGCCGGTATAAGGAAGGCTAAGCCAGCGTTCACGCTCGGTGATGCTGGTTTGCTCCTGGAAGGCTTTGCGCGCGCCCAAAGCCATGGAATCATCCTGCCCCGCTACCAAATCAATGTGCATCTCGCGCGAAGTGCACAGCTTTAACCAGGAAGACACTGCCTGGTACGAGCTGATTTCTGTCCACTTCCCCTTCAGCATGCGCACCTGCACATTCCCCGGCTTGGTCTCATACATGCCCGTCGTCCTCTGCTGGGCGGCGGAGCTGCCGGAAGGTCCCTGAATACACAAGACAAAGCCACCCTGGGGCAGCAGGGCGGCGAATTGGCGTCCCTGAATGCGGCCAATTTCCTCGTGGTCGGAAGTGATTGAGAAAACAGGGGCCTTGCAGTTCCTGCGCAGCTCGGGAATGTACTCCACTTCGCGGTTCAAAATCACCCAGCCAATGCCGGCTGCAGCCGCGGCGGCGCCCACCTGCGGCAAACCCGTGCCGCCTGCGGGCTCAAAAATAATACCGTCGGGCCGCGGCCCGGATGATTGGATAACCTTAAGCAGCTGCTGGCTTTGGGTGATAGCGTCGTTGTCGGCCTGGATGATCTGCACATCCACATTCAAGCGCCGAGCCACATCTTTGGCAGAGTTGGCCTGCTCGATCTGGTAATCGTTGTCGTCCGTCGGCAGGGAAACCAGCAAGTTCAGCTTCTTCACGACCCGATGCCCCTTTACATAATCATACCCCCGTTGCGAGCAGAAGATGGCTTACCTCGGTAAGGTCTGATTTCCCCCCCACACCGGGGCGAGCGATGGCGTTCGCCCCAGTGCTAAAATGCGCGGTTCGCCCGAGGAGACGCTCTGATGCTGCGCAAATGCTTGATCCTGCTGGCGCTAGTACCTTTGTCCGCCCTTTTAGCGTGGCCGCAAAACAAACTTTCCGTGCATTGGGAGGAGCTGACAGCCCCCGATTTCGTGCGCGCCATTCACCAGGCTCAGGGCACATGTCTGCTGCCATTTGGGATCCTGGAGAAACACGGGCCGCACCTGCCCCTGGGCAATGATTTGATTAACGCCCGCTACATTGCTTTGCACGCGGCGGAGCAGGAATACGCGGTGGTGTTTCCCGAGTACTACTTCGGTCAGATTTTTGAAGCCAAGCACCAGCCGGGCACCATTGCCTACAGCCCGCAGATGCAGTTGGACTTGCTGCAGGAAACCACGGACGAGATGGCGCGCAATGGCTGCAAGAAGGTAGTCATTGTGAACGGGCACGGCGGCAACGAGCACCTGTTGCCGTTTTTCGCCCAGTCGCAGCTTTATAAAGCGCATGATTACGTGGTTTACATCTATGCCCACGGGGAAGTGCCGCCGGGAGGGCCGCCAAAGAAAACAACCGTGGATGAACATGCCGGGGAGGCAGAAACTTCCGATACATTAATTTCGCGTCCCGACCTGGCGCACATGGATCGAGCCAAAGAGCAGTCGGGCGCCGACCTCAACCGGCAACACTTACCCGCCAACGTTTACACCGGCATCTGGTGGTATGCGAAGTTCCCCAACCACTACGCAGGAGAAGGCTCGGCGGCCACCAAGGAGCTGGGCGCATACCGCATGAACGCTCAAATCAATGACCTGGTGCAGGCGATTCGGGCCATTAAAGCAGACAGCGTGAGCCTGCAATTACAGAATGAGTTCTACCAGAAGAGCACGCACCCGCTGGATACGCAGCAGTAGCCTGCCTGTAAGCTCGACTTTGGCGGATAAGGTACCGCTGGAGGCTCACCGGGCTTGATATCGAATGGCGGCATCTGGTTGTGAATATTGAGTGCCGCCACGCGCCAGACGCGGACATTCCTTACCGCAACAATAGTGTCAATTTTGCCGTGCGGCGGAATCCGCGTGCAAACATGGTGTCTCCCTTGTTCATGATAGGTACGGAGGCGAACGCCGAAAGCAGGTCATGGGTGGTGTGTCGCTTCTTTTCGCGTGCCCTGCAGAATTTTCCTCAAGCGGCGCGGCACCGCTTGAGTCTGAGAGACCTGCCCTAACTACTGCAGGTGGACGGTGGCGCATCGCTAATGGGGTTTAGGCCAATAGCCTCAGAGGTGAAACGGGAGCCGATCACCGCATCCGCAATTGCCGGCACCTGGAGACCGGGCATGGGTTTAGCGGCAAAGAGGCGGCGGCAGGGCTTGGCCAACCAGCGCGCCCAGCGCGCCGACCAGGCGACGCGGGCACTATCGGTGGCTATTCCCGTATCGGCGTACATCTGGCGGTAGATTTTGGAGATGAGAACGAAGGCCAACTGGCTACGGCGCGATTTCAGGAAATGCGCGCGCCGCCAGATGGACTTTAGACTGTAGAAGCTATCCCAAACTTTCTGGGTATGATCGCGCACTTCCTCAGCGGACATGACTGGGTGCGCCCAATACAGTTTGGGACGATGGGCCATCGGTATCAGCCAGCGCCGGGTAATGGGAACACCTGCGATTTGCGGCGGATGATCGCCCATACTCTTCTCCCAGCGATCAAAGTCCACGGTGCCGGGAAAAGGAGTCAACATCACGAACTGGGCAAACGTGACCTGGGCGCGCTGGGCGATCTCCGCAGTGGCGCTAAAGGTTTCTGGACGATCGCTAGGCAGCCCGAAAATGAAGGAGCCGAGCACGCGCACTCCATGGCTCTGGAAGGTCTGAAGGCGTTCGACCAGGCTTTCACCGGCTGAATTGAAGTCCTTGAAGACATTTTTCAGTCCTTCGGGGGTAACCGATTCCACGCCGACGAGAGCGCCCTTGATGCGCGCCGCCCGCATGGCTTCCAGGAAATCCGGGTCTTCGGCCGCTTCCATGGTGATCTGGGTGAAGAAAATCATGTCGGATGGAAGCTGCGCCAGCCGTGCCATTAATTGGAAGCGCTCCTGGCGCAGGGCGCGCAACTCCTGCAGGCGGGCGGTGTTGCCCTGCTCAGCCGCCAGGCGGAGGTCGGTCAGGGTGACTGGGTAAAAGTTGTCATCAGCCAAGGCTACAAAGCGGAAGCCCAGGCGCCGGAGTTGCACAATTTCCTCGATCACCACATCGGAGGAGCGTTGGCGCGGCCGCTGCCCGTCCGTACGCCAAACGGAACAAAAGGAACAATGCTTGGGACATCCGCGGACGGTCTGCACAGAGGCCCACATGTAGCGATTGCGCGGAACCAGGTCCCAACGCGCCGGCAAGAAACTGCCGGCCTCAATGCGGCCGCCATGGTAGACGGACTGGGGCTTGCCTTGGCGGCAGCCGGCCAGCGCCAGAGGCCAGGCGAGATCGCCATCGCCGGTCACCACCGCGTGTGCCGCTCCCAGTTCAGCCGCTTCTTGCGGGTACAAGGTGGCGTGAATGCCGCCGAAAATTACGTAAGCGCCGCGGGCGCGCGCTTGCCGGCCAATCTCATAGCCGCGCAGCGCGTTAGCGGTGTGAATGCCAATGCCCACAACATCGCCGCTCTGCACGGTTTCGAGATTGATTTTTTCCAGCGTTTCATCCACCAATTGAGGGTCGCCAAACTCTCTGGGTGTGGCTCCAGCCAGCACGTAGAGCCAACGGGGGGTGATAACAGCAGTACCGAAGGAGACGTCGCTAGGATTAACCAGGTGCACCTTCATTCGCAGTTTAGCCTCTCTGACTGCAACTGGGGCAGACGCACGCATTCCGGAAAGCCACTCCCAGACCGCGGTGCTGAGATCAACGTTTTCCTAATTTCGATTCACCAGGAAGAAATGGTCCCATCGACGACGAACCACATTGTATCTACAAAACCAAAAGGATGTTGCTGAATTATGCGGGAGTTGTCTTCAGATGTGTACCCTCGCGACTTCGGACACCCATAGGGGAAAACCAGGCTCTCAAGCGGATTGCTGTTGCCGTCGGCCTTAACCTGGCTTGGCGGCTCTTGGCGGAGTGTCCTCTGACCAGATTATTCCCTGCCTGTGCTATTCTTTAGGGGCATGGCGCCCGTCTTAGCCGTGCCTCGATGTAGACCTGTTCTTCCGTAGTTTTCTGCCAAAAATCATTTCCTGGAGCAACCATAATGGCAACAACGCAAGCCCCGGCGCGGACCGATGTCCCGGCATTTGAGCGGGTAATGCAGATGGCAAATGGCTTCGCGCTTTCCTCAGCTCTATACGCTGTGACCAAGCTGAACGTTCCGGACCTCCTGGGGCACGGGCCGCGCGCAGTTTCCGAACTGGCTGCCGCGACCCACTCGAATGAGGATGCGCTCTACCGGGTGCTGCGGGCTTTGGCCATGGTGGGCGTTTTCGCAGAAACAGGTGACCGCGGGTTCGCGCTTACGCCTTTTTCCGAAGCGCTGCGCTCCGACACGCTGGATAGCGCCAGGGAACTGGTGCTGTGGATGGGAAATCGCTTTCATTTTCACGTCTGGGCGGAATTGCCATATTCCTTACAAACCGGCAAACCGGCGGTGGACCACATTTACGGCAAGCCGGCCTTTGAAGCCATCGAGGATCTGCCCGACGTGGCTCGTGATTTCAACACCGGCATGACCTGCATGAGCCGGCAACTTGCTCCGGCGGTGCTCGCGGCCTACGACTTCTCTGGTATTGGCACGCTTATGGACGTTGCCGGCGGACACGGCTTTATTCTCTGCGAGATCCTGACTCGGCATCCGAAGCTGAAGGGCATTCTTTTCGACATGCCCAGCGTGGTGGAAGACCCGAAATGCGCCCAGTGCCTGCTGAACGTGACCCATCGCTGCCACACTATGGCGGGCAACTTCTTCGAGCACATTCCCGCCGGCGCCGACGCTTATTACATGCAGCACATCATCCACGACTGGGATGACGAACCCGCGCTGAAGATCCTGGGCAACTGCCGCCAGGCCCTGCAAGGACAGAAGAATGGGAGATTGCTGGTGGTGGATTCGGTAATTCCGGAGAGCCCGGAGCCGCATTTCGGCAAGCTGCTCGACCTGGAGATGCTGCTGATGCCGGGCGGGCGGGAACGCACGGAACGGGAATTTCGCACCCTGTTTGCCAAGGCAGGATTTGAGATCAGGCGCATTGTGCCGACCAGCAGGCCGGACTGCGTGATTGAAGCCCGCCTGCAGTGAAGGCGTGGCGCTCGGAGTAGATTTCCAGTGTTAGCGATGGGGCGTTTGCGGAGAGGTTGACGACTGTCCTGCTGCCGCGTCCGCCGAGGCTGCCTTGCTTGGCTGACCCGGCTGCCGCACCAGCAGCGCCAGGCGGGGGAACAGAAAAGCGCCGACGGCGTCGTCAATTACGTTGACCTGGCAGGTGTAGAAGCCAGGCTTAAGATCCTTCAGCGGAACCTCCACCTGGAAGGCGGCAGCGTGGCGGTCAGCGATATTGAGCTGCTGCGTAGTCAGCAGCGGCGTCTCATAGGCCTTATTGTTTCCCTGGAACAGCGCCACACTGGTCAGGAGGCGAATGCCGGGCTTCGTGCTCACGCGCCGGGGCCCAGAGGGGTGATCGGCGCTCTCCAGCGCAGGGTCATACACTTCGTAGTAGAGGTAGAGCTGCTGGTTTGGGGAGAAGACGTGAGTCACGCTGGGCACCAGCTCCCAGCCGCCGCGGATCAGCGGATTGTCCTCATGTCCCTTGACGGGCTGGCGCTGGGCGGCGAGCACCACCGTGCTCATCTTGAGCGGCGCGTTCTTCAAGTCGGGGATCACGAGATCGGTCTCAAACGAGCCGGTTCTGCCCGTCTGATTTTCCCGCACAATGAACTTCAGATGAAACTTGCCCGCTGGCAGCAGCACGCCGGTGTCGTACTGGACATTCTTGCGCTGCACCTCAAGCGAACCGCGGACGGCCAGTTTCACGGTGTCGCGCACACGCGCCATGGGGCGCTTGGCCGGGTCAAGCACCACGCCCAGCACATCAAGGGTGGCGCGGTCCTGGTCCTTGCTGCGGGTGAAGGGAATCTCCGAACCTGGCACCACGATAGAAACGGGCACAAAGAATTTGTTGCGGCCGGTGCGAAAGTATCCGGCGGAGAGGAAAACGGTCAGGTCGGTGCTGGGCAAGTCGGAGGCCAGTTCCTGCTCCAGCTGGTTCTCGCGGTCTTCCCGGTTGGTGTGGCGAAAATCAGCCGATGCGTAATAGCCGCGGCGATAGACCAGCTTCAGGTCGGGCCGGTTGATGCGCACGGTGACACGCCGGAAACGGCCGTCGCGCACAGGATTGCTGCTGCGGTAGCCGAGCAGGTAGTAAGTGGATGTATCTTCTTGGACCCGGCGGAAGACCTGGCTGAAATCGTTGCTGTCGAGGAAAGCCTTCCCGCCGGTATCGCCCGCCAGGGTGACCAGGGTTTCCTGGGTGGAAAAATTCGAATTGTACTGATTGAGCGTTGACTTTCCCGAGTATGGGGAGGTGCCGCGCAGGCTGGCCTGCTGCGCTTCGCCGCCTGGGACCACTGCCTGCAGGCCGCGGGTGTCCAGCGTGTAGATGGAAACGTTGGAGCGCACCGCTGAATTGATGGTGGCGCGCAGTTCCGCCTGGTTCTCCACGCCGGTGCGGTCCATGCCGCTGGCGAAATAGATGATGGACTTCTTCTGGTCTACCTGTGCCATGGATTCGGCCAGCGCGCGCAGCGCTTCCAGTCGGCGATCGGTGTTGAAGATGTTGTATTCCGTATCGTCGGGGGTGAAGGGCTGGGAAGTATCCGGCGTGCCCTCGGTAGCGCCGGTGGACCCTTCTTCGTAGCCCTGGCCGCTGTTGGAGCTGAAGCCATCCACCGCTTTCAGAAGCAGCGCGTGGTCGGAAGTGAAATCCTGGTTGACGAGCAGCGAGGAATCCAGCGAAGCCACCGCCACCAGGTCGGCGGGCGCCATCTGCTTGTTGACGTAATCCTCCGCCGCTTTTATCGCGCGATCCACCTCTTCCGGCTGCATGGAGCTGAGGTCGAAGAAGAGCACCACCAGGCGGCGATCCTTCACAGCGCTCTTATCCACTTGCGGGACATTGGTCCCGGGCGCGCTCTCAGCCGTGAGCACCTTGGCTTGCTGTACGCCGGTGGGCAGGGCAACTTCCGTATTTTCGACGTCGAAAGAAGCGATGCGCTGCGGCTTGCCGTCTTCCAGAACAGTGAAATCGTTGGCCGTGAGGCCGCGCACCAGGTTGCCTTTGCGGTCGCGCACGGTGACGTTTACCAGCACGAGTTCGCTGAGAGCGCGAAAGGTGAACTGGCGCGTGCCCGGCGTTTGGGCGGGCACCTGAGCCATGAGCAAAGCTGCACACAGAACGAGGGCTGTCACCACCCACTCAAATCGAAATTTCCGGCTTAATCTCATTTCGTTTCAGAAACGATAGCGCAATGTCAGCTGCATCTGGCGCATGTTGCCCGCCGCGGTCACCCGTCCAAAGGAGGGCGAATTCACCGTGGTGTCAATGATCGTGAACTGCGGCGTATTGAAAACGTTGGTGGCTTGGGCGCGCGCCTCCAGGATGCGCGTTTCTCCCAGGGGAATAATTTTGGTCATGGCCATGTCAAACAGGACGGTGGGCGGACCGATAATCGTGTTCCTGCCGGCATCGCCGAACTGCCCAGGAGGTGGGGCCGCAAAGGCAGC
>Ga0075425_100010153_pt1 | contig 10035 bp, 11 predicted proteins | sample SoiMethybrSBSTD4_FD_75300 | JGI IMG/M metagenome (GOLD analysis project Ga0075425, IMG submission 75300) | Bulk soil microbial communities from a Populus tree surrounding site in Tennessee, USA - Soil MetaG P. TD hybrid SBSTD4 | ecosystem: Environmental > Terrestrial > Soil > Tree plantation... | reverse complement strand
TGGGGTGCCATGATGGAATTGCGGAGCCGCACTTCTTCGCGAAGTACCTCGCGGCGCCACCTATGCTGACTGGATCGAGGCCCGAGCGCGCCAGCTATGAAATCACCGGCGCGGGTCGATGACACAGATCGTAGGCAAGCACAATCTTCCCGAGTCGATTGGCACGCGTCTTAACCGTCCCCGAGGGGTCCTCGCCCACAAACATCAGTAAGCAGACCTTATCAATGCGCCGGTGCACACAACATCACCGCACAGGCCTACACGAACACGCACACGAGGGCAACACAACCTCTAATCCGTCCGCCGCGGCAGGCGCGCGCAACCCAAAATGGTAAAAACGAGACCGCGGTTCAGGATTACGCAACTACCCAAAGATCGGCCGCGGTCGGCGCACACGATCACCGCGCGTCGAAGTCCAAGCTATTCAACACCGCACACGCAAGCACGTCACGCAAACGAGTTCATAGCATTCACTGCCCTCGATACGTCACGAAGCTAGCGGTCGGCATAAGTCGGCACACCGCTCACTCGGCGGAACCGCAGCGCGGTACTATCGACGCGACCGCATCGGCTGCAGCGTCCACCCAGCGCGGCGATAGCACGGGCGCGCAGCTCGAACCGTTCACGGCGCTTAGCTAGGTTCACCGCATCGGCATTTCGGCGCCGCAGTTACGCAGTCGCGCATTATCCTTCGCGCGAAACTCGGGCGTTCGTCGCTCAGCATTCAGGCGATCCCTATGCCGCGCCCGATACATGAATTTCTTCTGCGCACCGGTCAGCGCCATCGCTCGCCTCGCCGTCTATCGTGGCGGCTCATCAACACCATCCGCTGGCGGTGGATCGCTTTTCCCACCATGCGGCACGTACAGTTTCGCGGTTAAGCCATGTTCGTGCGCGAAGTCTTTCGGGTCGATAAACGTCATCGTCATGTGCTTTACCTCGTGTTGGTAACCGCGAACGATTATGCCTTGGTTCGCGAGCGTGTCCATAACGCGACCGGCAAGCGACGGGCAGCAGGCAGGAAACTTACGTGGCACCACGGAGGTTTGTCGTTGAGCGGACCGCATCACGACACGACAAACGCGACTGCGCACGCCCACAGACGCAACGGCGAGGGCAGCATGCGAGCGATCAGCGCCGAGGTTTTAATTTACCAACGGTTGATAAATTACCCGCCGCACCCACATACGCCACCGTTCGCCACGCCATCACGGGCCAAGTGTACTGGCGGCATTCGGTGTTCCCATTGAGAACACCGTCGAGTTCTGCGGTGCCGTTTAATTTTCAACCCGGTGGAAAATTACCGCGTCGGGTGCGTACGGCGCACGAAGCACGGTTTATCAGGCGCTAATAAACCTCGACCTGGTGAGCACCGGCAGTTTTTCTGGAAAAACCTCGCCACGCCTCGCAGACCGCGCCGATGCACGGCGCTCCGTGCCCACGTCGGTCGGGGACCGTGCTCGCCGAGCGGCACCGGGGCAGGACTGAGGCCAACCACGACCGTACCACGGGGAGCCCCAGGAAGCCCCAGGAAGGCACCCAGGACGGCCGCCAAGCTCCAGGACCTCCAGATACCGGGGCAAGCCTGTCCTGGCCGCCCCGGGCGGCACCGGGCCGTTCTTGGTGCGTTCTGGAAGCCATTCTGGGGCGCGAGGAGGAGGCGGAAACCAGTAAAACAGTCAGCAATAACAGCTCAGTATAGCATCTGGAACAGCTTATAGTTTATCTTTAGGCACCAAAAATACGACCTTGAGGGAGGAAAACCAGAGTGACGCCCGACAAAGTCCGAGAGAACCGCATTCGGCGCATAGCCGACCGCCGTGGCCTGCGCCTGGTTAAGAGTAGCAGGCGCGATCCCAATGCCCTCGACTACGGGCTGTACGCGCTGATCGACTACGAGACTGGCGGAGCCGTCAACCCGTCCCTGATCGGCCGCTACACCTGCAGCTGGGACCTCGACACGGTTGAGGATTACCTGCTGGAGCCCGAGCAACCTCAGAAGGCGGAGCAGAGGGTCGGGCGATGAGAGCCAGACCTGACGGCGAGCGCTACCACAAGGTTGGCAGCGTGCCACGAACCGTTCCAGCAGGCCGCGTGCTTGCCCATAACCGTGTTCGGCACACGGTCAATATGCCGAGCGGACGGAACGGTTTTCGCTGTTTTACGTGGCCGCAACGCAAAGTGCCGCGTAACTTCAAACGCTGCAAATGCGGATGGTCGAGCTTACCGCACTATCGGCTGCGCTTCGTCTCGCCGCGCGAAGACGCGCAAGCTGATCACTGCATCACGAACTCCCAGCTAGACGCAGGGATGCGGTGATGGCCCGCACCCTCAACGTGCTCACGCTGCTGATCGCATTGGCCGCGCCGACAACCGAAGTCTCGGCGCAGGGCCGCACGTTCTACGGCGCGGACGGCAAGCCTGTCGCCAAATCTGCGACCGACACTCAGGGCACGACCAGGCTCTATGGCAGCGACGGTCGTGTCATCAGCCGCGAGACGGTCACGCGCAGCGGCGCGACGGTCTATGACGGCGCGAGCGGTCACGTTGTCGGCAAGATCACGAGAGACAAGCGGTGATGACCTCACCAAGTATCAACAAGCGATAGCCATCGTCGCGTCGAACGCCGTGAACTCATCGGGCACTCTGCGCACCAGAAATACAAATGGCCTCTTGACCAGCGGAGATGTGAACGATGCGACCCAGAGGCCAGCAAAGGTTGTCGACAGCGAACCAGAGCTGTCACAAGGAATTTCTTGATCGGTCAAATACCCAGTTCACTATGTGAGCTGAGACGGACAAGTTGCAGGATATCATCACCGATCTTGCGATAAATGAGAACGAGGTCGCCCGCAAATGGCAGTCCCGGAAATCCCTCCACTCGCCGCTGAGAGGGTGATCGAAGAACCGCCGCGGGAGCATGTGAACGATGCTCTTGAGTATGCGGTCGAGGTAACCGCTGGATGCCCCGTTTGCCAAGCCTTCATCGACCAGGTCCTGAAGCCGCGTTTCCTTCCCGAGGTTTGCCCAACGGAGTTCAACTATCCGATCGACCTCAACGGGCAGTGGCACGGGGCCAACTATCGATTCATCCAGCGCTACCGTTCTGGCTTTGTGGACAACGCCGGCTGGGAATTCGATGCGCCCTTCACCCGCCTCGAATACGTTGCCCGCGATTGTTTCCACCTGTTCTACCTTCGCCACACCGGCCAGTGGCATCGCCTCTACTGCGAAGTCTCGCTTTCCCGGGCCCTGAGTCTGATCGAGAGCGACGGACTCCTACATCCGCATTGAGCGCCCAAGCGCAGGCCCTGCTGCTGGTCCGCCTCGCATCGTCCGACGGCGCCCCTTTGGACGGTGAGGCGGTTTGCCGCTTTGATCCTGGTCTTGGAGTGCTTGCTTGGGGATTGTAAGCAAATGGCATCCGCAGATTCCACTACTGTGGCCTCATTGAAGCGCGTCGCGCGAAATGATGATCGGGCTTCGTAAGAACCAACTTCTTCGCGCCATGAGAGTTCGAATCTTATGGTGCATCCGCTCTACCGCCGGCGGGGACCGTCGAGCCAGGGTGTCTACACCGACGAAGCCGCCATGCTGATCTCGACCTCGTCGGATTAGATGAACGGTTTCATTCAGGAGGGCAAGGCGCGCCTGCTGGGCGTGTCGTCGCTGGAACGGACGAAGCTGGCCCCCGAAGCTCCGCCGATTGCTGATATCCTACCCGGCTACGATATCGACACGTGGTTCGGGCATTCTGGCTGGCAAGGACACGCCGCCGGCGATCGTGGCAAAGATCAATGCGGCGCTTACGACCGTGCTCTCCACGCCCAACATCCAGAAACGCTTCTTCGTCATCGGCGTCGAGGCCGCGCCACCACGCCCGAGGCATTCGACGCGATCATCGCCGCGGAGGGTCCGCGGTGGCAGGGGGCACGGCTGGTGTACATCAGCAAGCAGACTCCGAACGCTGTGAACTCTTCGCTGACGCGAAAGGGCGCATCGATCGAAATCATGTCTATGGCCAGAGGCCTAACAACGGGCCAAGTCACCCATCGTCAAGAGCCGCGCTGGGTGCATACAGCATGAGTGACGTCGTCGGTCACCGCGTTGACGGCGAGGACCCTACGCAGAACGCGCACGGCACAAGCGACAAACTGATGTTGGTCGTGGATAACGGCCGTGGAATGGCGCATCATGCCGATGCTATAGGCTCTGATGGGAGACAATATGCGACTGAAGGGCAAGGTGGCGCTGCTGACCGGCGCCGCGGCGGCGATCAAGGGCGAATTGATGGGTTTTGGTGGCGCAGTCGCGCATCTCTTTGTGCGCGAGGGCGCCAAGGTGGTTCTGACCGACATCCGCGACGATCTGGGCGAGCGCGCGGCGGCTGCCCTCCGTGTCGATGGCCATGACGCGCGCTATATGCACCTGGATGTGACTTCCGAGGAGAACTGGGCCAACGTGGTCGACGCGGTTATGGACACGCACGGCCGGCTGGACATCCTGTTCAACAATGCCGGAGTCGGATTCCCCAGAAAGGTCGAGGATATCACGGTCGCTATTTGGGAGCGCGAATTCGACGTGCACGCGAAGGGTGTATTCCTTGGCACGCGGTCAGCGATCCCGGCCATGCGCAAGGGCGGTGGAGGTTCGATCGTTAATACCTCTTCCGTGATGGGCATTGTCGGCAGTCCCACCTCGCCTGCCTATTCGGCTGCCAAGGGCGCGATTACCATCTTCACCAAGTCCGCGGCACTGCAATATGCGAAGGAAAATATCCGGATCAACTCGGTACACCCCGGCTATGCCGATACACCGCTGACTGAGAAGCGTTTCAGTGACCCCGCTGTACGCCAGGCCCTGATCGATCGCACGCCAATGGGTCGGCTCGGCACCGCGGATGACATCGCCAATGGCGTCTTGTTCCTGGCCTCCGACGAGTCATCTTGGGTCACCGGCTCGGAACTGGTGATCGATGGTGGGATGACGGCACAATAACTGGCGGTCGACCGCTGCGTTAGGTGACACTAGCATTTCGAGGCTTGCAAGCGCGACACCGGAGGAAATGATCGTGGAGTTCGGTATCTTCAATCTGATGGGCGCGCGTGACCCGCGCACCCCGACAGCCCAGGTGTTCGCAGAGGTCGTGGAGAAGGTCGCTCTCGCCGACAAGCTCGGCTACAGCACTGCATGGTTCGCTGAGCATCATTTCTCGAACTATTGCATGTGCGCCTCGCCATTGATGATGGTGGCGCATTGCGCAGCGAGCACGCGGGACATCCGTCTCGGCACGGCTGTTGTCGTGGTGCCGCTCTACAATCCGGTGCGGCTGATCGCGGAGATCGCCTCCGCTGATGCAATGTCCGGGGGACGCCTGATGCTCGGCATCGGTGCCGGCTACCAACCCTATGAGTTTGAGCGGTTCGGCGTCGACATCAAAGACAAGATCGAGATGACTGATGAGTTCCTCGAAATCCTTGATCTGGCATTCAAGCAGGACTTCTTCAGCTACGACGGTCGGCACTACAAGATGCCGAAAACTCACATCGCGGCGCGCCCGGTTCAACGACCTTTGCCAATCTATGTGGCCGGCCACACGGTTGCGATGTTCCGCGCCGCTGCGCGCCACGGCTACCGCGTGATCACTTCCGGCCGCAGCGGCGGCCTCAAGGTGCTCGCCGACCAGTACGCCGACTTCGCCAGGGCCTTCGCCGCGGAGAACGTGCCCGTGGATAAGGCGCACATGACGGTGAACCGTTTCGCGCTCATCACAAACAGCCGGGAGGAAGGCCTGCGGTTTGCGGAAAATGCGCGCTATCAGACGCGGCTTGCTTCAAGCCTTCGTAATCGGCAGGAGGTGATGGACGGCATCGCGCTCGTCGACGTGCCGGCCAAGGGCGAGGAGTCGCTCGAGACCGTCCACGACAATCTGCCGATCGGCGATGTCGAAACCGTGGCCGAGAAGCTCGTGGCAGAGATCAAGGTCGCGAAGCCCGCTCAACTGTCCTTCGCATTTAAGGTCGGCAACACGCCGCACAAATCGGCTATGCGCTCGATGGAGTTAATGATCGGGGAGGTCAAACCGCGAATAGAGAAGGCGCTCGGGCTTGGCTAGCGCTGAGATTATTCCTGGCCGCCAAGCAGAGATTCCGGACAGTATGACGACGATAGCGAATGACGAAAGGCGAATCGGATGCGTGCAGTCGGACTCATGGTTTATGGCGGCCCCGACGTCCTGCAACTTGTGGATGTGCCGGAGGTGCATGCCGGCGCCGGGCAGGTAAGGGTCCGGGTTCATGCGGCGGCGGTGAACCCCACAGACACGATGGCACGCAATGGCTCACGCGCCGAGCAGCAAAAGGTTGATCCTCCGCCCTACGTTCCCGGAATGGACGCCGCCGGTATTGTCGATGAGGTTGGACCCAGCGTTGCGACCGGCGTCAAGGTCGGTGATGCCGTGATGGCCATGGTGGTGCCGAAGGCGAACCACGGTGCCTATCGTGAGCAAATTGTTCTGAATGCCCGTGCGGTAGTTGCCGCGCCTGTTGGCACAACGCACATTGAGGCCTGCACACTGCCCATGAATGGACTGACGGCACGACAGTCTCTCGATCTGCTCGGGCTGAAAGCTGGGGAGGTGCTTGCTGTCACTGGCGCTGCCGGCGCTTACGGTGGCTACATTACACAACTCGCCAAGTCGGAAGGACTCAGGGTTATCGCCGATGCGTCGGAAGCGGATGAGGCGCTGGTTAAGTCGCTCGGCGCCGATATAGTCATTCGGCGCGGCAACGATGTCGCCGAGCGGATACGCTCGCACTTTCCCAATGGCGTTGACGGCCTCGCTGACGGTGCCGTGCTAAACGAATTGGTCATTCCGGCAGTCCGGAACGGCGGCGCTTTTACATCTGTCCGCGGCTTCCAGGGCACGCCGCAGCGTGGCATCAAATTCACAACCACGTTCGTGCGCACCTATGATTGCGAGTTCGAGAAGCTCGATGGTCTCAGGCAGTTAGCCGAGGCTGGTGTACTCACGCTGCGAGTGGCCGGGACTTACCCCGCGGAGCGGGCGAGCGAGGCACACCGACGGCTCGAGGCCGGCGGCACAAGGGGGCGACTGGTCATCACATTTTGATCGATGCATTTCGCTCGCCCTACGCTCTCAGGGGATACCAACGCGGAAACTGAAAGGAACACCGTCGCTGCGTAAGACATGGCGGCGTGGGCAACCCCGCATCCAGTTGCAACAGTGACTTAGGGCGGCTGGACGTGATGGCCCACTGACGGTTGCAAATCCATTGCTGAGCGGCCATAAAATCGTATTTCATCTCGAAAGCAGCTCAGAGTTGAGCCTTGCGCACAAACCTGCTCATGGCCATGGTACATCGTTCACAAATATTGCAAGAGTTCCTAACCGCTACACAAGAAGCTATTTCCGCGCAACAGTGGAACGAGTAAGCGCGTCGATGGACATATCCGGGTCGGCGAGCGATTCCATCAAACCACGAACGTTACCGACATGCTCGTTCCTCGATCCAGCCATTGCGGGCGCAAAGCATGGGCCAACGGACATCGCGCGCGTGGCCAGTGCCATCAAAGGTCTCGCCCCAGAACTGTGCTGGCGACTCAAAGCTAGTGGCGATCCGGTTTTCGCAAATGGGTACGCCAACGCAGATATTTTAGGATCGGTGCCAGAAGCTCTTGAGCAACGGGACGATGTCCGGATCGGACTGAGTTTGATGGCCCCGGGAATTACTTATCCGGATCACTCTCATCCTCCGGAGGAAGTGTACCTTGCACTTTCGCGCGGTTTCTGGAGGCACGAGGCTGGTGCATGACACGAACCGGGCCTGGGCGGAATATTTTACAATCCCTGAGGCATTACCCACGCGATGCGTTCAAGTTGCGAACCATTCCTGGCGATCTGGTGTTTGCCGATTGATTGACGCAATCGGGTTCAAATTTCGCAATCACCGACATGACTGGTACTCACCGCAGAACCGCGGCTTGCAGAGGAAACCGACGTTGGCCTGTCCAGCAACAACAATGATGACGGCGCGCTTCAGGATGTCCGCTTGACTCTGGGGAGCGACCAACGAGCCGCCCTTCACGCGAGGTACTTCTTGAAGTGCGCAATGGTACGGTCCCAGGCGAGCTTGGCGGCTGACTCATCGAAGCGCGGCGTCGAGTTGTTGTGGAAGCCGTGCTGCGTGCCTGGGTACTTGTGCATCTCGTGCGGAACTCCCGTTGCTTTCAGCGCCGTCTCGAAGGCCGGCCACATGGCGTTGATGCGTTCGTCGTTCTCGGCGTAGTGGATGAGCAGCGGCGCCTTGATTGAAGGCACGCCTGAGGTCTCGGCTGCGGCGCCATAGAACGGTACGCCAGCGTGCATGTCGGCGCCAAGCGTCACGGCGAGGTAGTTCGTCGTGCTGCCGCCCCAGCAGAAGCCGGTGACGCCGAGCTTGCCCGTTGAGAGTTGGTGCGCCTTGAGATAGCGCGTGCTGTTCAGCATATCGGTGCGGAGCTTGGACTGATCGAGGCCAGCCTGCAGCGCGCGTCCGTCATCGTCGTTGCCGGGATAGCCGCCGACGGGGGAGAGGCCATCGGGCGCGAGTGCCAGGAAGCCCTCGGTTGCCGCGCGCCGCGCGACATCCTCGATGTAGGGATTGAGGCCGCGGTTCTCGTGGATGACGAGCACGGTCGGGAACGGCCCGTTGCCGGCGGGCTGCACGAGATAGCCGCGCATAGTGCCGGATGTGCCGCCGGGCGAAGAATAGCTGACGTAGCGCGCCTTGATGCGCGGATCGGTGAAGGAGATCGTCTGCGCCCTGGCATAGCGCGGCAGCAGCGCCTGCGCCATGGCGAGGCCGCCGGCGGTCACGGCCGCAGATTTGGTCAGGAACTCGCGGCGGTCCATGCGGCCGTGGCAATACTCGTCGTAAAGATCGAACACGCGTTGGTCGATCTCGATCTGGGTGAGAGGCGAGGTGTCGTCGGAGATCGAGGACATCGTCAGATCCTGGTTCATGTGCAGTTCCTCAAGGAAATGTCCGGAGAGATGCCCTCAGCGCGCCAAGCCGGCCAAGAACGTGTTCATCGCGCGGTTGAAGGCTGTGGGTTGGTGGAGGTTGGCCGCGTGGCCGGCATCGGGGAGCACGACCTTCGTCGCGCCCGAAATTTTCGCGGCCATGTAGTTGGTCGCGGCGAGGAAGTTGGTGTCGTTGGCGCCGACCAGAACGAGCGTTGGTACGCGGATCGCCTCCAGCGAGCGGATCACGGCGTCGTCGCGCTGTGCGAGCATGCCGCGCGCCGCGCCGGCTAGGCCGGTCGCGTCACGATGCCGGCTCTGGCGCACCTCGTCGCTGGGGCCGAGGGCAGCGAGGCCGCGGGCGTCGAGATCATCGGCGCGCGTGCGGGCGCGCGCGTTCCAGGCCTCGCGCGCGTCATCCTTCTTGAAGCCGGGCCCCGTGTCGAACAGCATCAGCGCGCGTGTGCGTTCAGCGTGGCGGGCGTGGAATGCGAGCGACATGTAGCCGCCGAGCGAGAGGCCGCCGATGACGGCGCGTTTCTCGCCACAGGCGTCGAGGATCGCGGCGATGTCGGCGACAGTAAGCGTTTCCGAGTAGGCGGCGGCATCTTTCGGGTAGGCGCTCTGGCCGTGGCCGCGCATATCCCATACGATGACCTTGTAGCGGTCCTTGAAGGCCGCGATCTGACCGTCCCACATGCGGCAGGTGGCGCTATAGCCGTGCGAGAGCAGAACGGCAGGGCCGTTCCCGTGCACTTCGTAGTAGATGGTGACGCCGTTGCGGTCTAGCGTCGGCATGCGGGCCTCCCGGTGTTCAAACTTGTCGACGGCGAGCTTAGCACTGGCGAACGGCGGTGCATTCCGTTGACTCGATCACAAGCCGGTCAAACTGTATATGCAAGAATTGTGCAGTCTTTCGGCCCAGCGAAAACCGATTCTCAGCTGCAATGAGATGGCCGGGCCGCATGAGCGTTTGGGCCGTCGCCGCGTTGGGATGTTACGCCCCCTGT
>Ga0075425_100010152_pt1 | contig 10035 bp, 8 predicted proteins | sample SoiMethybrSBSTD4_FD_75300 | JGI IMG/M metagenome (GOLD analysis project Ga0075425, IMG submission 75300) | Bulk soil microbial communities from a Populus tree surrounding site in Tennessee, USA - Soil MetaG P. TD hybrid SBSTD4 | ecosystem: Environmental > Terrestrial > Soil > Tree plantation... | reverse complement strand
CGGTTCTCGGCGCTCGTCGCCGGCATCGTGCAGAGCGACGCGTTTCGCATGCAGGCCGTGCGCCGCGCAGCAGAGGGGAGTTGAAGCCATGTTCTTGACCAAGAAGCATCTGTCCCGCCGCACCGTGCTCAAAGCCGCCGGCGTGTCGCTCGGCCTTCCGCTGCTCGACGCGATGATCCCCGCGCACACGGCGCTCGCGCAGACGGCGGCCAAGCCGCGCTTGCGCGCCGGGTTCTTCTATCTGCCGCACGGCGCGATCATGTGGAACACGCCGTACGGCAAGGACGCCGACCGCTGGACGTCGTCGGGCGCCGGCGCCGACTACAAGCTGAGCCCGATCCTCTCGCCGCTCGAGAACTACAAGCGCTACGTCGCGTCGTTCAACAACCTCGAGAACAAGGCGCCGCAGGGCTCCGTGCACACGATCGTGCCGGCGACGTGGCTCTCGGCCGTGAAGCCGGACCAGAAAGCGACCGGCGCGAAGATGGCGGAGACGATCGATCAGATGATCGCCGAGAAGATCGGCGGCGAGACGGTGCTGCCGTCGCTCGAGGTCGCGAGCGAGACGACGACGCAGGCCGCGGCCTGCGGCTCGGGCGCGTGCTACTACAGCTCGACGCTGTCGTTCCGCAACGCGACGACGCCGCTGCCGATGGAGTTCAACCCGCGCAAAGTGTTCGTGCAGCTCATCGGCGCCGGCGACACGCCCGAGGAGCGCGCGACGATCGCCGCGCGCCGCGCGAGCGTGCTCGACATGATCAACGAGCGAACCGGCGGCCTGAAGCGCGAGCTCGGCCCCGCGGACCAGCGCGTGCTCGACGACTTCCTCGAGAGCGTGCGCGAGACGGAACGCCGCGTCGCGAAAGCGTCGGAGCGCGACCTCACGGGCGTCGACTTGCCGGACGCGCCGATCGGCGAGTTGCCCGACTTCGACGCGCAAGTGAAGCTGATGTTCGACTTGATCCACCTCGCGTACCAGGTCGACATCACGCGCGTCTCGTCGTACATCATGGCCGGCGAAGGCACGATGCGCTCGTACAACCACATCGGCGTGCCCGATGGGTTCCATCCCGTTTCGCACCACGCGAACAACAAAGAGCGCATCGAGAAGCTCGTCAAGATCCAGACGTACCACGTGCAGCGCTTCGCGGACTTCGTCGACAAGCTCGCGAAGACACCGGACGGCGAGGGCTCGCTGCTCGATCACTCGATGCTCCTGTACGGCTCGAACATGAGCAACAGCGACCGGCACAATAACTATCCGCTGCCGAACATCTTGGTCGGCGGCGCGAACGGCGCGCTGAAGGGCGGCCAGCACCTCGAGTTGCCCGAGTACACGCCGTTCTCGAACCTGCTCTTGACCGTCGTCAACAAGGCCGGGCTCGACATGAAGAGCATCGGCGACAGCACGGGCGAGATCGCAGGCGTCTAAGGAGGTGCCGGTGTTACGGTTTCGGTTCGACCGAAGTGCCGGAGTTGCGGTTGAACCGAAACCGTAACACCGGCACCAATCGGCGCGAGGTACTGCGCGGAATGGCGGGCGGCGTCGCGGTCGCTGCGCTGCCGTCGTCGGCGTTCGCGGTCGACGTATTGACCGACGACGCGGTGCGCGATCTGCGGATCCTCTCCGGCGTCGGCGGCAACGTCGTCGTGCTCGCGACGCGCGAGGGCCAGATCGTCGTCGACAGCGGCGACGCGGAGTCGAGCAAGCTCGTCGTCTCGACGCTGCGCGCGCTCGGCGTGCCGGACGGCAAAGTCCCCGTGCTCATCAACACGCATTGGCACCGCGACCAGACCGGCGCGAACGAGCTGCTCGGCAAGCAGGGCACGACGATCCTCGCGCACGCGAAGACGCGCCAGCGTCTCGCCGCCGGTTGGTACGTGCCGCACGAGGACCGCTACGAACCGGCGCTGCCGCAGGCGGCCTGGCCGGCGAAGACGTTCTACGATACGGGCTCGATCCAGGTCGGCGAGAAGCGCGTCGAGTTCGGCTACCTGATCGAGGCGCACACGGACGGCGACCTGTACGTGCACTTTCCTGACGTCAACATCGTCGCCGCCGGCGACGCCATTTCGCCGGAGCGCGATCCCGTCCTCGATTGGTTCGGCGGCGGCTGGCTTGGCGGCCGCGTCGACGCGCTCGCGAAGCTGCTCGCGCTCGGCAACGCGGACACGCGTTACATCCCGAGCTACGGCCCGGTCGTCGACCGCAAGGCGGTGCAAGCCGAGCACGAGTGGCTGCGCACCGTATTCGAACGCATGGTCGTGAACTTGCGTCTCGGCCAGACCGCCGACGACATGTTGAAGGCGGGCCTGCTCGACGGGTTGCCGCGCAAGCTCGTGGATCCCGCGAAGTTCTTGTACGACGCGCACAAAGGTTTCTGGGCGCATCACAACAAGCTCATGAACGACATCGTATGAACAAGCTGCTGCTGCCGCTCGCTGTGCTCATGGCCGGTCCCGCGCTCGCCGCGACCGACGCCCCGCTCGCCGACGCCGTCGAGAACGGCCGCGACGACGCCGCATACGGGCTCATCCACCAGCAGGGCATCGACATCAACGCCGCGCAGGGCGACGGCACGACGGCGCTGCACTGGGCCGCGTACCAGCTCGACGCCGCGCTCGTCGGCGAGCTCCTGTCGCACGGCGCGAAGGCCGACACGCAGAACAAGTACGGCGCGAGCCCGCTCGGCGAGGCCGTGAAGGGCGGCAACGCCGACATCGTCGAGATGCTGATCGCGGCCGGCGCGAACGTCGAAGCGCCGAACGCCGACGGCGAGACGGCGCTGATGCTCGCGGCGCGCACGGGCAACGCCGCCGTCGCGAGCAAGCTGATCGCGGCCGGCGCGGACGTCAACGCGGTCGAAGCGTGGCGCGCGCAAACGCCGCTGATGTGGGCCGCCGAAGGCGGGTTCCCGGAAGTCGTCGACTTGCTGATCGCGCACGGCGCCGACGTGCACGCGCGCGCCGCCACGAACGACTGGGGCTCGCAGATCACGAGCGAGCCGCGCGCGCAGTATCGCCCGACGGGCGGGCTCACGCCGCTGCTGTACGCCGCGCGCGCGGGCTGCACCGAGTGCGTGAAGTCGATCCTCACGGCCGGCGAGGCCGTCGACCGCCCGACGCCCGACGGCGTCACCGCGCTGATGCTCGCGATCGACAACTACGAGTTCGACACCGCGAAGGCGCTGCTCGCCGCCGGCGCGAACCCGCACTTGTCCGACTGGTGGGGCCGCACCGCTCTGTACCTGGCCGTCGACATGAACACGTACGTGCCGCGCGAGGGCCCGTCGCACCCGCGCTCGAAGAGCACGACCGGCATGGATCTCGTGAACGCGTTGGTCGCCGCAGGCGTCGACGTGAACTCGCAGCTGAACTTCCACCGCCCCGGGCGCGGCGGCAACAGCCAGCGATTCGTCGACGACCTCCTGACGACCGGCGCGTCGCCGCTGCTGCGCGCCGCGATCATGCACGACAACGTCGCGATGCTCGCGCTATTGAAGGCCGGCGCGCGCGTCGACCTGCCGAACGTCATGGGCGTGACGCCGCTGATGGCCGCCGCCGGCATCGGCGTGCGCGAGCCGGGCTTCGGCGCGAACCGCGCGCCCGACTTCACGAGCAAGGAGATCGAGAGCCAGACGATCGCGTCGCTCGAGATCCTGGTGCAAGCCGGCGCCGACGTGAACGCCGCGATCACGGACACGCAAAGCCGCACGGCGCGCATCGCGCGCCAGAATTCGCTGACCGATCGCTTGGGACAGACCGCGTTGCACCAGGTCGCCGGCCGCGGCTGGCCCGACGTCGTCGCGTATCTGCTCGAGCACGGCGCGAACCCTTCGTTGAAGGACGCGATGGGCCGCACGGCATTGGATCTCGCGACGACGCCCGTGCAGGGCCGCCCCATCCCGAACGCCGAGCGCAACGCCGAGCAGCTGAAGGCCGCCGCAGCCCGGTGACCTAGCCGGTGAGGTGGGGGTACCCTGCCCAGCGATCGTCAGGTCGGCGGACGATCTCGCGTCGATCGTCCGTCCGGCGGACGAACTCGTCCCTTTTTCGGACGATCTCGGCAGATTCGTCCGGCGACCTGACGATCCGCCAGAGGGTAGGGTCGGACACACACCCTCCACAACGCAGGAAATCCGCCAACGAGCATGGACGAGCCGCCGGAAAAAACCCGCCCGCGCGGCCCGCCGATGCTGCGCCGGCGCACTGCCGAGCAAGAGCTCATCATCGAGCTCACGAGTGCGGCCGAACAGATCGCCGCGGCGCGCGACTGGAACGGCGAGCCCGTGCACAGAACCGACGGCGTCTGGCGCGTCATCGCGACGATCGCGGGCTCGCCGTACTGCCTCGCGATCGCCGACCTCGCGCGCGCCCTCCGCATTCGTAGGCAAGTCGCCCACGAGCTCGCGCACGAGGTCGCCCGCAAAGGATTCATCGAGCTCGCTCCAAATCCGCACGACAGGCGCATCCTGCAAGCGGTGCTGACCCCGAGAGGTCGCGCCGAGCTGGCGGCCGCAAAGACGGCGGAGGAGGTATGGCGTGCGACGTTGCTGAACGGTCTCGGCGACCGCGAGCTGAGAGCCACCACGAACGTCGTCCGCGTCATTCGCCAACGCCTCGAGCGCGACGCGCGCGAGCACGAGCACGAACGCCAGCGCCAGCTCCGCTAGTCCTTGGTGAGCGCCGGCATCATGGTGCGGAGCTTCGCGCGCGCATGGAACATCCGCGTCTTCACCGTGTTGACGGGGCAATCCATGATCGAGGCGATCTCCTCGTACGAGTAACCGCCGAAGTAGGTCAGCTCGACGACCGCACGCTGCGCGGGCGGCAAGTCGTCGAGCGCCTTCGCGAGCAAGTCGCGCAAATCGCGATGCTCGTCCGGGTCGACGGCGGCTTCGCGACGATCTTCGAAGTCGTCGATGTGAAACCCGAAGCGGCTCGACCAGCGCCTTCTCGAGGAGAGCGCCTTGAGCGCCTTGTGATACGCGATCCCCATGATCCAGGTCGAGACGCTCGAGCGGCGCCCGAACGATTTGCTGTTGCGCCACACCGTGAGCATCACGTCGTTGACGCCCTCTTGCGCGAGCTCGAGCGACTTGGTGATTCGCTGCATGAAACGGAGCACCGCGAAATGGTAGGAATCGTACAGCTCGTGGAGCGCGGCCCGGTCGCCTTGCTCGATCCGCTCGAGCAATGCGAGATCGGTTTCGTTGCGAAACGGCTGAGCCTGCGGCGGCTGCTCCGCTGGTTGGTGACGGTGCACGGTACTTCCTAGCCCAAAGAGGGGGCGCATTGTGCCGTCCGCGCCGCTCGCGAGCTTGATCAGGACGTGATCAAGACTTGAACAGGACCTCCGTCAGTCGTTCGGTGCGCCGGCGCCGATCCACGACTTGACCTCGTCGATCGTCGCCTGGTCCAGGAACGGGCCGCCGAACGGCATGCGCGCGCCGGAAATGCCGGCCGCGCCCTCGAGCTTCTGAATCAGGTAGCTGCTCTCGGGCTCGCTCGCCGCAACGCGCGCGCGCGACGGTTGCTCTAGGCTGGGCACGCCGACGAGGCTCGCGAAGCTGCTGCCGGCCCGAAGATCCAGCGAGCCCGGCAACGCGCCGCCCGGCGGTTGGCTGCCGTTATGGCACCCGGCGCACCGTGGCGAGAACACGGCCTGCTGGAGCTGCGTCAGCGTTGCCGCAGGCGCCGCATTCACGACCGACACCGTGAGGATTCCCGAGCTGCCGACGTTGCCGTTCACGTCCGTGGCGACGGCGCGCAGCGTTGCGCTGCCGTTGCCGACCGCAGTCGTATCCCACTGCACGGAAAACGGGTCGCTCGTCGCGGTGCCGATCAGCGTGCGGCCGTTCACGAAGAACTGCACCTTCGCGATGTCGACGAGGTTCTGCCGCTGGGCCAGCAGCGTCACGGTGCCGCTGAGATTGCCTTGCGGCGCGAACATCGTCAGCAGCGGGTAGTCGCCGAGCGCCGGCACGGCCGGGCCGAGGTCGATGCGGCCGTAGCGGCCGTTCGTCTCGCCGTTGATGCCGGCCGCGAAGAACAGCGTTGCGTGCGGCTGGTTCACGGCGTCGTTGCCGAACGTGATGCCCCAGAGACCGGGCTCGGCAAACGGTGCGCCGAGGCCGTTGCCGATCGCGCCGAGATACCGGCCGCTCGCCGGGTCGTAGGCGTGGATCGTGCCGTCACCGAAGTTGCCGACGAGCAGCGCGTTGCTCAGCGTGCCGAAGTCGGCCGGTGCGAGCGCCATGCCCCAAGGCGCGTTGAGCTTGCCGCCCGCGGGGACCAAGCGCTTCACGAAGTTGCCGTTCGCGTCGAACACGTCGACGAGGCCGAGCCCTATCCCAAGCGCTTCCTCGGGCGGCTCGGCTGCGTCGCGCTTCGCATAGCTCACGTAGATCCGAGTCGTGGCGCCGTCATCGATCGCTCGTATCCCGAACGGCGCATAGCCCGCCGGCAACGTCGGATCGGCGAACGCAAACGTCGTGGCGCTCGCCGCCTGCTTCGCGAACGCTGCATCGAGCACGTCGATCTTGCCGTTCGCGAAATCCGTGGCGTACAGGAACCTCCCGTTGCCGTTGCTCGCGATGGCGAGCCCCTTGTAGACCGCGCCGTCCGCGGCCGTGTACATCGTGACGGTGCTCCGCACGGCGAACGCGGGCGACCAGCCGGCGATCATTCCGCCCTCGCCGGCGAAGATGAACAAGGCGGCGGCGGTCTGGCCGGCGCGGTTCAACACGAAGTCCGTGGTGCCGTTGAACACGATGCCGGTCGCGTCGAACGCGGCTCCCGTGGCGCTCGGCTCGAAGGGCACGACGATCGGGCTCGGCCGGCCGTTGCCGTCGTAGATCGTCGCGGCGCCGCTATGATTGTTCGCGACCCAGATGCTCGACGTCGGCCCGAACGCGAGGCCCCAAGGGTTCACGAGCCGCGGATCGTTCGTTCGCGCGGCGCCGCCCACGAAATCCTCGACGAGGCTCGTCGCCGTGTATGAGCTCTGCGGCTCGACGGGCGCCGGCGGAGTGGCGTCTCCGCCGTCGTATCCGCCGCCGCAGCCGGCGAGCGCGCCGCCGAACACAGCGACTGCGAGCAGCCTCGACCCATTTGCCGAAGCGGCGAACTTTCCCTGTCGACTCATGACTTCAGTCCTTCTCGTGTGTGGTACGCGGTGAACGGGGCCCCTGAGTGCCCACGATCGGGTTGCGGGTTCAACTTTTCCGCGCTTCTAGTCCACAATGTCGCCCGTGCCGCGCGAGTCGATTTCCGTAGAGGCGCTTCGCAAGCAGTACGGCGACACCGTCGCCGTCGACGGCATCACCTTCGCTGCCGAGCCTGGGCAAGTGTTCGGCCTGCTCGGCCCGAACGGCGCCGGCAAAACGACGACGATCGGCTGCATCTCGGGCCTGCTCCAACCGACGGCGGGCCGTGTCGCGGTCATGGGCCGCGACATCGTCAAAGATTCGACGGCTGCCAAGCAGGCGCTCGGCGTCGTCCCGCAAGAGCTCGCGCTCTACGACGATCTCTCCGCCGCCGACAACCTCGCGTACTGGGGCGCGGCCTACGAGATGCCGCGCGGCGAGCTGCGGAAACGCACCGCCGAGGTCCTCGAGCAGATCGGCCTCGCCGATCGCGCGCGCGACAAGGTCCGCACGTTCAGCGGTGGCATGAAGCGGCGGCTGAACTTCGGCTGCGGCATCGTCCATCGCCCGCGCGTGCTGCTGCTCGACGAGCCGACGGCCGGCGTCGATCCGCAGAGCCGCGTTCGGCTGCTCGATCTCGTGCGCGAGCAGGCGAAGAGCGGCACGGCCGTCGTCTACACGACGCACTACATGGAAGAGGCGCAGGAGCTCTGCGACCGCATCGCGATCGTCGATCACGGCAAGCTGCTCGCGATCGGCACGCTCGCCGAGCTGCGCGCCCTCGTGGCCGAGAAGGATCTCGTGCGTTTGAGCGGCCGGTTCGATGCCGCGGCCGCGTCGAAAGCTCTCGCGAGCCTCGGCGACGTCGACGTGCTCTGCGTGAGCGCCGAGGTCGTCACGATCGCCGCGCGCGCCGCGTCGCGTCAGCTGCCGGCGATCTTCGCCGCGCTCGGCACCGCCGACATCCAGGAGACGACGCTGACCGTGCCGAGCCTCGAGAGCCTGTTCATCAAGCTGACCGGGCGCGAGCTGCGCGAATAGATGCGCTACCTGCTCCTCGCGGCGGCGAAGGACATCCGGCGGCGGCTCGCGGATCCGGCGGCGTTCGCGGTCTGGATCGGGATGCCGCTGCTGCTCGGCGGCCTGCTGAGCTTCATCTTGGGTAACGACGGCGCGCCGCCGCGCGCGACCGTGCTCGTCGCCGACGAGGACGGCACGTTCGTCAGCGGCCTGCTCAGCACGGCGCTCGAGCGTGCGCCGACCGTGGAGCTGCAAGCGGTCTCGCTCGCCGAGGGCCGCCGGCGCATTGGCGACGGCGACGCGACGGCGTTGCTCGTCGTGCCCGCAGGCTTCCAGAGCGCGGTGCTGGACGCGCGGTCGCCTGCGGCCGAGCTCGAGCTCGTCACGAACCCCGCCCAGCAAATCCTGCCCGGCATCGTCGAGGAAACGCTCGAGATCGTCGTCGAAGGCGTGTTTTACGCGCAGCAGATCTTCGGGCCCGAGCTGCGCAGCATCAATGCGGCGACCGGCCCGCCGTCGGCCGCCGAAGTGGCTGCGACGGCCGTCGCGATCAACGCGCAGATCAGGCAACTCACAAACGTCGTCTTCCCGCCCGCAATCCAGCTCACCGTCGTCAAAGACTCGCCCGCGCAAGCTGGGCCATCGCTATCGCTGGGGCAGCTGTTCTTGCCTGGCATGCTGTTCATGTCGCTGCTGTTCATCGCGGGCGGCATGGCCGGCGATATCTGGGAGGAGCAGCAGATGGGCACGCTGCGGCGCGCGCTCACGACGCCGCAGTCCGCGCGCAAGCTGCTCGCCGGCAAGCTCGTGGCCGGCATCATCGTGATGGCCGTCATCGGGCTCGCGGCGCTCGCGGCCGGCGCCGTCGTGTTCGGCTTCGCGTGGTGGCGAATCCCCGGCGCGCTCGCTTGGTCGGTGTTCACCGGCGGCGCGCTGCTCGCGCTGCTGACGCCGCTGCAGATGCTCGCGTCGAGCCAGCGCGCGGCCGACATGCTGTCGTCGATGATCATCTTTCCGCTGATGATGCTCGGCGGCTCGTTCTTCCCGTTCGAGAGCATGCCGGCCTGGATGGCGGCGGTCGGGCGCTGGACGCCGAACGGGCTCGGCGTCACGCAATTGAAAGGCCTGCTGTACGGAGACATCGCGCCGCTGCCGATTGCAGTGGCCGCGCTCGGCGTCGGCATTCCCGCCGCCGCGGCGTTCTTGTTCGCCGCGCGCCGCTCAAGCGTTCGCTTCGCGGTGCTCTGACGTGCTGCGCCACGCGCTGTTCATCGCTCGGCACGATCTCGGCTTCATGCTGCGGCAGCGCGAGACGTTGCTGTGGCTGTTCGTGATGCCGCCGGTGTTCTTCTATTTCATCGGCACGGTGACGGGCGGCTTCGGCTCGGCCGCGTTCGGCGGCGGCCCGCCGCTCGCCGTGCAGGCGCCCGCGAACGGCGGCGTCGTCGTCGAGCAGCTCGTCGCGCGGCTCGAGCAGCAGGGCTACGCCGTCGCGCGGCCCGCGACGCGCGAAGCGTTCGAGCGTTTCGGCCGGCGGCTCGTCGTTCCGGAGGTCGCGACCGGTACCACGGTCACCGACTACGTGCTCGCCGGCAATCGGCTGCAGGTGACGTTCGAGCGCCGCGGCGACGACCTCGCGGCGACGCTCGACGACGTGCGGCTGAACCGCGCGATCTACACCGTCGTCGCCGACCTCGCGGCCATCAAAGCAAACGGCCAGGACGCGACGACGCCGGCCGCGTTCGATGCGCTCGCCGCAGCGCCGCGTCGCGTGACGCTCAGCGTGCGCGCCGCCGGCGAGCGGCCCAAGGCTCCGCCCGCGGGATTCGCGCAGGCGGTGCCCGGCACGATGGTCATGTTCACGATG
>Ga0075425_100010151_pt1 | contig 10035 bp, 9 predicted proteins | sample SoiMethybrSBSTD4_FD_75300 | JGI IMG/M metagenome (GOLD analysis project Ga0075425, IMG submission 75300) | Bulk soil microbial communities from a Populus tree surrounding site in Tennessee, USA - Soil MetaG P. TD hybrid SBSTD4 | ecosystem: Environmental > Terrestrial > Soil > Tree plantation... | reverse complement strand
GCAAAGACGTGCGGGTGCCGGCGCACAAGCTTGGTGGTGATCGTTTCGACCACGTCGGCAAAATCGAAGGCGCCTTGCTCCTGGGCTATCCGGGCATGGAAGACGACCTGCAGCAAGAGGTCGCCGAGCTCATCCTTCAACCCGACGAGATCATCACGGGCGATCGCGTCCGCGACCTCGTAGGCTTCCTCGATTGTGTACGGAGCGATGGTGCGAAAACTCTGCTCAAGGTCCCACGGGCAGCCGCTGCCTGGCGTCCGCAGGGCCGCCATAATCTCAATCAGGCGGGAGATGTCGCGGGAGGGCTTCACGGGCTGCAGACCGGAGGGAGGGTTTTGGCGCTGTTGCGCCAAAGCTACCAAACCATGTCTCACGCGGATAATCTCAGATGGCAGATTCGCATAAGACATATTATGGAATATTTCCAGGTGCGTTTCGAGAAGACTGCAAATAGTCCCGAATAATTTGGAGCGCGAGACACATCGGCACTGGCTTATAACCCCGAAAAGGTCATTTGGTCATAAGCAGGCTCTACGCCTGGCGGCAGCTGCGCGCACAAAGCTGCGTAGTCCAGGTCGGTATGGAGATTAGTCAAAATTGCGCGCCTGGGCTTGATCCTGGCGATCCAATCCAGGGCCTCGTCGAGGTTGAAATGGCTCGGGTGTGGACTTTTGCGCAGCGCATCGACGATCCAGACGTCGAGTTCCGCAAGTGCCGAGATGCTGTCGGCAGGCAGGCTCTTGATATCGGCCGAGTAGGCCACATTGCCAAAGCGGAAGCCCAGGGACGGGATATCACCATGATCCTGCAGCACCGGCAGTGCGTCGACCGGGCCACCCTGTCCGTTGATGGTAACCGGCTTGCCCGCGAGCAGGCGCTTTTCGGTGGCAATGGGCGGATACTCGCTGCCGGGCGGCGTCATGAAGCAATAGCCGAACCGGGCATGCATGGCACGCGAGGTGGGTTCGTCGAGATAGACGTCGACACGGCGGCGCTTGTGGACGAACAAAGGCCGTAGGTCGTCGATGCCGTGCGTATGGTCGGCGTGTTCGTGCGTGATGAGCACCCCGTCAAGCCAGTCAACTTCGGCGTCGAGCAGCTGCATCCGAAGGTCCGGCGAGCAATCGACCAGCACGCGTGTCCGGTGCCCTTGCGCGTTCCGGCGCTCGACCAACAGCGAGCAGCGCCGCCGCCGATTCTTTGGATTTTCAGGATCACAGGAGCCCCAGCCCAGCGCGACGCGCGGCACGCCCATGGACGAACCGCACCCGAGAATGGTGAAAGTTAATGTCATGCGGCGTCGGCTAACACGCGTGGCACCTTACTGAAGAGGCGGAAAAAATTCTCCGTCGTCTGCCGCGTAATCTCGTCGGCAGCTACGCTGCGCGCATCCGCTAAAACTTTAGCGGTTTCGACTACGTACGCGGGTTCATTGCGTTTTCCCCGGTAAGGGAGCGGCGCGAGATAAGGGGCATCAGTCTCGACCATGATGCGGTCGGCCGGAAGCGCGGCAGCAATCTCGCGGAGCGCGTCCGAGTTCTTGAACGTCAAAATGCCCGTGAACGACACATAGTGTCCCAGGTCAATCGCCGCGAAGGCGAGATCCCGACCGCCGGTGAAACAATGCAGCACGGCAGGGAAGGCCCCCTTCCCGCTTTCCTCGCGCAAGATCTGCACCATGTCTGCATCGCAGTCGCGCGAATGGATTACCAGGGGCAAGCCCGTCTCGCGCGCAGCTGCGATGTGCTGCCGGAAGCTGGCCGCCTGCGCTTCGCGGGGACTGTTGTTGCGGAAATAGTCGAGCCCCGCCTCCCCGATTGCCACGATCTTTGGGTGCTTGGCCAGACCGACGAGCTTTTGCGGGTCCACGTCTGGTTCTTCGTCGGCATAGTGCGGATGGGTGCCGACAGAACAGAAGACTTCGGTAAATTTTTCCGCGATCGCAAGCACCTGTGCGTGTCTTTTCACGCGAGTCGAGATGGTAACGATGCGGCCGATGCCGGCAGCGCGAGCCCGACCGATGACGGCATCAAGCTCGGTCGAAAAGTCCGGGAAATCGAGATGGCAATGGCTGTCGACAAGCATGGGTTCAGCAAAAGTTCGTTCGAAAAGACACCTGACGAAACGGGAGCAACATCTGGGGCTGTTGGTAACGACTGGTCCACGTGGTGGTCAAGTTTGTGGAACTTTAGCTTACAAGCCCTTGTGAACCTTACGTGAGCTTGGTGACTTGTTTGCGGTGTAATCTTCCAGAGAGGAAACCAATGCTGAAGAAACTGGCTTTCGGCGGAAGCATGGGCAGCGCCCCGATGGGCGAAGGCAATCCGCGGCGATAAATTGAACCAACGAAGGCACGCGAGACCAGTCTCGCGTGCCTTTTTCAATCGGTCATTTTTTGTCTTCTGTTTCGACGTAACGCGGAAACAAAGGCGACGGCGGCGGCAAGGCAGCGCCCGGCTTGATCCGCGAGCCCGGTTTGAGCGCATCGAAAGAGCGCGCGTCTGGCTCCACCGCCAACAGATCGAGCAACTTGGACGCCGAAGCCGGAACAAAAGGCTGCGCCAAAATAGCAACCTGGCGCAGGACCTCAGCCGTCACGTAGAGGACGGTGCCCTGCCGTTTCGGGTTGGTTTTTGCCAGCGCCCAAGGCGCCTCCGAAGCAAAGTACCGGTTGGTGTCGGCCACGACAACCCAGACGCAATTGAGCACCTGGTGGAGCTGCTGCGTTTTCATGTGCTCGCGCGCTGTTCCGATCATCGCATCCGCGGCCGCGAGAACAGTCTTGTCGCTTTCCGCAAAGGGCCCCGGCTCCGGCAATTTGCCGGCACAGGCCTTCGCGATCATCGACAATGAGCGCTGCGCCAGATTTCCAAGGTCATTGGCCAAGTCCGCATTGATGCGATTGACAATCGCCTCGTGACTGTAGTTGCCATCCTGGCCGAACGGCACTTCCCGCAGGAAGAAATAGCGGAATTGATCGACGCCATAGGCGTCGGCCATCGTGAAAGGGTCGACCACGTTGCCGACCGACTTCGACATTTTCTCGCCGCGATTGAACAGAAAGCCGTGCGAAAAAATTCGCTGCGGCACCTCGAGACCGGCCGACATCAGGAAGGCCGGCCAATAGACAGCATGAAAGCGCACGATGTCCTTGCCGATGACGTGAAGGGCGGCCGGCCAGTAGCGCTTGAACTTCTCGCTTTCGGTGTCGGGAAAACCGACGCCTGTGATGTAGTTGGTCAGAGCATCAACCCACACATACATGATGTGACCGTCGCTGCCAGGCACGCGGATGCCCCAGTCGAAAGTGGTGCGCGAGATAGACAGATCCTGCAGGCCGCCACGCACGAAACTCGCAACCTCGTTCAGGCGCTCTTTCGGCAGAACGAAATCTGGTCGCTCGTAGAGTTTCAGCAGCTTGTCCTGATAGGCGGACAGCTTGAAAAAATAGCTCGCCTCCTCGACCCACTCCACCGGCGTCCCAGTCTTTGAAGCGACGCGGACCTTGCCTTCATTAAGGTGCGTCTCGTTCTCCGCGTAATACGCTTCATCGCGCACGGAGTACCAGCCGGCATATTTGCCTAAGTAAATGTCACCGTTCTGCTCCATCCGCTTCCAGATCGCTTCGGATGAACGGTGATGGCGCTCTTCCGTGGTATGTATGAAATCGTCGTTCGAGCAATTCATCTGCTTCACCATCGCCTCGAAGCGCGGCACGTTGCGGTCGAGCAGCTGTCGCGGGGTCAGCCCGTCCTTGGCTGCCGTTTGTTGGATCTTCTGACCATGCTCGTCGGTGCCGGTCAGGAAATAGACGTCAAAGCCATCGAGCCGCATGAAACGCGCAATGGCATCGGTTGCGATCGCCTCATAGGCATGGCCGATATGCGGCGGCCCATTCGGATAGGAGATCGCAGTGGTGACGTAAAATGGCGTCCGTGCCGGCATTTTCGTGTGTTCGTTCAAAGACGTGGATGGCCGGGAAAGGCCCGGCCATAACGAAGTGGGATTAGGTATCAATCACGGACGATGGGAGCAAGTAACGGAATTGCCAGCCCGCACCGCCCTTCGTAGACAGGTCGATATGACAGCTGATTCCCGCAAGTACAGTCTTGGGCGAGCTGCGGCAATCGACTGCCCAGCAGATCCTCGATTTTCATCGCATGCCATCGCGTGCGGCCCGTCGGCATTAGCTCAGGCATTTGGCGGTCATGCCGGGGTGTGCAGCCCGTCAACTCTTCATGGGCGGATAGTCGCGTGAGAACACGGGCTGGGCCAGGAATTCCTTTGGGTCCATGGTCCAGAACTGGCTGACCTTGTTGTAGGTCTTAACGGTCTTGTTCACCATTTTGCCGTTCTGTTTCTCGGCCCGCCCCACGTACACATCGATGACGGCATTGCCATAGTCGTCGAAACTCAGGGGTCCGCGCGGAGTATCGGCAAGTGTGACGGTGCGTACGGCCTTCACGAGTTGGTCGGCATTGTCGGACTTGCCGCCGGTTTTTGCGAGCGCCGTCTCGATCACCTGCCCATTTGCATAGAAGCACCTCGCATACGACGTCACATTCGGGAATTTGCGCGACATAGGGTGCGTAATCGGCGGTGTTGAGCGGCGACCATAGTTTCCTCATCACCTAGCCGCCGCGCTCCTCGAGCACGCGCTGAAAGCCGCCGACCTGTTCGTAACCGAAAGCAAAATCATCGCCCATGGTCGCGGCGCGCTTGAGTTTCATTTCGTTGATCACATAGTCGGCTAGCGGATAGAGGCACTGAGCCGAGGTGTACGAGGTCCGCGTAAGGTAAGGATTTGCTTTTCGCTGCGTCACGTCCTCGGCGCCGGCGAAAGCGAGCGTCGGCATTTTTGCCTGTGCCAGGTAATCGACCGTTGCGGAGCAATTCGAACGCGGCGAAGGGGCCGAGCACGATGTCGACCTTGTCGCGTTCGACAACCTCCTGCGCCTTGTTTTTGGCACCAGCCGGGTTACCGCCCCTGTCCGCGACTATCAGATCGATCTTGCGACCCGACAGCGTGAAATTCTTGTCCTTGAGAAAAGAGCTGATGCCTTCCTCGAAATGAATGCCGCCGGCGGCGAGCGGCCCGGTCTTCACCGTGAGCAGACCGATCTTGAGAGGTGCATTCTGTGCGATCGCCGGCATGGGAAAGACAGCGACGGCAGCCGCGGATCCAGCAAGAAACTGACGACGACTGGCCCTGTACCTCATGTCATCCTCCCGTCCTGGTGCAGCGGATTTTTTATGTAGCTAAGGTCCTGGAATTCAACCATAACGCGCCGCACAAAGCGAACCCAAGTTTCAGTCTCGCGTCACGCCTTCTGCAAGGGCGCCGAAGACCGAAAAGACCAGAGGTTTGCGTTCCAGATTGTAAGTCTCTGCCTCGCGCGCGGCGCGGTTGATTTTTTCCCAGGTTTCCGCGATGTGCGCCATCTGCGGCTTTGCTCGCGAGCCTTCCGACAGTCGCGCCGACAGCCAGCCGTTGACCAGATCCATGAAGGTCTCGAGCGGTTTCGGGTCGGTGCCGCCAATTGCCTCGCCGAGCGCATGAAGCGAGCGCGGATCGGGATTGGGCAGTTGCGCGAACAATTCGGTGGTGCGTTGACGCAGCGCCAGCATCGAGCCGTCGAGCAAAGCCAGGGCGCGGCCAACGCTCCCTTCCGCTGCCTCGGACGCCTGTCTCACATCCGGGTCGGCTGCATCTTTCCCTGCCGCCTCGGAAAGCGCGCGAGCGACACCTTCGATCGCAAGGGGGCGCAGCAACAGACGCCGGCAGCGCGAGCGGATTGTTGGCAATTCGCGCCCGGGCGCATTGCTGACCAGCAACAAAAGCGACCTTTGCGGCGGTTCCTCCAGCACTTTCAACAACGCATTGGCGCCTTCGCGCTGCAGATCATCGATCGCGTCAACGATAGCGATGCGCCACCCCCCTTCCCAGGCCGTCGAGCCGAAGAACGAAACCGTGCGGCGTACATCGTCGACGCGTATGGCGGTGTAAAGCTTTCCGGTCTGCTCGTTGAGAGTTCGCTCCAGCACCAAAAGGTTGCCGTGCGCTTGCGTGGCAACCCGGCGCGCAACCGGATGGCCCGGATCAACTGCAAGCGACGTCGCCCGCTGGACGCCGGGAGTTCGCGGATCCGGATGCGCGAGCACAAAGCGCGCCATGCGATAAGCCAACGTCGCCTTGCCGATGCCCGGTGGTCCGCCGATCAGCCAGGCATGCGGAAGGCGTCCGCTTCTGTACGCCTCGAGCAGGGCTTGCTCGGCGTCGCTATGGCCAAAAAAAGATGTCGTCTGACGGGGCAGTTTACTGTTCCCGTCACCGTGGTCGTCGCTGCTCAAGGTCCGCTCGACTCCGTTATAACAACAGGCTCTGGATGCAATCGCTCCCGCACGATCGACCATATCCGCTCGGCTACGACATCACGCGGAGCGCGCCCATCGACCACGATGCAGCGGTCAGGTTCCTCGGCGGCGAGGGCGCGATAAGCCTGGCGAAGCCTCTCGTGAAAGCCCACCGACTCTGCCTCAAATCGATCCGCAGCCCCCTGCCCCCGGCGCGTCTTGGCGCGGGCCAGGCCGATTTGGGCGGGAACATCGAGGATGAACGTAAGCTCGGGGACCGCGGGCCCCACGGTTACGCGCTCCAGGCCGCGGATCAACCGTTGATCGACATTGCCCAGCGCGCCCTGGTAGACGCGCGTCGAGTCGATGAATCGATCGCATATCACCCAATGCCCCGCCTCCAGCGCGGGCAGAATGGTGTTGCGCACGTGATCGTCCCGCGCAGCGGCAAAGAGGATAGCCTCGGTTTCCGCTCCAAGCGGCTTGGCGATGCCGGAGAGCAGGATATGGCGGATGATCTCGGCTCCGGTCGATCCGCCGGGCTCTCGCGTGAGCACAACTTCGAGGCCAAGAGATCTCAGCCGCTGCGCCAGCGTCGCTGCGTGAGTGGATTTGCCGCTGCCTTCGCCGCCTTCAAACGTAATGAAACGTCCGCGCATCTGACCCTCGGTCAGTCCGGGGCAGCGTCCTGGATCGACAATGAAATCATAGCCGCTCGGCTCCGGCACGAAATAGCGCGATGATCATTTCGGTCACCGCGTCGAAAGCGCGCTGTGACATGGACCCTTTGCCGACGCTTTCGGCTGCCTTCAGAGGCATCGTCAAAATAACGTTTTCGTTGCGCCAGACTTTGAGGTTACCGATCCGCGTGCCCTCCGACACCGGCGCCGGTACCGGGCCGTTATAGACGATACGCGCTATCAGCTTGTCGCCGCCTGTCTTCGGCAGCAGAACCCGTACAGTCCCCTCAGCGACAAGCGGCACGCGGCCGCTTGCCCCACCGAAGACTTTCGCGGCGCCAATCGTCTGGCCTTCGGCAAAAAGCTCGCGTTGCTCAAAATTCTTGAATCCCCATTCGAGCAGCTTTTTGGCTTCGTCCGCGCGCTCCTTGGCGGTGCCGACGCCGGTCACCACCACTATTAAACGTTGTCCATTCTGGACCGCCGACCCGACCAGACCGTAGCCCGCCTCTTTGGTAAATCCCGTTTTTAGTCCATCCGCGCCCGTCATAGCGCTCAGGAGCGGATTGCGGTTCTGCTGCCGAATCTTGTTCCAGGTGTAATCCGGCTGAGAAAAGATCTGATAGAAATCCGGATAGGTGTGAATGATGTGGCGAGCCAGTATCGCCAATTCGCGGGTCGTGACCTGCTCCCCCGGCTCGTGGAGCCCGTTCGAATTGGTGAATACGGATTTTTCCAGTCCGATGGCCCGAGCGCGTTCGGTCAGCTTTTCACCGAAGGCAGCTTCATTGCCGGCAAGCGCCTCCGCCAGGACGATGCAGGCATCATTGGCCGACTGGACGATCATGCCGCGTATCAAGTCGTCGACGGGCACCTTGCTGTAGATCGCCGCAAACATGGTCGAACCATGCGAGGGCGCACCGCCCTTTCGCCAGGCATTTTCGCTAACCATAAATTCGTCGGTCGGCTTGAGGCGACCTTCCTTGATTTCATGAAATATGTATTCGGCCGTCATCAGTTTGGCGAGACTGGCCGGAAAGACCATCCGGTCGGCGTCGCGTTCAAACAGGACCGCGCCGTTCTCGGCGTCGATCAAAATGGCGTGCGGAGCGCTGATATTCGGCTCATCTCTCTTCTGTGGATCTTTCTTCGGCGCGTCCTTTTTTGGAGCCGCCACAGAAGCTGGTCGGTGCGACGATGTCGCAGCGAATGCTGGTGCGCAGAGACAGAGAGCTGCCATTACAGCCAAGCAGCGTCCAAATGCGAAATTCCGCATGACCGTCACCAAAATCCTTGCCGGCGGTGCAAAAAGCGATTGCGACGCAATCGCCGGAGCTTTGGCGGTCAATTACGGCTCAGTAAAAGACTGAGAGCCGTCTATGACCGTCCACCGGAGTGTTAGAAACTCCAATAAACACTGATACATCGTGCATCTTCGTTTTCCCTTGTCCTTGCCTGTCCACCCCATATATTGGACAGGGATTGGACAGGGGGGTGCTCATGCCACGGAAAGTCAGGGACGCTGAACTCGATTCTCGCACGGCACGGAGCAGGCTGAAAGCCCGAGGGAAGCCTTATTACAGGTCGATCGACCCCGGCCTACACCTTGGCTACCGCAGGCTTGCCGGTGGTGTCGGTAAGTGGGTCGTTAGACTTTATCAAGGCGACGAACAATATGCCGTCGAGACGATCGCCACGGCGGACGATCTGTCCCATGCAAACGGAGTCGATGTTCTCACCTTCGCCCAGGCCCAGGACAAAGCCCGACAGATACGGGACACCCAATCGAAGTCTGCCGCTGGCGTCGGGCCATATACTGTCGGCAGGGCGCTCGCGGATTACTTCGCCTACCTGCGCAGCGAGGGACGCCCCGATCATCTGGTCGATGACGCCGAACGGCGAGCGGCGGCGCTAATCGAGGCCAAGCTGGGCGACGTTGAACTAACCGGTCTCACCACGGACCGGCTCCGCAAGTGGCGTGATGATCTAGTCAGGGCCGGTGCGCGCACCCGCTCAGGCAAGGGTCAGCCGCAGAAGTATCGCCCGATTGATGATGACGACGCACTGCGAGCCCGCCGTGCCAGTGTAAATCGAACCTGGGCGACGCTAAGGGCTGCTTTAAACCACGCCTTCACCGAGGGCCACGCCCCGAGTGATCGCGAATGGAAACGGCTCAAGCCGTTCAAGGGTGTCGATGGCAAACGCACAGACTATCTGACCATCGCTGATGCCAAGCGGCTGATTAACGCTTGCGGTCCTGATTTCCGGCGATTGGTCGAGGCGGCATTACTGACGGGCGGACGATATAGCTCGCTGACACAGTTGAAGGTGCGCGACTTCCACGGCAGCACCGTCACGCTGCGCACACGGAAAGGCAACGGCAGCGAACGGGCCTTCCCTGTTACGCTGACACCCGATGAAGGCTTGCCGTTCTTTAAGCGCCTCTGTGCTGGTCGTGGGCCCAATGAGTTGATATTCACGCGGGCCAATGGCTCCGTATGGGATACGAATTTTCAAGTCACTCCAATGCGCGAGGCTTGCGGGCGCGCGAAGATCAAGCCTCTCGGCTTCAACCAACTTCGCCACACATATGCCTCGCACTGCGTCATGAGGGGAACACCCCTACTCGTCGTCGCTAAGAATTTGGGGCATACCTCGACCAAGATGGTGGAAAGCCACTATGCGCACTTGGCCCCTGGTTATGTCGCCGATGCCATAAATGCCGGTGCGCCACGGTTTGATATTGCGCCCGATACCAAGGTCAGCGCATTGCCGTGACCATCAATTATACGCGCCTGATATATCCACCGTGTGGAAAATCTTTTAGCACCTTGTAGTGTAATAATTTCGCCTGTGAGAGGCCCACAAATCACATTATACAGATCTGATATACCATTGTAATTAAACAGTTTTTCTGTCTTTTTGGTTGACACGGCTGGCGAACATTGTAGTGCCTGCATACACAATCGAGCAGGTAGGAAGATGAATACCACCCAAATCA
>Ga0075425_100010149_pt1 | contig 10036 bp, 7 predicted proteins | sample SoiMethybrSBSTD4_FD_75300 | JGI IMG/M metagenome (GOLD analysis project Ga0075425, IMG submission 75300) | Bulk soil microbial communities from a Populus tree surrounding site in Tennessee, USA - Soil MetaG P. TD hybrid SBSTD4 | ecosystem: Environmental > Terrestrial > Soil > Tree plantation... | reverse complement strand
CGGCGATGATGTTCGCCACCTCGCCAGGATCGCTCACGCTGTCGCCGAGGAGCTCCAATGCCAGCGCCCGCGACATTTCGGGAGTGAGCGGAGCGAGGATCAGGTCTCGCGCCGAAATCCGTTCGCGGAACGCGCGAATGCACGGACTGGTATCCGCCGCATCCGAACGATACGCGGCGATGAAGAGGAGCGGCGGCGCCTCGGGCGGGCGCAGCACCTCGTCGAGCAGCTCTGCGCTGTCGACGTCGCCCCACTGCAGATCGTCGATGAACAGAACGAGCTTCGTGCGCTCGGCAAGTCGAAAAAACACTTCGCGCATGGTGGCAAATGCGCGTTGCCGCAGGTCGTGCTGGTTCGCGTCGAGATCGGGCACGACGCGGCGCCGCATCCGCATCAGATCGCCGAGATCGCGAAGGATCGGAAAGACCTGTTCCGCCGGAGCAAAGTCGCGCGGGAGGAGCGCGTCGATGTCCGCGGGATCCAGGCGCGATGTGTAGCGATGCAGCGCATCGACGAGACTATCCACGCCTTTGTAGGGCACGGACTCGCGCTGGTAGCAGCGTCCGGTGAGAACGAGGAGGTCGGGCACTTCATCGCGCTTCTGTTCGAGGAAGGCGCGAACGAGCGCGGTCTTCCCCGCGCCGGAATCGCCCTGAACGCAGATCGTGGTCTGCGTGCCTTCGACCACGGCTGCGAATGCATCGCGCAGAACGCGCAGATGCTGCTCGCGACCGACGAGGTGAGGCGAGCCGCGCGCCGCGAAGGAAATACGCGAAGGCGTCGAGGCGCCGAGGCGCTGGAGGATTTCGTCGGCGGAGGGACGGGCGGCGGGATCGAGGCGGAGCAGATCGCGGCAGAGGTCATCGAACTGCGCGGGGATGCCGGGCACGATCGTGCTCGGCGGCGGAACGTCCCCGGCGCGCTTCGCGTCGAGGATCTCCACATATGAACCGCGAAACGGCACGCGGCCGGTGAGCGCCTCGTACAGCATGATCCCCGCGGCATACCAGTCACTCGCCGACCCGAGCGGTACTCCCTCGGCCTGCTCCGGCGACATGTAGGCCGGCGTGCCCGACGTCGCGCCGGGGTTCGTTCCGTGTGAGAAAAGATCGGTATCGAGCACGAGTCCGAAATCGAGAAGAACGACGCGGTGGTCTTCCGCGCCGACGAGCACATTCGACGGCTTGATGTCGCGGTGCAGCTTGCCGGCGCTGTGCAGCGCGACGAGTCCGGTGGCGAGCTGCGGCAGCGCGAGCGCGAGGCGATTCGGATCGGCGGCGCGGATTCCGGCATCGGCCGTTTGCACCTGCTCATCGCCCGCGGACGCGAACGGAGTCCGTCGAACGTAGTCGATGAAGTTCCCGCCACGGATCAACTCCATCGACACGAGCCACTGATCTCCCGCTGAGACGAGGTCGTAGAGCCGCACGAGGTTGCGTTCGGCCATGTCGCTGAGCGACCGGAACTCGCGCTTGAAGCGATAGAGCGCGTCGGGCGTTGCCTGCCGCAGCGCCTTGAGGGCGAGGACCTTGTTCCGGATCGGGTCGAAGACTTCGTAGACGATGCCGAAGCTGCCGGATCCGATCCGACGCCGAACGTGATACCGATTGCCGATGATGTCGCCGGGATTCATGGACCAACCGGATCATAGATCCGGTCGATCTAACTGAGTCCGCATGTTTGCCATGGAACCATGGATCAGCACGCGATGCAGCTCATCTCGTTCATATCAATCCATGGACCTCAATAGACGCGACTCACCTCATATTGATCTAACCATGGATGCAATCGTCAGCCGATGACTGCATGTTCGATCAACCCATGGATTGACTCGTTACCTCGATCAGCGGGAATCGCTCGATCCATGGTTGGATCTCAAAGACTCGAGAGCTCCAATCTTCTCGACCATGGGTACCGCGAATGGAGGTTTGCCGATCAATGACACCATCCATGGTTCTTTTCTATGGGGATGAGAGGCGAGATTTCGTGATCCATGGTTTGATCCCAGGGAGTTATGAGCGTATCATCGACCGGATCATGCCGCGTTCACGAACCATCACCCGCGAAGCAACCCGGTTCGCCGCGGTTCTGCAGAGGCTGCGAAGACAGCGCCAGTGGACGCTGGCGAAGCTCGCGCAACGCGCCGGTCTGACGCCGACCTACGTCGGCATCCTCGAGCGAGGCGAGAACCTTCCCAGCCTGACCGTGATCTTCGATCTCTGCGAGGTCCTCGGCGTCCACCCGGCGGACGTCATTCGCGAGGTGGCGGCGGAGCGCTTTCCGCCGGCGCCCGCGCAGTGACGCGCGCAGACGTCGACAATGGGAACGCGGGCGTCTTCGCCCGCTGGCCCCGAGAGCGTCTCGCTCTCGGCGGTGGCGAGACGCCGCCGCGCCAGCGGCCGGGACGGCCGCGCTCCGACAGCGCTATTCACTGCGTTCCCCACCGCAGCTCCGTGACGTGTGCGGATTTGACGGTCGTCGACTGGGCCGTGATGGTCGGGTCCGTGTAGCCGAGCACGGACAGGCCGATCGCGGCGCGCGCGGCGTCGAGTGCGGTGCGCAGCTCGGTGATGTGGACCCTTTTGACCTGTGTGCTCTGCGCCGTGATCGTGCTATCGGTAAACGTCGCGGCTGGGAGTTCCGCGGCGATGCGCATGGCGGCGACCGCGGTGCGCAGCTGCGTGATGTGGGTGCCCTTGATCCGGACTCCGCTGAGCGACGGATCGGTGAAGGACACAGTCGTCGCGGCGTCGACCGGACTGAAGCCGGACGTGCCCGCACCGATCGCGCGGACTTTGTAGAGGTAGGTCGTGTTCGCGCTGACCGTGTTGTCGCTCAGCACCGTGTTGCTCGTCGCGCCCGCGAGCGAATAGTTGCCGGTGATCGAGGTGGCGCGGAAGACTTCGTAGCTCGACGCGCCGCTGACCGGACCCCAGCTCAGGTCGACCTGGGACGTGCTCGCGGCCGTCGCGGAGAAGAGCAGCGGCGCGCCGAACGGCGAGGCGTCGTCATTCGTGATCGTCCCCGTGCCCGTGCCGTTCAGGATCGTGGCGTTGCTCGGCGACGACAGCGTGACGGTGAAGGTTTCGTCGTTCTCGACCGTCGTCTCCCCTGTTACCGCGACCACCACGTTCTGCGACGTCACCAGGGGGTTGAACGTGACCGTGCCGCCGGCCGTCGTGTAGTCGCTTCCGGCCAACGCGCTGCCGTTGGCCGTCGCATAGCTGGCCATGATCGTCGAGGCGCTCGCCCCGGAGAGCGTGACCGCGAACGTGAAGTTCGTCGTGCCGCTGTTGCCTTCATTCGCGGTGACGTTTCCGATCGAGATCGTCGGCTGGGTCTCGTTGTCGGTGATCGTCGCCACGGCTGCCGATGTGCCGACGCTGACTTCGCCCGTCGGCGAGGAGAGAGTGATGTTGAAGGTCTCATTGCCTTCGTACACAGCGTCGTTCGTGATGGTGACGTCGAACGTCTTCGAGGCGGTATCGCCATCGATCCAGTTGAGCGTTCCCGACGCCGCGGTGTAATCCGAACCGGCGCTCGCGGTGCCATTGCTCGTCGCGTATTGGATCGAGAGCGCGCCCGTGCTGCCGGCGCGGCCGACGGTGACGGTGAGCGTGCCGCCGTTCTCGCCGGCGGAATACGTCGCCGAGGAAAGTGAGAGGGCGTTCTGCACTTCGAGAGCGCCGATGTCGATGCGATTGTTGATGACGCGCGTGGAGCCGCGCTGGTCCGTGCTCGGCGGCGCGACGAAGGAAGGATCGCCTGCGTCGACGACCGGGCTGCCGGTCGCGGGACGATGGGTCTGCGTCGGCCCGCCGTTGTTCTGCAGAGCGCCGAGGATCGGATCGACGCCGGTGATGTTGTTCGCGCCGAGCAGGAACCCGGGCGCCACCTCGATCAGCGAATAGTTGGCGGTCACGGTTCCGCCGTTTTCGGCGATGTCGGGACTCGCGTTCGCCGCGCCGTTGGCAACGATCGAGTTGGAGATCGTCGTGGTGGAATCCAATGAATAGATGTTGCCGCCATCGCCGGAAGCCGTGTTGCCGGTGAGCGTCGAGTGGTTGATCGCGACGAGAGACGACGACAGGTAGATTCCGGCGCCATCGGTTGCGGAGTTGCCGCTGATGGTGACGTTTTCGAGGGTGGCCGTGGTTTCCTCGATCAGGATCCCTCCCCAGTTGCCGCTGCTCGCCGTGTTTCCCGACACGGTGGTCCTGCGGATGACGGCCGGAGCGTCGTCGCTGCAGAAGGAGATCACCATGCCCCCGTACGCGGGAGCGACGTTGCCGGAGACGGTGGTGTCGTCGATGACGAGCGTACCAACGCCGAAGATATAGATCCCGCCTACGAACGTCGCTGCCGTGTCGTTGGTGATCCGTACGCCGTTCAGCGTTGCACTGGTCGCGGTCAGGATGTCGAGGCCGCCAGCATCAGCCGTGGCGTGGCACGAGGAGATCCCGACATTCGTGAGCGTAATGTTGCCGGCGCTCGCGAGGATGCCGCCGCCCGAGCCGGCAGTGCTTCCGGTAATCTCCGAGTCGATGATGGTGAGGTTCTCAGCGCTCAGGATGGCGCCACCAGATTGGTTGGTCGCGGCGCCGTCGGTGATCGTCAGGCCCTCGATCGTGACATCGAGGTTCGTTGCCGAGCTGTAATCATCGATGTTGAAGACCCGCGAGGCGTCATTGCCGCTGATGGTCAGGCTCGCTGCTCCCGGACCGTCGATGGTGACCGAATCGATGACGCTGATCTCGCCGCTCGTGAGCGTGATCGTGCCGGTGACGGTGAAGTTGATCGTGTCCGCACCGGCAGCGGCGTTCGCCTGAGCGACGGCGGCGCGAAGGCTTCCGGCACCCGCGTCGCCGGTGTTCGTGACGGTGAACGTCGCCGCGTTCGCCGCGACGGGAACGAGCGCGGCGCCCAGTGCGAATGCGGCTGCCGCAACAAGACCGATCCCCTTTTGTCTCGCGCCACCGCGCTCCGCCACTCGGCCCTGTTGACGACCCATGCGAACACCTCGCCTGTCGAAAATCTCGTTCAGTCGGAAGCCACGAGTCGATGACGCGAACGCGCCGCGACCCTCGGCGTTACGAAAGCTATCTTCTGGGAGGGGGAACCGTGCTCAAGGATACCGCAGGCTGGCGTTGGTGAACGGGCAGCGCAGTGACTCGATCGCGAGGCTGACTGCCGTCAAGCGTCCTGCTCCGAGCTGCCCGACTGTCGAAACCATGCGAGACCTAGTCGAGTGTAAGCGATGAATCGGGACCATCCGCCTTCGTCATCCTGAGCGCAGCGAAGGACCTCAAGTTGCGCATCTTGAGTTGCTTCGCCGTTTCCCAGCTCAGCATGACGTTGGTCCCAATTCGTCAAAGACACCTCACTAGCGCCTTCTCAACCCCTCACTACCACACCCCCACCCGCCCCTCCGGCGCGAGATACAAGCGCTGGCCAGGTTGCACGTCGAATGCGGCGTACCAGGCGTCGAGGTTGCGCACGGTGCCGGCTCGGTAGTCCTCGGGCGCGTGATCGTTCGTGGCGATTTGTTTGCGCATCGCGCTTTCGCTGATTTTGCGGCGCTGGGTTTGGGCGTAGGCGATGAAGAATTCGCGGTCCTGGGCGCGCACGTAATCGGCATCTTTCGCGCGGGTGCCGAGCGTTTTGCGATACGCGTCGAAAGCGGCGGCGAGGCCGCCGAGGTCGGCGATGTTTTCGGTGAGGGTCAGTTTGCCGTTGATCGAGAGTCCGGGGAGCGGTTGATACCCGGAGAACTGATCGGCGAGCGGTTGCGTGAGCGCGTCGAAGTGCTGCTTGTCCTCGTCGGTCCACCAGTGGCGCATGCGGTGCTCGGTGTCGTACTCCGCGCCGAGCGCGTCGATGTAGTGCGTGAGGTCGTGTCCGATGAGCGCGCCGAGGGAGCCGTAGGCCGCGGCGTCGGATGACGTTTGATATTTCGGCGGCTCGAGCAACGCCGCCGCCATGACGTAGGCGTTCTGCTGGAAGACGAGAATCGCGCCGACTCTCTGCGGCGCGATGTACCAGAACTTCAAATTGACGGGCTGGCCGAGGCGCGCGATGGCATTGCGGCGATCGCGATCGAAGACGCGCATCAGGTTGCCGAGCGGATCCTTTGGGTCAACCTTCAGCGAGGAATCGTCGTCCCATTGATCGGGATATCCGAGGCCGACGTACAACGTCTTCAGTTTCAGGAGCGCACTCGCTTTGGTCGCGGGCGACATCCATGTCGAGGACTCGACGCGTTTGATGAGCGCCGCGCGCACGTTGTCGGAGATTCGCTCCGCGCGCGCCTTCTGCTCCACGGGGAAATAGCGCTCGGCGTACATCCGGCCGAGCGCGCCGCTCATCGCCGATTGCGTCGCAGCGAGCGCGCGCTCGGCACGCGATGGTTGCGCATCCGCGTCCGCGGCGGCGAATGCGCGCGGCAACACGTCGGCGAAATCGTGGATCGCATGGAAGCGGAGGTAGTCCTTCCACGCATCCAGCGATTGCGATGCGACCTGCGCCGCGAGCCCTGTCACTGCGGTCGGTTGCCAGACGACGAGCTCTTTTTGTCCGGCCAGACCTGCCGCGTCGAAGAACGCCGTCCAGTCCAAACCGGGAGCGCGCTGGACGAAATCGGCGCGCGTCCACACGGTGTCGGCGTTGTGATCGTTTGATGATGTCTCGCGCGTCGCGTGGCTTTGGGCGATCGCCGTTTCCAGCTCCAGCACCGCGCTCGCCCGTTCGTCTCCTCGACTGAGACCCGCGAGCGTGAGCATCGTCGCGATCTGTTCGCGATACCGATCGCGAAGCGCCTTCTTCGCGGGATCGCCGCTCAGATAGTCGTCGCGATCCGGCAGGCCGAGTCCTCCCTGCAGCAGGAACGCGACGTTGTTTTTTTCTCCGTGGATGCACTGCCCGACGGAGAGGCCGAGGACGGTGGCGGAATCGTAGATCCCGAATCCCATCGGATCGACGTCCGCGCGCATGCCGCGAGCGAGCTCGCGCGTGAGGTCTGTCTTGTTCGCAATCTTTTCGATGCGATCGAGCAGCGGCTTCAGCGACGCGAGGCCTCTCGCCTCGATGGCAGCCTCGTTCAAATACGCCGCGCGGAAGTCCGCGACCTTGCGCGCCGCGGAGCCGGCCGGCGCCGTGCTCGCGGCGTCGAGCAATGCCGCGACGCGGACGCGCGCCTGTGCCTCGAGCTCGTCGCGCGCGCCCCACCGTTCCCTGCCGGCAGGAATCGCCGTGGCCTTCAGCCAGCTGCCGTTCGCGTACGCGAAGAAATCGTCGCCGGGGCTGACGCTGGCATCGACCGAGCTCTCGAGGCGCGATGTTTGAGCCGCGGACGACAACGAGAGCGCCGCGGCGATCAGGATCAGTGCGAAAGCGCGAAGTTTTCCATTGTGAAATGCGTCGGCGTGCATGGCGACGGCGAAGATAGCGGCGGCCCAATGTCCTGTCGCGGCGCGGGCCGACAACTTTCATTCACTTTCGGACACGCTTTCGGAGGAGACCCATGATCGCGCGCGCTCAGCTCATCGACGTCCTCTTCGTCATCGTGCCGCATTCGCTGCTGCAGGACATCGCCGGACCGGCCGAGGCCTTTCGTCTTGCGAATCAGCATCGCGAGGCGCGCGGATTACCGCCGCGCTTTCATCTCCGTTTCGCGGGGCCCCTCGCAACGATGCCGACCTCGGTCGGCCTCGCGCTGTGCGACCTCGCGCCGTTGCCCGAGGAGCTCGCGACGCCGACCTGGGTCGTGGTGGTCGGTCAGCCGACGGCGCACGTCCGGCAGGTCACGCCGGAGATCGCGACGACCGCGCAATGGCTCAGCGATCGATTGCATGACGCGTTGCTCGACGTGGACGCGCCGCATCGTCTGATGACGATCTGCTCGGGCACGCTTCTCGCCGCGCGCGCGGGACTGCTCGTCTCGCGCCGCTGCACGACGCATCACGAGCTGTTGCAGATGCTTCGCACACTGGAGCCGCGCGCGGAGGTCATCGAGAATCGCGTCTTCGTCGTCGACGGTCCGATCGCGTCGAGCGCGGGCATCACGGCGGGGATCGACGTCGCCCTGCATTGCATCGCCGAGGAGTGCGGCGAAGCCCTTGCTGCCAGCGTAGCCGAGGATATGGTGGTGTACCTGCGGCGCTCGCCGCGAGACACGGAGCTGTCGCCGTTCCACATGCATCGCCGTCATCTGCATCCGACGGTGCACCGCGTCCAGGATGCGATCGTCTCCGAGCCGCAGCGCGAGTGGGACATGGCGTCGCTCGCCCACGTCGGGCAAGCGACGCAACGCCATCTGCTGCGCCTGTTCATCGATCACGCAGGCATTTCGCCGTTGCACTACCTTCGTTTGATCCGCCTCGAGCGCGCGCGCCAGTCACTCGAATACGGCGCAACGGTGACGCGCGCCGCGGCGGAAGCGGGCTTCGGCTCGGACCTGCAGATGCGCCGCGCGTGGAGCCGCCAGTGGGGCGGTTCGCCGCGCGATGCCCTTCGCGCGTAGAGCGGCACCGGCGCCTCGACGACAGTGACGTCACACCTTTTTCGGCGGCAGCTCGCGGGCCTGGGGGTCGTCTGCGAAACCGTGGTGATTGTGGCTGCCGTCGCAGAACGGCTTGTTCGCCGACTGACCGCAGCGGCAGAGCGAAACGACGGTGCGCCCGGCGAGTCCGTAGGCCTGCTGCTGCGGGTCGACGATCTGGATGTCGTCTCCTTCGATGCGCAGCGGACCGTTCTTCATGACCGTGATTTTCATGGTTCCTCCGGCGCGCATCATCGCAGATCGCTTCGCGAATGAACTCAGAACAACGATCGCTGCGTTCGCAGTGTGTCGGGCTCGACCGGTTCCTCGCCGAGCTCGCGCTGCATCTCGCGCGCGTTCGCGGGGCTGTGGCCGGCGAAGTGATTGTTGAAGAAACCGTAGATCTCCTTCGTATTCGCCGCGCGCCGCAGCACCTCCGCCCACGATCGCACCTCGGCCGAACGATCGAACTGGATTCTCGAGTAATCGGTGATCTCGCGATCGGGACCGAGCCATCGGACGTACAGGAAATCGGCGGTCGGCTGCTCCGCGAGCGCGAGCATCGTTGCGCGCGGCGTCCAGCGGCCGTCGTGCAGCGCGAGCGCGACGCCATGCACACGAAGCAACTCGAGCAACCGTGGCCGCACATCGTCGCGAGTCCAGCGGCTCTGGCGCAACTCGACGGCGAAGCGCAAGCCGCGCGGCAACGCCGGTAGAAAATCTTCCAGCGCCGATAGCTCGTCGGGTCCGAAGTCCGGCCCCATCTGCAGCAGGATCGGTCCGAGCTTCGGTCCCAGCTCGACGACGCGCTCGATGAACTGCTGCACCGGCTCGCCCGCGTCGCGAAGACGACGCACATGCGTCACTTCCTGCGGCATCTTGAGCGCGAACGTGAAGTCCACCGGCGTCCGCGCCGCCCACGCACGCACCGTCTTCGCCTCGGGCATCGCGTAAAACGTCGCGTCGACTTCCACCGCACGAAACGCACGCGCGTAAGCCGGCAGAAACTCCGCGGGCCGCGTGCCCGGCGGATAGAGCGGCCCGACCCACGCGGGATAGTTCCAACCCTGGGTGCCGATGTGAATCGTCATCGCACGGACGACTCTAATTCGGCATCGCGAGATCTGGCGACCGAATCCCTCACGAGTGAAACTCGAACGCGTTCCCGCTCCCCGCTTTCGCGCGATACATCGCGCGATCCGCGGACTGGAGAATCGTGCGCACGTCGGCGCCGTCTGCGGGATGGATGGCGATGCCGATCGAGACGCCGACGGTGACGGGATAGCCGTCGATGATGAACGGCTCGCGGATGGAGTCGATCACGCGGCGCGCGATCTCCGCGGCGGCGTTCCGATCGTCGATCGCGTCGACGAGCACCGCGAACTCGTCGCCTCCGATGCGCGCGAGCATGTCGCCGTCGCGCAGGCATCCGCGGAAACGCGCCGCGACGAGTTGCAGCAGACGGTCGCCGCTGGCGTGGCCGAGGGTGTCGTTGACCTG
>Ga0075425_100010147_pt1 | contig 10036 bp, 6 predicted proteins | sample SoiMethybrSBSTD4_FD_75300 | JGI IMG/M metagenome (GOLD analysis project Ga0075425, IMG submission 75300) | Bulk soil microbial communities from a Populus tree surrounding site in Tennessee, USA - Soil MetaG P. TD hybrid SBSTD4 | ecosystem: Environmental > Terrestrial > Soil > Tree plantation... | reverse complement strand
CTTTTCCTTACTGCTGTGATGTCGTCCTCGTCTCGCTCGCCGGCAACGCGAATGCCACGTACTCGCCCGAGTAGTTGCCGCCGCTGATCGACACGATGAAGTACTGACGGCCGTCCTGGCCCTTGTAAGTCATCGGCGAGCCGCTCTGCGGCGCCGGCATCCAGACGGCGCCGACTTCCTGCCCCGTCTGTTTGTCATACGCGCGCAGCATCGCCCCGCGCGGATGCTGCGGGGTCGTCGTCACCTGCGGGTCGCCGAGGACGACCAGCGTCTTCGTGACGACGAGGCCGACGCTGCCCTGCTGACCGGTCTTGGGAATGTTCATCCCCGCCAGCGCGGGGCTGTTCCGCACGGCATCGGGCGTGTCGCCATGCGGCACCTGCCATTTGAGCTCGCCCTTGTCGAGGTCGATGGCGTTCAACACACCGTACGGCGGCTTGAGCAGCGGGAGTCCCTGGACCGTCAGTCCGCCGCCACCGCCCTGCGGCGGAGTCGCGCCGCGCCCGCCGCGGCCGGCTTCCGTCGTCGTTGCCGCCGGAGCCGCGCTTGCCGCAGGCTGCGCGAGCGCGCCGCCGCGCAGCGGCGAATCCGCGGCGCTGCCGAAGCCCGGACCCTGGCGTTCCTGGAACGGCTGTCCGGCGGTGCCCGCGACGAACTTGATGTCCGAGAATCCCGCCGGCGGTTCGATGAGTCCGATCGGCGCGACGCCGGCGTTCGCCGCCTGCGCGTACACGACGTGATTGTCCGGATCGCCGCCGGCGCCCGGCCAGTTGGTGCCGCCGCCGGTCGTGCCGATCGTCAGCGCGGCGAGCGGACCTTCGAGCTTGCTCACCACGCCCGGCAGGAACATCGGTCCGAGGCGATAGCGCTTCACGAGCTCGCGCGCCTGCGCGTTCAGCTCCGGGGTGTAGTTGATCAACTCGTCTTCCGTGACCGCCTGGCGCGCGTAGGCCGGCGGTTTGGTCGGGAAGGGCTGCGTCGGCGACGTCTTCTCCATCGGCACGTCGCTTTGCGGCACCGGCTTCTCGACGATCGGCCACACCGGCTGACCGGTGATGCGATCGAACACGTAAAGGAACGCTTCCTTGCTCGGGAGCGCGACGGCCTTGATCGCCTTGCCGTTGACGTTGATGTCCATCAGGATCGGCGCCGACGACAGGTCGTAGTCCCAGATCGGATGATGGGCGACCTGGAAGTGCCACTTGCGCACGCCGGTCTTCAGGTCGACGCAGACGAGCGAGTCGGCGAACAGGTTGTTGCCGGGACGATGGCCGCCGTAGAAGTCCGACGTCGGATCTTCGACCGGCAGATAGACGAGGCCGGCCTCTTCGTCGGCGGTCATCTGCGTCCAGACGCCGGTGTTGCCGTTGGTCGCCCACGACTCGTTCTCCCACGTGTCGTTGCCGAACTCGCCCGGGCGCGGAATGGTGTTGAACGTCCAGAGCAGCTTGCCGCTCTTCACGTCGAACGCGCGCACGAGGCCCTTCGTGTTGTTGTGCGTCTTGACCGTCATGCCCTCTTTGAACGACGAGCCGACGATGACCACGTCCTTGACGATGAGCGGCGTCGAGTGGAGGCCGATCTCGCCCTGTTCGAGCTCGATCTGCTGCCCCTTGCCGAAGACGGCGCCCTTCTTCAGATCGACCACGCCGCCCTCGCCGAACGACTGGACCATCGAGCCGTTCTTCGCATTGAGCGCCACGAGGCGATAACCAGTCGTCACATAGAGGATGCGCTCGTCGCCCTTGCCGTCGGTCCAGTACGACACGCCGCGTCCGGAGAGCTGTCGCGGCGCGATCGCGGCGCGCGTGCCCTCGCGGTAGCTGTGCGTCCAGATCAGCTCGCCCGTCTTGCCGTCGAGCGCGATGACGGAGCGCCGCGTGCCCGCCGTCGTGTAGAGCACGCCGTTGATCGCGAGCGGCGTCCCTTCGAGCTTGTACTCGGGGCGCGTGCCGAGGTTGTCGGTCTTGAACCGCCAGGCGACTTCCATCTTGTTGAAATTGCCCGCGTTGACCTGATCGAGCGGCGAGTACTTCGTCCCGCGCATGTCGGCGGTGTAGTGCGTCCAGTCGCCGTTCTTCGTGCTCGGCATCGGCCGCGCCTGCGTCGACGGATGCGCGGCGAACCAGAGCGCGCCGACGACCACGGCTGCGCCGATGGGCATGAGGGTCTTCAGCGTTCGCGCCATATTCCTCTCCGTGAGACAAAAAGCGCCGGCCCGCGATTGCGAGCCGGCGCTGACTTCAGACTTGAGACTTCAGACTCGAGACTTTTTTTACGCTGCCGCAGTCGACTTCTTCTGCAGCACCTGCTCGAACACTTTGACTGCCTTCTGCATCTCTTCCATCGTGCCGAGCGTGATGCGCGCGTGCGTCTTCTCGAACGGCGGGAAGTCGCGCGCGACGAGGACGCCCTTGGCGCGGCACGCCTCGCGGAATTCCTTCGCCGGCGTGCCGATGTCGACGAACATGAAGTTCGCCTGCGCGTCGGTCGGCTTCATGCCGCGATCCTTGAACCACTTCGTCGTGAACTCCCGCACCGCCTTGTTGCGGTTGCGCTCGTTCTCGGTGAAGCTGGCGTCCTGGCCGATGGCGATCGTCGCCGCCGCCATGCCGAAGACGTTGAGCGATCCGGTGCCGCTCGCCGCCGTCCACGGCCGGAGCTTGCGCAGCGTCTCGGCGTTGCCGATGGCGTAGCCCTGGCGGAGACCCGCCATGCCGTACGCCTTCGAGAACGTCCGCGCCACGATGACGTTCGGATGCTCGAGCGCGAACGGCACGTGCGTCTCGTGATCCGGGTCCGTAACGTAGTCGAAGTACGCCTCGTCGACGAGAATGACGGTGTCCGGAGACGCCTTGGTGATGTCGGTGAGGTACTGGCGCGTTGCCTTCGCGCCGACGTAGGTCGCCGTCGGGTTGTTCGGGTTGCAGTAGAACACCAGGCCGGCGCCCTTGCTGGCGGTGAGATACGCGTCGAGATCGATCTTGAACTCGGAGTTGAGCTTCACGCCCTTCACCGGGTTGCCGATCAGTTCCGCGTAGCCCGCGCACTCCTCGTAGGTCGGAATCGTGCCCACGAGCGCTTTGGTCTTCGCCGTGAACACCTGCGTCGCCGCGCGGAGGATCTCGGTCGATCCCTCGCTCACGAGCACGTTCTCGGTCTTGACCTTGAAGTGCCCCGCGATCGCGTCGGTGAGATCGCCGACCTGGTTCGAATAGCGGCCCGGCTTCTTGCCGCCTTCGAGGAGCGCCGACAACCCGTCGAGGACCTTCTTGCCCGGTCCGACCGGGTTCTCGTTGCTCGCGATGCAGACGACGCCCTTTTCGACGGCCTGCAGGTCGGGCTCGATCGCGTTCCACACGCTGTTCTCGCGGCCGCGTCCCCAGATGGTGGAGGTGAGAGCCGCGCCCGCTCCAATGCCGACGGTCTGAACGAAATGACGTCTTGAAAGCGTCATTGTTGCCATGCGCCCCTCCCTACTTGCCCGACGACGCGGTCGTCGTCGAAGACTTGAGCACGCTCTTGAACACTTCGGTCGCCTTCTGCATCTCCTCCATCGTGCCGATGGAGATGCGCGCCCACTGCTTCTCGAGCGGCGGGAAGTCGCGTCCGACCATCACGCCCTTGGCGGCGCAGCCGTCGCGGAACGCGGCGGCCGTCATCGTCTTGCCGATCTCGGTGAAGATGAAGTTGGTCTGCGAGTCGGTCGACGTGTAGCCGAGGTCCGCGAGCGACTTGATCGTGAACGCGCGGACTTCCGCGTTGCGCGCCGATTCCTGCTTGATGTGCTCCGGATCTTTGAGCGACGCGACGGCGGCCGCCACGCCGAACGTGTTGACGTTGTACGGCATGCGGTACCGCGTCATCTTGCGGATCGTCTCCGCCTGTCCGATCGCGTAGCCGATGCGCACGCCCGCCATCCCGTACGCCTTCGACATCGTCCGCGCGACGATGACGTTGGGCGTCGCGAGCGCGACGTGGAACGCCGTCGAGAACGACTTGTCGGTGACGTAGTCGCAGTACGCTTCGTCGATCAGGATGCCGGTCGTCGGCGAGGCCTTGCGGACCTCGGCGATGAAGTCGCTGATCTCCTTCGCGCCGTTGATCGTCGCCGTCGGGTTGTTCGGGTTGCAGAGGTACACGAGGCCCGCGCCCTTGACGAGCGGCAGCAGCGCGGCGAGATCCGTCTTGAGCGTCTTCGGATCCACCGGCGCCGTCTTGACGGTCACCTTCAGGTTGTTCTGCGCGAAGCCCGCCGGATCGCCGTAGGTCGGCGACGGAATCACGAGGTGTCGCGTCGGCGAGAGGAACACGCGCGCCGCGTTCTTCAGCAGCTCCTGCGACCCGACGCCGAGCACCACGTTCTCGCGCTTCGCGCTGTTCAGCTTCGCGATGAGGATCTCGAGATCCGCGTCGAGCGGCGAGCTGTTGAACGGATAGCGGTTGGCTTCGGGAAATTTCCCGAGGATCGCGTCGATCGCGGCTTTGCCGGGACCGAGCGGGTTTTCATTGCTGCTGATCCGGATGGCTTCCACTCCAGGGGGAAGCTGCGGGCGATTCATGCCGCGGCCGCCTTGCCGCTGCTGAAATTCGGCCACGTGTTCTTCGTGGCCGCGTGCCGCCATGAATTCCGCTGCATGGCTCGCACGCCCGAAGCTCAAACCCTGAAGGAAACCGCGGCGCGACACCGACATGGGATCCTCCTTAGCCTCTTTCACGTTGCGACTGACGACTGTGTGGGAGATGACGTGGGTACCCGGCGAAGGTCAATTTCGCGGATTTTACGCCCCCCTCACAGAGGTGTCAACGAATTGGTGGCACTAATCTTGTCACGCAATTGTCACGACAAGAGATACAAGAAGGCGATCGTGCTATTCTGGATCCACCTCCCCGACAGAAAACGCGCCGCCAGCCCCCAGCCTGGCCGGCAAAAAGAAGTTCTAGGACTATGAAGAGTACTCAACAGCTGTCCGCGATCTGTACGTTGCTCGTCTTCTCGGCCGCCGCGCCGGCCTTTGCCCAGTACAAGCCTCGACCGGTCAACGATCCCGCAACCGGCGAGTCGTATCACATCGAAGCCTCGGCTGGTTTATGGTTTCCAAACGCGGACATGACGGTCACCTCGGCCGGAACGGGCGCGCTTTCGGGGCTGAACGGCTCGACGATCGGCGCTCAAACCGATCTCGGCATGCCCGACTCGAAAACGCTCCCCGTCCTGACGCTGACCCTGCGTCCGGCGAAGAATCACAAGTTCCGGCTGAATTTCGTGCCGATCCAGTTTGAAGGCACAGCGACCATCACGCGCAATCTCGACTTCAACGGCCAGCGCTATCGCCTGGGCCTGCCGGTCACTTCGACGCTCGATTGGACATCGGCGCGGTTCGGTTACGAGTACGACTTCCTGTCGAAACCGAGCTGGTTCGCGGGATTCATCCTCGAGGCGAAATACACCGACGTCTCGGTCAACCTGGCGACGCCCGGGCCGCCGGCGATCACCGAATTCGATCGCGCGCGCGCGCCGATTCCGGCGCTCGGCTTCATCGGCCGGTACTACGTCGTTCCGAACGTGGCGATCAGCGGCGAGTTCACCGCCTTCAAGCTGCCGAACGTCCAGGATCGGTACTCGGGCCACTATTTCGACTACGACTTCTACGGCACGTTCAACGTGATCGAGTACTTCGGCCTGCAGGCCGGCTATCGCCGCCTCGACTTCGGCTACCTCGCGAAAGAGGATTCGGGGTCGTTCGTGATGAAGGGGATCTACCTGGCGGCGGTGGTTCGGTACTAGCGTAGTCCTTGGGCCTTGGTGCTTGGTGCTTGGTCCAAGGACCCAGTACTAAGGACCAGGGACTACTACTGCACCACCATCAGCTTTGCCAGCCGGCGGTCCGCCTCTGCCAGGGTCGCGTCTTTCTTGCAGAAGCAGAAGCGGATCTTCGTCCTGCCGTTCGCCGAGTTCTTGTAGAAGCTGCTGCCGGGCACCGTCGCGACGCCGATCTCCTTGACGAGATGGCGCGCGAACGTCACATCGTCCGAGAATCCGAAGCCGCTGATGTCGGTCATGATGTAGTACGCGCCGCTCGGCTTGTAGCAGACGAAGTGGTGCCGTTCGAGGATGTCGACGAGGACGTCGCGGCGGCGCCGGTATTCCGCCGCGAGCTTCGCGTAGTACTCGTCGGGCATGCCGAGCGCGACGGCGCCCGCCTCCTGCAGCGGCGCGGCGGCGCCCACGGTCAGGAAGTCGTGCACCTTTCGGATCGCGCCGGTGATGGACGGCGGGGAGATCGTCCAGCCCACCCGCCATCCCGTCACGCTGTACGTCTTCGACAGTCCGTTGATCGTCACCGTGCGGTCGGCCATGCCGTCGATCGTCGCGATCGGGATGTGCCGGTGGCCGTCGTAGATGATGTGCTCGTAAATCTCGTCGGAGATCGCGATCGCGTCCCATTTGCGGCACAGCGCGGCAATCGTCTCGAGCTCCTGACGGTCGAACACCTTTCCGGTCGGATTGTTCGGCGTGTTGAGGATGATCGCCTTCGTGCGGTCGTTGAAGGCGGCCGCGAGCTCGTCGGGGTCGAACGACCAGCCCGGCTCGCGCAGCGTCACGTAGCGCGGCGTGGCGCCCGACAGGATCGCGTCCGGTCCGTAGTTCTCGTAGAACGGCTCGAAGACGATCACCTCGTCGCCGGGATCGATGATGGCCATCATCGTCGACATCATCGCTTCGGTGGATCCGCAGCAGACCGTCACCTGCTGATCGGCGACGACGGGGAGTCCGTAGCGGCGCGTGAACTCGCGCGCGATGGCCTCGCGCAGCGGGCGGGCGCCCCACGTGACGGCGTACTGATTGACGTCCGCGTTGATCGCGGCGCACGCGGCCTCCTTGATCACCGCGGGCGCCGGAAAGTCCGGAAACCCCTGCGAGAGGTTGACGCCGCCGTGCAGGTCGTTGAGCCGCGTCATCTCGCGGATGACCGACTCGGTGAACTGCGTCGCCTTCTTAGATCCCGTTAGCTTTGACATTGGATTTCGCCGGTGCTTTCTTCTTCTTCGGCGCCGGCCTCTTCGACGGCGCCGGCGCCACCGTGCGCGACACGGGCGGCGCGGTGTTCGCTTCGGCGACCGCGTTGCCGGCGGCGTCGCCGTACAGGCGGCGGTAGTCTTCCGCCGTCCCGAGGATGCGCTTCACGTAGCCCTGCGTCTCGGGAAACGGGATGTCGTCGATGAACTCGTCCTGATCGACGCCGGGCCGCTCGGAAATCCAGCGCGCCACGCGGTTCTCCCCGGCGTTGTAGCTCGCGAGCGCGTAGTACGCGCCGCCGCCGAACTGCCGCATCAGATCGGCGAACTTCGCCGTGCCCATGCGGATGTTCGTGTCGGCTTTCGTCAGCATGCCGATCGAGAACTTGCCGGTCATGTGCAGCGACCGCGCGTACTGCCGTCCGGTCGACGGCAGCAGCTGCATCAGCCCGTACGCGTTCGCAGGGGATCGGACGCCGGCGTCGAAGTTCGATTCCTGCGCGATGAGCGCCGCCATCATGAACGGATCGAGTTTCTGCTCTTCCGAGTACTTCCGGATGAGCGGCCAGTACGCGACCGGGTACATCACGCGGAGGATCTCGGTCGGCAGCTTCTCGCCGCCCGACGCCATGTACTGAGGATAGGCGCGCTTGACGGCGTTGATGCCCGCGCGGACGTCGCCGCGCTGGTTGTAGATCCAGCCGAGCGTCGCCTGGACCGGCGGCGTATCGCCCCAGACCTTCTGCGCGTAGCGGAGCTCGTCGACCGCCTGATCGTAGAGGCCAATCCCCAGCAGCGCGCGAACGACGGCGGCGTTGGGCGGCAGCGGCGTCAGAAGGTCGCTGGAATCGTTCAATCCCTCGCGCGGCACGTCCACGACGAGCCGGCGATCCGGCGCCTGGGCGCCGCGGTGCTGGACGGCAAGCCGCCCGTAGTACGTGTTCAGGTAATCGGTCGCGACGAGCGCGTAGTCCGCGTCGGCCTGTTCCTTCTCACGCAGCGCTTCGTGCGCGCGCGCGGACCAGTAAAGCCACGACGGACGATAATCGGAACGCGGGAAACGCGCGGCGCCGGATTCGAACGCCTTCGCCGTTTCCGCGTACTGGCCGTTCTTGTACGCCCACCAGCCGATCTTCCACGCCGCCCGCTCCGCGTAGTGACCGCCGGGATACTTCGCGAACATTTCGCGGAAGGTCGCGTCCGCCGCCGCGTCGTCGTTATCGACGATCTGGTGCGTCGCGAGATTATTGAGGGCCTCCTCGGCCCAGCTGCCGTTCGGGAACTCGTCGACGATGCGCCGGATGGTGCGCTGGTACTCGCCCTGATCGCCGAGCTCGCGCACCGACACGGCGTAGAAGAACAGCGCCTCGCCCTGCCGCGACGCCTTCACGGTGTACGGCTTCACCGCGTCGCGGGCGAGCCGCGGCTTCTTCATGAAGTAATCGCACTCCGCGAGCCGCAGCGCCACGAGCTCGGCATCGTCTCCGCCGCTCTGCTGCGCCGCGCGGTGGATCGTTTCGAACGCCGCGCGCGCCGGCGCGTACCGCTTCGCGCCGAACAGACGCTCGGCGCGTCCGAGTTCCAGCTTGTAGCGGTTCGATCCCGGCGTCACCGGCGCGATCGGCAGATGCTCGAGCTCCGCCGCGGCCGTCGTCGCCAGATCGCTGAACGGGAATTCGTAGACGACGCGCGCGTAGGCTTCCGTGGCCTTGTCGGCGCTGCCGATCGCCTTTGCGGCTTTTCCGAGCCGCATCAGCACGTCGTCGGGCGCGGTGGTCTTCGTCGTCGCCAGCCGCGAGAGCAGATCGTACGCGGCCTGCTGGTCGCCCGCCGCCTCGTTCGCTTCGGCCTCGCGCAGGACCGCCGCTTCCGTCAGGTAGCCTTCCGGATGCTTCAGCGCAAGCGATTCGAACGTCTTTCGGGCGTCGGCGGACTGACCGAGGCGCAGCTGCGCGAGTCCCTTGTAATACTCGGCGTAGAGACCGAGCGTCCCCTGCTGCACGGAGGCGTCCGACAGCATCGGCAGCGCTTTTGTGAAGCTCGAATCGACCTCGAGCTTGACCGCGGCGGCGAACTTGTCGATCGCCGGCGTCCGCGCGAAATCGCCTCCGCGGCCCTGCCCCGAGCCTTGCGAAGGAGCCATCCATAGCCTGGAGAGATCCGCCGGCACGCGTGGATGATTGGTCGGCTTCAGCGCGAAACCGTCCGCGGTCGGCGCAGGCTGCTGCGCGCGCGGCACGGCCGCCGGCGCGACGACGACGGCGGCGAGCGTGAGGATCGGAATCCAGGTTTTCATCAACACATCTGGCGGCCCAAGAGGGGCCGACCCTACAGCGGCCCTGAAAGGACCGCCCTATATTTTAAGCGTTCCCATCCACAAGCGCGGCATCACCGCCGGCGAGCGTTCGCACCAGCTCGTCACGGAAATGATCCACGCGCTGACGGACGTTCGGCGGCACGCGCTTTTCGTAGAGGACGCGGGCACGGGCGATCTCGCCGCCGAGGCGCGACGACAAATCGCGCTCGCGGCGTCCGGCCGTGACCGCCGCTTCGTGATACAGACGAATCTCGGCAATCAGCAGGCGCGCGTAGCGTTTCGCGGCGACGTCCTCGTCGGCCGCTTCGCCGTTCCCGCCGGGGACATTGACCGCGCCGGCCGCCAGCGCCCGCGCCGACTTGAACGCGGTCATCGATTCCAGCGCGCGCGCGGCATGGCGCGCGATCGTCTCGAGCGACTGCAGGGACGGCTGATCCGCGAAGAGCACGGCGACGACGGTTCCGCTGATCGCGATTGGAATCGCCACGGGGTTCTTCGAATCCGCCGCAAACGACGGCGCCGGAGCGCCGCTGGCGAACGTGTTGCTCCGGGCCGCGGTCGCGACGATGCCGGCCCGGGCGAACGGCACGTCGACCGCGCCGGCGTCGCCGTCGAGCGCGCCGAATCCGATGGCGCGCCAGCAGCGGATGTGGGGGCCGCGCACCAGCAGCACGGCCGCCGCTTTCGCTTCGCGCCCCG
>Ga0075425_100010146_pt1 | contig 10036 bp, 9 predicted proteins | sample SoiMethybrSBSTD4_FD_75300 | JGI IMG/M metagenome (GOLD analysis project Ga0075425, IMG submission 75300) | Bulk soil microbial communities from a Populus tree surrounding site in Tennessee, USA - Soil MetaG P. TD hybrid SBSTD4 | ecosystem: Environmental > Terrestrial > Soil > Tree plantation... | reverse complement strand
CGCCGTCATCGGACCACGCGGGCCGGCGGAAGGCGACGAGCCGTCGCGCCGCTCCAAGAGTGGAATCGGACCCGGGATCGTACTGATGCAGGCGTTCGGCGGCGGTGCCGACGCCGGTCCATGCCAGCACCGAGTAGGTGGCCCCTTCGCGCGTGTCGTCGTTCTTCGACTTCAGGACCGCGAGGTCGTCGGCGTCCTTGCGCCACGCCAGGCCGAGGTAGCGCGCCGATCCGGAGTCGAGCACGCGCAGCGTGCCGGCCGACGGATCGAAGATCTGGAGGCCGTTGCCGCTGCGATCCTCGGCCGCGATGGTGATGGCGAGGAGCCGTCCTTTCGTCTGCCACGACGTGTCGCCGACGTTGCCGAACGTGGTCTCCCGCCCGCTCGCGAGATCGCGGATGACGACGGTGACGCCGGGCAGGTCGTCGGGATCGAGCGTCAGCGCGGGATCGGCGTCGCCGCGCGCCGGCGGTCGCTCCGGCGCGTAGCGCCGCATCAGCAGGTGCTTGCCGTCGGCGCTGAAGCTGAAGGCGTCGACGCCGTCAACGGTCGACTGCTCGCCCGAGGCCAGGTTCAGCAGCGTGAGCTTGCGGCGGATCGGCTTCTTCTCCTTGCGCAGCTTCTCCTGCTGCGCCTCGGACACGCCGATCGACACCGCCAGCCAGCGCGAGTCGGCGGAGAACGCGGAGTTGGCCCCGAAGGCGAACGTCTTCGTCGCGCCGTCGGCGACGCTGGCCACTCGCAGCTCGTTTTCGCCGCTGGTGCGGTTGATGGCGTAGGCGAGCCACCGGCCGTCAGGCGAGAGGCCGCCGCGGTCGAACAGCGGCGCCAGCCGCTCCCACTGGCCGAAATCGGCCGGGGCGGGCGGCGGCAACGGCGCGCTCGACTGCAGCAGCGTGATCGCGACGGCGAGCGGGAGGAACCTCATTTGAATATCTCCTTGGGCATTTTCACGTGCACGCCGACCTTGCCGTCCACCAGCTGCGTGATCGCCACGTTGCCGGCGATGCTCGTCAACTGGTAAGCCGTCATCCTGTCCATCTCACGCGTGTCGACGAGGAAGTCGATCATTTCCTGGATCGCCGTCCTGGTCGCCTTCGCCAGGTCCTCGTCGGTCCCCATGGTGATGTAGTCGGTGGCGGTCTCGGCGCGCGGCCACGTCAGCTTCATGCCCTTGCGCACGGTGAGCTGCAGCCGGCCGCGGAGCGAGGTCTCGATCGCCGTCTGATCGACCTCGCCGTCCCCCTGGGCGGCATGGCCGTCGCCGACCTCGAACAATGCCCCTGCCGCGTGCACGGGGATGTAGAGCGTCGTCCCCGCGACGAGCGCCTTGTTGTCGAGATTGCCGGCGTGGATGCCCGGCGGGTTGCTGCTGACCCGCCCCTGATCGGGTGGCGGCGCGACGCCCATGCTGCCGAAGAACGGGTGCAGCGGGATCACGATCCCCGGGGCGAACGTCGCGGTCATCGTTTTCTTGTCGAGCGGGATGATGCGCGTCCGCGTCGGGCTGTTGTTGTCGCAGTTCTCGCGGATGTAGCCGCTGCAGCCGTTGTAGCCGTAGGGAATGGCGAGATCGATCGACAGGATCTTGACCTCGAGCGCGTCGCCCGGCGCGGCGCCTTCGACGTACACCGGACCGGTGAGGATGTGGCCGCCGGGGCCGCGCCTGGGATGGTCGCGCGGAAAGGCGTCGGTGATCTTCTTGAGCGAATCCTGGATCTGATCGTCGGGCACGCCGGCGCGGCTCAGCCCCATCGGCGTGTTGGTGAGCAGCGTGTCGACGTCGATGATGTCGCCCGACGCGATGCGCAGCACCGGCGTGCCGGCCGCGTCGTACCACCCGTAGGCGACGGTGGCCGGCGTGGCCTCGAGGCGATGCGTCTTCGGTCCCTGTGCCGCCGCCGCCGAGATCGCAACGGCGGCTGCCACTCCCAGTGCCTTGGCCACCCACTGCATGGAATCCTCCGGCCGCCGCAGGCGGCCGTCCACCGTAGCGGCGGAGCCGCGAAGGTGGACCTACTTGAACAGATCGTCGAACGCCTTCTTGGCGCTCGACGGGCTCGACGGCGACGAGGCCGACTTGGTCTCGCGCTCGACCGTCGTCCGCGGCTCGAAGAAGGTGCAGGTATTGCGCGCATCCTTGGGAGAGACGCGCGCGGGAATCGGCTGGTGGCACTCGAACGACGCGCCGGTGTCGAAGTGGGCGCACTGCGCGCACGAGTGCAGATCCGCCTGGCAGCGCGAGCACTGCCCTTCCGCGCTCCAGGCTATCGCCACCGTGAGCTCGTTGCCGCAGCGGGCACACTTCACCACTTCACGGAAGCCGGGCATGCTGAAGGTCTTGGGCGCGATCGGCGGCTGGCCGCGCGGCGCGTATTCCTTCTTCTGTTCCGGCTTGCGCTCGCCGCGCGGTTCGCGCGGCTCGTCCTGGTAGCCTCGCTGGCGATACTTCCGCTCAGACATGTCGGAGGCCGGGATTGTACAGCTTTTCGGTGGAAGCCTTCACCGATCTTCGCGCGCAGTGCCCGGGAATGCTGGTCCGCAGCGTCTGGCGGACGCGCCCCACCCATTCGGTCGGCACCCCGCTGCGGTCCCGGTGGTAGAAGACGGGGACGATGTCTTCCTCCAGGCGGCGGTAGATGGAGCGGGCGGCGACCGCCTCCTGCGGCGAGCGCTCGATGAGCAGCGGCGGCGCGCCGTTGATGGCCGCCTTCATCCGGCCGAGCGCCGGCGACGCGGCGTCGGCCGGCGTGGTCAGCCACAGATCGCAGCCCTGGACGAGCAGCCGCGCGGCGTGGAGGTCGTAGTCCTCGAGGAAGGCGATGCGCCCGCCGAAGGCCGGGTCGAGCGCGCGGCTGAAGATCCGCTGCAGCTGCCGCTTCCCCGCCTCGTCGGACGGGTGCGCGCGCCCGGCAAAGATGATCTGCACGGGACGGCGGCGGGCCGTGAGGATCGCCGCCAGCCGGGCGGGATCGTGGAAGAGCACGTCGGCGCCGACGTCGCCGGTCATGCGGCGGGCAAACCCGATCGTCAGCGTCGACGGATCCAGCAGCGTGCCCTGCGCCACCAGCCGGGGGCCGCTGGCCTGCTCGCGCGTCCAGCGGCGCCGCGCCCGCTCGCGCGCGAAGTCGATCAGGTAGCCGCGCAGCCGCTGGCGCGCGCTCCACAGGTCCTCGTCGGGCACGGACGAGAGGCGTGCCCACCACGCGTCCTCGTCCTGGTGATCGCGCCAGTCGGGCCCGAGATCACGCTCGATCAGCACCGCGAGGTCGCGGGCGAGCCAGCCGGGCACGTGCACGCCGGGGACCAGCCCCCGAGGATCCAGCATCGCGCCGGGCTCGACGCCGAGCAGCGCCAGCGCCGGCGTCGCCCCGGCGCGGAGCACGGCGCGGCGCCGCTCGGCGAGCGGCGAGTCGTCGGGCGCAAAGGCCGCGCTCAGTTCCCGATCTTCGGGCGCGTTGCCCGGCAGATCGGTGTCGAGCAGGTACAGCGTCGCGCGCCCCACGCGCGCCTGCCACACCTGGATCTGCACGTCGCCCCACGGCAGCTGCGCCGCGAACGTGCAGCGCTGCCCGTCGCGGCCGATCGCCGGGCTGATCGGCGCATCGGACCGGTCGAGATACTCGTGCGACTCCTGCTGCCAGCCCTCGCCGGTGAACCGCTGGTGCGCGTAGCCGCGCGGATGCATCATCCCGACGCCGACGACCGGGACGCCGAGGTCGCTGGCTTCCTTGCAGTAATCGCCGATCGCCACCGCGTGGCTGTCGGAATCGACCGGCAGCGCCTGGTGCAGCGAGAACCCGGGCGCAATGCAGGCAATCGGCGGCAGCCCCGCCTGCCCGCTGCGCGACCACCAGGTCCCTTCACCCGATCGCACGAGATCGAGTGACGCGATCGCCGAGTCGTACAGCCGCAGGAACTCCGGATCGCGCGCCGCATGGGCGAGCCGCTCGGGATCGACGAGGTGCAGCAGCAGCACGGGGTTGTGATCGGTGAACCGCCACAGCGGATAGTCGAGATCGCGGAAGACTTCGCGCGCTTCCGCGTTCCAGCTCCACCAGAGGTCGTGCGCGAGGTCGTTGAGCCGGCCCACCCGCGCCGGCAGCGGGGGAAGCGGGACGTAGGGGTCCATAGGGCAAGGGTGATTCTACGGGAAATCCGCTGGATGAGCTTGGAACGGGGGCTTGACGCCGCGCGTATAGTGCCCTCAAAGGGGACACGCCCATGATTGCGCTGCGCCGGGCCCTGCCCGCGGTATTCGTTCCGCTCCTGCTCGCGTCCATCGCCACTACCGGCTGCGACATCGTCACTGCCGACCTGCGGCATGAGGAGTCGACGGAGTGGCACAAGACCTACCAGCTCGATCAGGGCGGGCGGGTCGAGATCGGCAACGTCAACGGCAAGATCGAGGTCGAGCCGTCGACCGGCAGCACCGTCGACGTGACGGCGGTGAAGAAGGCGCGCGGGGCGACGCCTGAAGCGGCGAAAGCCGCGCTCGAACGCGCGACGATCAACGAAGACGTCACGTCGGGCCGCGTCAAGATCGAGACCAAGATCGCGCGCAGCGACGGGATCTTCGGCGGCAACAACGTGACCGTCGAATACCGTGTGCGCGTGCCGGCCGGCGCTGAAGTGAAGTTCACCACCGTCAACGGCGGCGTCGACGTCAGCGGGCTCGAAGGCCGGATCACGGCCGAGACCACCAACGGAGGCGTCACGGCCCGCGGCATCAAGGGACAGCTCGAAGCCAGCACGACGAACGGCGGGCTCGAGATCGATCTCGCGCGCGTCGCCGAAGGGGGCGTCAAGCTCGATTGCACCAACGGCGGGATCAAGGTCCGCCTGCCCCGCGACGCGAAAGCGACGATCTCCGCCAGCATCACCAACGGCGGCATCAGCTCCGGAGATCTGAATATCGACGCCAGCGGCGAGAACAGCCGCCGCCGGCTGGAGGGACGCCTGAACGGCGGCGGGCCGCGCATTCAGATCGAAGGCACCAACGGCGGCATCACGCTGAGCGGGCGGTAGGCCCGCCTTCGCTGAAGCTACGGCGAGGCAGGCTTCAGGCGCCGCTGCAGCAGCCCGAGCACCGCTTTCTCCGCGTCGGTGAGCCTGCCGATGGCGCGCGCGACCGCCCGCGCGCGCGTGCCGTTGCCGCCGATCGAGCCATCGAGGTAGGAGTCGATGACCGCGGGATGCACGTAGCACTTGCGGCAGACGGCTCGCGTATTGCCAAGCTGCGCGGCAACCTGCTCGATCGCCTGGACGACGTTCTTCTTCGCCTCGCGCTCCGAGGCCGCGGCCTCGCACTGGCGCAGCAGCGTCGCCGCCAGCACGGTGCCGGCCCAGGTGCGGAAGTCCTTCGACGTGAACGCCTCGCCGGTGACTTCCTTCAAATAGGCATTGACGTCGGCCGATCCGATGTCGACGACCCGCCCCTGCGCGTCGCGGTACTGGAACAGCTCCTGTCCCGGCAGGTCGCGGCATTGCCTGACGATCTTCGCGAGGCGGCGATCGTCGAGCTCGAGCTCGTGCGCCACGCCGCTCTTGCCGCGGAAGACGAACTGCACGCGCGAGCCCCGGATCCTGACGTGCCCGTCGCGCATCGTGGTCAGCCCGTACGACCGGTTGGTGCGCGCGTACTCGTCGTTGCCGACGCGGATGAACGTCTTCTCGAGCAGCTTGACGACCGCGGCGAGCACTTTCGAGCGCGGCAGGCCCGCGGCGCGCAGGTCGGATTCGGTGCGCCGCCGGATGCGCGGCAGCGCGCGCGCGAACTCGATCAGCCGCCCGTACTTCGTGCCGTCGCGCACCTCGCGCCACTTCGGGTGATAGCGGTACTGCTTGCGCCCACGGGCGTCGCGCCCGGTCGCCTGCAGGTGGCCGCGGGGATTGGGGCAGATCCAGACCTCGGTCCAGGCCGGCGGGATGACCAGCGACCGGATGCGGGCGGCGTCCCGCGCGCTGACCGGCCGCCCGCGGGGCCCCAGATAGCGAAAGGCCTTGGCCCGGCCCACCCGGCGGATGCCGGGTTTGTCGTCCGTGGTATAGACCAGCCCGGCTTTTCTGGCCGAATCAAGCGGGTTCTTAACGGCCGAGGTCATGGTAGAATAAGGAACTCCCCGAGGACTTATATGAAGTGTCCGCGATGCGCGTCAGTGCGCGTCTACCCGTCGCGTCTGCGCAACTCGCTGGAGCGCCTGCGCCAGAAACTGACCGATCGGCAGCCCTATCGCTGCCACGAGTGCAGCTGGCGCAACTGGCGGGAGGTGGAGTTCCTGACCCGGAACCCCGACGTGAGCCCGGACGACCTGCGCACCGGCCACGGCGTAACGCCGGTCTCGTCGAAAGACGTCGATCAGCTCGACCCCGCATAATCCGGCCGGCTGCAAATCGCAGGCCCGCCGTCTCAGCGCAGTTTCGGGTTGCCGTCGGCGGCAGTGTCCGCGCCCAGGATGAGTTGGACCACCAGGTCGTAGCTCTCGATTCCCCGTTCAACGCGATTCGCCCTCAGATACCGGTCGTAGCCTTCGCGCGCCGCCTCGCGCAGGACCGGTGACGTGCGCGCGTAGCGATAGCGCAGCGCGAACAGATCGCTCCGCGGCCCGCCGTCGAGCCGCGTGCCCTTCGGGATGAACGGCTGCAGATCGCCGAGCAGCGCCAGCCAGGCGCTGTATTGCGCGCGCGCGTCGCCGCGCAGGCACGTCAGCCACGCCAGGTAATTCGCTTCGGACTCGTCGGCGTAACCGGCCAGGTGTCCCCACTCGTGCGCGATCACGAACGGACGCTCGACGTCGATCAGGTCGGGCGCGACCAGCGTTTCGAGGAAGAACGGATCGGTCATGCCGGCGATCGCGGTGTAATGGAAGTAGCCGCCGAGCAGCGTGTCCTTCGGGCGGCCCGGCACGATGACGCGCGGCGAACCGAGCGCCCGCTGCGCGTCGTGAAACGCCACCGCCAGCGCCGGCAGCGGTGTCTCCGCCGCGTGCGCCGCGAGATACAGGCGGTTGAGCGAGGCGATGGTGCGCACGGCCAGCGCCGCGGCGGCCTCCGGCGTCACCCGCGCCGCGTCGAAGACCAGCTTGTCGGCGAGCGGCACGCGCCGGTAGTTCAATCCCCAGGTCGCGAGGAACACCAGGTAGAGGACAGCCGCGCCGCGCGCGATCGACCGCATGACGCACCCCACGCCGATCCATCGCGGCTTCAGTCGCGCGCGCCAGGCGATCACCGCGAGCACGGCGACGAGCGCCAGGCACAGCACGTCGAACAACGGCACCGGCACGAGGTTCGACAGCGGCGTCAGCCACCGCTGCAGCGTCGGATAGATCCCGTCCGAATACCAGCGTTCGATCGCCGTCCGCGGCAGCGGCGCCAGCAGCGCGACGATCGCCAGCGCGTAGACCACTTTCCAGCCCTTCGCTGTCGGGCCGAGGAAGGCGGCTTCGCCGTCGGGCCTGGGCCGCGTCATGCGTCCTGCGAATAGCCGCCGGTGATCAGCCGGATCGCGCGCTGGTAGCTGAAGTAGGCCCAGGCCCACTGGATCATCACGACGATGCGGTTGCGGAACCCGATCAGATTGAAGATGTGCACGAACAGCCACGCGAGCCAGCCGACCAGGCCCTTCACCTGCACCCAGTGGAAATCGCCGACCGCGGAGGCGCGGCCGATCGTCGCCATGTTGGCGTAGTCGCGGTACTTGAACGGCCGCAGCGGCTGCCCCGCGATGGCGCGCCGGACGTTGTGCGCGGCGTGCGCGCCCATCTGCATCGCGACCTGCGCGACGCCGGGCAGCGGCTTGCCGTCAACGCCGTTCAGCGACGCCAGGTCGCCGATGACGAAGAGATTCGGGTGCCCGGGAATCGTCAGGTCCGGCTGCACCAGCACGCGGCCGGCGCGATCGGTCGGCGCGCCGAGCGTGGCGCCGAGCGGCGAGGCCGCGACGCCCGCGGCCCACAGGATCGTCTCGGCCGCGATCCGCGCGCCGGCCGCGTCCACGAATCCAGGTCCGACGTTCGTGACCATCGTGTTGACGCGCACGTCGACGCCGAGCCGCACGAGATCGTGCCGCGCCGCCTCGCGGAGCGGCGCGGGAAACGTCGCCAGTACCGCCGGGCCCGCCTCGACGAGGATGATCTTCGCCGAGCCGGGATCGAAGTGCCGGAAGTCGTGCGCCAGCGACTTGCGCGCGATCTCGGCGAGCGCGCCGGCGAGCTCGACGCCGGTCGGGCCGCCGCCGACGATGACGAAGGTGAGCTCGCTGACGCGCCGCGCGGGATCGCTCTCACGCTCTGCGCGCTCGAACGCGACCAGCACGCGGCGCCGCATCTCCAGCGCATCCTCGAGCGTCTTGAGGCCGGGGGCGAAGGGGCGCCAGGCGTCGTGGCCGAAGTAGGCGTGCGTGGCGCCGGCCGACACGATGGCGTAGTCGTAGGCGAGCGCCGCGCCGTCGGCGAGGTGCGCCGTGTTCGCCCCCGGATCGATCCGCGCGACCTCGCCGAGCAGCACTTCGACGTTGCGCTGGTGCCGCAGGATCCAGCGGATCGGCGACGCGATGTCGCCGGGCGACAGCGCCGCCGTGGCGACCTGGTAGAGCAGCGGCTGGAAGACGTGATGGTTGCGGCGATCGACGATGGTCACGTCGACGGCCTGCCGCTTGAACGCGCGCGCGGCGTAGAGCCCGCCGAAGCCCCCGCCGACAATCAGCACTCGTGGCACGACTGATGCTACTTCAACGGTATGACTGTGACGCAGCACGTCGTCCGCTACGGCGGAGCAAGGCTTTCCCGAAGAATGTCACGCAGTGTGCCGATCATAGGCGCCGCGCTTGCCGTCGCCACGGTTGCCGCGACCATGAGGAGAAAAGGGTTTTTCCGGGGGGCGCTCGATACCGGGCTGAACGCGACGCCCTTCGTCGGCGCCGTGAAGAACGCCGTCGAGCTCATCCGCGGCCGCGACTTCATTCCCGACCGGGCTGTTGCGGTCCGGCCCGGGCCGGTGAGGTATACGCCGCGCCCGGCTACTGCCCCCCACCGATGAACCTGAGGCCGGCCCAGCCGGCCGGCGCCTGAGCTTTCGCGCGCGCGGCGGCGACGGCCGCCGTCCACGCCTCGGGCGGAGTTGCGCCCTTCGCCAGCTCGGTGTGAAACGCGGTCAGCAGCAGCTCGTTGCTGAACGCCTCCGCCGGCCATCGTCCGAGCACGAGTGACGGCACGCCTGCGGCGGCGGCAGCCCAGGCGATCGCGTCCATGGCCCCGCCGATTCCCGCAGCGCCCAGCGACGTCGCGTCTGGGACGACGAGCACGCGGGCGCGCGCGTTGCCGGCAAACCATTCGCGCACTTCCCACCGTCCGTCGTCTGCGGCCTCACCCTTTTCCTGTCCCCCCACCAGCACGGACGTAAACAACGGAACGGGCACGCTGACGTGCAGCGGCGCGGCAAGATACACGACATCCTCGGATTCGAGCAGCGTACGAACCGCCGTTTCGGTCGCCGCGTCCGATGTGCGCAGCGTCGCGGTGTCGTCGGGAAACAGTTTCGCGAGCGTCTCGGCGAGATGCCCGGCAGCCTCGGGATCCGGCTCGTGCCAGCCCGGCTGCGTCGCGGCCATCTGCGCTCGAACCGCCGCGGGAATCGCGGGGGCCGCCAGCAGACCGGCGGTCGTGGGTTGCGACGCGGCGGCGGCGGGTGCAATCGCGCGTTCGACGGCGAGCGTCGCGAGCGAGGTCGCGTAGGTCACGCTCGCGCGTGCGCCGAGGTCGTTCTCGCCGAGCGGCAACGCCTCGAACGGCACTTTCCACAGCAGGTCGTCGGGGATGACGACCAGGCGATCGCGGTCGGCGAGCAGGAGCGCGATCGGATCGAGCAAGGTCTTCGTCAACGCCACGCTCGCCTGGCGCCAGGCGGCGGCATCCTGAAGCGGAGCCGCCTGCAGCGCATCGGCGATGCTTTCCGCGAGGGTGCGCCGGTTCGCGGGGACGATCTTCGCGGTGACATCGGCGGCGTTCTCGCCGCGCGCCGCGGTGAGGACCAGCAGATC
>Ga0075425_100010145_pt1 | contig 10036 bp, 8 predicted proteins | sample SoiMethybrSBSTD4_FD_75300 | JGI IMG/M metagenome (GOLD analysis project Ga0075425, IMG submission 75300) | Bulk soil microbial communities from a Populus tree surrounding site in Tennessee, USA - Soil MetaG P. TD hybrid SBSTD4 | ecosystem: Environmental > Terrestrial > Soil > Tree plantation... | reverse complement strand
CTTTCGGCGGATTTGTCTCCGCGGAATTACGCTCCGATTGACAAGGCTCTGCCGATAGGAAACGCGGCAGACTTATTGAGGCGAAGGCCAGACGTGAGAGCGGCGGAGCGGCGGCTATCCGCGGCCACCGAGCGCCAGGGAGTTGCCGTAGCCCAATTGTTTCCGCAGGTGAGCGTGTCGGCATTCGTGGGATTTCTGGCGGGGCGCGGCAGCTTGTTTTACACGACGCAGTCTTTTGCCACGACGGCAACGCCGAACGTTACCTGGTCGGCGTTTGATCTGGGGAGGGCGCGGGCCAGAGTGCGGGCCTCGAACGCTGTAACGACCGAAGCCCTTGCCGCGTACGATGACACTGTGCTGCGGGCGCTGGAAGAAACCGAGAATTCATTTTCGAATTACAACGCGCAGCAACAGCGGCTGGTCAAACTGAACATTCAGGCGCAAGAGAGCAAGCGGGCGGCCGACATTGCACGACTGCGCTATCGCGAGGGTGTGATTGATTTTCTTTCGTTGCTGGATGCGGAGCGGACGCAGTTGCAGGCGGAAGACGCCGTCGCGGAAAGCGAGCGGGACGTTTACACCGCGGTGATTGCGATTTACAAGGCGCTCGGTGGCGTCCCGAGCTGAGCTCGATGCCGAGCCTTCCGGCGATTACCCGGACCATCTCGTAGTTTCTCTGTTTTCACTCTTGCACGAATAATTGTTTGAGCTGTTCCAAATCCGCTGCCGAGACGTCCGACACGGCGCAGAACGTGAACCCAGCCTTGCTCCATGCTGTCCAGTGATAGCCCTGCGCCTCGCCTGATCCATTCCATGAAGCGTCGGGCGCTGCCTTCTCCACAAAAACGTTGATGAAGTGTTTGCGGCGGCCGTACACCAGTGCCGCGACCGTCCGCCCTTCGATCACGTCGAGCCGGCCGCCCAGAAGAGGGAAGTCGTTCGAAGCGAAGTCACGAACAGGCGGCGCAAAATCCAGCTTGCCATCGAACCACGGTTTGACGGTGTGCTGATCGGTCGACTGCACGTCCACCAGATGGCCGGGCTGCATCGACCGGAGATGCGCATCTACCGCCGCGACCATCGCCGCTTCAGGGTAGTTTCGCTGATTGTTGGTCGTCGCTTGTCGCCAGCCGAGGAAAGCGGCCAGCAGCAGCGCCGCCGCAACGGCAAGCCAGCGCCAAGAAAACAAAGCAGCGGATTTGGCCGCACGAGGGCCTGGCAGGTTTTCCGCAATACGCAGCTTCAATCCTGCCGGTGCGCGCGAGTACAGCCTGGAGTGCTGCAAAACTCCGCGAAGCGTTTCTTGCTCGCCTAAGGCCGCCGCACAAACCGGACAGGTCCGCAGATGCTGGTTGAAATCGGCCGAACCTGCGGCGTCCAGTTCGCCATCGAGGTAGGCATGCAGGCGAGTTTGTGCGAGTTCACAGCTCAAGGCGAGCCTCCTTCGGAGCCGGCTCAGTAAGCAGCACGCGCAGTTGCTGCCGCGCGCGCGCCAGTGCGGACATGATCGTTCCCATCGGCCGTGAAGTGATCGCAGCGATCTCCTTGTAGGAGCAGCCCTCCAGCTCGCGCAAGACCAGGATTTCTCGGAAGTGCGGCGGAAGTTGCTCTAGGGCGCGGGTCAGGCGTTCGCGATCGTTGACGGAAATCGCCAGCGTTTCCGGAGTGTCCTTCTCGCGCGGCACTGACGCATCGTCTAACTCATCCACGTCCACCCAATTGCGATTTTTATGCAACCAGGTGTAGCAGCAGTTGCGCACAATCTGCAGCAGCCAGGCTCGCGCGTCTCCGGAATGAAATGTGCTGAAAAAACGATAAGCGCGCAACATAGCGTCCTGTGTCACGTCCTCCGCTTCGCTGCGCCCGCCAAGCAGCCAGCGAGCCAGGTTGTAAGCGGCGTCGAGATGCGGCATCACGATTGCCTCAAAGCGGCTGCGATCATCCTGATTCAACACGTCGGTCGATACGTCCGGCGGCACGTCAGCCTCTTTCAGGCTCCAACAGAGATAACCGAGGGATGCCCGATTTTATTCCCGCGCACGCGATTTTTCTAATAACAAAAATGAGCCGCCCGGGGAATAAAAGCGCGACCGGTGAAGTCTTGCACAGTGAACGGCATCAAGCCAGACGAACTGTGAGGAGCTTCACCGTGACGCGAAAAAAGGACGAAATTCAGTTTGACCACAACCACGATGGCGTCGACCGCCGTGGCTTCCTGAAGTGCATGGCCTGGGCTGGCACCGGCGCCTTCTGCGTGATGCAAGGTGGAGTGCTGAAATCTTATAGCTTGAGCCGAATTGCCGAACTCGATCCTTCAAAAATGAAAGGCGAGTTGAGTTTTGCGCAAATCAGCGACAGCCACATGGGCTTCAACAAGCCAGCCAATCCTGATGTGGCCGGCACGCTAAGAGCCTCCGTGGACAAGATCAATGCGCTAGCCGCGCCACCGGAATTTCTCCTGCACACCGGCGACATCAGCCATCTCGCCAGGCCGGAAGAGTTCGATAACGTTGAGCAGATTCTGCGCAGCGCAGCGGCCAAGGATGTTTTCTACGTTCCCGGCGAACACGACGTGGTTGGCGATGACGGGAAAGAGTATCTCGAACGCTACGGAAAAAAATCCAAAGGCACCGGTTGGTACAGCTTCGACAAGAAGGGCGTGCACTTTGTCGGGCTTTCTAACGTGATGAACCTGAAAGCGGGCGGGCTGGGCTCATTGGGTTCGGAACAGCTGGAGTGGTTGGAAGACGATGTGAAGCAACTCTCGGCCAGCACGCCGATTGTGGTGTTCGCGCACATTCCCCTGTGGTCCGTGTATCCGCAATGGGGCTGGGGCACGGAGGATAGCGCACAAGCGCTCGGTTACCTGAAGAAATTCGGTTCGGTGACCGTGCTGAACGGCCACATCCATCAGACGATGCAAAAAGTGGAAGGCAATGTGACGTTTCACACCGCGGCCTCGACGGCATTTCCGCAGCCCGAGCCCGGTAAAGCCGATTCGCCGGGCCCGATGAAAGTACCGGCTGAACAGTTGCGCAGCTTCTTGGGAATAACGGATGTCAATTTCGTGCAAGGCAGAGAGGCCCTGGCGATTGTGGATTCGAAGCTGGGGTAAATCGATCTAAGAAAGAAATTTCGAGAAAGGGAGAAAACAAATGAGTCAAAGAAAAAGGTATCTGGCAAGTGCAATGTTGGTTGTCGGAGTAGCCGGCGCGATCGCGGTGACGACGAGACCCGCGAAGGGAACCCCTGCTCAGGCAGCGGCGAGTGACGAAGTCAAGATCGATAACTTCACCTTCGCGCCGGGCGAAATCACCGTGGCCAAAGGCACCACCGTAAGATGGGTGAATCGCGACGACATTCCCCACACCGTCGTAAGCGACGACAAGAGCACCTTCAAATCCAAGCCATTGGACACCGATGACAAGTTTTCCTACACCTTCACCAAGGAAGGTACCTACAGCTACTTCTGCTCCATTCATCCGAAGATGACGGCGAAGGTCGTCGTGAAGTGATCGCGACGGCAGTGAATCACTTTGATTTGCGGACGGTGTTGCTGGCGGGGCACGCACAGCATGTGGTGTTGATCCACTTTCCTATCGCGCTGTACCTCCCTGGCCGCGATTTTCGCCCTGCCCGCCGTTGCTACCGGTCTGCTTGCCTGGCAGTGGCAACTGGAAGGCCAGAGGTTGAAGGGCACTTTGCTGGAACATCTGCTGGCAGGGGTCACGGCGAGTGTTGTGATTTGCCTCACTTGGGCATTGCATTTCCGGGCGCGCCGAAGAAAGAACAACTTGCCGCGTGTTCGCTTTCTTCTGGAAGCGGCTGGCACGTTAGCGGTGGTCGTTGCCGGCCACCTGGGCGGGTTTCTAAGCGGAGTAAATAGCTCGAACTAGAGCGACCCGGCCAGGCCTGAACTCAATCAATTAACGCGCTCTGCGCGGGCCAATTTAGCGGTGGCGACACCAATGTATTTGTCAGCCGCGCCGTAATAGAAGAGCCAGTCCTCGCCTTTGCGGGCCATTCCTTCGACAAACACCACGTTTGGAACCTGGCCGATTTTCTCCCAGTCGCGTTCGGGCGCGAAGAGCGGCTCCTCACTGCGGTACAACACTTTGCGTGGATTATGACGATCGAATACCGCAATGCCGGTGCGATAGACCAGTTGGTCGTCGGCGCCGTTATAAATCAAGACGATTCCCTGCGGCGTGAGGATGGGCGGAGGGCCGGGCTCCACGACGCGCGAATCAAACTTGCCTGCCCGCCGTGGCAACACCGGCATAGCGGTCTCTTCGTTCCAGCGCAGAAGGTCGGTCGAACTGGACACTCCCATCTGATCGGTTTTGTCGGCGGCGGTGCCAAGCCAGTACATCCAGTATTTTCCTGCAATCTTTTCGGAAACGATGGCGCCGGACTTGGTCCACGCGCGATTCCATTTGCCCTGATAGGCGGGAAGAATCACGCCGAGCCGTTTCCAGTGGATCAAGTCTTTTGATTCGGCCAGGCAAAGCTGCGCGTCCTTCTTGTTGTAGCCGGTGTAGGTCAAATAGTACGTATCGCCTATCTCCACCAGCCGAGGATCCTCGACACCGCCATCTTTTTCGTAGTCCGTTGCCGGCACCAGCACCGGCTCGCTGCGGCGGGTGAAGTGAATCCCGTCCACGCTCGCTGCGTAACCCAGGCGCGAAGTGCCGGCTGCGTCCTGCGCGCGATAGAGCATCACGAATTTGCCATCGCGGACCATAACAGCCGGATTGAAAGCCCCGGCGCTCTGCCAGCCGTCGCCCGTAGGTGACAAAATCGGCGCATCGCTGAGGCGCTTCCACTCACGAAAGCGCGCGAGTTGCGCTTCAGCGCATAACAGAGCGGTAAGAGCGGATATTCCAAGTAAGACTCCCCCGCTGACGAAGGACAAATGGCGGGCGCCTCTTGTGCGGCGATTTAGATGCATCGCGAGAGATTTTAACCAAAACGCCTGGCGGAGGGTTATCCCAATGTGCCTTGCAGCACCTCGCGCAGAACGTCCTGTTTGCGCGGGTCTAATTTGTTGCCTTGCGAAGTGAGGTAGAAAACGTCGATGGCTTTCTGGCCTTCGGTGTCGATCAAGGCGACTTCAATGTTGCAATCCAGACGCGCCAGCGCTGACCCCATGTCGTAGAGCAAGCCGGCGCGGTCTTGCGCAACAACTTCGAGCAGCGTGCTGTGCGCCGACGCTTCTTCGTCGAAGCTGACGCGCGTGGTCACGGCGACTTTCGGCGGACGGGCGCGGCTGGCGGACTCGCGGCTTTGCAGCAGCGGCTCCAGCGCAGCTGTGCCGCCAAGAACGGCCGACAAACTTTGTTGAAAGCGTTCGACTTCGCTGGGGTTGAGTTCAAGCGTGCGGTGCAGGTCCGAAAAGTGGAAAGTGTCCAGCACAACACCGGCAGCATTCGCGAAAGCATCGGCCTTAATAATGTTCATGCCCCACGCCGCCAGCACACCGGCAATCGTGGCAAACAGGCGCGGCCGGTCGGCGGTAAGCAGGGTGAGCGAAAATCCGTGCCGTTCGCCTTTCAGTTCGGTTTGCAACGGAGCACTGCCGAGTTTGCGATAAAGCGCGAAGTGCGAGGCAATTTCTGGCGCAGAGTGAACCGCTAGATACCGCCGCGGGAAACCTTCGAGGAACCGCTCGATCTCCGTGCGAGCGGCGCCGCCCGCGGCTGCCTGAATCTGCGCGAGCAGGGTAGATTCGTCGGAAGCATGCAGACGGTCCGTATCGAGACTGCGGCTCAAATGATTTGCGGTGGCGACAAAAAGCTGCCAGAGCATCTCCGCTTTCCAAGGAGTCAATGCTTCGGGGTTGACCGCGTGAATGTCGGCGTAGGTCAGCAAACAGAGTCGCTGGAGCCGCTCCAGGGTGGAGACCGTCGCGGCAAAACCGGAAACCGTGGACGGATCGAAAATGTCGCGGCGTTGCACCGTAGCGGACATGTCGAGGTGATGCTCAATCAGAAAGTGCACCTCCGCTTCTTCCTCCGACGTCAAGCCGAGACGTGAAGCGGCGCTGGCCAGCGCCGTGAGGCTACCCTGCACATGATTTTCCACCGGCAGGCCCTTGCCGGTGTCATGCAGGAGCAAGGCAAAGACCAACAGGTCTCGTCGCTCTTGCGTTTTCCAAAGTGCAGCCACTTGTGACCCGCGAGCGTCGGGCGGCTCCGCCAGCGCTTGCAGATGCTCGATGGTGCGCAGCGAATGTTCATCAACAGTGTAGCGATGATAAAAATCGCGCACCACCAGCGAATCAATGGCGCGAAACTCCGGCAGTACGTCCATCAGGATTCCCAGACGCTGCATTGGTCGCAGTGCCATACCTGGATAATCGGCTGCCAGAATTTCCTTCAACGTATCCCACGTCATGGCCTGATTGATTGCATGCAGCTCTGAATGGGAGACCACATAGGCGATGATGCGTTCGGCGTCCCGGCTCAGGGAAGTGCCGGTGCGGGCAGCTTCGGTAAACAAGGAATAGACGATCGCGCGGTCGGCCAGCGCAGCCTGGTTCAGAATTTCAAATTGACCGTTGCGAATGGCGAAGTGCGCGCCGCTGGGCGGAGGTTCGGATCGCGCCACGCTGCGCGCCGCGCTAAAAAACCGCTCCCGTAGCGAGAGCGGCAGCGTGATTTTCTGATCGAGATAGCGCAGCAACTGGCGATTCAGTGTGCGCGCGTGGCGAAAATAAAGACGCATCCACTCCGCCGCGTCGCGTTTGACGCCGTCACGCACGGCCAGCGAGCGGTTCGCTGCGTCTTCCTGCATTTCGTAAGTCAGTGTGTTGTCGTTGCGGGCGTTGGCGTAATGCAGCAGGCATCGTATCGCGCTCTGAAACTCCACTGCCTCAGCGGCGACTTCTTCATCGGCAGCGGAAGATCCGCGCAGGTCGGGCCGATCGCCCAGAATCTGCCGTAGCCAGAATGCCGCCTGATAGTCGCGCAAGCCGCCGGGAGCTTCCTTGACGTTTGGCTCCAGATGAAAAATGGTGTTGCCGTAGCGGGCCAGTCGTTCTTTGGTCAGCCGGTGCAGCTGCGAAAATAAAAACGGCCGGGCCTGTTTTTCCGAAGGCGGCAGGATGCGCTTGTCCAGTCTGTCGAACAGCGCCTGCTCGCCGGCTAGGAATCTGCGGTCCAGCAGGGCCAGGTGAAATTCAGCGTTGTCTTCTTCAATGCGTTTGCACTCATCAACGGTGCGGCCGGCGCTGCTGACACGAAAGCCCAGGTCCCACATGGTGCGGGAAAATTCAGAAATAAGAGGGCGAAACTCTTCCTCGGATTTCTGATTTTCAAAGAGAAACAGGATGTCCAGGTCGGAGAAAGGGAACAACATCTCGCGGCCGTAGCCGCCCAGCGCCAGCAGCGACAGGCCTACATCCGGCGTTTCGTGCACCTTCATCATATCGCCGAAGGTCCGGTGAATGGTGTGGTCGGCGAGCTCGCAAAGCTGGTGCAGCGTGGCCTTGGCGGTGGCGCCGGCATCGAATTGCGCGCGAATCCGCTGCCGTTCCGCTTCCACTTCCGGAACGAGAACACTTAATGGTTTCGCTGGGTCTGGCATCTCTCTGGCATGAGGTTTTTCCGGAGCAGGGTTCGGTCGGGCAGCGGACGACACAACCTAGAGCGCGCTTTCGCCGCGTTCTTCGTTGCGGATGCGGATCGCCTCTTCGACCCGCGACAGGAATATTTTACCGTCTCCAATCTTTCCTGTCTTGGCGGTCTTCAGGATGGTGTCCACAACGGTGTTCACCAGCTTGTCGGGCAGCACCATTTCGAGCTTGATCTTGGGCAGCAGGTCCACGGTGTATTCGCGGCCGCGGTACACCTCTGTGTGGCCCTTCTGGCGGCCGTGGCCGCGCACTTCGGTCACCGTCATGCCTTCAATGCCCACTTCGCGCAAAGCGTCTTTCACCGATTCAAACCGCGATGGCTGAATGATGGCTTCCAATTTCATCATGGATATTCCGCTCGGCCTCCGCCGTTGTTTGTGGCAGCGGTATTGTTCCGCTGTCGGATCCGGTCCTTTTATGATTCCAGATAGTACGCTTCTTCGCCGTGCTGCGTAATGTCCAGCCCTTCCACTTCGTGCTCTTCGCTCACGCGGAAACCAGTGACCAGGTCCGTGATTTTGAGAATCACGATGGTTCCCACCAAGGCGAAGCCCCAGGCGAAAAGGATGCCGATCAGCTGATTGCCCACTTGGCCCCAGTGGCCATCACGCGCGCCGACCGGTTTGCCGTCGCCAAAAATCGGATTGACCACCGCTTGCGCGAAGACGCCCGTCAACAGGGCGCCGATCGTTCCGCCCGCGCCGTGTACACCGAAGGCATCCAGTGCGTCATCATACCCGAATACGGCTTTCACCTTGGTTACCATCAGGTAGCAGAACACACCCGCAATCAGTCCAATCAACAGTGCCGGCATCGGCCGTACAAATCCTGCCGCGGGAGTAATCGCCACAAGTCCTGCCACCGCTCCAGAGATCGCGCCGAGTGCGCTGGCCTTGCCATTCTTCAACCACTCTGCCGCGCTCCAGCCGAATGCTGCGGCAGCTGCGCCAAAATGCGTGGCTACAAACGCGCTCGAAGCCAAACCACCCGCAGCGAGAGCGCTGCCCGCATTGAATCCGAACCAGCCCACCCACAACAGGCAGGCGCCGATGAAACTCAGTACCAGGCTGTGCGGTGGCATTGGCTGCTTCGGATAACCGACGCGCTTGCCCATGTACAGCGCACAGACCAGCGCGGAAACACCCGAAGAAATGTGCACCACGGTTCCGCCCGCGAAATCCAGGCAGGGAAACTTTCCACCCAACGACGCATTCAGCACTCCGCCCTTGCCCCAAACCATATGCGCCAGCGGCACGTACACCACAAAAAACCACAGCGTCATAAATAGCACTGACCCGCTGAACTTCATCCGTTCCGCCGTTGCTCCCGTGATCAGCGCGGGTGTGATGACCGCGAACATCAGCTGGTACACCATGAACGTCAGTTGCGGAATCGTCGCCGAATAATCCGGATTGGGCGCCGCACCCACTCCGCGCAGGAAGGCATGCGAAAGGTCTCCGATAAACTTGCCGTCGCCGCCGAACGCCAGGCTGTAGCCCACCAGCGCCCAGAGCACCGTGATCAAGCCCATCATCGCGAAGCTCTGCATCATGATGGCCAGCGTATTCTTGCGTCGTACCAGGCCGCCATAAAACAGCGCCAGGCCGGGTCCCGTCATCATCAGCACCAGAGCAGCGCTGGTCAGCATCCAGGCGTTGTCGCCGGCCGACTGCGCTGCCGCCACGCGCTGATCGAGTTGCGTGAGTTTCTCGTTCAAATCCTTAGAAGGGTCGGGGGAGCTTGGACCGGCAGGAGAGCTCGTAACGGGGGCTTGTGCGAGGAGGGGAACCGCTACGGCCAAAACGCCCAACAAGAGACAACAACACAATACCGCACGCTTCATCACTCGCTCCACTCCGTTGTTTGGAATTGCTCTACCGGGGACAACCTATCGGGCATGCGGCATTATACGCACCGGCGGGTAGGGTCTAACTCAGAAATTTTGCTTTTGCCTATTGGTTTTTCCGATGCGAAGCCTGCTCGTCCCGTCCGGCGCGGTTTCTCTTTTTATTTGGCCCACCAATCGATCCGCTTCCCGCGTGGGTTTTGGGATTCGCGTACCGTCGTGAACGGACAATGTCAGCCGGACCGCTGTCTCCAGCGAAACACGATGCCCGGCCGAAATGTACATGGGTGCGCAATCCGCTCGCGTGCGCAGTGCTGCTCCAATCGTTTCGTCGCCGTCGCGAATTGGGCTCCACTCGCCTTGCTTTAAGCCAAGGGGTTTGTGCTTCCCGATCAGCAAGCTCTTGGCGCAGCCAATCGAAGGCCGGTCCAGCACCACTCCCAAATGCGATGCCAAGCCCATCCTGCGCGGATGTGCATAGCCCTGGCCGTCGCAAAACAACAGGTCCGGCATGTGCGGCAATTTCGCCAGCGCCGCCAGCAGCGCCGGAATCT
>Ga0075425_100010144_pt1 | contig 10036 bp, 8 predicted proteins | sample SoiMethybrSBSTD4_FD_75300 | JGI IMG/M metagenome (GOLD analysis project Ga0075425, IMG submission 75300) | Bulk soil microbial communities from a Populus tree surrounding site in Tennessee, USA - Soil MetaG P. TD hybrid SBSTD4 | ecosystem: Environmental > Terrestrial > Soil > Tree plantation... | reverse complement strand
GGCTCGCCGTGCGGCGCATTCTTCACGCGCATCAGGTAGCCGACGCTCGGCCGCGTGCCGAGCTCGTCGAGCACCTGGTAATGCCTGCGGCTGCGCCGCAGCCTGGCGACTTCGCTGTTGGGATCGTTGAGATCGCCGAAGACGATCGCGCTCGCCGGACAGGCCTGCTGACACGCGGTCTTGATGCGGCCGTCCTCGAGCGCGCGCCCTTCCTGTTTCGCCGACAGTTTCTCCGCCTGGATCCGCTGGACGCACAGACTGCACTTCTCCATCACGCCGCGCGATCGGACGACGACGTCCGGGTTGAGCACCATGCGCTCGAGCGGATCGGTCGTCGTGTAGTCGAAGCGGTCGTTGCCGGCGTACTGGAACCAGTTGAAGCGCCGTACTTTGTAGGGACAGTTGTTCTCGCAGTAGCGCGTGCCGATGCAGCGGTTGTAGATCTGCTGGTTGAGCCCGTCGGAGCTGTGGACCGTCGCGAGCACCGGGCAGACCGTCTCGCACGGCGCGTTCTGGCAGTGCTGGCACATCATCGGCTGGAACGACACGTCGAGGTTGTCGTCGGCGCCTTCGTAGTAGCGATCGATCCGGATCCAGTGCATCTCGCGGCTGCGCCGCACTTCGTCGGGACCGACGACGGGCACGTTGTTCTCCGCCTGACACGCGGTGACGCACGCCGAGCATCCGGTGCACGAGTTGAGATCCACCGCCATCGCCCACCGGTGCTCGCCGCCTTCTCGCTCGGGCCACAGCGACGGCCGCTCGGGCTCAGGCTCGGGTCGTTCGTTCAAGAGCTCGTCGAGCGTGATCGATCTGATGATCGAGCGTCCTTCGATCGAATGGTGCGTCTGCGTGAGGGCGAGCTCACGATGCCGGCCCGTGCGTTGGATCGCGACGCCGGTCCGCAAGTACGTGCGCCGCGCCGCCGCCGTCGAGACCAACGGAAACGCGTTCGCGCCGATCCCGTTGCCAACCTTGCCGGCTCCATCGCGTCCGTAGCCGAGCGCGATCGAAACAGTGGACGGCGACTGCCCCGGCTGCACGTACGCCGGCAGCTCGCAGGATCGATCGCCGGCCGCCACGCGGACGACGTCGCCGGTCGCAACGCCGAGCGACGCGGCGACCGACGGCGCGATCGCGATGCAGTTGCCCCACGTGAGCTTCGTCACGGGATCGGGAAGCTCCTGCAGCCACGGGTTGTTCGCGTGACGGCCGTCGCGGATCGCCACGCTTTCGTGCAGGTGCAGTTCGTACCGATCGGGCGCGCGTACGGCCGCGTTGCGCCGGCGGTCGGCGGCCATGGCGCCCGCAGCGGCGCGCCACCCGTCCGCAAGCGCGTACCGCCGTTCGGTCGGCGCGGGATCGTCGTACACGCCGTCGTGGAGCGCGTGATCCCAGAACTCATCGAACGTTCGATAGCGGCGCTGCTTCGGGAAGCGCTCGCGCCGCCAGAAGTCGCGAACGTACGAATAGAAGTCCGGCGGTCTGCCCATCCACTTCAGGAGGCTGTCCTGCGCTGCGCGCGTATCGAAGAGCGGCGCGACTGTCGGCTGCGCAAGGCTGAACGATCCGGTGATCGGCTCAGCATCGCTCCAGGCCTCGAGGAAGTGGTGATCGGGGCAAACGGCGTGGCTCGCCGCAGCCGTCTCGTCCGCGCGATCGGCGAACGAGATCGACAGGGCCACCGACTCCATGCCTCGCGCGAACCGCTCGACGTCGGGGAAGTCGTACAGCGGGTTGACGCCGTACGTCATCAACACCTGGACGTCGCCGCGGCTCATCGATTCGATCAGCTCCTCGACCGCCGCGTCGTCGCCCTGTCTCTGAAGCGACGGCGCGTCGAGATCGACGGTCACGCCGATATTTCCCAGCACCGCGTTGATTGCGTGGACGACCACCTGAGTCGACGGATCGTCTGACCCGCAGACGACGAGCGACTGGCCGCGGTGACGCCAGAGATCGTCGGCGGCCCGATCGAGTGTCCGAGCGTCGATCGCGATGTCGACGCCCGGCAGCCGGTCATCGATCCCCGCGCGCGCGGCGAGACGCTGCATCAGCGCGAGCGCGACGGCGCCCTGCTCGGACGCCGCGATCGCGACGCGCCGATCGGCATTGCTGCCGGTGAGCGAGACGCCGGACTCGAACTGGTAATGCTGCATGTCGCCGATCGACAAGCCTTCCCTGCGTCGATCCGCGTACTGGCGCGTGAACTCAACCGGCGACAGCCACGTGCCGAGGAAGTCGGCCTCGATGCCGACGACGGCCTTCGCGCGATCGAAGCGGTAATGCGGAACGGCCGCGACGCCGAAACAGGCGCGCGTGGCGGCGCGAAGCGCGCTGAACGACACGGCGTCGTACACGACGTGGCGGAAGCGCGGGAAACGGGCCGACCACTCGGCGATCAACGCTCTGGTCGACGGGCTCACGATCGTGCCCGACAGCAGGACGATTCCGCGGCGGCTCGCGGCGGCGAGCTGCGCCTCGACGCGCGCGTCGATCTCGCTCCACGAAGCGGGCTCGCCATGCCACAGCGGGCCCTTGAGCCGATTCGGGTCGTACAGCGACAGCACGGTCGCCTGACCCGCGGCGCACGTGCCGCCGCCGAAACGCGTCGATTCGGCGTTGCCTTCGATCTTGATCGGCCGTCCGTCGCGCGTCTTGACCAGGAGCGGGCACGCCGCCGCGCAGCCCGCGCACGTGGTCGCATACCAGCTGGCGACGCCGGGCGTCACTTCTTCCGGCTTGTTGAGGAACGGAATCGCTTTCTGCACGGGGGCGCGCGAACAGCTCGCGAGCGCCGACGCGGCGAGCGCGAAGCCGAGCCGCGCGAGGAAATCGCGACGGCTGTCGTCCCGTTCAGGGAGCCGATTCCAGAACTTCAGATCGTGCGTCACGTCAGTAATGGCACTTGCCGCAATCGAGGTTCGCTGCCGGCGCGTTCGGGTCGCCGCTTCGCATCCGGTGACAGTCGATGCACCAGCCCATCGTCAGCGGCGACTGCTGTTCGACCCGCGCCATCCGCTCGACGTGGCCGTGACACGACTGGCAGTCGATGCCGGCCAACAGGTGCTGACTGTGGTTGAAGTACACGAAGTCGGGCAGGTTGTGGACCTTGATCCACGCGATCGGCCTGCGCTCGGCGACGAGCTCCTTCAGCTTCTCGATTTCTTCGGACTGCTTCTGAAGCAGCCCGTGGCAGTTCATACAGACGGCTGAGGGCGGGATGCCCGCATGGCGGCTCGTCCTCGCGCCGAAGTGGCAATAGAGGCACGGCACGTGCGCGTCGCCGGCGTGCAGCTTGTGGGAGAACGCGATCGGCTGCGCCGGCGCATATCCCTGATGAACGCCGACGCGCGCGAGCTCGCGCGCGACTACCCCGGCAACCAGCACGCACGTGATCGCGCCGGCCGCAACCGCAGCCCGCCATCTGCTCACCGTCAGTTCTCCTCTTCACGCCAGATCTCCTCGACACGGAGATGTCCGAGAGCCGCGGCCACGCGATCGACGACGCGATCCAGCGCGGCCTGCGCCAGCAATCCCAGTCGCGTGAACGCCAGCAGCGCGACGAGCGGGAACGAACAGAACACGTGCAGCCTCACGACGAACGGCGTCGCGGCAATCAGCTCCACCCGCGGCGCCAACCGCGCGAACGAGACCGCATACGGTGTGAGCGTGACAACCGACCACGACGATGCCCATCGGTAGGCGACGGCGAGCGCGACGCCGGAGACGACCGCGATCGTGACGAGGGTCAGCGATACCGTGTCCGTGAGCGAGCGATGGTCGTCCGGCGCGCGATCGAACAGATGGCGGCGCAATCTCGAGAGAGCGACGATCGAACAGATCGCTCCGGCAGCGAAGCCGGTCGCTTCGAGGGCGAGCAGGCGCGACACGTGGCGGTTCCACCGCAGCACCGCATCGGGCGCGAGCAGCAGCAGCAGGTGCAGCGCGACGACGGCGACGATCGCGAGAGCGACCGCGGCGTTGCGGATCGTGGGCCGACGACCGGTCATTGCCGCCTCGCTTTCGGCGGCGCCGAAGCGGCGCGATCGGCGTGTCGCAGAAACGCCTTCACCGCGAACGCCTCGTCCTCGGTGAGCGGTCCGGCCGATTCCTTGTCGAACGCACGCGGGAAGCACGGGCGCCGCAGCGCCGTCGACAACGCCGTGTCCTGGAAGCGGGAATAGACGTGTGTGAGATCGCTGCCGAACGTCGCGCCGTTCGACGCGCCGTCCTGCTGAACGACATGACACGAGCCGCACGGGGCGCCGCCGTTCTTCGCCGCGATCGCTCCGAGGAACAGCTCACGCCCGAACGCGATGTCGGCCGGCGTCGCGGTCGACGCGTGCCGCCGACGCGAGGCGTCGGCAGCTGCCGGCCCGCCGGCGGCGAGGTAGTCGACGACCGCGGCGATGTCCTCGTCCGGAAGATTTTGATCGGGCATGCGCTCGCGTTTGTACTTGTCGAACAGCCCCGTCGCGATCGGATCGCGGCCTTCGATCACCTTCTGCGACGATCGGATCCAGGACAGCAGCCACGCGCGCGTGCGTCGATCGGTGACGCCTTTCAGATCGGGTCCGACGCGGTCGCCCTTTCCGTAGGTGTGGCAGGCGCTGCATTTTTTCGCGAACAGGGTGGCGGGGTCGGTCGTGGCGTGCGCAGTCGAGGGCACGAGCAGAGCTGTGCCGCACATGACCGCTCGAAAAAGCGCTCGTCTGGCCGTCATCGCTGTTTCCCGCTCGACTCGCGGTTAGTGGATCGACACCCCGGGGAATAGACGAACCGCCGCTAGTCGCTGCGATGCGTCGTCGCGTGAAGGTAAGACGCGGAGAGGTTTCAGTAAATGGCTCAAACGTGGAGAGTCGATAAGGTTTGTATCAATGGCGACGCGCACGACGTTCGTGGTGCCCCCGATTGGTAGGCATCGACCGGTCCAGCGGCGCCGATCGGCGCGCTGCGCGACAATGTCGTAATAAGATGAATCGATGGTTCGACGCTGGTGCGATCGGCTCGTGGCTGGCGGCGCGACGCTCGGAATTGTAATCGCGCACGCCGCGTCGACATCCGGCCGCGCGCAGGATGCATGGGGAGGCGTGCTGGACCAGCATCCGTCGATCCAGTACGTCACCCGACCGACAACCGATCGTGTGACGAAACTGAACGAGGCGCTCGCGCGGAGCGCACGGTCGCTTCAGCGCGACGCGCGAAACGGCTATCTGCGCTCGGTCCTCGATGCGCTCGGCGTGCCGATCGAGTCGCAGCTGCTGGTGTTCTCGAAGACCGGCGTGCAGAGAGTCTATACGGGCCCGGAGAATCCGCGAGCGCTGTTCTTCGACGACTCGGTCGTCGTCGGTTACATTCCTGGCGCGCCCTTCCTCGAGCTCGCCGCGCACGACCCGCAGCAGGGCGTCGTGTTCTACACGCTCGACCAGGCGGCCGTGCCGCCGTCATTCACGCGGCGCACGAGTTGCCTCTCCTGCCATGTCTCGGCGAGCACCGAAACCGTGCCGGGAATGATCGTCCGCAGCAACACGGTCGGTGATGCCGGCGACGTCATGCCGTTCTCCGATACGCACGATGTGAACCATCGAACGCCTCACCCGGATCGCTGGGGCGGCTGGCTCGTGACGTCCGAAGGGCCGACGCCGTACTCGCAACGGGCGCACTCGGGAAACATCACCTTCTCGGGACGCGGCAACACGTCGAACCAGGTCTTCGTCGACTGGATCAGCAACGCGCCCGACACGCGCGGCTACCCCGTCGCCTCGAGCGACGTCGTCGCGCTGCTCGTCTTCGATCATCAGATGCACGCGATCAATCTGCTGACGAGGCTGAACTGGGAATCGCGCGTCGCGGCGAGCGGCGGCCCGGCGGACATGATGGCGGACGGCAACGTCCGTCATCTCGTCGACGAGCTCGCCGACTACCTGCTCTTCGCCGGCGAGGCGCGATTGCCGGTACCGCTCGCGGCCCGCCCCGGCTTCGCGGAGTATCTCGAGGCGCGGATTCCGAAGGATCGTCGCGGCCGTTCGTTGGCGGAGCTCGACCTGGTGAACCGGTTGATGCGGTATCCCTGCAGCTACATCGTGTACTCCGCCGCATTCGACGGATTGCCGTCGTCGATCAAGCGCGCCGTCTACGCGCGGATACTCGAGAGCCTGTCGGCACGCGATTCGCGTGCAGCGTACGCGAGCCTGACGAACGACGACCGGAACGCCATCCTCGAAATTCTCAGGGACACGAAGCCCGACTTCCCGGCGTCGCAACGGTCCGAAGTCTCCACGCGACGCAAAATTTTGCAATGAATTGTTTCGTGAGCTGCGTGGGGCGTTTCGCCCGCCGCCGAGCGCGGAATCTGCCGTGCGTTCTCATTCCGATCGAAGCGCTGTCATCGGATCGACGCTCGTCGCACGTCGCACCGGAATGAACATCGCGGCCAGCGCGAGCGCCAGCAGCAGCGCGCCGATCGAGCCGAGCGTCATCGGATCGACAGCCTTCACGCCGTACAACAGGCTCGACATGAACCGCTCGAATGCGAGCGCGGACGATAGCCCAACGGTCAGGCCGACGACCGTCGGGACGCCGCCCTGCACGCCGACCAGCCGCACGATGTGACGCGGGCTGGCGCCGAGCGCGACGCGCACGCCGAACTCGTGCGCGCGCTGCGCGACGAGCTGGGAGAGGACTGCGTAGAGACCGACGAACGCGAGCAGCAGCGCAAACGCCGCAAACCCGCCGAGCACGGCGGCTCGAAACTGCGGATAGGCGAGATCGGCCGTCGCGTACTTCGTCTGCGGCAGCCTGACGGTGAACGTCAGCAGGCCGTCGGGATTGAATAGACGGTCGGAGCGAACGCGGTGCCGTGCGGGTCGTGCGCGTGTTGCTCACGGTGCAGCGCCTCGACTTCCGCCTGCGCGCGCTCGCGCGTGACGCCCGGCCGCAGACGGCCGAACACGCCCACGCCCTGGTACCTGTCCTTCGGAAGCTGCTCGCGGTTGGGTGTGATGAGCGTCCACATGTCCGCAGCCGTCGGATAGAAGGCGAACCGCTCGGGCATCACGCCGGCGACGGTGCACGCGCGGTCGCCCACGCCGAGCGTGCGCCCGACGATCTCCGCAGAGGCCGACAGCGTGCTTCGCCAGAACCGATGGGCGAGCACGACCGTACATCCTCGAACGAGATCGGCCGGCTCGAACGTGCGCCCCATCGCGGGCGCGACACCGAGCACCGCGAAGAAGTCCGTGCTCACCGGAATCGCGAGCACGATCTTCGCGACGCCCTGGCCCGTCAGAATCTGTTCGCCGGTGGCCCAGGTCGCCGCCGCGATCCGCTCGAAGCTCTCGCTGTGGCTTCGCCAGTTCTCGAAATCGTCGTACGACGTAAAGATCTTCGCAAGGTTCTTGTCGGTGATGTGGCCGTCCCAGATCGCGACAATCCGATCGGCGTCCGCGTATGGCAGCGGCTGCAGCAGAATCGCTTCGACGATGCTGAACACGGCGGTCGCCGCTCCGATTCCAAGCGCGAGCGTCAGGATGGCCACGATCGCAAAACCCGGATTCCTGCGCCAGCTCCGGATCGCATATCGACTATCGCGCGCGAAATCCGACGGCATGTGTGGCATCCTTCACGAGAGTGGTGTGCTGTCATGAACGACGATATGCCGCGAATCCTCGATCGGGGAGATCATCGACGGGACTGGTCGAGCGATCGGCACCTCGAGCTCGTGAAGAAATGCACTGGATTCGTGTCTCCGACCAGCTGATGTCAATCACGCGAGGAAGTTCGATGCGGGTTGCGGCGCTCTTCGACATTCACGGCAATCTCCCGGCGCTCGAGGCCGTTCTCGAAGATCTTCGTGCGGTGCGCGTCGATCGCGTCGTCGTGGGCGGCGATCTGCTGCCGGGACCGATGGCGCGCGAAACGCTCACCCGTCTGCTGAACCTGAGCGTTCCCGTCGAGTGGATCTACGGCAACGGCGAGGTGGCCGTGCTCGAACGGATGACGGGGAGGGAATCCGCGAAGGTCCCTGAACCATATCGGCCCGCGATCGCGTGGACGGCGGAGCAGGTTCGCGACCACGAACAGCTGATTCGCGCGTGGCCGATGACCGTTCGGATCGAGATCGACGGTCCGGGCAGCGTGTTGTTCTGTCACGCCACGCCGCGGAATGAAGACGAGATCTTCACGCGATTGACGCCCGCGGAACGCCTGCTGCCGGTCTTCGAAAATGTCGGCGCATCGGTCGTCGTCTGCGGACACACGCACATGCAGTTCGATCGCATGGTCGGACGTACTCGCGTGGTGAACGCCGGCAGCGTGGGAATGCCATTTGGACAGCCGGGCGCCGACTGGCTGCTGCTTGGACCGGACGTGCAGCTCCGGCACACGAAGTACGATCTGACATCGGCTGCCGAACGGATTCGTAAGACGATGTTTCCGTGGCCCGAAGACTTCGCTCAACGGTACATCGTCGGGCCGCCATCCGAACAGGAGACTCTCGAAACGTATGCGCGCGCGTCGATTTGACGGACAGCTGATCATGCTCTCCACGCACTCTGTGTCTATCTTCAGGTTCGTCGTGTCCGGCCTCATCGCGTTGTCGGTCGGGTGCAGCAGTTCGCCGACCGGTCCGTCGAATACGCCGCCGTTCAGTCAAACCGATCTGCGCGTCGGCACGGGCACCGTCGCCGCGGCCGGGCAGACGCTGACGGTGAACTACACCGGATGGTTTTACGATGCGTCGCAGCCCGATAAGAAAGGACTGTCGTTCGACTCGACGCTGGGTAAAGCGCCGTTCACGTTCACGCTCGGCGTCCAACAGGTGATCAGGGGCTGGGATGAGGGGCTGCCGGGAATGCAGGTCGGCGGATTGCGCCGGCTCGTCATCCCGCCGTCGCTCGCCTACGGATCGACCCGATCAAGGTCGATCCCGGCCAATACCACGCTCGTCTTCGATATCGAGCTCTTGAACGCGCAGTAGGGGACGGCCTTAAGGCCGTCCCCTACGATTCGGCCGATCAGAAGATGCGGACGCGAGCGCCGACGACGATCAGCAGGAGGTGATCGTCGATGCCTCCTTCGGCAGCGCCGACGTCGGTGGCCTTCAAACGCGCATGCTGCGCCTCGGCGTAGAAGCCGACTGATTTCGTGAGCCACGCCTCGACACCGCCGCCGATCATCCAGTTCCACCCCTCCGTCCTGTGCTCGAACGCTTGCGTGCCGCCTTTGATCGTCTGCGTGACGTTGTTGACGACCACCGACGTGTCGTTGATGGTCTCGGTGGTGACGACGGTGGCGCGATGGTAGTTCCCCCCTCCGAGACCGTAGAGCCTCACCGCGCCGACGGGAACGCCGCCTGTGGCCGCGATGGTGACGAGGCGTGAATCGAGCGTGCTGGCGAAGCGGAACGTGTCGCCGCCGCCGAACGCCGAGGCTTGCGCCGGCTTCGCGAAGGTGATCTGCGCGCCGAGGAAGCTCTTGATCCAGTACGTCGCGCCGGCGGCGCCGGCACCCGTGAACGTTTCGCGGGTGCAGTTCGTCGCGCTCCCGCACGCCGCATCGATCGTGTTGCTGAACGTCGGAATGCCCGCGGCGCCGAACAGCACGAAGCCGAGGGGCGGCGTGGTCTGAAAGAATCGCCGCGTCGTCTCCGAGTCGCTGTGACCGACCCAGGAGGCGGGCGGCGGACCCTGCGTGACGTGAATCGATGCGGTCGTTCCCTCGAGATCGACGACGAACGTCGTCACCCGCCGCATCACGAACACGCCCCAGATCTCGTTGCGGGCGCAGGCAGCCGCCGGCGGCATCGGCTGCACGCCGGGGCTCATCAGCTCGACGCCAACGGCGTCCGGGCATACGTCGACGAAGAAGCGCACGTCGATTTCATCGGCGCGCGACGGGAATTCGACGGCGAGCCTGGCTTCGCCGCTGGCATCCGCCACCGCCGATGCCGTCGCGCCCGTATTCACCTGCGCTTCGATCTTTGCTGAAGGGGGCGCGCTCCTGATGATGATGGTCTGCGCCGAGGTCGTAGAGG
>Ga0075425_100010143_pt1 | contig 10037 bp, 8 predicted proteins | sample SoiMethybrSBSTD4_FD_75300 | JGI IMG/M metagenome (GOLD analysis project Ga0075425, IMG submission 75300) | Bulk soil microbial communities from a Populus tree surrounding site in Tennessee, USA - Soil MetaG P. TD hybrid SBSTD4 | ecosystem: Environmental > Terrestrial > Soil > Tree plantation... | reverse complement strand
CTATTTCCGTTGCGGTGTTTGGAGACGAGAACGACGAGGAAGCTACAGGCGATGGCACCTTCTCGCCTGACGCTAAGGACATTGCCCTGGGGACACTGCGGTTGCGTTCAGAACGCAAGGGAAACGGGGATGGACGTGTCTATCTAATCATAGTCACTGCCACTGACGCTGCCGGCAATGTGTCGCGATGCTGTCGCACGGTGACGGTCACACTCGATCAGTCAAAGGCCTCGGTCGCGAGCGTCGCTGCGCAGGCGGCGGCTGCGCGTGCATACTGCGAGCAAAACGGAACCGCGCCTCCGGGATACTTCGTCATCGGAGACGGTCCCGTAGTCGGTCCGAAGCAGTAAGTCCGTTTTCCATAAAGCGGCGGCTCTTGGCCGTTACTCGATCTGAAGAAGATGATAGGGAGGGGTCCACTGAACTGGGCGCCCTCCCTTTTTGTCAATGGGCATGCCAGAAACGTTCTGCCGGCCCGAGTCGTCACTCAGCCATTTTGCCCTCGACCAGCCGCTTCAAGAGCAAGTCTTCAAACGAGACATCGGCGGTGACCATCGTGTATCCGATGCACGCACCCCGGCAGAATGACTCAAGCGACGTTGTGTAGGAATCAAGCGCCGAGCGATACGCCCCAAGCACGCGCTCGTTGACGGTAACCTCTCGCGCCGCGCCACTCTCTGAATCCACAAGCATAAGATCGCCTCTCAGTTGTGGCTGTAGCTCTTCGGGCGCGAGCACCTGAATCAAGTTCAGGTCGTAGCCTCGATGTGCAAGCAGCTTCATTTCTATTCGAAAGTCGCCGGCGTCCATAAAGTCTGAGATCACAAACAGAACGCCGGGCCTGACGTTGGATCGCTGATATCTTCTGATGACTGCGCTGAGGCTGGTGATTGCTTGCGAGACACCCGGCAGGGCAACGCTAGTTCGGGGGGCAGGTGGGCCTCCCTCTTCACTCGAGCCGCCTTCACTTGATTCGGTATCCGCCACGTCGTGTGAGAGCTTCTCAAGAAATGAGAGCACCAAGTGGAGGTGCCCGCGGCCTCGCAGCGCTCGGATGCGCGATCTCAAGTCTGAATCGAAAGTCATTACGCCGACACGATCGAGGCTGTTGACGGCGAGGAACGCAAGCGCCGCGGCCGCTCGACGAGCGAAATCAAACTTGGTGACCGGCTGGCCGAAGCGCATCGAGCGGCTCTGGTCGATCAGGATTTCGATTCTTATGTCTTCCTCTTCGACAAACTGGCGAAGCATCAGCCGTTCGAGCCGTGCAAAAATGCTCCAATCGACGTGACGGAAATCATCGCCCGCTTCGTATTTTCTGAAGTCTCTGAACTCGACAGACGCGCCTCGGCGGGTAGATCGGCGTTCGCCACGCATTGTCCCTGGAAACGCGCGGCGCGCTTGTATCCTGAGGCGTTCGAGCTTTCTCAGGAAGGCAGGATCGAGAAGGCTGTCTGTCATGTGGGTGTGGTTGACTTCGCTTTGGGATCCCATTGGAAATTGAAAATTGAAAATGGAAAATCTAGACTCAAAATTTGAGAATCGAAGATCGCAAGACGCGCTAACCGACGGGCTCTCAAATCTGCAATTTTCAATTTGCAGTTTTCAATTTTCAATTGTCAATTGTTTTCGGTTTTGAATTCTCGCGCACTTGCTACCCTTCTCGTGTTCTGGTTTGCTTCTGCAGGCTTGCAACCGACTCCAGCACATCGTCGAGGAGCGAGTCCGTGCTCAGACCGTCAGCCTCGCCTTCAAAGTTCAAGATGATCCGGTGACGCAGGGACGGCTTCGCGACGGTGATGATATCCGCGGTGCTTACGTTGTAGCGGCCCGCCAACAACGCGCGCGCCTTCGCCGTAAGCACCATCGCCTGCGCGCCGCGCGGGCTCGCTCCGTAGCGAACGTACTTGCGCACCGACTCCGGAGCGTCTTCGCCATCGGGTTGCGTCCTCAGGAGCAGGTCGGCCGCCAGTTCTTCCACGTGAGGGGCAATGATCACCTGTCGAACAAGCCTCCGCATCTCAGTCAGGTCATCCGGCGTGAGAATGTTCTCCGCGTGCGGTAAGTCTTCGGCCGTCGTGCGCCGCAGCACTTCAATCAGGTCCGAGCGCGTCGGGTAATCGATCACCAATTTGTAGATGAACCGATCGAGCTGGGCTTCCGGCAGCGGATAGGTGCCCTCCATTTCGAGCGGGTTCTGAGTCGCCAACACGAAGAACACTCCCTCAAGCGGATATGTAGTCCCGCCGACCGTAACTTGTCTTTCCTGCATTGCTTCAAGCAGAGCTGATTGTGTCTTTGGTGTTGCGCGGTTTACTTCGTCGGCTAACAGGAGGTTGGTGAATACGGGGCCGGGCTGAAATCGAAACATCTTCTCGCCGGTCTCATCTTCAATGATGATATTGGTGCCCACGATGTCGGCGGGCATAAGGTCAGGCGTGAATTGCACGCGCGCGAAGTCGAGACCCATCGTTTCGCCGAGCGTTCGCACCAGCAGAGTCTTTCCAAGTCCGGGAACACCTTCCAGCAGAACGTGCCCGCCTGCCATCAACGCAAGCAGAACACCTTCGACGATCTCTTGCTGACCAACGATCACGCGGGCGATCTCAGACCGAAGCGCGCCGAACTTACCGACGTAATCCTGGACCTTTTCTTTTATTTCACCAAGAGTCTGCATAAGAAATTGGTCCGTAGTCCGTAGTCCGTAGTCCGTAGTCCGTAGTCCGTGGTCCGTAGTCCGTAGTCCGTAGTCCGTAGTCCGTGGTTCTTGGCGGACTCGCTTTTGGGGTTGAGCCACCAACTACGGACCACGGACTACGGACCACGGACTAGGGACTACGGACCCTTCTCACCACGGCATCCGAAGCCTGACGATGTCTTTCATCTGAACAAGGTGGTTGAGGTCGTTGCCTTTGATCTGGCGCACGACGAGTTGCTCGACCGTCATCGGGCCATCGGTCGAGTGTGTGCCCCCACGTGACCAGGCGTCAGTCGGAGCGCCTTCCAGAGTCTGAATGGTCTCCCATCGAAGCCGCTTGAACTCTTCCAGAGCGGCCTTCGCATCCTGATTGATGTAGTCGGTTTCGATTGCGATTTTGTCCTGATCCACACTTGCGAGCAGCGGGTTGTCCTCGGTGAGGATTCTCCGATAGCGCGCGAGGTATGCCAATCGCTCCATATCGCGGAGGTGACACATGATTTCTTTGACCGACCATTTGTTCGGGATCGGTCGCCACCTCAACGTCTCTTCGTCGAGGTCCTTAAGCAAATGGTCGAGCTCGTTTGGAAGCGATTTGAGGTTGCACAGCAGCCGGTCTTTATCTCTCTGATCCATCTTGTTCTCCTCAACCGATGATTCGCATCGGCGCAGTTCAGACTGTCGGAGCCTTTCTAGTAACTCAAAGGATCACAGGTCGGGAAGGGCGCCCTCGCCCTCGTTGATGAACCCAGGACACCGAACAACAGCGGGGGCCAACCACCTTCCCGACGTGTGATCCTTCTCAAGTGTCGTCGACTATCATTTCTTCGCATCAGGATTAATCGCATCGAAATACTTGCGAACCACTGAGCGCAAGTTCGGCGGCACCTGACTTCGTTGCACCGACCGCTCAGCCTCACGGCGATACTGCGGATAAGCCGACGAATACGGCGTGCGCGCAGCTCCGACCCCCGCTTTCGTCTGGAGATACAAGTACTCGCCGCCAGAACCCTGCTGAAGCTTAGCCTTCAAGCTCGATTCTCTTCCCTGCCCTGCGAGCCGTCGATCGGCGGCTGTCTCCGACTTCTCGGGAGCCCCGCCTGTGTTGGCTCGATTGCTGCGCTCGTCCTGATTGCGCGCGCGAGTCTCTTCGTCTCGCATCCCTGATCTACCGCTCTGTTGGCCGTTGTCCTGCTTACGGTTCTCGTCTCGTACACGCGCGAACTGCCCAGCTAGCCCCGCAACCATCTCCTTCGCTTGCTGGTTCTCTATCAACAAGCGGGCCGCCGCGTCGAGCTCTTGTTTGAGCTTCTCCTGGTTTCCGAGCTCACGTGCCACCTGCTCGATTTGCTCAGGACGGATCTGACGGGCCATTTCCTCAAGCGCTTGCTGCAGCTCCTTCGACTGCGCGAGCGGCGCCAAATCGCGAGAAAGGGACTCGGCAGCTTTTCGAAGCTTCTCGATATCCGTCGGACTCAGTTCGTTCGCGCGAAGCTCCGCGGCCTTCTTCAATAACTCCGCAGATATTCTCGGCAGTGTCTTCGCCGCTTGCTCCGCCAACGAGTTTGGCACAGCCTTAAGCACATCCAATGAACCTGCCGGTTGTTCACTCGGCTGTTTATCGTCAGCCTTCCGCTCACCGGTGTTAAGGTCACCATTCTTCGGTCCGTCAGCCTTCAGGTCGGAACGCTTCTGCTCAGACGGCTTCTGATCACCGGAAGCCCCGGGTTCGCCGGCGGTTTCTTTCTCAACGTTCGGATCATGCCTGATAGAATCAGTTCCAACTGAATCGGCCTTCAGATCCTTCCCTGGAACTGGCTCCCGCGGCCGGTTCTGGGGCTCTGCTCCTGACCGTCCTTTGGTCTTCGCCCTCCCGGTCTTAGGTTGATCGCCTTTGGTTGGCGCCTCGGTTCGGGGACCGGCTGGTCGCGATTTGAGCGCTTTCTCCGGAGAGGAATCAGAAGGCTTTTGTCCGTCGCTCGGAGGCGCCGCTCGGGTTTCGTTGTTGGACTCTCGTTTCGCGGCAGAGGCCAGCTCATCAGCCGGCGAAGCGAGTCGGCTTTCATCGGCCTCGAGTCTTTTGCGTTGGGGTGTCGCTAATGTCGCGAGCGCGGCGCCGAGTCGGCGGTCCGCGAGGCTGACGATCTCATCCGCGCGTGTGCACGCAAGATCATCGTGCCTCCGTCGTATGCGCCCCTCAAGCGAGCTCAACCTCCTCAAAGCCTCCGGGCGAGTCGCTGGCGAACGCCGGAATCCTCGTCCAAGCTCAGCTTGTTCTTTTGCCAATGTTGCGGTCTCAGTTCCAGGCGGCACTGCCTGCTCGACTTCTGCGGAAGTCTGCTCCAGATGCTCACCCGCGTTTTCAATGTCAGCGCGCTCTGCAGCCAATGCTTCGGCGAGTGGAAGCGAGCGCGTGGGAATCATGAGCGCAGCCACGAGTCCAACGAGCGAAACCAGCGACAGCGTGTACCAGCGGCGGATTCTAAATGGCACAACCGATGCCGCGTGCTGCTTACCCACAAGGTCGGCGGCATCTTCAATCAGCGCCTCCTCAAGCCCGCGCCTGGGGCCGCCGCGTTCGATGATCAAGTGCGACGTGGCCACTCTGTCATCGAGCTTGAGTGATTCATCAATTAGAAAAGCCGAATCGCTCACGCTCGCGCGAGTTAAGAAGGAGCGGATCATCGCTGCCGCGATTGAGAGGCTCATTGCTCCGACGACGACAGTCCACGACGGCAACCCAATCGGTTTAAGCCGCACCAGCAGCACCAGGGCCGCAGCCATCAGCCCTCCCATCATCACCGCCAGCACAAGCCCATCTTGAAGCGACAGCAGACGCTTGCGCCACATCACGCGGCGTTCGAGTCGAATGATTTTTGCTTCGGCTCCGCTCACATCCAGCTCCTCACTCGCCGCAGCCGCCTCAAACTCAACAGCAAGCTTGCTGCGGTCAGAAGCAGATAGAATATCACCTGGGTCACCCAGACCGGAACGCTGTGAAGCCACACGTTGGCGGGGATAGGAATCCCGGGAATCTGCGACGCGATCGCGGCGAACGGGTTCGTCCTCAAGAGCAGGAACACAATGTTCATGAAAGCCTGCGACGGAGGGCCGTTGAAGTTGCCTGCCAGTGCTGAAAAGAACAGCGCCAGCGCGGGCATCGCCGCGACGAGAAAAATCACTGCGATCAAACTGGTCAGTTGCGCCAGCACGCCTCGTCGAATCATCGTCGACCAGAGAAAACTCATCGAGCAGAACGTCACTCCGGAAACGACCATTACCAGGTAGGCGATTGCAATGTCGCGCAGCGCCACTCCGCCCAGCGAATACGTGAGCGCAATCAAAGGCAGCGAACCGAACAGGGTGAGAAAGAGATACGACAGCGCGGCTCCGACTTTGCCGAACAGAATTGTGGATGGCTGCGCGAGCGAAGCGATCAACAAGTCGAATGTCTGCTGTTCGCGTTCTGACGAGATCGCGCTCGCTGAAAAGGTCGGCGCGATCAGGCAGATCAACCCCATCTGCACATAGATCAGCACCGGAGTCAGCACCGAGCCGGCTTGATTGACGATCGTTGTCGGCGCGTTCTTGTGCAAGACTATGTAAATCAAGCTGATGATCAGGCTCAGGGTGACGACATAGCCGGTAAGCACAAGGAAGGCGCGCTTGCCGCGCATCCGGGTGCGCATTTCTTTGATGAGGATGGGATTCGAAAAATCCATTGGTTTTAGTTTCTGGTTTCTGGTTTGTGGTTTCTGGTTGTTGAATCGGCGCCATCGAACCAGAAACTAGAAACCAGAAACCCATCCTAAGCCACAACGCCTCGCGTCACCTTCAAGAATATGTCCTCAAGGTTAGCCTCGCTTCGAGTGAACCCCAGCACGCGAACACCTCGGTTCACCAAATACTCGAGCAATTCGTCCAGGTCGTCGGGCTCGCCCCCGTACTCCAGGCGAATCACTCGTCCGTCACAGGTGACGCGCGAAATGTCCGTGCGTTCCGCGAGCACTCCAAGCGCAATCACTGGATCGCCCTTCACCGAGATATCGACGATGACGTTGCCGGCGAGCCTTGCGGTTATCTCGTCTATTCGTCCGGCCGCCAGCAGCCGCCCGGCTTCAATGATTCCAATTGAAGTGCAAAAATCAGCAAGCTCTGTGAGGATGTGCGATGAAACCAGCACGGTCTTCCCCATCCTGCATAGCTCGCGAATCAGCTCACGTATCTCGATTCGCGCGTGAGGATCGAGCCCCGATGCCGGTTCATCCAGCAGCAACACCGCCGGATCGTGCAGCAAGGTTTTGGCAAGGCAGAGCCGCTGCTTCATTCCGCGCGAAAGGCTCATAACCTGCGAGCCGCGCTTGACTGTGAGATCCGTCAGTTCGAGCACGTCCGATATGGCTCGCTTGCGCCCGGCGGGGCTGAGCTTGTACAGCGCGGCGAAGTAATCGAGATACTCCCAAACCAGCAGATCGTCATACACGCCAAAGCTGTCGGGCATGTAGCCGATCAGGCGGCGCACTTCGCGAGGCTCGCTCAAGACATCGAACCCTCCAACGCTCAGTTTGCCTTCGGTTGGGAGCATCAGAGTCGCGAGCATCTTGATGGTGGTGGTCTTCCCGGCACCGTTCGGACCGATGAATCCGAAGACCTCGCCTCTCCCAATCTCGAAGCTGACGTCGAGTACCGCAGGAAAGTTCTTGTAGTACTTCGACACGTTTTCGAGCTTGATCATGCTCTCATTTGTTGTTGCCTCATCAGCCATTTCTGGTTTTGGTTTGGTTTCTGGTTTCTGGTTTGTGGTTGCCGTTTGCCGGGCTTCAACTTCGATTGTCCGCCAACCAGAAACCAGAAACTAGAAACCAGAGACCGGGCTTCGGCTATTCACAGATGCACGACGTACAACGCCTTGCTGTGCCGCTTGAACGAACCCGGAAATCCAATGCCCGTTGCGCCTTTATCCGCGAACCCGATCAGCAGCGGCCGCTCGAGCCGCTTGATCGCGTCCGGCATCAATTGAGTATTGAAAAATCCTTGCGTGAACGCACGGTCGCCGCCGACTTCGCGATCGAGCAGAGCCCCAAGCTCCTGGAAGAGTTCCGCCTCGTCGCTCCCTTTCTCAAACTGCGTCAGATACCAACTGTTGAAAGCCGACGGCTGCGGCGCCGACACTGAAACGCGCTGTTCGCGCCCGGGGGCGACGTCGAACAGATCCGATATTCCTTCGGAGCTCAAATAGACCGCCTTGCTGATTTGCGCGTCGCCGAGATTCCTGATTGCGACCGACGATTCGCTCGCCGAGACCGACACCATCGGCGGAACGCCTTCGTTCATAGATCTCACCTCAAAGAGACCAGAGGTCCAGGTCGTCATCGGCACTCGCAGGGTGAACGCTTTTGGCCCGCGCTCGCACTCAATATCGCCGATAGCCGAAGCGCTCGAGGTTTGATTCCCGTTGTATACGTCGTTCACGTATGTGTCGCGGCCCTCGAACGTGACCTCTTGAGTGCGCTTTGTTGCCGGCATCATCAGCAGCCCGCTCGCCACGCGCGAGATACCGTCGCGCTGATGAAGCTCAACGAGTGACGAGTCGGCGACTATCGAGGCCGCGCCGCGGCCGATTTGCGCGACCGTCACGCTGACTACCGCAAACGTAATAACCACCGCCGGAATCGTCAGCCAGGCGAGGTCGGTCTTACGCCTCCATCGCAGCACAAGATAGTTGAGCGGCCCAAGCGTCAGCACATATGCAAGCAAGAAGAGCAGCACGTACTTCGGTGATGGCGGCGCGATCTCCGCCAGGTGAAACAGGAACCCTTGCACGCCCCACCTGTTTGACGATGAGCTGCCTCTCCGTCCAAAAGTAATCCAGTTGGTGTGCTTCGGCTTTGTCTCAGCCGAAGGCAAAAGCAAGTCCGTCCACAGATCCTTTGCGACGCTCCACGCCCGGTAAGGATTCAGCTTCGGGTTTATCGCAACAAAGCGCACGAGTCCGCTTCCGTAACTCTTCTCGGCGACGATCGGCCTATCATCAGCGCCCACCAGCGCATGAGCGTCGAGCTTCAACCGAGCGGTCATCAGGGAAAGGCGATCGGTCGAATCAAAAGACCCGTACACTTCGCTCAACTCCGGAAGCGAAGCGATTGTTATTGTTGCTTGTGCCTGTACCGGCAAAATCGATTCCAGACCGATCGCGCGCAGGCCCGCGACATCCGCAGCGCCAGTCACGATGAGCAGGCCCCCGGAAGCCACCCACAACCTGAGCGCGCGCGCTTGCTCGTCGGCCAACTGATTCAGCGGCGCATCGCCGATTACCACCGCGTCGAGCTGATCGTACGAGATGAACTCGCGCGGGAGGTCTTCTGCAGCGATCACCGTCGGATGCGCGAGAAAGATGGGGCGGCCGAAGCCCGTGCCGCCAAACCTGCCCCGCCGGTTCTGTGGGCCCTGTAGAGATGAAGGTGGCGAAGAAGGCGGAATAGGAATCGCTGCTTGAGGGTCTGGTTGCGGTAGCTGACCCCCGACGCGAGGCGCGCTCTTGAAGGGCGTGCGGTTTGACGCTCGAATGACTTCCGCTGACGAAATGTTGTTGAGGGTGGTCGAATCGGTATCGACGACGGCAATCTCCAACTGATCGCTCATCCCGTAACTTCTCTCGACATTGACTCGCGTTTCGGCAATGACGCGATCTTCTGATTGGAGACGAACAATCGCGCTCTCACCTGAATTGAGAAACGCTGCGATCTCGTGAAGCTGCCGCGAGCCGGTTGGCAGTTGAATCTCCTTCACATACTCGCGCACCTGCGGATTCGGACTCGGCGAGGACTCGCAATGAACGACCAACCGCCCGCTGATCGGCGGCCCCTGATTCGCGAGGCTTACCCTGAACGGCACCCAGCTTCCCGTCCAGCTGCTGACCTCGAGCCGCCCGAACCCGGCGCGAACAATCATCTCGAGACTCTCGGTGCGCGCCACCCCCGTTTCAGCGGCGCCGTTCTCTTGTGCGCGAGCCTGGCGCGTGATGCTTGCGGCGAGGAGGCAGGCGGCGACGGCAAAAACGAAGATCACGGCGCGCGCTGACCTCAATAGTCGAAAGCGCGGCCGCGATACTGAATCGACACCGCTCGCCGAACTGGAGTGAAGGTTGATGCTCAAATAGACCGTCCAGATTGTCGCAGTGACTGAGACTATACAATCTTTCAGACACACTGTTCAACAAACAGAAAGAGCGGGAGCGATTGTCCGACAAACTTCAGTTTGTCGCATTTTGCGGGCTATTACGACAAACTGAAGTTTGTCGGACAACTGAAGTTTGTCGGGCAACTGAAGTTTGTCGGAC
>Ga0075425_100010141_pt1 | contig 10037 bp, 9 predicted proteins | sample SoiMethybrSBSTD4_FD_75300 | JGI IMG/M metagenome (GOLD analysis project Ga0075425, IMG submission 75300) | Bulk soil microbial communities from a Populus tree surrounding site in Tennessee, USA - Soil MetaG P. TD hybrid SBSTD4 | ecosystem: Environmental > Terrestrial > Soil > Tree plantation... | reverse complement strand
TAATCGGTTGGTTTAGTATGACCGGTAAGGAAGATCTTTACATCCTTCTCGATGTGCGACGTACGGCATCGGTGAACGAAATCAAGCGGGCCTTTCGACGACTCGCCCGCCGGTATCACCCGGATATCAATCCGGGTGATCACCAGGCGGAAGATCTGTTCAAACGAATCACCGAGGCTTACGAGGTTCTCAGCGACCCCTCCAAGCGGCAGTTCTACGACGTGAATGGATTTTATTCGGACGGTGTTCTCGACGAGCCTCACGTCGACTCGAACTGGAAGTTCAGTTTCAAAGGTTTTGATTTTTCGCGTTCGAGCAACTCGCAGTTCGGAGATATCTTCAGTCACCTCTTCGACCGGAGTTCAACGAAGCGAGATCCGGAGAGAGGCGAAGACCTGGAATATCAGGTCTCGGTGAACTTCGACGAATCGATGCGTGGCCTGAACACAAGGATCACCGTTATTCGTAACAAAGAATGCGGGGTTTGCCGGGGGTCGGGTCGCAGTCCGGGTTCGCGGGAATTCGCATGCCGCACCTGCGGCGGTTCCGGAAAAACCACCCGAATGAAGGGACACCTTCAGTTCGCGGTGACTTGCTCGGAATGCGGCGGCACGGGCAAGTATTTTCAGAGTTGCGACGAGTGTCGAGGTGAAGGACGCATTCACGGCAGTGAAACTCTGGAAGTTCCCCTACCGGCAGGAGTCACGACAGGGTCCCGGATTCGCATTGCTGGCAAAGGCAATGCCGGACGTTTCGGAGGGCCGAGCGGAGATCTGTATGTTGTCGTCAATGCCTCGCCACATCCTTTCTTTTCGAGGATGGGTGACAACATTCATTGCAGCGCACCGATCACGGTAACGGAAGCGGCGCTTGGAACGAAAGTGGAAGTTCCGACCATCGACGGGAGCGCACTTGTTCGAATACCGCCCGGAACACAAACCGGACAGAGGTTTCGGTTACGAGGAAAAGGAGCACCGTCGCTGGTGCATCCTGGCCTGCGTGGCGATCAATACGTCGAAGTACGTGTCGTGGTTCCCAAAATTGCCGACGAACGATCGAAGGAAATTTTGAGGGAACTTGCGAAGTTGAATCCTGAGAACCCGCGTAAGGGGTTTTATGGAACGTAAGAAAAAAGGAAGGGCGGCCTACATGATCAGTGCGGTCGCCGACTCCTACGGCATACATCCACAAACGCTTCGGCTCTACGAGCGTGAAGGTTTGCTGAAACCCTCACGATCGGACGGCAACACGCGTCTATATACTCAAGAAGATATCGAACGGCTGGAATTGATTCTGAATCTCACTCGCGATCTCGGCGTGAATTTGGCGGGTGTCGAGGTCGTACTTAACATGCGGCAGCGGATGGAAGAAATGCAGCGCGATATGCAGGAATTCATCGAGTACATCGAGAATGAATTCGCGAACCGCTCACCCGAATTGAATCAGAAGATACAACACGCTCTTGTAAGAGTTACCCCGCCTCACGTGACGCTCGTTAAAAAGCAAAAATAAATTTATGAAACATATATACGAACGCGTGGTCGAAGGACCGGACACGCTTCGTCTTTATTTGAAGGAAATCTCACAGTTTCCACAGTTGACAGCTGAAGAAGAGCAGGAGCTTGGCGCCCGTGTCCAGGCGGGCGATGAGCCGGCTTTTCGTAAAATGATCGAATCGAACCTCCGTTTCGTCGTCGCCATGGCGAAGAAATATTCGAGGTCCGGCTATCCGCTGCACGAGTTGATCAACGAAGGCAACATGGGGCTGATCGAAGCGGCTTCACGGTTCGATCCGTCGCGTGGTGTGCGTTTTATCACATACGCGAGTTGGTGGATTCGTCAGGCAATCCTCGCCGCGATCGCGCATCATGGCCAGACATTTCGTCTTCCGCCGAAGCTGAAGCATGACCTGTATCGCTTCGAGACGAAAGTGAGCCGGCTGACCCAGGAGCTTGGCCGGCGGCCGAGCCTTGAGGAAATTTCTCGGGAACTTGGCATGAACGAAGAAGAAGTGCGGGATCTCCTCGGAGCGACTCCGACGGAAGTGTCGCTGAGCGCGCCGGTCGGTGAAGAGGGCGATATGCGCCTTGAAGAAGTAATCGAGGATCACAGTATCACGCCAAGCGACGACATACTTATCGCGCAGTCTTTCGAAGAGCAATTACAGAAACTTCTCGGGCAACTCGACGACAAGGAACGCCTCATTATTGAACGGCGATTCGGGCTGGGAGATCGCGAACCTCAAACGCTCGCAGAAATCGGAACCGATCTGCATCTCTCACGCGAACGGATCCGCCAAATCGAAGAGCGCGCGCTCGGAAAACTTCGTCGTTCTCAGCGCGCGAAGCAACTGCTGGGCTATTTGAATTAGTAGCCGCGGGCTTTACCGCCCGTGTTGCCCAAAGGATGAAATTCTGAAAACTGCTGCTAGTCCCCTCCTCATAGAGGAGGGGTGGACGCGACCTCAAAAAATATCGCCGAAGGCATCCTTTGCTAGGAGCGGACGGGGCGGTCGGAAATGGACTGACCACCCCGTCTGCGCGTCAAATGTAGCTTCGCAGCTTTTCTTGATCGCGCAGCCACCCCTCCTCTATGAGGAGGGGACTAGCAGCATCCCTGCCGGTTCTACTCTGTTTTGGGCAACAAGCCCTTTACGTCCGCGTTCAATCACAGACAGAATTGTTTTGGTGACTGAACTCGGGCGCAAAGCCCGCGCCTACTACGATAGTTTCGCCGGTCGGCGGTTGGATCGTGCCACGACAACAGATTTTGTCTCTTGGTAATAGTCCAGCGCTTCGACGCCGTGTTCTTTCCCGAGGCCGCTTTGTTTCACGCCGCCGAACGGTAATTCATCGTAGAGGTCGGGGATCGAATTCACCCATGTGTAGCCCGCTTCCAGGCGACGGGCGGCTTCGTTGGCTTTCTCGAGATCGCGAGTCCAGATCGAGGAGCCGAGCCCGTAAATAGTGTCGTTGGATTTCTGGATCGCGTCGTCGAGATCCTTCACGCGCATGACCGGCAGCGCCGGCCCGAAGACTTCTTCTTTGAGCATGCGCGACTGTTCGTCTACATCGACAAGTATGGCCGGCGAATAGAAGTATCCTTGCTCGTAAGGACGTGTATTCCCGGTAAGGACCCGTGCGCCACGTTTCACGGCGTCATCGACCTGCGCTTCAACTTCGGCCCGATGGGCTTCGGTGTGCATGGGGCCGGTTGTTATCCCTTGTTCGAGGCCATTGCCGATGCGCAGTTTCTCGACTTTCGCGACGAGAGCGGTAATAAACCGATCAAAAACACTGTCGAACACATAAAGCCGTTTGACAGCAATGCACGCCTGGCCACAGTTGAAAAATCGACCGACAGAAGCCCCACTTACAGCTTCGTCGATATTCGCGTCGTCGCAGACGATCATTGGGTCGCTGCCACCGAGTTCCAGTGTGACTCGCTTAACATTTGTCGCGGCTGTTTCCATAACGTGCTTGCCCGTTTTCGTCGATCCGGTGAAGGCAATTTTACGAACGCGCGGATCTCGGAGCAGTGACTCGCCGACGACTTCCGCCGGTCCCGGCACGACGTTCAGCACGCCGGGAGGCAGGCCGGCTTCAATGAGAATCCGCACGACCTGAAGATCTGTGAGCGGCGTCGTGGGCGCCGGCTTGACAACCATCGTATTGCCTGTGACTAGCGCCGGACCGATCTTATTCGCCATCAGCGACACCGGAAAATTCCACGGCAGAATGGCGCTGCAGACGCCGATGGGTTGTTTAACAATCATGCCGTAGCGTTGCTCATCGAGATCCTCGACCTGTCCACCGCGCAAGGTTTTTGCGAGACTCGCGTAGTACTCCATTGTCTTTGCGAATCGACGGATCTCCGCGACAGCCTCGCGCATGGGTTTGCCCTGTTCCTGGGTAAGCAAACGCGCCAGGTCTTTCTCGCGCTCCTTGACGACACGAGTTCCCCTGCTCATGATTTCGGCGCGTTGAGCTGGAGGAGTTGACGACCAGTTCCTGAACGCGCTCTGTGCAGCGTCAATCGCGTTGTCAATATCTTGTTGTGTTCCGGCCGCAGCGCGATCGACGACCTCACCGCTTGCGGGGTTGCGAATTTCCGTGGTTGCGCCGTCGGATGCCCGACGCCATTCGCCAGCGATAATCATTCCATTAGGGTACAATGCCCGGGTGAGTTCACAGACGACTCAAATTTGTGCGAGTTGCGGGGGCAGCGGTTGGCGGAAAGTCCTCCGCGATGGTATAGAAGGCGTTACGCGCTGCGAGTGTGTCAAGTTGTCGCGAGCCGATCGCCTTCTCGAGGGCGCAAAGATCCCTCTCCGGTATGCGCACTGCGAGCTAGACAATTTTGATCCACTGCCGTCGCGCGACCGTTCGATCGAAAAAGCAAAACTGATTGCAGAAAAATTCGTCGAAGAATATCCGATGTCTCCGCCGTTCGGTCTGCTCTTCGTGGGCCCTCAAGGGGTAGGCAAGACTCATCTGGCGGTGGGAATTTTGAGGCGGTTGATGCAGCAGAAGTCCGTGGCTTGTCTCTTTTGTACATTTCCTGAGTTACTGAAGGAAATTCAGAACTCCTACAATCCTATTTCGGAGTCATCCGAGTTGTCTCTTCTAGCTCCTATTTTGGAAACTGAGGTGCTGGTACTCGATGAGCTAGGAGCACAGAATCCCTCTACGTGGGTCAAGGACACCGTCGGTTATGTTCTTAACTATCGGTACAACGAGAACAAAGTGACCATCTTGACGACGAATTTCTTGGACCGCGATGAGTCGACAATTCCGAAGCCCGGTTCACCTGATAGTTTGGCTCAGCGAATCAGTGATCGAATGAGGTCGAGACTATACGAGATGTGCAAGACAGTACTAATGACAGGGAAGGATTTTCGGAAAGAAATAAAGGAAGCAAAGCACCATTTCAGGAAGGATGGTTAATTACTCGTCCTCGTCTTCCTCGTCTTCATCTCCCTCTTCCACTACCTGAATGAAAAACGAGCTTTCACAATCTTCGCAGATGAACTGTTCGTCTTCGCCGGAATCGAGCTTGCCGGCGCACAGGGGGCAGAAAGAGATCTCGGCACTCATTTGTCCTAAATACTAGAATGAATTTTCAAAGTCAAAGAGCTTTTTGTGGAGAGTTCGCAGCATGAAGAGAGATGGAGTTGAAGAGCAATACGTCATTGATGACTTCACAAGTAAAGACACGTGGCGAATATTCCGCATCATGGCGGAATTCGTTGAAGGATTCGAAACGCTCGGCAAGATTCCGCCCGCCGTCGCCATGTTCGGTTCTGCCCGCGCGCTTCCCGGCAGTGACGCATACGTCAAAGCCGAAGCCATTGCGACTCTGCTCGCGCGCAATGGTTACTCGGTGATCACGGGTGGCGGCCCCGGTGTGATGGAGGCCGCGAACAAGGGTGCGACCGAAGGAGGAACGACGTCGGTCGGTCTGAATATCGAGTTGCCACTGGAACAGAAGCCCAACATTTATGCAAACAAGCTTCTCAACTTTCGTTATTTCTTCGTACGCAAAGTGATGTTCGTGAAGTACTCTATCGCTTTCGTGATCCTGCCGGGCGGCTTCGGTACGCTTGATGAATTGTTCGAAGCCATCACGTTGATCCAGACGCGGAAGATCAAACCGTTTCCGGTCATTCTTGTCGGAAGGGAATACTGGAAGGGCCTGCTCGACTGGATCGGCGACACGTTGTTGCGGGAAAAAATGATAGCGGTGGAAGACCTCGATATCCTCAAGACGGTAGACACGCCTGAAGAGGTGTTGCATTGGGTTCAGGATTCGAAAACAAGAAACGGTGCGCATAGTGCTTCATCACTTCCGCAGGCTGCAACCTAAGACTTCAGTCGTCGTACTGTCTTTCTCTGCCGTTCTGGCCACGTGCATCTTCTTCACAAGCGCGGCGCAAAGTCCAACCGCGGCCGGTTTGAATTCGATTCGAGCTGAGGAACTCCGCGAAAAACTCACCTACATCGCTTCCGAAAAATTTAAAGGCCGCGGCAATGGAACGCGCGAGTTGAACCAGGCGGCGGAGTACATCGCCGGCATATTCGAACGCAATGGGTTAAAGCCTGCAGGTAACGACGGGAAGTATTTCCAGACTTTCGACATGTACACTTCCAACCTCGGTCCGGGTAACAGCCTCATGTTGAAGACCGGGGTGCCTTCCAACACCAAGCTCAAGGTTCGCGCGGACTTTATACCGGAGGCATGGTCCGTAAACGGGACGGTAGCCGGCCAGATGGTATTTGTAGATAAGAAGAGTCCGCCGGTGCCGTCTGTGAAAGGCAAGATCGCAGTCGTGCTCGAAGGAACTGGTCCAACGGACGATCCGGAATTTCCCCAAAACGCGACGCTCGCTCGTGGCCTCGAAAACGATGGAGCGATCGCCGTGATCGTTGCTGAGGATCCTTCAGAGGCGGACCGCAATCGAATCGTCAGTCTTGCGGAGGCCTTTCGAGACGATTTGCCGACGCGATTGACCGCCATGGGTGTCGTCGACAGTCCCGAATATCCGAAGATTCCCGTGATCGTTGTCTCGTCATCTGTGGCGCGAGATCTGATTCCCGAGCTGCGGCCCTCGCAGCCTAAGGTTGAAGCGGCGATTACCGTCGATGTCCAGAGGAAAACTTTCAAGACACAGAACGTCCTCGGCCTTGTTGAAGGTACAGACCCGAATCTGAAGGCCGAAGTCATGATCGTCGGCGCGCACTATGACCACGACGGTGAAGCCAACGGCCAAATCTGGTATGGGGCGGACGATAACGGATCCGGAACGTCCGCGTTGCTGGAAATCGCGGAAGCTTTCGGAACGGGCACGGCGAGACCGGCCCGCAGCGTTTTGTTGTGCGCATTCACGGGTGAAGAGAAAGGAATGCTTGGCAGCCGCTACTATGTCAGTCATCCGGCGTTTCCCTTGAATCGCACCGTCGCGATGTTCCAGCTGGATATGGTTGGCCGGAACGAAGATCATTCGTCCGATCCTCCGGAGGGAGTTCCCGAGGAAAAAGCGGCAGATAATACAAACACGCTGAACATACTTGGGTCGGCGTTCAGTCCGGATCTTAAAACGGTTATTTCGGGCGAAAACGATCATGTGCATCTGATCGTCCGTTTTCGATACGACTTCAAAGCAGAAGACCTGTTGCGGCGAAGTGATCAGTGGTCATTTCTCGCCAGGCGAATTCCGGCAGTATTTTTCTTTACGGGACTTCATCCCGATTACCACACCCCGCGCGACACCGCCGCAAAGATCAACTATCCGAAGCTGGAAAAAGTGACGAAGCTCGCCTATCTTTCTGCGTTCCAGATTGCGAACGCCCCGTCTCGTCCTGCTTATGTGAACGCTGTCGCACCCAAGTAGTCCGCTATCCTATTGACTCGCGTCCCAAGCCTCAATAAAATTAGCACTCGGTTTGACTGACTGCTAACAAACCTCTGTAATCGTAATAAAATAAAAGGAAAAAAGGAGAGCAGACCATGAAAGTAAGACCTTTGCATGATCGTGTTCTGATCAAACGAATCGAAGAACAGGAAACAATTCGAGGCGGGATCATCATTCCCGACACCGCCAAGGAAAAGCCGCAGGAGGGCGAAGTGGTGGCGGTAGGTTCCGGCAAGCGCCTGGAAGACGGGAAAGTGCTTCCGCTCGAAGTGAAGGAAGGGGATCGGGTACTTTTTGGAAAGTACTCGGGGACAGAAATCAAAGTTGACGACAACGAATATCTGATTCTCCGCGAAGACGAAATTCTCGGAATTCTCGCGGGCTCCGGCAAAGCCGCCGGCAAGAAATAAGGAGGACGAATGGCTAAACAGATTGTTCACGGCGAAGAGTCTCGGCAGGCGATCCTGCGTGGTGTGAACATGCTGGCGGACGCCGTAAAGATTACGCTCGGTCCAAAGGGACGGAATGTCGTTCTCGACAAGAAGTTCGGATCACCGACGATCACCAAAGACGGTGTAACGGTAGCGAAAGAAATCGAATTGAAAGATTCCCTCGAGAATATGGGCGCTCAGATGGTCAAAGAAGTTGCTTCCAAGACCAGCGACGTGGCCGGTGACGGCACCACGACGGCGACGGTATTGGCGCAGGCCATTTTCCGCGAAGGCGTGAAGACTGTTGCAGCGGGTGCGAACCCGATGGCGGTGAAACGCGGTATTGAACGCGCGGTAATGGCCGCAACCGAGAAAATCAAAGAATTGGCGAAGCCGGTAAAGGGCGAAATGATCGCGCAGGTCGCGACCGTTTCCGCGAACAACGATTCCACGATCGGCAACATCATTGCCGAAGCGATGAAGAAGGTCGGAAAAGATGGCGTCATCACGGTCGAAGAAGCCAAAGCCATCGAAACGACACTGGACGTAGTTGAGGGCATGCAGTTCGACCGCGGGTATCTGTCACCCTACTTCGTTACCGATCCGGACCGCATGGAGTGCGTGCTCGAGAACTGCTTCATCCTGATCTACGAAAAGAAAATCAGCACGATGAAGGACCTGCTTCCTATCCTCGAACAGGTCGCGAAAATGGGACGGCCGTTGCTGATCGTTGCAGAAGACGTCGAAGGCGAAGCGCTCGCGACGCTGGTCGTCAACAAACTGCGCGGGACGCTGCAGGCCGCATCCGTGAAGGCCCCGGGATTCGGCGATCGCCGCAAGGCCATGCTCGAGGACATTGCTATCCTGACGGGCGGCCGCTCGATAACCGAAGATCTCGGCATCAAGCTGGAAAATATCCGCGTTGAAGATCTTGGAAAGGCAAAGAAAGTTGTCATCGACAAGGACAACACGACGATCGTCGAAGGCGCCGGGAAAAAGGACGCCATCGAGGGCCGCGTGAAGCAGCTCCGCGCCCAGATCGAAGAAACAACGTCCGATTACGATCGCGAAAAGCTGCAGGAGCGGCTGGCGAAGCTGGTCGGCGGCGTTGCGGTGATCAAGGTCGGCGCGGCGACCGAAACTGAAATGAAGGAAAAGAAAGCTCGCGTCGAAGACGCCATGCATGCGACGCGAGCGGCAGTCGAAGAGGGCATAGTCCCTGGCGGCGGCGTCGCGTTCATTCGCGCCATTCCGGCCCTCGAAAAGCTGAAGCTGGATCACGACGACCAGATCGGCGTGAATATCGTGAAGCGTGCGCTCGAGGAACCCCTGCGGATGATCGCATCCAATGCGGGTCATGAAGGCGCCGTGGTCATTGGCAAGGTCAAGGAATCGAAGGAACCGAACTTTGGCTTCAATGCAGCGAGCGAAGAGTACACGGACATGATCTCCGAGGGTATTCTCGATCCGGCTAAAGTCACGCGTACCGCGTTGCAGAACGCAGCGTCCATTTCCGCTCTGATGCTTACCACCGAAGCTCTCGTTTCGGAAATTCCGGAAGAGGAAAAGGCTCCGGCAGGCCCTCCGGGCGGCGCTCCTCCGATGTACTAAAGATGGTTTAGAACGGCCGCGGATTACGCGGATTGCGCAGATCATCCGTGCAATCCGCGTAATCCGCGGCTATGTTACTGCCGTGCACTACGAAGAACTCCGCCGCAAGTATCCCGTCTTTCGATACGACAGCTTTGAATTCGAGAAGGCCGCCACACGCGCTACGGCCCGCTTTAAGTTTTCCGTTCCACCGGATATCTCCTTTTCGCCCGAAGTCATTTTCGAATCCGTTCCCGACGGCTGGCATTCGCTACCTGATAAATTCATCAACAATGCCGTCTTTCACCTCGGGCTGATCGAGCTTCTCAGCTATTGGAAAGCGACAGCATCACCGCACATTGAGATTCACGCCGGGGGCCTCATCGTCGAGCAGACAAAGTTCTGGGAGAACCTTCTCATGCGTGGCATGGGCGAGTTCTTTTATCGGAACGATATCGATTTCACGGCGCCAAATTTCGTGAAAATCACATCGACGGGGACGCGGCTGATCATCCCCTATCGTGCTGCCCTTCCTCAGCGCAGCCTGTTGACGATCGGCGGCGGCAGAGATTCCGCCCTTGCTGCTGGTGTACTGCGGGATTCCG
>Ga0075425_100010139_pt1 | contig 10038 bp, 12 predicted proteins | sample SoiMethybrSBSTD4_FD_75300 | JGI IMG/M metagenome (GOLD analysis project Ga0075425, IMG submission 75300) | Bulk soil microbial communities from a Populus tree surrounding site in Tennessee, USA - Soil MetaG P. TD hybrid SBSTD4 | ecosystem: Environmental > Terrestrial > Soil > Tree plantation... | reverse complement strand
AGGACTCTGGCCACTAGACCGCCAACTTCTCCGCGACGACCTCGAGTCCCACCGAGCGCGAGCCCTTGACGAGCACGACGTCGCCCGGCCGCAGCTGCTCGCCCAGCCGGGCCGCGGCTTCCGCGGCCGTCTCAACCCACTCGCCGCCGTAGACGCGCGCCTCGTCGCCGACGGCGATCACATGCTCGATCCCGAGCTCGCGCAAAAGCGCGGCGACCTCCTCGTGGTAGCCGGGACTGCCCGCGCCGAGCTCGGCCATCGAGCCGAGGACGGCGACGCGCCGGCGGCCGGCGCCGCGCTCGGCGAGGTGCTCGAGCGCCGCCCGCATCGAGACGGGGTTCGCGTTGTAGCAGTCGTTCAACAGGAGCCCGCCGCCGGGCAGCGGCCGCTCCTCCTCCCGCAGCTTCGAGAACTCGACCGTGAGCGTCTCCGGCAGCGGCACGCCGAGGCACTCGGCGACCGCGGCCGCCAAGCGCGCGTTGGCGAGCTGGTGCCGCGAGCTGAAGCTCGGGGTGAACGCGAGCGGCGCATCCGCCGGCACGCGCCTGACGAAGATGTCGGTGCGCTGCAGGTACGGCTCGAGCAGCGGCTCATCGGGGACAACCGCGATGCCGCCCGCCGGCAGCGCCTCGATCAGCTCGCCCTTTGCGCGCGCGACGTTCTCGATCGTCTCGACGAGCTCGAGGTGCACCGGCCCGACATTGGTGATCAGGCCGACGTCGGGCTTCACGAACGACGCGAGCCACGCGATCTGCCCGAGCCCGCGCATCGCGAGCTCGCTGATGCAAACCTCGGTGTCCTCCTCGATGCGGCAGATGGTGAGCGGGACGCCGATCTCGGTGTTGAAATTACCCTCGTTCGCGATCGTGCGCCGGTGCGGCGCGCACAGCGCGTACAGGATGTCCTTCGTCGAGGTCTTGCCGGTGGAGCCGGTAATGGCGACGACGCGCGCCTTCGAGCGCTCGCGCACCGCGCCTGCGATCGCGGCGAGAGCGGCAAACGGGTCGTCCGGGACGAGCGCGGCCGAAGCGCCGCGTGCGAGGGCATGCTCGACGAAGTCGCGGCCGCCGTCCACGGCCACGAACAGGTCACCCTCCTCGATCCGACGCGAGTCGACCTGCATCCCCGTCACCACGTCCGCCCACGGCCGGGCGATCAGGCGCCCGAGCGGCTCGATCGAGCTCAGCTCGAGGGGTATCACGACAAGAGCTCCCGGGCGACCTCCCGGTCGTCGAACGCGACATTCCCGGAGGCGATCTCCATCTCGGTGTCGGCGCCCTTGCCGGCGATCACGACGACGTCGCCGGGGCGGGCATCGGCCAGCGCGGTCGCGATCGCCCTGCGCCGGTCGAGCACGATCTCGAGCGTGCCGTCGGCCACCTGCGCGGCGATGGCGGCCGGGTCCTCCGAGCGTGGGTTGTCGGTCGTGACGATCGCGCGGTCGGCGTTCGCCGCCGCCGCGCGGCCCATCAGCGGCCGCTTCTCGCGGTCGCGGTCGCCGCCCGCGCCGAACACGACCGTCAGCCGGCCGCCCCCGAGCCCGCGGGCGGCCTGCAGGACGTTCACGAGCGAGTCCGGCGTATGGGCGTAGTCGACGATGACGGCGAACGGCTGGCCCTCCTCGACCGACTCGAACCGGCCCGGCACGCCGTGCACGCGCTCGAGCCCGAGGGCGATCGCCTCGTCGTCCACGCCGAGCTCCCGCGCCGCCCACACCGCGCCGAGCGCGTTCGCACGGTTGAACCGTCCGCGAAGCCTCAGCGGGAACGGCAGGTCGTCCTCGGGCGTGAAGGTCCGCGCGCCCGGGAGCTCGGCGGCCAGGCGCGCGCCCCATTCGTCTCCCACGTTCACCACGGCGCGCTCGGTCTGGGCGAACAGCGCCCGCTTGGCGGCGTAGTACTCGTCCATCGTCCCGTGGAAGTCGAGGTGGTCCTGCGTGAGGTTCGTGAAGACGAGCACGGCGAACCGGGTCGCCGCGAGCCGGCCCATCTCCCCCGCGATCGACGTGGCCTCCATCACGCAGGTGCGGTCACCCGTGTCGAGCATCTCGCGGAACAGCCGCTGCAGGTCGATCGCCTCGGGCGTGTTCAGCCCGACTGCGCGTTCCTCGCCGCCGACCCGGCGCTCGATGTTCGTGAGCAGCCCCGGCCGCCGTCCCGCCGCCTCGAGGATCGAGCGCAGCAGGAATGCGGTCGTCGTCTTCCCGTTCGTGCCGGTGACCGCGGCGACGTCCAGCTCGCGCGACGGATCGCCGAAGAAGCGGGCCGCGAGCGGGCCCATGGCCGCGCGGACGCTCGGGACGAGGAGCTGAGGGACGTCGACGTCGACACGGCGCTCGACAACGAGCGCGACGGCCCCCGCAGCGACGGCGACCGGGGCAAGCGTGTGCCCGTCCGCCCGCGCGCCGGGGACGCAGAAGAAGAGCGATCCTGGTGCGGTTGCGCGCGTGTCGTAGGCGAGGTCGAGGATCTCGACCGACGGCACACCGGCGACGCCGATCGCCTCCGCGAGGCTGTGCAGATCCATCGCCGGAAAACGTAGCGAGGGCGGCCGAGGCCGCCCCCGCCGAACCGAGAGCTACGTCACCGTGGCGGGCGCCGGCAGCTCGCCTTCCGGCGCCTCGACATGCGAGGGCTTACGGCGCTGCACGAGGACGTAGTAGATCGCGCCGGCGCCGGAGATCACGATCGCGACCGTCCACAGCACGGAGCGCGATGATGAACTGGCCGACTGCGACGATCGGCCAGCTCCAGAAGAAGATGCCGCCGACTGTCGTCAGGCCCAGCGCGAACAGCGCGAAGATGCCCGTCGTCGGCGAGATGTAGCTGAAGGCGACCGCGAACGAGCTGAACAGCCCGAGCGAGCGGCGCAGTTCCTGCCGGTAGCCGAACCGCGCGAGCTCGGCCTCGTCGTCGGCGGCTTCGGCGGGAGTCTCGTCACGAATGTCCACCTGATCCTCCTGGTGGGAGACCCCGGTTTCGGGTACAGATGGTGCGATGGTTCGCGGGCCCCGCCTGACACTCCTCCTTATGGCGGCGGCGGCCGCCGTGCTCGCCGCGCCCGCCGCGACCCGCCCGTCGCAGGTCGGCTTCCTGACGAAGCCGACCTCCGCTCAGCAGGGAAGCCTCGTGCGGGCGACGGTCGTTGTCTCGCGTGCGGTCGCGACGTGCTCGGGGACGGTGCGGCACGCGCGCACCGCACTGAAGAAGTCCGCCGGCGTCGTCCGGCTGCGGGCGTCCTTCAGCTGGCGCCTGCCGGCCGCCGCCGCCCCCGGCGTCTGGACGATCTCGGTCACCTGCGGGACCGCCGGCTCGGCGAAAGCGTCGTTCCGGGTGACCAGGCGGGCGGCGACCGGCCCGCCGGCTGTGGCGGTGGACAAGACAGGGTTCGCCGTCGGAAGCCAGCAGGTGGGCTACGGGATCGTGCTCCGGAACACGGCGGCCGACCGCGACGCCGTCGGCGTGACGCTGACGGTGAACGTCCTCGACGCCGGCGGCGCCGCGCTGAAGAGCGAGGTGTCGCGGATCCCGGGCATCCCGGCCGCGAGCACGTACTACTTCGGCGGCGTCGTGTCGCTCGCTGCCGGGACGACGCCCTCGAGCCTGCAAGCGAGCGTGCGGGTCGAGTCCGGCCAGGCGAGCCGCCTGCAGCTCCCGCAGGTCTCCGGCGTGCGCGCGGTCGATGCAGGCGGCACCGTGCACGTGCAGGGCACGGTCGCGAACGACTCCCCGAGGCCGATCTCGACCCTCACGCGCATCTCGGCGGTCGCCTTCGATCAGGCCGGCAACGTCATCGGCGGCGGCTTCACGTTCCCGGCGGCGACCATCCAGCCGAACGACGACGGGCCGTTCGACGTCCCGCTCGTCGGCCTGACGGTCGACCGCGTCGGGAGCGCCCAGGTGTCCGCCGACTGAGTGAGCGTTACGGCGTCGTCGTCGTCGTGACGGGCGCGTCCGGCGGCACGCTCATGTACTGCAGGCCGAACTTCGCGATCTGCGCGAAGGCCGGGGCGGCGACGACGCCGCCGAAGATCGCCAGGTGCGGGTCGTCGACCATCACCAGCACCACGAGCCGCGGCTTCTCGACCGGGACGAAGCCCACGAACGAGGCGACGTACTGGCCGGTCGTGTACCCGTGCGGGCCCGGCTTCTGCGCCGTGCCGGTCTTGCCGGCGACGGTATAGCCGGGGATCTGCGCCTCGTTGCCGGTGGCGCCGTGCTCGTCGACGACGTTCGTGAGCATCTGCTTCAGCTCCGCGTCGACGGACGGCGAGACGATCCGGCGGTGCTCGAAGTCGTGCAGCGCACGGCCGCCGACGCGCTCGACGAGGTGCGGCCGCACCCACACGCCGTCGTTCGCGATCGCGGCGTACGCCGAGGCCATCTGCACCGGTGTGACGGCGATCCCCTGCCCGATCGGGACGTTGCCGATCGTCGAGCCCGACCACTGGTCGAGCGGCAACACGAGCCCCTGGCTCTCGCCCGGGAAGTCGACCCCGGTCTGGCGGCCGAAGCCGAAGCGCTTGATCCAGTCCATCAACGTGCCCTGCCCGAGCTTCTCGGCGATGGTCACGGCGCCCACGTTCGACGAGTGCGACAGGATCTGCGCGACCGTCAGCGTCTCCGTCCCGCGCAGCTCGGCGTCGTGGATGATCCGGTCGGCGACATGGATCGAGTACGGCAGCGTGAACCGCTGCTCGGGCGTGACGAGGTGCGTCGAGAGCGCGCCCGCGATCGTGACGAGCTTGAAGGTCGACCCCGGCTCGTACGTGTCGGTCACGGCGCGGTTCCGCTGCAGCGAGAGCGGCACCTTGCTTGCGTTGTTCGCGTCGAAGCCCGGCGCCTGCGCCATCGCGAGCACGGCGCCCGTGTGCGGATCGAGGACCACGGCCGTGGCAGAGCGGGCGTGCCAGCGCTTGACGGTGTCCCGCAGCACGCTCTCGGCGTTCGCCTGGATCGTGTGATCGAGCGTCGTCACGAGGTCGTGGCCCTGCCGCTCCGGTGTGGAGCTCACGACGTCGATCGCCCGGCCGAGTGCGTCGCGGACGATCGTCTGCCTGCCGGGCTTCCCGGAAAGCGTGCGGTCGTACTCCACCTCGAGCCCGCCGAGGCCCTTGTTGTCGGTGCCGGCAAAGCCGATGACCGACGAGGCGACCGGGCCCTGCGGGTACGCGCGGCGCTCCTCCGGATACGAGCCGACGCCGAGAAACCCTCGCTTCACGAACGCGTCGGCGGCGGCCGGTTCGGCGAAGCGCTTCACGTACACGAAGCTCGAGCGGCGGTCGAGCAGCCGCGGGTAGAGCGTGTTCGCATCGACGCCGAGGAGCTTCTGCGCGGCGACGGAGATCGCACGCGGCCGCGTCACCTGGCGCGGGTCGGCATAGACGGTCGTCGTCGTCTCGCCGAGCGCGAGCTGCACGCCGGTGCTGTCGAAGATCGTGCCGCGCCCGGCCGGCACGACGATCGACTCGTGGTGCTGCCGCTCCGCCATCTTGCCGAGCTGGGCGGCGCGCACACCCTGGAGCCAGACGGCTCGTCCGAGAGTGACGGCGAAGACGAGTGCGAAGACCGCGAGCAGCAGGCGAATGCGACGGTTTGCCTGCTTGTCCTTCACTTCTTCGCGAGGTTCACGTACCGGTAGTTCGACGGGTCGACGAAGACCAGGCCGAGCTCCTTCGCGGCGCGTGCCTGGATGTGCGACGACGCAAGCGCGCTCGACAGCTGCGACTGCAGCGCGGCGTTGTCGGCGCGCAGCTTCGTGCGCTCCGAGTTCGTGGAATCGAGTGCGAGGTTGAGCCGGAGCACGGCGACGTTCACGAAGACGACGCCCGCGAGCAGAATCCCGCTCACGACGATCCAGAGGATTCCGCCGCGCGCGCGCGCCTGCGCGTGCCTGCGGCGGCGGCGCGGCCGGGCGACGGGCTCGGCGACCGCCGACTGCGCGTGCGAGAGGCTAGCCAACCTTCGTCCCCACCCGGAGCCGCGCGGACTGCGCGCGCGGGTTCCTGGCGATCTCAGCCGCGCTCGGTCGAACGGCGCGGCGCGGCGTCGCGCGCATCGTCGGCTCCGAACCGCACACGCACACCGGGAAGTCCGGCGGGCAGGTGCAGCCTTGCTCCTGCTTGCGCAGGAACTGCTTCACGACGCGGTCCTCGAGCGAGTGGAACGAGATCACACCGAGGCGGCCGCCCGGACGCAGCATCTCGAGCCCGGCCGGCAACGCACGCGTGACGGCGCCGAGCTCGTCGTTGACCTCGATGCGAAGCGCCTGGAAGACACGCTTGGCGGGGTGGCCCTCACCGAAGCGCGCCGGCGCCGGGATCGCAGCCTTGATCACCTCGACGAGATCTCCCGTCCGCTCGAACGGCCGGCTGCTGCGGCGCCGGACGATCGCGCGGGCAATCTGGCGTGCGTAGCGCTCCTCACCGTAACGCTTGAAGATTTCGGCGAGGTGCTGCTCATCTCCTTCGTTCACCAGGTCGCGCGCCGAGTACACGGCGCCGGGATCCATGCGCATGTCGAGCGGCGCGTCGACGGCGTACGAGAAGCCGCGGTCGGGGCGGTCGAGCTGCATCGAGGACACGCCGAGGTCGAGCAGGATCACATCGGCGCGCACGCCGTTCTCGGCGAGGTGCTCGAGGACGCTCGAGAACTCGCCGTGGTGCAGGCGCGCCTTCACGCCTGTCTCGCGCCGGAAGCGCTCGAAGTACGGAGCAACGGTCGGGTCGCGGTCGATCGCGATGAGCTTTCCCTCGCCGCGCAGCCGTGCCGCGAGCAGCGAGGCGTGGCCGCCGGCGCCGAACGTGCCGTCGACGATCGTCTCACCCGGCCGCGGGTCGAGAAGCGACACGACCTCCTCACCGAGGACCGGGACGTGGTCTCTTTCAGTTGGCAAGACGCTCGGCAACATCTTCCGCGCTCCCTTCGACCTCGTGCATCTGCCGGCGCCACTTCGCGCGATCCCAGATCTCCAGGTGGTCGTGCACGCCCGCGACCGTCACCTCGCGTGTGAGCCCCGCGTGCTCGATCAGCGCCTGCGGCAGCACCATGCGCCCCTGCCGGTCGAGCTCTCCTTGCGCCGCGCCCGCGAAGAAGTGCCGCTGCATCACGCGCGCCTCCTGCGAGAGCGGATCGAGGCTCTGGAGCCGGCCGGCCAGGCGCTCCCAGGCCGCGCGGGGATAGGCGAACAGGCAGCCGTCGAGCCCGCGGGTGACCACGACGCCGTCCTCGAAGGCTGCCCGGAGCTTGGCCGGCAGCGTGAGGCGGTTCTTCTCGTCGAGGGAGTGCTCATGTTCGCCCAGCAGCATCGCGGTCCACGTTTACCCACTTTACCCCACTCCTCCCCACCTGTAAACCCGCTCGGGGCGCGTTCGGGGCGACGCGGACGAGCCGGGAGGACCCGCGTCGCGGGAGCCGGCGGCGGCTCCGGCTCCCGCCCGCGGAACGATCAGGCCGGAACCGGCTCGGCCGGCGCCGTGTAGTGAACGCCGGCGGCGAACTGGAGCGCCTCCAGCGCGTCCGCCTGCGTCAGCAACGGCGCCGTCTCGAACTTCCGGAATGCCCCGCTCGCGGTGATCGCGATCGAGATCCCTGCCGCGGACTTGTTGTCCGGCGCCTCGATGAGCGCGAAGCCGTCGCCTTCGCCGAAGGCGTACCAGAGGTCCTGGAGCTTGCAGCCGGCCTCCTCGAGGATCTTCCCGACGATGTCCTTGCGGTTCTCGGGGCTGCGAATCAGTCCCGCCCACACCTCAGGCGTGTAGCCGAAGGTGCACATGTACAGGGCCATAGGTCGTCTCCTTTCGACCCGCTGATTCCCCTCGCCGATGATCCTCCTTCGGCAGGGCCGGCGCAATACCGCCGGTGGACCACCAGATCAGGCGAGCGCGACGACGTCGCCGACGCGGACGCGCCCGGACCGCACGACGCCGGCGTGGATGCCGAACGGCAGCGGCTCCGTCGTCTCCACGTCGCCGCGATACTCGGCGAGCCCGCCGAGGGTGTCGAGGTCGGAGACCGCGGTGTCCGGGTTTTGCTTCGTGACCACGCAGCGGCCGACGTTCCCGTGCGGGATGACGACGGCGTCCCCGATCGCGATGCGGCGGCCGATCCAGGCGTCCTCCTCGTGTGCTCCGAGCCCCTCGATGCCGAAGTTCATCCGGAAGCGCCGCCCGTCGACCGCCTCCACGCCGAGCGTGGAGCCGAGAGCGCCGAGCGACGCGGTTCCGAGCAACGTCGCCGCGCCGTTGCGGCCGCGGTCGACGCCGGACGTGCTCGGCTCCACGAGCCGCAGCGGCTCGCCGACGACCTCGGAGAGCGCACGGCTCCACGGGCCGATGACGAGCCGCGCGTGACGCGGCCGCCGGTGGAAGCTGGTGGTGACCTCCTCGCCGCGCTCGACGCGGCCGGCGATCTCGCGCCCGTCGGCGAGCGTCAGCGTCAGCACGTCCACCGCGTCGTCGTAGGACGCGCGGATGAGCTGGAACGCCGGGAAGTCCTTGTTGCTGATCAGCCGGCCGGTCTCGCCGACGAAGTAGAAGCGGCGATCGCCTTGGACGCCGCCCTCGCCGAGCAGCGCCTCCTGCAGGTGCTCGAGAGCGAGCGCCTTCACGGGAGTCCGCGAGATCCACGCGACGCGAGCCGTCACGAATTCAACGGTAGCTGCGCCGTATAGGGCCCGCGCCCGCCGAGCACAGCTGACCCCGCACGAGCGGCCAGCTCGAGTGCGTCGGACAGCTCGTCGCCCCGCGCGAGCGCGAATGCGAGCGCGGCGCCGAACGAGTCGCCCGCGCCGTAGGTGTCGACGACCTGCACAGGCGGATCGGTGGCGCGAAACGGCTCGCCGTTCGCGAGCCCCCCGTTCGCGCCGTCCGTCGTAACGACGAGCCGCGCGTCGAGCGAGCCGTCGTAGCGCTCGGTCGGGTCGTTCGCGCTACCGACGAGCAGGTCGAGCGGGACGCCCGCCTCGCGCAGGGTCGGCTGCTCGCGCAGCGCGGCGGCGAGGAAGCGGGCGCGGCGCGCGGAACGGAGCGCGGGTACGTCGCCGGAGACGAAGAACACGAGGTCGTAGCCCTCGAGCGGCAGAGGCCCGGCCGGCAGGAGCTTGTCGCCGAGCACGGTGATCGTCCGCTCGCCGCCGTCGTCGATGTGCGTCCAGGCACGCCGCGTCGCCGAACGCGGCGGGTGCTGGACGTGCACGTCGATCCCGAGCTGTGCCAGCCGCCGGACGGCCGCGCGCCCCGTCTCGTCCTCCCCGAAGGCGGTGAACAGCTCGCAGCGGCCCGCGAGCAGCGCGATCTGCCGCGCGACCACGGCCCCGCCGCCGGCCGGATCGGACCAGACGTCGGTGGCGTGGACGATCGACCCGGCAGCCGGCCACCGCGGCACGCGGGCGAAGTCGACCCATTCCACGTGCCCAACGACGGCGGCTCGCATGCGCGCATCGTACGATCGAGGCGTGGAGTGGGACTGGACACGGCGGATCTTCGACCATGTGGAGGTATCCGCCTCCGACTACGCGGAGAGCGTGCGCTTCTACGAGACGGTTCTCGGCGCGCTCGGCATTCCGCGAGTCGCCGAGACCGACGAATGGACGGGCTTCGCGAACCTCAACGTCGTCGACCGCCGCCCGGCGACGGCGCAGCTGCACGTCTGCTTCATCGCCCACTCACGCGAGGAGGTCGAACGATTCCACGCCGCCGGCGTGGACGCCGGGTTCAGGTCGAACGGCGGGCCGGGATACCGCGACTACGGCCCGGGGTACTACGCCGCCTTCCTCCTCGACCCCGACGGGAACAACGTCGAGGCTCTCTACCGCGACGTCGGCAACATCGGGCACGGCCTCACATGAGCCGTCTCACAAATGCGCGGCCCGCGTCGTTTGACGGGTGATGAGGGACCTGGCACAGCGGATACCGCCCTTCGAGCGCTTCTACCTCGAGCACCGCGACGAGGTGCTCGGCTACCTGAGGCGCCTGCTCGGCCAGCGGGCCGAGGACGCGTGGCAGGAGACGTTCCTGCGCGCGCTGCGCGCGTACGACCG
>Ga0075425_100010138_pt1 | contig 10038 bp, 12 predicted proteins | sample SoiMethybrSBSTD4_FD_75300 | JGI IMG/M metagenome (GOLD analysis project Ga0075425, IMG submission 75300) | Bulk soil microbial communities from a Populus tree surrounding site in Tennessee, USA - Soil MetaG P. TD hybrid SBSTD4 | ecosystem: Environmental > Terrestrial > Soil > Tree plantation... | reverse complement strand
GAGGAACGCGGCCACGATCAGGAGCGCGACTACGACCAGCGCGACGAGTGCGACGGCGAGGATCACGATCAGCGGCGTTGCCGGGCTCTCGCCCTCGTCGGCGACGTCGGCGAGGTGCTCGACCTCGTGCTCCGCAGCGTGGATCGGGTGTCGAACCGGGCTCTCGTGCTCGTCGCCGCTCACGGCTCGATTATGCGCCTGTCTACGATGGTCGTGCGGAGATGAACGAGCACGAGCACATCGCCCCGGAACCGAGTCCCGAGAACCCGCTGCGAGGCTCGTGCCTCTGCGGCGCCGTGCAGTTCGAGATCACGGCGCCGTTCGTCTGGGCCAGCCACTGCCACTGCTCGCGCTGCCGCAAGCACTCCGGTGCCTTCGGCCTGACGCAGGGACGGGTGCCCCGCGAGGGCTTTCGGCTGCTCCACGGCGAAGAGCTGATCACCGTCTACGCACCGCCGGACGAAGGTCGCGTCAAGGCGTTCTGCAAGGTCTGCGGGTCGAGCCTCTTCGGGAACGTCTGGCCCGAGGGCGACCAGATCGGGGTCAGGTTCGGCGCCCTCGACGGCGACCCCGGGATCCGGCCGTCGTTCCACACGTTCGTCGAGTCGCGCGCGCCGTGGGACGAGCTGCCCGACGACGGGCTCGAGCGCTTCGACGAGAGCGCGCAGTAGCTACTGCCCGGTGAAGAGCTCGGGGCCGGGGCGCTCGACCGCGAACACTCCGTCGCGACGGGCCCGCGCGACCACGGCGCTGAAGCGGGCGAGCCGCTGCCCCTGGTAGCGCGCGACCGCCCGCGCGTGGTCGTCGGGGCCGGTCACCGTGTGGCCGGTGACGAACGACGCGCCGTAGGGGTTGCCGCCGGCCGCGAAGACCTCACTCACGGTGTAGCCGAGCGGCAGGATCAGCATGCCCCAGTGGTAGAGCGTGTTGTTGAGCGCGAGGATCGTCGTCTCCTGGCCGCCGTGGGGGTTCTGCGATGACGTGAACGACGTGCCGACCTTGTCCGCGAGCTTGCCAGCCTGCCAGAGCTCGCCCGCCTGGTCGATGAACTGCTTCAGCTGCGCGGCGATGTTCCCGAAACGTGTCGGCGACCCGAACGCGACGCCGTCAGCCCACTCGAGGTCGTCCAGCGTCGCAACCGGCGCGTCCCTGACCTCCGAGCGGTGGCGCCCCCAGTACTGGTTCTGCGAGATCAGGAGCTCCGAGGCGAGCTCCTCGACATGCCGGAGCCGCACCTCGGCGCCGGCTCCTTCCGCGCCCGCGGCTACCGCTTGCGCCAGCCCGTGCACGTTGCCGGTGGCGCTGTAGTAGACGACGGCGATCTTGGCGGCGTCGGCCATGCGCGGAGCCTAGTCTCCCTCGGTGTGACGGGAGTCGTCCTTCGCGGCCCGATCGAGCTCGCGGATCCAGTCGAAGTTGCACTCGGGTTCTTCGAGGCGTACGGCCCCGACGATCCGGCCGGCGCGGCCGAACCGGACGCCTTCGATAAGCGCGACCTGAAGCGCGCCAACCGCGGCGGCTCGCGCATCTCGGCCGCCGAGCAGGCCGCGGTGCTCGAGCGGCGCGGACGAATCGAGTCCGCCTTGCGAGCGATCCCGGCCGACGCGTCACTGGCTGCGCGAACGGTCGCGTGGCGGCCGCTGACGGAGCTTTTCGGTTCCTTCGCCGAGATTCGCGGCGTCGGCTTCGCGAAGATGACGAAGGCGCTGCACGGCAAGCGGCCGGCGCTGATCCCGATCCTCGACAGCGTCGTGCAGGCCTACCTCGCGAGCGACGAGCCGGCACCGGCGGAGTTCGGCGAGCGGGCGACCTCGCTCGTGCGCGGCTACAAGCAGGACCTCGACCGAAACCGCACGACGCTGCGCGAGGTGATGCAGGCGCTCGCGAAGCGTGGCTACACGGTGACCGAGGTGCGGATCCTCGACGTGCTGATCTGGTCCGCGTCCAGCTAGACGGCTGAGTCGAGGAAGTCGGCGTTGCCGGTCTCGGGCGGCGCGCCGTAGATGAAGAGGAGCAGCTCGTCGTCGCCGTGGTTCGCGATCTGCAACGGCGTGCCGGCCTCGACGTGCACGAGGCCGCCAGGCCCGACGTCGACCCGCTCGGGCGGGTCGCCGAGGTACATCGTCAACTTCCCGGCGATCGGGACGAACGTCTCCTCCTGCACCAGGTCCCGGTGCCGGCGGCCCTTCGCTCCTGGCTCGTAGCGCCAGAGGTTGGCGCGGGTGTGCGAGAGGCCCGCGCGGTCGGTCAGCCCGGCGACATGCCGAGGAGCCTCGTCGGGCTCGTGGTCGCGCGTCGTCCACTCGAGCTCGGAGAGATCGATCCGGCTGAAGGCCATGCAGGCAGCCTACCGCCGCCGCGTTCGCTGCCGGCCGACGTCGACGCGGCCCCGGCCGAACGCGTCGATCCGGCCCCAGCGGCCCGGGATGTCGAGTAGCTCCAGGTGCCCGATCGTGTCCGGCAGCGCCGGGTCGACGATCAGGTGCTCGCCTTCCGGCTCGAGCCCGAGCATCGTGCGCAAGAGCAGCAGCGGCGCCCCGGTCGACCATGCTTGCGGGCTGCAGGCGGTCGGGTACTGCACCGGGTACCTCGTCTCGCCGCGCTCGTAGCCGCCGAACGCCTCGGGGAGCCGACCGTCGAAGAACTCGGCCGCCTCGAGGATCCCGGCCGCGACCGCCGCCGCCTCCTCCTTGAACCCGTAGCGCCGGAGCCCCCACGCGATGAACGAGTTGTCGAACGGCCAGACCGTGCCGACGTGGTAGCCGATCGGGTTGTAACGACCCTCGCCCTCTGCGAGTGTGCGCACCCCCCAGCCAGAGAAGAGCCGCGGGCCCAGCAGGTGCCGCGCGACCGCTTTGGCCTTCGATTTGTCGACGATTCCGCTCCAGAGCAGATGGCCGTTGTTCGAGGTGAGCGAGTCCACCTGCGCGCCGTGCGGGTCGAGCGCCAGCGCGAAGTACTGGCCGTCCTCGACCCAGAAGTCCCGGTTGAAGCGGCGCTTGAGGTCGGCCGCCTCGCGCTCGAGCCTTGTCGCCAGCTCTTCGTCCTTCCAGGCGAGGCGCGCCAGCCGAGCGCCCCGGAGCTTCGCGTCGTACGCGTAGCCCTGGAGCTCGCAGGTTGCGCGCGGGAAGCCGGGCAGCCGCCCGTCGTGGAACGAGATCGAGTCCCACGAGTCTTTCCAGCACTGGTTCTCGAGCCCGGTGTCCTCGTTCCGCCGTTGGTAGGAGATGTAGCCGTTGTGCTGCAGGTCGGCGTACTGGTCGATCCAGTCGAGCGCCGCGCGCGCCTCCATCTCCAGCTCGCGCACGATCGCGCGGTCGCCGGTCCAGAGCTCGTACTCGTCGAGCAGCACGACGTAGAGCGGCGTCGCGTCGGCGGACCCGTAGTACGGCGAGTGCGGCCGCTCCTCGAACGCCGTCAGCTCGCCGTAGCGCATCTCGTGCAGGATCCGGCCGGGATCCTCGTCGCGGAAGTCGTCGATGCCGACGCCCTGCCAGTCGCCGAGCGCGCGCAACGTGGTCGCCGCGAGCTCGGGGGCAAATGGCAGCGCCTGCAGGCTGGTGAGGATGCTGTCGCGCCCGAACATCGCCATGAACCACGGAAGGCCGGCGGCGGGCAGGCTGCGCCCGCCGGCGATCGGCGGCGAGAACCGGAGCGCGGCGAGGTCGACGAGGCTGCGGTGGTAGGTCGCCCGAAGTGCGTCCCAGTCGCATTGGAGCTTTGGCGCGCCGTCGAGCCAGCGATCGAGGTCGCGACGCATGCGGCGCTGCGCGTGCTGCGGCGCCTCGGGGGCACCGGGTGCCTGCCCGACCATCAGGCGGGCAATCGAGACGTCGAGGGTCGTGCTCCAGGTGCCGTGGCCCGGGACGGTGATCTTGAAGGTGAGCCCGGTCTCGTCGATCTGCGCCTTCTCGCTGGCCGAGATCGCAGTCGAGCGGCCGTACGTCGACCGGTCGTACGAGAGCACCAGCTTCCGCTTGTCGACCTGCGCCGAGTAGCGCCCCTTCTTGGCGAGGGCGTCCTTGACTTCGAACAGGTCGGCAAAGTCCGAAGCTGCGTCGAGACGGACGGTCAGCTCGACGGGCTCGTTCTCGTGGTTGAGGATCGTCAGCTCCTCGTGAAAGCCGTTGCCGACGGCGCGGCGGCGGATCACCGAGAGCTTCGCGTCGATGTACACCGTGCCCGTACCGGGAACGAGGAAGAAGCGCGTCTCGAAGTACTGGAGGTCGTCCACCGAGAGCGCGTTCAGCCGCTCGCCGTTGATCGTCAGCACCCATTTCGACAGGAAGCGCGTGTCGTAGGTGAAGAGGCCTGTCGCGTCGGTCGGCGATGCCTCGATGTCGCCGTTCGAGTCGCTGACGACGAAGGTGTTGCCGTCGAGGATCTGGACGAGCCCGTCGCTCACGGGCCGCCGGAGGGTCGCGGGATCAGGCGCTGGAGCTGGACGAGGAACCGCGGGTCGCCCGAGATCACGATCTCGCCGCGGAGCACGGCCGCCATCACGTTGAGCCTGCCTGCTGCCGCCTTGTCGAACGTCTTGCGGTCGCCGCGGACGATCGTCTCGGCTCTGGCGTTCCTCCGCGAGACGGAGATGGCGCCCTTGTCGATCGTCACGAGCCAGCGCTCGGTGCTGTCCTTGTCGGTGATCTCGAAGCGCGCCGTGCCGACGGCGTTCCGGAGCATCGGGTCGTACTCGCGCTGCGCGAGTCGCTCGAAGAAGGCAGAGGTCCGGCCCGGGCTCATCCGACTCCGGGCGACGCTAGCCAGGGCGACGGTGTCCGGCGTCCCCCAGACGGGATGACTCGTTCAGCGGCCGACGAGGTCGCGCCCGACTTCGGGCCGCGCCCTCTTCGCAACGTCGCCGCCCCGGAACCACGGCGGGAGCTCGAGCGCCAGGAAGTCGGCGAGCGCCTGCGCGTTCGGCTCGTACTCCGCGCGCAGATGGTCGAGATGCCGGCGCGCGGTCTCGCTGTCGACGTTCGCCACGGTCGAGCGCTCGAAGATCGCGAACAGGTCGTCGAACTCCTCGTCCGTGAGGCGGTCGACCTCGGCCGGTTCCAGCGAGTACTGGTGCGCCAGGTCGGCGAGCGCGTGCCGGCCGATGCGGTACGTGATGTCCGCGCCGTCGACGTCGGGGGTGGTCGCCTTCACGAACGCGGCGACGTCGACCATCGCGGTGAGCGCGGCGAGCCAGTTCTGTCCGACGTGCTGCGACCGGTAGAAGCCGAGCAGCGGGTAGGAAAGATGCGTCTCCATCAGCTCCGCGGCCCACTCCTCCCACGACCGCAGGTCGCGCTCGAGGTCGCGCCACTGCTCGTGTCCCGCGGCCCGGTGCAGCAGCGTCCCCGCGGCCGGCGGCGAGCCCCCGCGCGTGGCCAGCTGCGAGACGGCAGTCTCCCGCCGCGAGAACGCCGAGTAGACCGACGGCATGTAGCCGATCACGATGAAGAGCACGCCGACGCCCGTGGCCGCCTCGAGCAGCTGCACCACGCGAACCCCGGTCGATCCGCCTTCGCCACCCGCGCTGAGGAAGAGGCCCGAGCTCGACAGGAAGCGTTGGTTGAAGCTCCCGCCGGCGACGGCCCATTCGAGCAGGCCGTAGCCGATCACGAGCCCGATCGCCCAGACGACGAGCTGGACGATCAGCGCCAGCGGGCCGAAGAAGCCGAGCATCGTGTCGGCGGTCGCCGGCTGGAACCGCTGCGCGAGCGCCCGCCACGGCTTCCAGAGAAGGCGGTTGAGGCCGCGGGCGATGCGCGGGTCGCGCTTGACGCGGCGCGGGAGCATGAACGAGACGAAGAACTCGCTCAGCATCAGGAAGATCAGAACGAGGCCTGCGATCCCTGCGAGCACGCGCATCTCGGGGTGAGCGTACGCAACGGATGGTGCGCGGGCGCGGCCGCCCTGCTACCAATGGCGCGTGAGCTCGACCATCATCCTGTTCCTCGCGGTCTTCGCGGCGAGCGCGGTGGAGGCCGTCGAGGCCCTGACGATCGTGCTGGCGGTCGGGGTCGTGCGTGGGTGGCGCTCGACGTTGATCGGCGTCGGAGCGGCGTCGCTCGTCCTGGCCGCGGTCGTGGCGGCGCTGGGCCCGGCCTTGACGCACGTGCCGATCTCGTCGCTGCGACTCGTCGTCGGCGCGTTGCTGCTGGCGTTCGGGCTGCAGTGGCTGCGCAAGGCGATCCTACGCGCAAGCGGCTTCATGGCCCAGCGTGACGAGGCGATCGCGTTCGAACGCGAGCGCGCGGAAGCCGGCGCGGCGGCGAGCCACGGAGCATCGTCGATGGATTGGTACTCGTTCACGGTCGCCTTCAAGGGTGTGCTGCTCGAAGGCCTCGAGGTCGCCTTCATCGTCGTCACCTTCGGGAGCACGCAGGGGCACCTCGGATTGGCGATCGCGGCGGCCGTTGCGGCGGCGGTGCTCGTCGTCGTGGTCGGCGTGATCGTGCGCGGCCCGCTCGCGCGCGTGCCCGAGAACGCGCTCAAGTACGCCGTCGGCGTGCTGCTCACGAGCTTCGGAACGTTCTGGGGCGCCGAGGGCGCCGGTGTCGACTGGCCCGGCGGAGACGTCGCGATCCTCGGCGTGATCGGCTTTGTCCTCGCGAGCGCGTTCGCGCTGACGTGGCTGCTGCGGCGAAGACGTGTCGAGATGCGGCTCTCGGTGGAGCAGGCGTGAGCAGGCTCCGCACCTTCGGCCGCTTCTGGTGGGACTTCGTCGTCGGCGACGACTGGCGAGTGGCGGCCGGCGTTCTCGTCGCGCTCGTGGCGACGAAGCTGCTCACGTCGTCGGGCGTGAATGCGTGGTGGCTTCTGCCGGCCGCGGTCGTTCTGTTGCTCGCCGCGTCGCTGTGGCGCGCGGCCGGCAAGAGCGCCGCCCGCTGACGGCGCTCCTGCCGACCCCAGTGCTTAGGGCGACGGAACCGCTACGCGGTTCGGCGGCACGATCTGCGGCTGGAACGCGAACACGTCGCGGCTCTGCGGGTCGATCAGCGCCTTGAGCCAGTGCACGTCGTTGTCGCCGTTCTCCTGGTGGTCGCCGAACGTCTCGACCCGCGTGAAGTTCTCGAGCCGGCGGCCCTGGGAATCGAGGAACGGCTTGTCGATCCGGAAGTAGTGCGAATCGCCGTGCACGAGCACGACCGGCTTCCTGAAGTCGATCGTCAGGTCGCGCAGCTTCGACAGGATCGCCTGGTACCCGTCGGGCTGTCCGTCCGTCTCGGCGAGCGTCGTGGGATTGCGCAGCGGCGCCCGCGTCGCGTCGGTCAAGTCCCAGCCCGGGTCGGCCTGCCACACGATCATCAAGCCTGCCGAGTGCTTCGCCTTCGCCTCGTCGAACGTCTGCTGGAGCCAGGCGATGTCGGCGGCGTTCCGCGCGTTGTACTCCGTCGGGTCGCCGCCCGCGTCTGGCGCGCCGCCTCCGCTCGAGCAGAGGTTGTTGCACGTCCCCTGGACGTTGACCGTGGCGAACGTGACCTTGTGGAAGGTCCAGCGCCGGTTCTCGACGCACGGCGTCGGGAAGTACGGGCCTGCCGTCGAGCCGGCGGTCGTGTTGGTCGTGCCGACGCACGACGGCGTGGACTGAACCTCGGCCTTCATCGTGTGCTCACCGAACGAGCGGTTCGTGGAGAACATCACCTGCCGCTCGTGCTGGAGCCGCTCGAGCGAGTTGAACGAGCCGTTCGCGGGCCGGTCGCAGTCCGTCCAGTCGTTGTCCCCCGGCGTGAAGAACGCCGGCGCCTCGAGCGAGTTCAGGTAGTTGAGCGACTGCTGGTAAAGGGCGTCGCTGCAGGTCGTCGGCGTGGCGGACCCCGCCGTGCCGCTGCCGGCCTTCAGGTCGCCGTCGTGGATCGAGAACGAGATGTCCGAGTTGTTCATGTCGGCGATCAGGTTTGGCACGCCCGTCTGGGCTTGGACGTCGTTGTACGGCAGGTCGCCCCAGAGCCCGACCGCATACTCGAAGTCGTTGTTGTTGCCCTTCATGTGTCCCGCGACGGCGATTCCCGCCGTCACCGCCCCGGCCGCGACGAGCGCGAGCAGGACGAACACCAGCTTGCGTGAAGACATGGTCTCTCCCCGGTCGTTGACGCTGCGAGCCTCGCGCCCGGCCGGGCCGGCGTGGGTTCCGGTCCGGAGACCGTCCGGTGAGGATCCGGTGTCGGCTGCGGGTGCTTGAATCCCGGCATGCCCGGCTCGATCCTGACCGTCGACGTCGGCGGCTCGCACGTCAAGGCCCTGCTCTCGGGCATGAAGGAGCGCGAGAAGCGAAAGTTCCCTTCCGGTCCCCACCTGACCGCCAGCCAGATGGCCGACGGCGTGCTCGCGCTCGTCGACGGCTGGTCGTTCGACCGAGTCAGCATCGGCATCCCAGCGCCGGTGCGCGGCGGCAAGGCCGTCGCCGAGCCGGTCAACCTCGGCCAGGGCTGGGTCGGCTTCGACTACGAAGGCGTCTTCCGCGTGCCGACGAGGCTCGTCAACGATGCCGTCATGCAGGCGATCGGCAGTTACGAGGGTGGACGGATGCTCTTCCTCGGGCTCGGAACCGGCCTCGGCTCGGCGCTGATCGCGGACGGCGTCGTCCTGCCGATGGAGCTCGGCCACCTGCCGTTCAAGAAGAAGACGTTCGAGGACTACGTCAGCGAGCGGGCGCTCAAGCGGGTCGGCAAGAAACAGTGGCGGAAGGAAGTGTTCGAGACGGTCGCGGCGCTCGTGGCGGCGGTCCAGCCCGACTACGTCGTGCTCGGCGGCGGCGGGACGGACGAGCTCGACGAGCTGCCGCCGATTGCGCGCCGGGGAGACAACGAGAACGCCTTCGTCGGCGGGTTCCGGCTCTGGGACCCGCAATGGGCGACCCACCTCGGCTAGGCAAACTCGAGCAGGTTTCGGCAATCCGGCGGCGAAGTGCCTCGCCGGCAACCACCCCCGCGGGACATGCGCAACCGCGAGGAAGGAGCAGTAATGGCACGCTCGAGTACCTGGACCGGCTGGATCTCGTTCGCCGGCTGGCTGATGGTGATCGTCGGAATGATCGACTTCTTCGAAGGCTTGATTGCGATCATTCGCGGCTCGTACTACGCCGTCACGCCGAACCAGATCGTCGTCGTCAACCTGACGACGTGGGGCTGGATCATGTTGCTCTGGGGCATCGTGTTGGTGCTCGCTGGCCTCGGCCTGCTCTCCGGATCGGGCTGGGCACGCTGGTTCACGATCATCGTTGGAAGCGTCAACTTCATCCTCCAGCTCGGCTTCGTCGGGAGCTCGGCGTACCCACTGTGGGCCCTCACCGGGCAGGCACTGACGCTGGTGATCCTCTACGCCGTGATCGTCCGCTGGAACGACGCGCGCCCCGAGGCGACGCTGGCCTGACGCAGGCTTTCGGAGCGGAGCCGCCCACGCGCGGCTCCGCTCCGCGGCTCGGGCGATGACTTCCGCGGCGTCGCGCCGTCTCTTCGTGCGGTGAAGATCCGCAGCCGCTTGAGCACGAGCGCCGACGGCTGTCACCACGCCGGACGGCTGGGGCCCTGTTAGCCGACCCGAGGTTCGTGCCCGGCGAGAGCCACGGGATCCGCGAGTTTCTAGAGGGCTGTGAGGCCGCGCTGATGGGGCCGAAGACGTTCGAGCCTGCGCTGCGGACCGAGCGTGGCCGTGGCCGGCACTCGACGTGTTTATGCTCGCCGGGCACCGGCCGGAGGGAACGCCCGACGACGTCGTGACGGCGACCTCGAGCGCTTCAAGCAGCTCATCGAGAACCGCGGCGAAGAGTCAGGCGCCCGGCGCGGCGAAGTGCAGGACGGCGAAAGCCGCTAGCACGAAGGCCGGCCGGTTTCCCGACGCTGCGCTGTGAGCAGTCAGCTAGCCGCGCGGCGTGCGGGTTGCGCTGAGCGCGGTCACTGTCAGGTGCCCGTGGTCGCATGCGGGCGCTCTGAACCGGACGAGCCGGAACGAGCGCTCGTCCGGCGGCGTCACCTCGAGCCAGCCCGAGGGTCGGCAGTGCTCGTTGCCGAACGGCACGTCGGAGGCCGAGAGGCTGGCGAAGGCCGC
>Ga0075425_100010137_pt1 | contig 10041 bp, 9 predicted proteins | sample SoiMethybrSBSTD4_FD_75300 | JGI IMG/M metagenome (GOLD analysis project Ga0075425, IMG submission 75300) | Bulk soil microbial communities from a Populus tree surrounding site in Tennessee, USA - Soil MetaG P. TD hybrid SBSTD4 | ecosystem: Environmental > Terrestrial > Soil > Tree plantation... | reverse complement strand
TACGGCGGTCACCACCGAGGGCACGATGGTCTGACCCCAGATGCGGATGATGCGTCCGTACTCGCGGATGACGATCGTCTTGAAGCCGATCCAGCGCACCACATCGAGGCGGACCGGCGCCGCGGCCGGCTGCGCTACGCTGCTCATCACGGGGCTTCCACGCGGGCGCGGCCCCGGGCGCTGGCCGGCGGCGCAGCGCCGTTGCGCACGCCATCACCCGTGGCAGCGCGCCCCTCGACCAGCTGCATGAAGATCTCCTCCAGACGGTTCACCTTGTTGCGCATGCTCAGCACCTCGATGCCGAGAGCGGTGAGACGCGCGAAGATGTCGTTGAGGTTCTCCTCCTTCGAGACCTCCACTTCGAGCGTGTGATCATCGACCAGCGTCGTCACGTAGCCCGGCAGCACCGGCGCCACCGCGAGCGGCTCACGCAGGTTGAACACGAAAGTCGCGACATGCAGGCGGCGCAGCAGCCTGCTCATGCGGTCGCGCTCGACGATGAGGCCGCCATTGATGATGGCGATGTTGCGGCACAGCGTCTCGGCTTCCTCCAGATAGTGCGTGGTGAGGATGATGGTGGTGCCGCGCGCGTTGATCTCGCGCAGGAACTCCCACATCGAGCGGCGGATCTCGATGTCGACGCCGGCGGTGGGCTCATCGAGGATCAACAGGCGCGGCTCGTGCATCAGTGCCCGCGCGATCATCAGGCGGCGCTTCATGCCGCCGGACAGGCCGCGCGACATGCCATTGCGCTTGTCCCACAGCTGCAGCTGCTTCAGGTATTTCTCGGCGCGCTCGCGGGCCACCGGGCGCGGGATCCCGTAGAAGCCCGCCTGGTTCACCACGATGGTGAAGGGCGTCTCGAACATGTTGAAGTTGATTTCCTGCGGCACGACGCCGATGCACGCCTTGGCGGCCTCGAGCTCGCGGTCGATGTCGTGGCCGAAGACGCTGGCGCTGCCGCCGCTCTTGTTGACGAGCGAGGTGATGATGCCGATGAGCGTGGTCTTGCCGGCGCCATTGGGGCCAAGCAGCGCGAAGAAGTCGCCACGCTCGACCTCCAGATCGACGCCGCGCAGCGCCTGCACGCCGTTCTCGTAGGTCTTGGTGAGTCCCCGCACGGAGAGGGCATTCATGAGCGGCAGGATCGGGGCTCCGGTGCGTCAGTGCAAGTGAGGCGCGAGCTCCTAGGGTTACGGCAGGCGAAATTTCGTGGGGTAGGCGCTTGCCTCGGGCGGGGTATTGACGGCGCGGCGGCGCCAGAAGTGATTCAACTTGCGGTCTTCAGCAGCTCGGCCGCCGGCCGTGCCAGGGCGGTTGCAGCGTCCGGCGCCGCATCCCCCGGTGCGGTGAACGACCAGCCGTCGCGGCCGCTTGCCTTGGTGGCGTAGAGCGCCACGTCCGCCAGGCGCACGGCACGCTCGTGACAATAGTCGCCGGCGGGCTCTACCGTGGTGACCCCGATACTCACCGTCACGTGGGCCCGCGTGCTCGAGGCGCTGTGCGCGATGCCGAGCTCCGCTACCGCGCGCCGTACCCCCTCGGCCACCTCCGCCGCTTCGAGGCGTGCGCTGTCGATGAGGATGGCGATGATCTCTTCGCCACCGTAGCGGGCGACGACATCGAGCGGCCGGCGCCGTGCGGCGCCGCGCACCGCGGTGGCAACCTCACGCAGGCAGCGATCGCCTTCCTGATGCCCGTAGCGGTCGTTGTAGGCTTTGAAGTGATCGATATCGATCAGCAGCAGCGACACCGGCAGCTGCGCGAGCTGTGCGTGTTGCCACAGGGTGTGTGCCTGTTGCTCGAGGGCCGCGCGGTTGAGAAGCCCGGTGAGCCCGTCGTGGGTGGCGACTTCAGCCAGCCGCCGGCGCTCGAGAAATGCCACGCGGTTTGCGTATTCGAGTGCATAGCAGCCCGCGCCGCCGATGAGGTTGGCGCACAACAGCACGAACAGCGAGTACGTCGCCACCGGCAGCGCGATCGCCCCGCCGAGCGCAGCGAGCGCGTACGCCAGCATCAGCGCGCCGTTAGTGCGCAGCGCGGCGTTGAAAGTGAGGCCGAGCATGAAATAGAAATAGAACGCCGCCAGCAGCAACCGCGCCGCCACCAGCGGCAGTTGCGCCGGGGTTGCCTCTACCGCCATCAACACGGTGCCGACACCGAACAGCGGCGCGGCGATCTGGATCGCCGGCTGGTACCAGCGCAGGTACAGGCGCGGTGCGGTGAGCACCAGCATGATCAGCACCAGCGGCAGCTGCAGCCCGAAGCGCCAGATGTCCGCGCGCGCCAGGCGCGCACCGACGAGCAGCCAGTGATCGATCACGGTGAAGCCGAGCACCGTCGACAGAGCCACCACCAGGCTCATGCGAATCCACGGCCGCGCCATCGCGCGGTAGCTCAGCAGGAAGTGTCGTTCCAGCTCGGCGTCGGGGAAGCGCAGCAGAAAGCGCCGCGCGCGAGTTGCGAGAGATGATGCGCCCTGTGCCTGCGTGGTGCGCAACCCGCAGCCCCCTGCGGAGAATCGATTACGGCGTCAGCGCAACGGCTCGCGTCCGCGCTTCTCCTTGGCGGATGCCTTCACGCGCGTACGCCAGACCTCGTACGGATCCCAACCTGAGCGCGAAGTCGCGAGTCTGTCCAGATCACGTCGGCCGGGCTCGGGTCTGCTCAGTTCAGTCACCACTCCGGTGAATTCCTCATTTGCCGCCGGTGTCAGCTGCTGACGTGCGGGGATTCCTTCCGCGCCTTTCCTTTTCATCTGCTCGCGCTCCTGCTTATGTCGACCGGACGTTTTATGTCGCTTCCTTCAGCCACGCGCGCCCTCCATAGTGCGACGCGGCTCACAGAGTCTATGTGGTCTGCCACCCAAAAGCTAACCGACGAAGTGCCTGATTATGTTAAGGTTATGTCAGGCGTATTACAAGTTGTGTCAGTTTAATCCGAAGGTTGTGTCAGCCGACCCGCACATGAAGTTTTTTCACGTTGGGTTACTTTCAGTCCGCGAAGTAACGGACGAGATACTCTTCGAACGTTCCCGTGTCGGCCGCCTCGATCGAGTGCTGCGCTGCGAGTGATTCGCGGGCTTCGCGGGAGAACTCCCGCAGCTGTTCCTCGTTGGGTGGGTACAGGTCGAGGAAATAAGCCTTGTGGGTCGCGGACATGCGCAGCGCGAGATCGAAGAACGATTCGCCCGCGGCTAGCTCGGTCAGAAGCCGTGCCGAGGGGGTGAGCGCCACATCCTCGATCTTGGCCCCCTGAGTGGCCAGTGCCTGCTGGTAAGGCCGCGCCGCATCACCGTGATCGAGAACTTCGCAGATTCCGCTCATGCTATCTAGCAATTCCCGTGCCCATTCGCGCATCGGCACGCTGCGGCCTTCGCGCCACAGTGTGAGGCCCGGTTCGCGGCCGCGCCGCGCCACCGTGAGATGGTTCTCATCGAGCGTTCCCTGTTCGGCGGGTGCGATGGGGGCACTCTCCTTCATCAGGCACAGGGCGAGGAAAGCCTCGAGGAAGCGCAGCTTGTTCTGGTTGACACCGACCGGGTCGAACGCGCTCACATCGAGGGCGCGCACCTCCACGTACTCGACTCCCGCCCGGCGCAGTGCCTTGGTGGGGCGCTCGCCTGAGTGCGCCACGCGCTTCGGGCGGATGAAGCTGTAGTACTCGTTCTCGATCTGCAGGATGTTGGCGTTGAGCTGGCGCCACTCGCCATCCACATTGACCCCGAGCGCCTGGTACGGCGCATAAGGCGTGGTGATGGCGCGCGTCAGGTCGTGCACATACTCCTCGAGATTGTTCACCGACACCGACAGCCCCGCCTGGTTGCGATTGCGGTAGCCGACATCGCTCATGCGCAGGCTGGTGGCGTACGGGGCGAATGCGGTCCCTTCGCTGAAATCCTCGAGCCCGAAACGCCGGCCGCGCAGGAATGACTTGCACACCACCGGCGATACTCCGAACAGGTACAGCACCAGCCAGCCATAACGGCGGTAGTTGCGCAACAGATCGAAATAGCACGCGGATATGAATGGCTGCCCGTGTCCGGAGGCGCCGCGCGCCGCCGCCCAGCTCTCCCAGAACGGCAGCGGAAAGGAGTAGTTGTAGTGCACGCCCGAGATTGCCTGCATCATGCGTCCGTACCGCAGGCCGAGGCCGTTGCGGTACACGGTCTTCATGCGGCCGATGTGCGAGCTGCCGTACTGCGCCAGCGGAATCTCTGCATCGCGCGAAATCGCACAGGGCATGCTGGTCGCCCACAGCAGCTCATCGCCGAGGTGCCGGTAGACGAACTGGTGCAGGTCGAGCAGGTACTGCAGCAGCTCCCAGCTGTGCGTGAAGGCCGGCGTGACCAGCTCGATCAGCGACTCGGAATAGTCGGTGGTGATGTGCTCGTTGGTGAGCGTAGAGCCGAGCGCGACCGGGTGCGGAGTGTGCGCCAGCGCCCCCGAGGGCAGCACGCGCAACGATTCCTTCTCCACCCCCTTGTGCCCCCCCTGCAGTCGCTGCGGCTCGCCGCCATTCAGCAGCGCCGCCAGCCGGCGTTCGAACACGCGGTCGATGCCAGGCCGGCTCATGAGTGTGCAACGCCGGCGGCGCTACCAGTCGCGGCGGCCGCTGAGCACCTCGAGGAGCAGCGTGAAGTCACCGCGCAGACTGTAGAGCGGATGGCGCATGGTGGCCGGCGAGTTGTGCTCGAACAGGACGTGCCCGACCCATGCGGGCAGGTAGCCTGCGAGCGGCGCCGCCAACAGCCACGGCCAGCGACCCGCGGCAACGGCGGCGCTCGCCACGGCAACGGCCAGCAGCGTACCGGCGACGTGCAGGCGACGGGAGGTCGGGTTGGTGTGCTGCTGCAGATAATAAGGATAGAACTCGCGAAAGCTCGCAAACTGTGACGGCGGCATTGCTCGGGCATCTTGCCGTCTCGCCCCTCGTCCGCGCAAATCAGCCGGGTAGCCGTGATGGCCCGCGGCTACGCGCCGCGTCAACACTGCGACAGACCCCGTATCTAAAGCGCGGCGAGAAGATTGCCGCGCCACGCGCTGCCGCGGCGGTACTCATCGAGCCGCTGCGCCATCGTGCGCGTGTCCCAGTGCAGGCGGCGGGCGGTCTCAACGGCGAGCTGCTGCTGCGCGGCGGCATTCTTGAAATCGCCGTTGGCCGCGTAAGCGGCCGCCACCGTCTCGTACATCTGCGGGTCGACCCTGATCGCTCCGGCAGCCAATGCCCGGGCAAGCTCGAGCGCCGCGGGCGGGTCGCGCACGCCATCGAGCGGTGAGGTCGCGAGCAGCGCCACTACGTGCTTGCGGACATAGTAGTTGTTGGCGCGCGCCGCCTGCGCGAGCAGGGCCCGTGCTTGCGCGGTCTGCGGCGCGCCTGGGGCGCCGGCCAGCATATCCTCGGCGAGCAGCAGTTGCGCCGCGGCATTGCCGCCGTCGGCGGCATGGCGCAACCACACCGCGCCGTTGGCGCGCGGATGACAGGCGGCGCTGGCACGCAGCTGGCTGCCGACCCAGTACTGCGCATCCGCATTGCCGTCGCGTGCCGCGCCGAGCAACATCTCTTTGGCGTGCGCCTTGGAGATGCCGACCGACGAGTCGTGTATCGCCGCGAGCCCGACCAGGTAGGCGGCCGCCGCGTCACCGGCCTCCGCCGCCGGACGGGCCTTACGAATGAGCTCGGCATCTGCGAGCGGCGCCGGGTCTGCGAACAGCGTCTTGGCCTGCAGGCGCGCTGCCACTGCGCTGCCGGCGCGTTGCGCGGGAGTGAAATCAGAATTGAGCCAGGCCTCGACCGCCGCCGCCGCAAACGGATCGTCCGGCAGTGCAAACAGGATCTCCGGATCGCGTGCGCGCCCGTCGGCGCCGACGGTGAGCGCGGTGATCACCATCGCCGGCTGGCGCTTGCCGCGAGCCGCGGCCGGAGTTTCCGCCACGGTGGCTGCCACGGCGCTCGGCTGCGTCATGTCGTGACAGATGAACTCCGGATTGACCACACCCTGCGCCGCGAGCGCCTCCGGACCGTAACGCGCCATGATGTCCGCGGCGGTGCGTGCCTCCTCCGCGCTGAGCTTTGCGGTGAGGCCCGCGAGGTGGTTGCCGACGAGCTCACCGCAGCCGTTACCGGCCGCGGCCTGCAGCCAGCCCGCCCCGCTGCCAGGGTCCTTGGCTCCGCCCTGCCCATGCAGTGCCATGGCGGCGAGATTGAATTGCGCGGAGCAGTTGCCGAGCTCGGCGAGCGACAGGAACTGCGCGCGTGCGGCGTCGTACTGGCCGGCGTGATAGTCGCCGAGCGCCCTCTGGAAGTCGCTGGCTGGCGCATTCGCCGCCGCTCCTCGAGCGAGCGCGGCTGTCGCAATTGCGCCCGCGACGAGCGCGGCGCGGGTGTTTCGCATGTTCATGCTGAGCGCTCCACGATGGCGGTGACTCCCATGCCACCGGCCGTGCACACCGAGATCAGTCCGCGTTTCGCCCGCGCATCGCCCGCCAGCAGCTTGGCGAGTGTGGCGACGATGCGCGTGCCGGTGGCGGCAAAGGGGTGACCCAGGGCGACGCTGCCACCTTTTACGTTGAGCTTGGCACGATCGATGCTGCCGAGCGGCCCGGGCAGTCCCAACACGTCGCGGCAATAGTCCGCCGATTCCCAGGCCTTGAGCGTGCACAGCACCTGTGCCGCGAACGCCTCGTGGATCTCGTAGTAATCGAAGTCCTGCAGCGTCACGCCCGCATCACGCAGCATCGCCGGCACGGCGTAGGTGGGAGCCATAAGCAGCCCCTCATTGCCGCCGACGAAGTCCACTGCCCATGCCTTGCCGTAGCTGAGATACGCGAGCACCGGAAGCTTCCGTCGCGCCGCCCACTCGGGAGTCGCGAGCAGGACTGCACTCGCGCCATCGGTGAGCGGAGTGCTGTTGCCCGCGGTGAGCGTGCCAGCGGTATCGAAGCTCGGACGCAGCCGCGCGAGCTTCTCGAGGGAGGTATCGGCGCGCACGTTGTTGTCGGTTTTGAGGCCGAGGTAAGGCACGACCAGATCGTCGTAGAAGCCCTCGCGCCAGGCGCTGGCCGCCTTCACGTGACTGTCGTAGGCGAGCTGATCCTGCTCGGCACGCGTCACCTGCCACCGCTTGGCCATGACCTCGGCGCTCTGCCCCATGGAGAGCCCGGTGCGCGGCTCGACCACCGCCGGCAGCACGGGCTTGAAGTGCTTCGGCCGCAGGCCGAACCACGGCGCGATACGCTGCCAGGCGGTGCGCCCGCGGTAGCTCTGCAGCAGCAGCTGCTGATACGAGCGCGGATAGACGACCGGCGCATCGCTGATCGAGTCGGTGCCGCCGGCTATGCCGGCCTCGATCTGCCCGAGCGCGATCTTGTTGCCGATGGTGATGGTGGCTTCGAGGCTCGTGCCGCAGGCACGCTGCATATCGAGCCCCGGTGTGTGCGGATCGAGACCGCTGCCGAGCACGCATTCGCGCACCAGGCTGTAGTCGCGCGAGTGCTTGATGACGGCGCCGGCGGCCACATCGCCGAGCCGCTCGCCCTGGAGGCGAAAACGCTCCACCACTGCCCGGAACGCGGCGGTGAGCAGGTCCTGATTGCCGGCCGTGGCGTAAGTGGAGTAGGAGCGCGCGAATGGAATTCGTACGCCACCGACGATGGCGACCCGCTTTATGACGGATCCGACGAGCATGAATCCCTCCGCTGGCGCGGCGCGTTAGAATGCCATCCCATGGGCGAATTCACCACCATCATGGCTCGCGATGGCCACGAGTTTCAGGCCTGGCTCGCGGCGGCCCCGCAGCGCCCGCGCGGCGCCCTGCTGGTGCTGCAGGAGATTTTCGGCGTCAACAGTCACATCCGCTCGCTGACCGATCAGTTCGCCGCCGAGGGCTACACCGCGATCGCTCCGGCGCTGTTCGATCGGGTGCGCCGCGGCATCGAGCTCGGCTACACCCCGGCAGACATGCAGCAGGGGGTGGGGTATGTCAAACAGCTCGACGCGGAAGCGACCCGGCGCGATGTAGCCGCGGCGCTCGCGGTGGTGAAACACTCCGGCCGCGCGGGCGCGGTCGGTTACTGCTGGGGCGGGTCCCAGGCGTACCTCGCAGCGTGCGAGCTGCCGCTTGCCTGCGCGGTCGTTTACTACGGCAAGGTCGTGAGCTACCTGGAGAGAAAGCCGCGCTGCCCGGTGATGTATCACTACGGGAGCGAGGACCAGAGCATACCGCTCGCCGATATCGAACAGATCCGCGCCGCCTACCCGCAAGCGCCTGTGTACATCTATGAGGGCGCAGGTCACGGCTTCAACTGCGAGCAACGCGCCAGCTACCACCCACAGGCGGCAGCGCTCGCACGCACGCGCACGCTCGAGTTCTTCGCCCGTCATGTCGTGCGTGCCCCCGGCGAGGCGCGCACTTCATCCACGGGAGATTCTGACCCATGAATCTGCGCGATCCGGATCTGCTGCGCACGCGCGCCTTCATTGGCGGCAAGTGGCTCGACGCGGCGAGCGGCGCGACCCACGCGGTCGTCAATCCCGCGACCGGCGAGCGCATCGGCACCGTACCGGACATGGGCAGCGCCGACACGCGCAGCGCAATCGAAGCGGCATCACGGGCCTTCCCGCCTTGGGCTGCGCTCACCGCCAGGGAGCGGGCCGCCATCCTGCGCCGCTGGTACGAGCTGCTGATGGCGCACCAGGAAGACCTCGCCACCCTCATGACCGCCGAGCAGGGCAAGCCCCTCGCGGAGGCCAAAGGCGAGATCGCCTACGGCGCCGCCTTCATCGAATGGTTCGCCGAGGAGGGCAAGCGTCTCTACGGCGATATCATCCCTGCGCACCAGGCGGACCGGCGGCTGCTCGTGCTGCGCCAGCCCGTCGGCGTGGTAGCCGCCATCACGCCATGGAATTTTCCGCTCGCGATGATCACACGCAAGGCGGCCCCGGCGCTCGCCGCCGGTTGCACGATAGTGGTGAAGCCCGCGAGCCAGACTCCCTACTCGGCACTCGCCGCCGCAGCGCTCGCTGCGCGCGCCGGGATCCCGGCAGGCGTGCTCAATGTGGTGACGGGGGTCGATGCGGCCGCGATCGGCGGCGAGCTCACTGCGAATCCGGCGGTGCGCAAGGTCACTTTCACCGGTTCGACCGCCGTCGGCAAAAAGCTCATGGCACAGTGCGCCGGTACGGTGAAGAAGCTCACCATGGAGCTCGGCGGCAATGCGCCCTTCATCGTCTTCGAGGATGCGGATCTCGACGCCGCGGTCGCCGGAGCCATCGCCTGCAAGTACCGCAACAGCGGCCAAACCTGCGTGTGTGCCAATCGCCTGCTGGTGCAGGCGGGGGTGTACGAAGCCTTCGCGCGCAAGCTCGTGCACGCGGTCGGGCAGCTGCGCGTCGGCGATGGACTCAAGGGCCCCACCGATCAGGGACCACTGATCGATGCCAGTGCGCTCGCCAAGGTGGAGCAGCACATTGCCGACGCCGTGGCCAGGGGTGCACGCGTTGCGCTCGGCGGCCGGCGCCACGCGCTCGGCGGCACCTTCTTCGAGCCCACCGTGGTGACCGAGGTGACGCCGGCCATGCGCATGTCTCGCGAGGAAACCTTCGGGCCGATCGCGCCGCTGTTCCGCTTCGAGACCGAGCAGGACGCCATCCGCATGGCCAATGACACCGAGTTCGGTTTGGCGGCCTACTTCTATACGCGCGACCTGGCGCGTGCCTGGCGCGTCTCGGAAGCCCTCGAGTACGGCATGGTCGGTCTCAACACCGGAATCTTTTCGACCGAGGTCGCACCCTTTGGCGGCGTCAAGGAATCGGGTATCGGCCGCGAAGGCTCAAAATACGGCATCCTCGACTACACCGAGCTGAAATTCGTGTGCGTCGGCCTGGGTTGAGCACGGAGCGCATCGGCATCCTGCTGGTGAACTCCGGCACACCGGAGGCGCCGGAGCCTGCGGCGGTGCGCGCATTCCTCGCGCGCTTTCTCGCCGACCGGCGCGTCGTGCAGCTGCCGCGAGCGCTGTGGCTGCCACTGCTGTACGGGGT
>Ga0075425_100010136_pt1 | contig 10041 bp, 7 predicted proteins | sample SoiMethybrSBSTD4_FD_75300 | JGI IMG/M metagenome (GOLD analysis project Ga0075425, IMG submission 75300) | Bulk soil microbial communities from a Populus tree surrounding site in Tennessee, USA - Soil MetaG P. TD hybrid SBSTD4 | ecosystem: Environmental > Terrestrial > Soil > Tree plantation... | reverse complement strand
AGGACGAAACCCATAAGGCGCGAATGCAGCAGTAAATCGTTCAATGGTTTCAGCGCGCACCGGTTCGGCGCCGTTGAAGGCCACAGTCCAACTGCTCAGGTCGAGTTGGCTGCGCTCGGCTTCAGGAATCCTGCTGACACACAGATCATAAGCAAAATTAGGCCCGCCACTGGCTGTGGCCCTATACCGCGAGATCGCCTGCAACCAGCGCGCAGGATTTTCAAGAAAGGCCGTCGGGGACATCTGCACGCAAGGCACGCAGCCATAAACAGGCTGAAGGACTCCGGCCATAAATCCCATATCGTGGAAGACTGGCAGCCAGGAAAGGATGCAATCACCGGGGCCATGTTCCACTGCATGGTGTACAACAGCGGCGTTATGCAGAAGATTCCCATGGGTGAGTATTACGCCTTTGGGGCTTCCGGTTGAACCCGAGGTGTATTGCAGAAACGCGAGCGTATCGCAGTTTACCTCAGGACGCTTGTACTCCCCCGTTTCATGCGCCGCAACATCCGTGGCGAGCACACGGATGCCTGCCGCGTCAGTAGACTGCGCGATTGCGGCTTCAATTTTTGAAGAGAGACTCGAAGTTGTGAGGATCAATGCTGGGTGGGCGTCGTGAATGATCGCCAGCAGCCGCAGCAGGTTGCGGTTGCGATGCGGAGGATAGGCGGGAACCGCAATGATCTTGGCGTAGAGACAGCCAAAGAAGGCCGGCAGAAAGTCCAGCCCCGGAGCATACAGCAACAAAGCCCGATCACCTGGCTCCGCCTCCTGCATGATTCTGCGAGCAATGGCGCGGGCCTGGCGGTCGAGCTCTTTGAAGTTGATGACCTGGTCAGCTTCGTCTTGCGTAACAAAGGTATAGGCTGGACTCCCGCTGTCGTACTCTGCCCGCGATTCCAAAAGATCAATCAGGGAATGCACAGTGGCATTCGTCTGGGGCACAGCTTTGGAAGACAGACCGGAGGCCTTCACCATTTCATCTCCGAATGGCTATCATAAGAGGATACGCTTCGCTCTAAAAGCAGAGACAAGCACGAAGAACTTATACGGCGGCCTCCACGACAACTGGACGAGGTTTACTTGATTCAAGCAGGATTTCTTTTTCGCCAAACAGCCTTTCCGCAATAATTCCGCGCTCCTGGCATGTCTTAATCAGGCGGTTCGATTCAACGATGGGGCGAGATTGCTCTGTGTACTTGATGCTCATGACATAGTTCAGCCACGGCTCCTGTCCCATGGCATATACATAAGCTTCACGGCAATTAAAGAGTTCCACAATGGCTATGGCCTGCTCGTAGTTGGAACCGGCGAGCCGGCGAGATTCATCCATAGCACGCTCCACACGCTGAGTGAGCAACGGACCATAGAGCCAGCTCAATGGCGCGCCATCGCATTCCATGCCCAGGAAAAGAGCATCCACATCGCCAATCTCACGCTGGAGAAGCTCATAGAGACGCGGCTCGATATTGCATGAGTCTGCCGCAAACAAAAGGGAATGCTGCCCGATCTTTACCAGCCAAGCCATCTTGCTGCGAATATCGAGATCGGCATGTTCGCCGAAAAAAGGCAGTCCGGTGATGTGAATCCCGCCATCGTGTATCTCTTCCATCTCGCTGATTTCGATTACATTCCTGAATCCGCAATTTTCCAGGAGCAGTTTGAGAGAGGGATCCTGAAGATGTCCTCCAGCGCTGCGCGGAACAATGATGGTTTTGACCTTATGGCGGATCTGCAGCAATGTTTCAAACAGTATGTGGTCCTGATGATCATGGGTAATCAGCACATAATCAATGGTCTCTGGCAGATCGAGATAGGTGTAACGAGAGATGTTGTTCTCGTAGGTATAGCTGAGCACAGGATCGAACAACAGACTCTTGCCATTGGATTCAATCAGGATGCAGGCGTGGCCAAAATAGCGCCAGCGCACCCCGGGGCCATCATAAGGTGTGTACCGGGAGGGAGGCTCAGCGGTAAGGAAAGAACGCATTAATTCATCCTGAGCGTCCGGAATGCGCAACATCTCCTTGATTTCTGCCCAGGTTCCTGGACTGGCTTTCAGACGGAACAGGTCATCAATGCATTCATCATCATAGGGCAGCCGCAGATGCAGGCTGTCTGGTGATTCGAGCCGGGGCGTGCTGAGCATGAATGGCCGATCATCATTCGTAATCACGGAGAGCATCAGGCTCTGCTGCGACTTGTCAAAGTATTTGCTTCTATACAACAGCGGCTCCACCAGCCGGAAAGAAGGATGGTTATTCAGGTCATACACAAGCTCGACATAACCGCGCAGGATGTCTGGAATTTTGGAATATAAAGGCTGCAAGCTATATCCTTTGGCACTCTCCCGCAACATCGCGTCCAGGGATCCCAGCGCGGCAGACAGCTCAAGCAGATGAGCACGGTCCTTCTTGATGCGGTCGCGCAGTGCGCGGATCTCATCAACTCTCTTACCCCCGTAATCAATGAATGGACCGCCCAACATCTTAGGGTTCTTGACGGCATTGGCATGGATTTGTGGAGCATTGATATAGGAATCCATGATCTTCAAATGTCGTTCGGTAATATTTCTGGCAGCGGTAGCCGGGGGGATCAGATGGGGCCAGACATACCAGTGATCAATCAGCGGTTCCACCTGAATATTCTGTCGCAAGTAGAGAGCTTCGTTGTTCGACATGCTTCTTTCTCCTGAATGCCTGCAAGACCGGGATTTGAGACGCAGCCAGCAGCAAGGCCGTCCCGCTCCAGAGACTATTAATTTTACGACTGCAAGGGGCGGCTGGCGTGATGATTCGCAGAAATTTACGAAATGCAGACTGCCTGGATTTCAGGGATTTCACCGAGCCATAAATGAAAAGCCGGAACAGGCCATCAGGCGCAGCAGATGAGATGACCAGTATCAGGGAAGACAAAGCTGCCGCAGGAAACCTTTGTTGCGGCTCAACTGGCAGATTATTGGTGCACGAGGAACTATGAAGCCGCTGTCAGATAGTGGCTGAATCATAACATATTCAAGTGCCTTTTTTTTCAATTCAATGCACACAAATATCTCAATCATTTTTGTCTCATATCATATTGGCAATCTTAAACTGCTCCGGCGTGCGTGACCCTGGAGCCGTCTCAATCCTGCCAACAGGAACGATCTCTTGCCGGCACGCGCGTCGTGGAACTGTGTGGTAGGCTTTTCCCTTTCAACACGCGCTTGATGGCAGACAGGTCGCATCAATTTCGCTGTAAAAGAGGCATTGCCGCGATTCTGCCCTGTTCTGAATCAAAGCGGCATTGAATGGAGCACTCATCATAGCCGTGATTCATCTGATTCTTTCTTACTTGCACATCGCCGCTGAAGGCGCCAACAGCAGAAAGGACGCCTGGCGCTGTGAGCACTGAACAACTGATTATATCAATCGGCGCCATTCTGCTGGCGGCCCGGCTTTTTGGTTTCCTATTCCAATACATTGGCCAGCCGCGGGTGGTAGGGGAGATGACCGCCGGTATTGTGCTTGGACCTTCGGTGCTGGGAAGGTTCTTTCCCTCGATCTCCGCTCATATCTATCCTGCTTCGTCGCTGCCAACACTTACCGCTTTGAGTAATCTTGGGTTGCTGCTGTTCATGTTTACTGTAGGACTGGAGGTGGATTTCAAGCTCATTCTGCGCCAGCGGCTTGCCGTGGTGCTCACCAGCAACGTAAGCATCTTAGCGCCGCTGGCGCTGGGCATAGGTCTTGCTGGATTCTTGTATCCGGAAATGGCCGGACAGCAGGTAACGTTTTTGCCTTTCGCTCTTTTTATGGGAACAGCGATGAGCATCACAGCTTTTCCTGTGCTGGCCCGGATTCTCCAGGAACGAAACCTGCTTTCGACCGAACTGGGGGCAATCGCAATCTCCTGCGCCGCTGTTGACGATGTAACGGCTTGGCTATTGCTGGCCATCCTCACCGGGATAGTACATTCGACCAGAAGCTGGGCGGTATTGGGCGCCACCATGCTTGGCCTGCTTGGCTTCATTCTGCTTATGCTGGTTCCGGTCCGGCAGGCAATCGCCTTTTTTGAAAGTCGTGCCAAAAAAGTAAACCATGAAAGCGGTTCCTTTTTTCGCTTGATCTTACTCATGCTTGCGGCAAGCTGGACGACAGAGTGGCTGGGAGTTCATCCTTTGTTCGGCGCATTTATGGCTGGTCTTGTGGTGCCAAAAGATAACGAATTGGCGGCAAAGATTCGCGATCGAGTTGAATCTCTTACCCTGGCGCTCCTGTTGCCGCTCTTTTTTGCCCTTACGGGCTTGCGAACGCGGATTGATTTGCTGGGCAGTGGACGCCTGTGGGGCTATGCCATTGTGATTATCGCCATTGCTACAGCCGGCAAATTTCTGGGAGCAAGCCTGACCGCACATATCACAGGTGTGCGATGGAGAGACTCCATTGCCCTGGGCATCCTCATGAACACGCGCGGGCTGGTCGAACTGGTGTTGCTGAATGCCGGGCTGGAACTTGGAATCCTGTCGGTAACTCTGTTCACCATGATGGTTCTCATGGCGCTGGTCACAACTTTCATGGCCACCCCGTTGCTCAATCTATTAAAGGTTACAGAAGTGCGAGAAAGACAAGCTTCTGCCTGAATATCCTCAGCAGGGCTCAGGCAGTGCATTCCCGGCACGCTCCAGTGATTGACAGCGGGAGTTTTTCATTGTCAAAGTCAAAGCCTCCCTGGGCGGGCCGAGGCGTGTCCTCTACTGCCCGCATTCGAAACCGCTTTTTCGCCCGGTACAGAAGAACGCGCAGATAGTTCCTGCTAACACCCAAGCGGCGGCAAATCTCTTCCTTGTTTTGCTCGTCCAGGAACATCGCCTCCAGAAGCTTCCGCTCGCAGGCACTCATTCGGGAGAGGATTCGATGCACGTAGCTACATGTTTCTTCAGAGATCACTATCTGATACGCGCTGGGAAAATCCGCGACCGGTCCTGTTTCCAGCGTGGGCAGATCCACGCAACGGCGCCGTTCGCGATAGATCTCGCGCACAACGTTGTTACACACGCCGGTCACAAATCCTTCAAGACGCTCGGGATCGCGTACTACGTGGCCGGAGCGAACAGCCACCAACACCCGCAGAAACGTTTCCTGGTGGAGATCTCTGACTTGATCCGCAGAACGCACCTTGCGTTTGAGCTTCCGCAAAAGAATGGGACTAAAGTGGTCAACAAAATGCGCCTCAATAGCAGGATCGCCATGGCGCAATGCATTCACATAGCCGGAATCAAATACGTGTGGAGCTGACGACATATTTGTATGCATCCTCTTTTTCTTTCCCGGACTCCTGCCTCTCCGGGTTCAGCGGTTTTTTGACGTCTTTCCGGTAACTATTTCCTTAGTAGGTGCAGGAAGGAATTACTTGCACTGGAGATAGCGCAATGGATGGAGTATTTCCGCCAAATCCGGTGGAACGAAAAAGATGAATGCCTACGATTTCAGCGATCTACAAAGATTAAGAAATTCCAAGCCTCGAATCTGTACTCGCTCGGATAGTTTAGAAGGAGCCTCACAAATCTAAACACCTTATGATGGTTAGACTTATAATTAGCCCGCCTTAAAGTCCGTCAAATAAAGCGAGTAACGCGTGGCCGATAATCCCCAGGACATTACAGTCCTGCTACGCCGTTGGCACGAAGGCGACCCGACCGCCGGAGATGAACTCTTCCGCCTGCTGATGCCCGACCTGAAGAGAATCGCTGCACGGCTTCGCAGCCATGAACGTTCCAACTATTCCCTGCAGCGCACGGAACTGGTGAATGAACTCTATTCAAAACTTCTGAACGCAAACCGTGAGATTGATTGGCGGAACCGGGGACATTTCTTCGCTATCTATACGTTAAAGCTGCGCCGTTTCCTGATTGACCGCGCACGAAGGAAGCCAACGCAGGAACTATTGTCTCTTGAAGATCTACCCGAAGGCATCATGGCGGGACGCAACCGCCTGGAGGTACGTTTGGCAGTGGACCAACTATTGGATGAGCTGGAGAAGGAATCGCCCACGACCTGCGGCATTCTTGTGGCCAAAATCTATTTTGGATATGAAGTCAAGGAGATTGTAGAGAATCTTGGCCTGCCCCTGCGCACCGTGGAGCGCCATTTGCATGATGGACGCAGATGGCTGTTTGAACGTTTAAGCAAAACGACCTAAGCAGTGAGCAAATATGACGATTGATTCAGGAGAGCGCAACGATTTTGTGATGACGCTTGCCTCTGAAGCGCAGAACATGCCACCCAGCGAGCGTGAGAGCTTCCTGCAAAGCGCGTGCCAGAATGATCCGGAACTCTATCAGGCGGTGTCTGATGTAGTAGCGTGGGAAGCACGTATGAGTGGCTTTCTGGATCATCCTTTGATTGAATTCATTGATCTCGAAACCCTGGAAGAAATATTCGAGCCCGGAGAGACCGTTTCCGGGCGGTTTGAGATCCTGCGCCGCGTGGGCGAGGGCGGTATGGGAGTGGTCCATGAAGCGTTTGACCGCAAGCGCAAACAACGGATCGCGATCAAGTTTGCCAAGCCTGGTTTTGGCCCTCTGCTGTCACCTGAGCTGGAAGGCGCGCTCCAGGTCCGGCATCCGAACATCTGTGTAGTGAATGAAATCCATACCGCAGCAGTTGAATTCGGCGACGTGGATTTTCTCACCATGGAGTTCTTGGATGGCGAGACCCTCGCTAACAGGCTGAAGAAAGGCAAGCTGGACGAACCAGCAGCATTGGAGATTGCCCGCCAACTCTGCGCCGGCGTAGCTGAAGCGCATCGAAGCGGCATCCTGCACCGCGACCTTAAACCCGGAAACGTTATTCTGTGCCATAAGAAAGATGGCAGCACCCGCGCGGTCATTACCGATTTTGGGTTGTCCACAGACAGCACCATCGCCGCTGAAATCGCAGGCGGCACACCCAGCTACATGGCGCCGGAACTTCTGCACGGCGGCAAGACATCGCAGGCTTCTGATGTCTTCTCGCTGGGAGTGGTCCTTTACGAGATGGTGACGGGCCAAAAGCCGTTTCCTGCAACAGCAGAGAGCAATGGAGAAGCTTATTCCCCCGCCGCTCCCAGCAAGCTGGCCAGGAACGTGTCCCGCCGATGGGATGCCGCCATCCTGCCCTGCCTTAGACCTAAGCCGGAAGAGCGTTGCTCAGCGACACAGGTATTGGCAACTCTGGAGCGCAGGCCGCTTTACTATAGGCTAGCTGCTGCGATAGCTGCTTGTCTCGTTGTAGGCGTACTGGTTATCCCTAAGATTATCCCCAGGATCTGGCCACCACCATCTCCGGTCCGCTTGGCAATGTTGCCGATAGAAGATTCCAGTGGTCTGCTTCGAGATCAGGGGATGTTGAACAATGTGTCAAATCGGCTACAGCAGATGCAGGTTGGAGATCCCACCGTATCAGTGATCCCACTATCGAAGATGCAAAGTCAAGCTATTAAAACGCCTGAGGAAGCAAAAAGGATTTTTGGCGCAACCCATGCTCTGGAACTAAAGTTGCATCCAGAATCCAGCGGTGTGGCGATTGAGGGAGCAGTCATAGATTTGAATACCATGGCCCATGTTCGGGACTACTCTGCGCACTTTGCTGAAGCCGATCTCGCGGATCTGCCGGCTGGACTAACAGGGGTGGTGGGCTGGGCATTTCATATCCACCGAACATCGCAGCGGGAAGCTGTGACGCCAGCCGCAGCCGAGTCCTACAAGAATGGCCGGGAGTATTTGAAGCGTGAGTCGCGTGAACTTAGTAGCTTCATCAACGCTGCCAGCGAATTCGAGAAAGCGGCCCGCCTGGATCCGCATTCGCCGCTGCCGCTGGCTGGACTGGCAGAGGCGCACGCCAGAAAGTATCAGATCCGGAGAGATGAAAAAACTTTGCAAGACGCGCAATTCTGGCTGGCCAGGGCCGAGGCGCTCAATGCCGATTCTCCCACAGTGAGGATGGCATCAGGACTCCTGCACCTGATCGAAGGAGACTATCCTAAGGCACTGGAAGACTACAAGAGAGTGGAGGAGATTGAGTCGGACAATGTGGAAGCCTGGCTTGGATCTGGCTTTGCCTATGAATCCCAGGGAAGGCTGCCGGAAGCGATGACAGACTACAATAGGGCCATCGCTGTTGAACCTGATTATTACAAGCCCTACGAATATCTGGGCGGCCTCCTCTATTATCACGGCCAGTATGCGGAAGCAGAGGAACTATTTAAGAAGGATATTAAGCTAGCTCCGGACCGGGTGAATGCATACGGGAGCCTGGCTGGCGTCTACACTGCTCAAGCCAAGTATGAAGAGGCCGAAAGCGTTCACCGGGCATTGTTGCAGTTAAGGGAAAGCGCATTAACACTGAATAACATAGGAGCGGCGCTGGCATTTCAAGGACGCCAAAAGGAAGCCATTGAATATTATCAGCGGGCAGTTGCAATGGAACCTAACCGCGCCATGTACTGGCTTAACCTTGGGGATGCTCAGCGGCGGGTGAAAGACCTGGTAGATGCCCGGAAATCTTACCAGCGTGGCTTGCAGTTGACTCAGAGCCAGGTTATTTCAAGTCCGGCTAGCGCATCAGCCCGCGCCTATCTTGCCTATTTCCAGGCCCGGCTGGGCTTTGAGAACGAGGCCAGAGCGCAAATCGCTCAGGCTTTGCACTCTCCATCTAGAGATGACCAGGTGGTGCTGTGCTCAGTTCAGACCTACGAGGCCCTGGGTGAGCGGAAGCAGGCACTTGGTGCTGCGGCCATGGCTACGCCTCAAACCCGGACTCAGATGGCCCATCATCCGGATTTGGCGGGTTTAGCCAGCGATTCTCGCTTTACATCATTGAAAGGCCAAATCAAATAAGGAGGCTGAGTTCATGTCAAGAAATCCCCAGAAAATCTCGAACGGAACCGGCCCAGCATCCGTGGACGTTGCCGCGGTGCACGACATCCTGGTCGCTTATGACAAAGCAAATAATGGGGTGATAGTGACCCCAGGCGAGGTGCGGAAAGGCTCGACTGTTCGCTTCAGGGATCCCGCAGGCGGCAAACTCAGAATTAAGTTTCTCTTGCCTAACGGGAAGGAAACTGATCCGGTGATGGATTCCGACACATACACACTGACAGTCGGCGGCACTTACCACTTCAAGTGCTTTTTCACCCTTCCGGGAACCACTCGCGAGATCAGTCCCAGATATGGAGGAGTCATTGACGTGATGCCGCAGCGGCCTTGAACCTTCTCTGTGTTTCATGATTGTTGCTTGTGCGCGGCAGATTCGTCCTGAGAAGGCCGATGGGGAGACGACAGTCCGCTGTGGCGGGTTTATGCGGCAAATTACGCTTAAGTAGTGAGAGGCCAAGCAAATGAAGGAGGCTGATCTATGGCAACTACAAGTCAGATAAGGGCAAAGGGAAACGACCCGAACGAAGATGTAGTAGAGGTGTGGGTCGAGTATGACGAAAAAAATGATGGGGTTACGGTAAATCCGACAGAGCTGCATAAAGATACGGTCGTTCGCTTCAAAAATTCCAAGGGCCACAAGGTGAGAATTGAGTTTCTCTCCCCGGCCGGGGATGACTGCGATATGGTGACCGATGCACAGGATTACAAGCTGACAGTTGGCGGCACTTACCATTTCAAGTGCTACTTCACGCCTCCAGGAGGAGGGGACGAGATCAGCCCGAAGAATGGCGGCGTTATTGACGTTATGCCGCAGCGACCTTAGCGCCATTATGCCAACCCATTTCGAGAATTCTGTTCTCGTTGCGGTGAATGCAATGGGCCGCCAAAAGGAATTTGGCAAATGGGTAATTTGGCAATTGGGTAATTGAAAATCAAAAATCGGGAGACCAGCAGTTTTGAACCCGGATTGGGAATTTCGCACAGCACATGCGTCGGCGGCTGTGCCACACGGAATCCCAAGAATACGGATCATTCGGATTCAGAAGGCATTACTGGGCCGCACCCACACTGAAATCTGTTCTTTGGTGGTCATTTTAGCGGCGGCCTGGGTCGCTTCTTTCATGTCGGCGTAGTGGCCCATG
>Ga0075425_100010135_pt1 | contig 10041 bp, 9 predicted proteins | sample SoiMethybrSBSTD4_FD_75300 | JGI IMG/M metagenome (GOLD analysis project Ga0075425, IMG submission 75300) | Bulk soil microbial communities from a Populus tree surrounding site in Tennessee, USA - Soil MetaG P. TD hybrid SBSTD4 | ecosystem: Environmental > Terrestrial > Soil > Tree plantation... | reverse complement strand
GTCTCAGGCCGTCGGCGCGTGCGCCAGGAGGTCCCGGAAGAGCGCGCGCATGTGCGCGGGGCGGAGGGCGTTCGTGTGACGCTCGGCGTTCGCCGACCAGATAGAGCGGCCTTCGCGCACGCCGATGAACGTGACGGAAAGATCGATCCGCGAGCCGGTCCAGAAGCGCGACTTGGGGCGGTCCTTCGGCACCGGCGCGACGCCGTCGTGAATCCCGTAGTCGGGCGCGCAGTACGGCCCCTCCACGTGCCCGGGCAGGTAGAGCGCGGCGTCGAGCAGCACCGGGGCGTGCGCGGCGATGCGCAGCGGCAGGAGCGCGGCGCGCACGCCGAACTCGGCGAGCTCGCCGACCGCCCGCAGCGCGCCGCCGCCGCCACCGCCCCCGCCGCCGATGTGCCCGAGACCGCCGATGTCGCCCTTGCTGGCGACCGCAGCGACCACGATCACCGCGGTGATCGCGGCCACGCCGATGCCGATCGCCGAGCCGGCCGCGATCTGCGCCGCCAGCTTGTCGCCCGACAGGCGCGTGCCGTGGCCCGACACCAGGACGAGCGCGTCGGCGCCCGTCTCCGCCAGGAGCCGCACGCCGACGTCGCGCGGAAGCGGCTCGCCTTCGAGCAGCCCGTCCGCCAGCCGCGCCATTTCCGGCGCGTCCACGATCGGCGCACCGAACGTACCGTCGGGCAGCACGATGCGCCCGCTCCAGGCGAGCTCGCCCACGACCAGGATGCCGTGCCCCGCCAGCTCCGCCCCCAGCGCGTCGCGCGCGACGCCGAGCGCCATCCGGCTGTCGGCGACCGTCTCGGCCGGGTCGTAGCGGCCGCCGTCCTTGAAGACCGTGAGGTCGATCGGCAGGAGCACCACCCGGCGCACGGGCAGGGCGTCGTCGGCGACGGGCGTCGTCGCCATGTGCGGGGCCGGGCTGCACGCCGCCGCCACCACTGCCAGCGCCACTGCCGCTGCTCGTCGCATGAACGCCTCCGGGTCGGTCCGTGTGGTGCAAGCCATATGCCCCCCGGCCCGGCCTGGCAACCCTGCGGACCCGGCGGGGCACCGTGCGCGCGGTGCGTCACCCCGGGGTGGGCGCCCCAGCAACACGAGCGCTGTAAATTTGACAGGTGGTTCTTTGTTCAGCATACTCGCGCCATGACCATCAAGAACCCGCCGCTGCGCGAGCTCACCGACCGCCAGGAGCTCGTCCTGGATTTCATCTACGACTACATGGAGAAGCAGGGGTGGCCGCCGACCTTGCGCGAGATCGGCTCGTACCTCGGCATCGGCTCGACGAACGGCGTGAACGACCACCTGGTCGCGCTGGAGCGCAAGGGGTACCTGGAGCGCATCCCGGGGAAGTCGCGCGCCATCCGCGTGCCGAGCCAGAAGCTCAAGACCACGGGGCGCCGGGCGGTCGCGCAGCGCGACACGCTCGAGGTCCCGCTCCTCGGCAAGATCGCCGCGGGCGCGCCGCTCCTCGCCACCGAGAACGTCGAGGACACGGTGCACGTGGACCGCTTCTTCATCGGCGCCACGTCCGAGGTGTTCGCGCTGCGGGTCACCGGCGAGTCCATGATCGAGGCCGGCATCCACGACAAGGACTTCATCTTCGTGAAGAAGCGCGCCACCGCGCAGCCCGGCGACATCGTGGTGGCGCTCATCGACGACGAGGCGACGGTGAAGCGCTTCTTCCCCGAGAAGAACCGCATCCGCTTCCAGCCGGAGAACGCGAAGATGGCGCCCATCTACGTGGACCGCAGCGACTTCAAGCAGACGATGATCCTCGGCATCGTCGTGGGCGTGTACCGCCGCATGTAGCCCCCGGCGGCGCGGCCGGGGTGGGGTGGACCGCCCGGCCGCCCGGACGGTACAAACGCCAGGTGATCGAAGGAAACGAAGCCGCCCGCCGCCGCGTGACGCTCGGGGACGCGTACCTCCGCGCGCACCTCGACGAGCGCGCCATCGCCGCCTACCGCCGCGCCGAGACGGCCGCACCCGCGTGGCACGTGCCGCCGCAGCGGCTGGCGCGCGCGCTGCACCGGCTCGGGGAGCTCGGCGAGGCCAGTCGCGCCTACGAGCGGGCGCTCGCGCTGCGCGCCTCGCCGGAGCTGGAGCGGCAGCTCGCGCAGGTGGCGCTCGACGGGCGGGACCTCGGCGCCGCCGAGGACCATCTCACCCGCGCGCTGGAGATGGACCCACAGGAGCCGTTCGCGCTCTACCAGCGCGGGCACGTGCGCCTGCGCTCCGGACGCGCCGAGGCGGCGCGCGACGACTTCCACAAGCTCGCCACGATGGACGTCACGCACGCCAGCGGGCGCGCGCCCTCGCCGCACCAGACCATGGAGGGGCTCGCCGCCGCGCACGCGGCCTGCGGCGACATCGCCGCCGCCGACAAGGCGCTGGAGGCGTCGATCGCGCTGCGGCCCAAGGACGCGCAGCTGCACCTCGCGCGCGCGCGCATCCTGGCCAACCACTCGCGCCACGACGGGCGGCTCGAGGAGAAGATCCTGGCCGCGCTCGACGAGGCGCTCCGCCTCGACCCGGAGTACGTCCTGGCGCGCCGCATGCGCGCCTGGCGGCTGGCGCGCCGGCGGTCGGACCGGCCGGAGGCGCGGGCGCGCGCCATCGCGGACCTCGAGCACATCGCCGAGACGGCGCGGAGCCCCGGCTCGGCGCCGCTGCCGCGCGCGGAGCTGGCCCGCACGTACTTCGCGCTGGGCTCGCTCTACGACGACTCGGCCGAGCTCGCCGAGGCGGCGCTGGCGGCGTACGCGCGCGGCGAGCAGCTCGACTCCACCCGCCCCGAGTCCGCGAACAACATCGGCGTCATCCACCGGCGGCGCGGCGAGGAGGGGCCGGCGCTCGCCTGGCTCTGCGAGGCGATCGCGCGCGATCCGTCGTACGATCCCGCCTATCACAACCTCGCGCTCCTCCTGTACCGGAGCGCCGATCCGGCGCGCGCCTGGGAGGCCATCGTGCAGGCGTTCCCCGGCAGCGCGCCGCGCGCCGCCGAGGTGATCGCGCGCGTGGCGGCGGCGCTCGTCGAGGTCGGGCGCGCCGAGGTCTACGAGGGGCTCTACACCGGCGGGCACCGGCTGAAGAACGTGCTCGGCATCCTCGGCGACCGGCTGCGCCGGCTGGCGAACGTGGCCGCGGCGGGCGCGCCGGGCCCCGCGCCCGCCGGCGTCTCGGCCTCGCTGCAGGACGGCGGGCGGACGAGCCCGGCCGGGTCGTACGCGCGGCCGGACTTCACGCCGGCGCCGACCGGGGGGCTGACGCCGTCCACCTCGTTCCCCGCGCTGGTCACACCGGGCCCGGGCGCGTCCACCCCGCCGACGGCCTATCCGGCGGTGCCGACGCCGTCGCAGCCGTTTCCCGCCGTCGGCGGCCCCGCCGCCGGGCCGCGCCCGGCCTACGAGCTCGCGCCCACGCTCCTGGAGGCGTCGCGCTCCGCCGGGCAGCTCTACGACGACTGGGTCGGCTACCTCGACCGCATGAAGTCCGAGGCGCTCGCGCTCGAGGCGCTCGACGCCAGCGATCTCCTGCGCGCCGTGGCGAAGACGGCGGCCTCGCCCGGCCGGCGCGTCGATCTCGACGTCCCGCCGGGCGCCGCGCCGGTCCTCCGCGCCGACCGCGTGAAGCTCATCGACGCGCTCGTGAACGTGGTGCTGAACGCGCTCGAGGCCGCCGGCCGCTGCACGCTGCGCATGTCCATTCCCGCCGGCGAGGCGGGCGCGTTCGCCGGCGGCGGCCCGGCGGCCCGCGTGCGCTTCGAGGTCATCGACGCCGGCCCCGGGATCTCCGAGGCCATCCGCCGCAAGATCTTCACTCCCGGCTTCACCACCAAGGAAAAGGGGTCGGGCTTCGGGCTCACCATCGCGGCGCGCGTGGTGGCGCTCCACCAGGGCAAGATCGCCGTCGAGTCGCAGGAGGGGCGCGGCACGCGCGTGGTCATCGACCTGCCGACCGACCTGGCCGCGGTCGCGCCGGCGCAGCGCGCCGCCCGTCCGGCGCTGCGGAGCCTCGCCGTCGAGGGCGGCGCCGGCCGCGCCGACGTCATCGCCGGCGCAGAGGAGTTCGGGTCGTGACCGCGCCGCGCACCCGCGAGATCCTGGTGGTGGACGATCAGGACGAGATTCGCTCCTACGTCGTGGACCTCTTCGGCGAGCACGGCCGCAAGGTCCGCGGCTTCAACGACGGCGAGGCGGCGCTGGCCCACCTGCGCGCCGATCCGGACGCGGTCGCGCTGGTGGTCCTCGACCTCGACCTCGGCCCCGGCCGGCGCGGCGGCATGGACCTCCTCCCCGACGTCAAGGCGGTCGACCCGGCGATCCCGGTCATCATCCTCACCGGCAAGGGCTCCATGGACGCGGCCGTCGCGGCCATCCGCGCCGGCGCCGACGACTTCCTGGAGAAGGACAACCACCTCGGCCAGCGCGTCGAGCTGTCGATCGAGAAGGTCGAGCGCATCCTCGGCGCCGCGCGCGACACCGAGCGCGCGCGCCGCGAGCTCGAGCGCGAGGAGACGCTCCGCCGCGAGGAGCACGAGCGCCGCTACCGCATCATCGGCGGCTCGGCCGCCATCCGCGACGTCATCCGCCGCGTGGAGCGCGTCGCCAAGATCCCGCGCCCGGTGCTGATCATGGGCGAGCGCGGCACCGGCAAGGAGCTGGTGGCCGGCGCGATCCACCACGCCAGCCCGCGCGCGGCCAAGCCGTTCATCGTGCTGAACGTCGCGGCGGTGCCGGAGTCGCTGCTCGACTCGGAGCTGTTCGGCCACGAGAAGGGCGCCTTCACCGACGCGCGCGAGAAGCGCGCCGGGCGCTTCGAGCTCGCCGACGGCGGCACGCTCTTCCTGGACGAGGTCGGCAACATGCCGATGGAGTTCCAGAAGAAGATCCTGCGCGTGCTGGAGTACCCGCGCTTCGAGCGGGCCGGGGGGCAGACCGCCATCTCGGTGGACGTGCGCGTCATCGCCGCCACCAACGCGGACCTCGAGGCGGCGATGGCCGCCGGCACCTTCCGGCGCGACCTCTACGACCGGCTGGCGTTCGAGGTGATCCGCTTGCCGCTCCTCCACGATCGCGCCGACGACGTGCCGCTCATCGCCGAGCATTTCCTCAAGCGGTTCGTCGCGGAGGTGCCCGGCGTCACCGCACGCCGTCTCGCCGAGGACGCGCTGGCGGCCCTGGCCGGGTACGCCTTCCCCGGCAACGTGCGCGAGCTGAAGGCGATCGTGGAGCGCGCGGCGTACCTGTGCGAGGGCGACGCCATCCGCGCCAAGGACCTCGGGCTGGGCGAGCGGCACTCGCGCTTCGATCAGTCGGAGGACCGCCCCGCCGCCGCCGCGCCCGAGAGCGCGCCGCCCGCCCCCCGCGAGGGCTCGCTGCAGGACCAGATCGCCGCGCTGGAGCGGGCCGCCGCCCTCGACGCGCTCCGCCGCTCGCGCTGGAACCAGCGTGAGGCCGCTCGTATGATAGGGTTGTCCTACGATCAGTTCCGGCACCTGTACCGGAAGCACAACCTGCGCGAACACGAAGAGTAGGAGAAATCGCGATGAGCATCCTGGACCGCATCTCCACCGTCGTGAAGTCGAACCTGAACTCGCTGCTGAGCACCGCCGAGGATCCGGCCAAGCTCGTCAACCAGGCCATCGTGGACATGGAAGAGAGCCTGCGCGACGGCAAGAAGGAGCTCATCCAGATCATGGCGGAGGAGCGCGTCGTCTCCAACCGCGTCGCCGACAAGGACAACGAGGCGGCCGAGTGGGAGAAGAAGGCGATGCTGGCGCTCAAGGCGAACGACGAGTCGCTGGCGCGCGCCGCGCTGGAGCGCAAGCAGCGCATGCTCTCCGAGAAGGCGTCGCTGGAGGCGACGCTGAAGCAGCACCGGCAGTACATCGACGAGATGCGCATGAACCTGGACCTCTGCGAGAAGAAGCTCCAGGACGCGAAGCTGAAGAAGGACGCCGTCATCGCCCGCGCCAAGGCGACCGCGACCGGCGGGTACAAGACGGCCAGCGGGCTCGGGTCGTCGGAGGCGTTCGACACGTTCGACCGCCACGCCGCCGCCATCGACCGCATGGACGCCGAGGCCGCCGCCCAGCAGGAGATCGGCGCCGCGCTCAACGACCCGAAGCACGACGAGGTGGAGCGGAAGTTCCGCGAGCTCGAGCGGTCGTCGTCGAGCCCCGCCGTCGAGGACGAGCTCGCCGCGCTGAAGGCCAAGCTCGGCAAGTAGCAGTGGGCATCCTCGAGCGCACCCGCTCGATCTTGCGCGTCGACGCCGTCGAGCTCGTGAAGGGCGCAGAGGACCCTGCCGCCGCGCTGCAGACCCTCGTCGAGGACCTCGACGACGACCTCGCCGAGCTGGAAGAGGCGGCGGCGCGCGCCGGGCGCGACTCGGAGCATCTGCTCAAGGAGGCGCGCGAGGCGGACGCCCGCGCGGCCGGCGCCCTGGACAAGGCGCGGGACGCGCTGCGGGACGGCGACGAGCGCGCCGCGCGCAAGCAGGTCGAGGCGCACGTGGACGCGCGGGCGCGGGCGCGGCGCATCGGCGAGCGGGCGGCGGCACGCCGGCGCGACGCCCGCGAGCTGGAGGCGCTGGTGCAGCCGCTGGCGCACCGCATCGACGAGGTGCGCTCGCTGGGGCGCGCGCCGCTGTCGGGCACGGGCGGGGACGCCGGCGGGGACGCCGAGCCGGCCGAGCCGCAAGAGCGTGTCGAGGCCATCCTGGCCAAGCTGGAAGCGGAGCTGCGGGAGGAGCCGGACACCGCGCCCGGGGTCCCGCACGCCGCCGCGCAAAAGGGCGGGGGAGATTAGGAAACTTTCCCTGCGGTCCACCCCAAGGAATCCGGGTTGTCATTTGTCCAAGCAGCGGTGGTCAGGTATAGTCCCCGCCGCCTGCAGGAACGTCGGGCGCTCGTCTCGGTCCGATCGGTACCTTCTCGGAGAGGACGATGCCTGAAGACGACAAGGCTCTGGTGGAAGCCGCCCAAGGCGGAGACCGCCGGGCATTCTCGCAGCTCGTCGATCGACACAAGCGACGGGTCTACCTGACCGCGTTTCATCTCGTGGGGAGCCATGGGGATGCAGACGACGTGGCGCAGGAGACGTTCGTGCGGGCCTACAAGGCCATCGGCGAGTTCGACGGCCGGTCGAGCGTGTTCACCTGGCTGTACAGGATTTGCGTGAACGCCGGGCTGAATCACCTGCGCAAGCGGGACCGGCGCAAGCAGGTCTACATCGACGACTTCCCCTTGCCGCCCGACGTGGAGCGGGAAATGGGAGCGCCGGGCGTGGACGAGAAGAGGCGGCTCGAGGCTCGACAGATGTGGCTCAAGGTTGCACGCGCGGTGGATGCCTTGCCGGAAGACCAGAAGGTGGTGGTCGTGATGGGGCAGCTCGAGGGGCTCTCGCACAAGGAGATCGCCGAGGTGCTCGAGATTCCGGAAGGCACGGTCGCGTGGCGGCTGCACCAGGCGCGCAAGACGTTGCGCGCGCAGCTGCCGGAGGCGATCGCGCTGTTGACGCCGGCGAAGCCGGTGGCGCCGGCGCCCGCGCCGGCGGAGGCGGCCGCGCCCGCGCCCGTGAACGCGGAGGCGCCGGCGGTCAACCCAGCTGCAGACGCGCCGAAGAGCCCGGACGGGGACGAGAAGCCTCCCGCCAGCACCGATGACAAGCCGGCCGCGCCTGTCAACGACGAGGTGAAGCCGTGAGCGACGTACGCAAGCCATCGCCCGAGGAGATGAAGCCTCCGCCGCCGATCGAGCCCGATCCGGGCCTCGACCGACTACTGCAGATGATGGGGAGTGCCGTCCCGGCCGAAGCCGCCGAGGGGAGCGGGTACTTCGACAACCTGGGAACGCGCACCGAGGACCGGATCAACGCGCACCTGACGTCGAAGGCGCTCGGGGGCGGGTTCCCCAGCACCGTCGACATGCGCGTGGCGGGCGTGATGGTCCCGAAGCGGCGGACGCCTGGCTGGGTGTTCGCAGTGGCCATCGGCGGGAGCACCGTGGCGCTCGGGCTCCTGGGCACGATCGGGTACCTCCTGATGACGCGCCCGGGCGGGCTGGGCGGCCTGGGGGGCGACAAGGTCGAGGGGGTGGAGTACGTGGCGAGCCGTGCGCCGGCGACCGCGGCGGCCACGGCGGCGCCCGCGACGGTGGCTGTCGTGGCGACGGCCGCCGAGACGGCGGCGGTCGAGTCGGCGCCCGCGACCGGCGAGGAGATCGCCTACGCCGAGGACGAAGAGACGAAGAAGACGATGGCCGGCATGGGCAAGGGGAAGCCAGGGGCGGCCGCCGGGAAGAAGCCGGCCGGCGCCAAGGCGAAGGGGCCGGGCGACGACGCGCCCGACGGCGCGACCGGGACGGCGTCGGCGGCGGTGGCGACGGTGAAGGGGAGCAAGGTCACCGACCCGTCGAAGGCGGGCGCGTTCGACGACGACCTGACGAAGCTGCTGGAGAAGAAGAAGGACGACGCGGCGGGGCCGCCGCCCGACGAGCCGGCCGCCGCGCCGGCGGGGAAGGTGCTCACCGCCGACGACGTGAAGAAGGTGCTCGGCACCGCCAAGGGGCGCATCGGCCTGTGCGGGAAGATCGAGGAGACGGACATCACGGTCAGCTTCGAGATCAACGCCGACGGCACGATCGGCAAGCTCGCCGCCAAGCCGCCGCACGGCGCCGACGCCGTCGGTGCGTGCGTCACCGGCATTCTCCGGGACCTCAAGTTCCCGGAGCACGACGGCAAGCCGCTCAAGGTCACGCAGGCCTACAGCCTGAAGTCCGAAGAGTAGCGGCCGAGGCAGCCCGCGCCCCCGCGTCAGCGGTCGAGCACCGACACGTTCAGCGCAGCCGTCACGTCCGTGCGGTCGATGCCGGCCAGCACCGTTCCGGCGGCGAGCTCGAGGCGAACGGCCGAGCCGAGGCGAAGGCGCAGCGCGCCGCTGAGCGCGATGCGCTCGATCTGGAAGTCCGCGGCCGCCTTGCCGTGGCCGTCGAGCTGCACGAGCAGCTTGAGCCGCGGGAAGAGCATCACCGCCGCGCCGACCGTCAGGTTCGGGCCGTGCCACACGTTCAGGCCGCCGGAGGACACCGCGGCCCAGATCGCGTAGCCGAACGACCCGAAGAGCTCGAGGCGCTTGCCGCGCGCGCCGCCCCACACGAGCGCCGGGTCGATGCCCACGACGTTCGACCCGCGATAGAGCGTCGACGACGGCAAGAGCAGCCGCAGCGCCGGGGCGAAGCGCATGAGCGCGCGCTCGAAGCCGAGGTTGCCGAAGAGCGCGCCCATCGTCACCGGCCCGCCGCCGAACGCGGTGCGGGCGATCGACGCGTTCTGCACGTACTCGAACGCCAGGTCACCGGTGAGGCTGAGCTCGATGCCGGAGGGAAGCGCCAGCCGCCCGCCGACCAGGGCGCCCGCCCCGATCCGGCCGTAGAAGTCCGCGACCGCGATCAGCGCCGACCCGTGCAGGCGGAAGAAGGCACCGGTGGAGGGACAGACGCCGCGCGCCTCGAGGAAGTCGGTGCTCTCCCAGGAGAGCGCGATCGGCGCCGCCAGGGTCTCTGCGGCCGCCTCGCCGTCGCGGTGCGCGCGCTCCCGCTCGCAGAGCGTGGGCCCGCCGGTGGCCGGGTCGGCGCGCGCGGCCAGGGGCGCGAGCGTCGCGGCGGCGGCGAGCGCGGCGGCGCAGAATGCGCGGGAGCGGCTCACAGGCCTGGCGCCTCCCACCCGTTCCCGGTGCGGTCCACCAGGAGCGGATTCGTGAACGCGGTCGGCCAGAGCCCCGGCACGATCGTCGCGGCGTGGTACAGCGGGTCGGCCGCGTCGGTCGGATCGGGCGGCGGCGCGATCGGGCCGTCGGTCTCGCCGGACGCCACGTCGCTCGCGTCCGCCGTGCCGTCGCCGTCGTTGTCGCCCGTGTCGGGCACGCCGTCGCCGTTCGCGTCGAACACCGGGAACGCGGCCAGCGGCTCGCCCGCCTCCACCACGATCCAGAAGTCGTCGGCCGCGCTCAGCCCGGCCTCGGCGATGAGGTCGGCCA
>Ga0075425_100010134_pt1 | contig 10041 bp, 7 predicted proteins | sample SoiMethybrSBSTD4_FD_75300 | JGI IMG/M metagenome (GOLD analysis project Ga0075425, IMG submission 75300) | Bulk soil microbial communities from a Populus tree surrounding site in Tennessee, USA - Soil MetaG P. TD hybrid SBSTD4 | ecosystem: Environmental > Terrestrial > Soil > Tree plantation... | reverse complement strand
TATCTGGAATCGGGCGCCTAAACGCCGTTCGGGCCGGCTTTGTGCGGGCTTTGGACTTCCGGGTCAAGCCTTTCGGCAGCTATCGCCACGCGGTCAGCGTCGTGCGTTGTCGATAACCGGTCCGAGAAGAGGAATGTTCGATATCCATTTGCTGGCGCGTGAGCGGCCCTGCTCCTCGGATTTGCTGTCGCCGACATCGGCCGGCGGAACGGGATCAGGGATCGCTTCCGGCGGCACCGGATGATCGGTGTCAACCTGCCGCACGGTCGGCGGCGCAACCGCGATCGGCGGCGGCAACGCGGGTGCCGTCGTCGGAGATGCCGTGGCCGGAACGCTCGCGGGGGGGACAACAGGCGCCGGCGGCAAAGCAGTCTCCTGCGGCGCCGGACGAGCCGGTGGCACCGCGGTGTCCTGCGGCACCGGGCGAACAGCCGGCGCCGGTATCGGCTGCGGCTTCGCGTCGGCCGGACGCGGATCGGATTGTTTTGCCGCGGGCGCCGGGGGCTCGGGCTTGCGAGTCACAAGCGCCTGCCGGACGGAGTCAAGCCACTGACTGTCCGAGACAGCCGGATCTCGCTTGGCCGGGTCCGAAACAACGGGCGCGGTCGCGATAGGCGCCGGGCTGGGCGCTGGATTTGCCGCAGGCGGCTTCGCCGTCACTTGCGGCCGCGACTCTGGCTTGCGGACGGCCTCCTTCGGCGGCGCGGTTTCAGTGCGTTGCACCTTCGGTGCAGTCGGGGCCGGCGCGGCCGCCGGTGCAGCCGCTGGCGCAGCAGCAGATTTTTCGGCGGCGAGCAAGGACTTGAACGCTGCCGTGGCGTCGGGGTCGACCGCGGCGCAGGACTTTTCGAACTCCTGGACGTCACGGCGGACGAGCATGCGCCGCGTGCTGGCATCTACGCTCTTGTCGAGCAGCGCGATGATTCCGCTACGCAGGTTCTGGCAAGTCGTCTCGGGAGTGAAATTGGCGCGATAGAACGAGTAAGCGCTGGCGATCCCGACCGGTACCGCCAGAAGCGATCCGATCAACTGCATGGCAGTGACGGTCCGCGCCATCCTCGATGCGCGCGGCGGCGGATAAACATGTGGATTGAGGGGCGCCGCGTCCTTCGCGTCCACATGAAAAGGCGGATCGCGCCTGGCCACTAGCATGGAAAACCCCAAAATAAAGAGCTTCGCGAGTTCCACAGACACTGAATTTTCGCGGACAAATTGGGCCCGGATTGGGGCGCAATCGAGGTATTCCGTTTGCGATTTGTTACTGAACCTGACGCGACCGCACGTCACCCCGCCCGTCGCATTACTGAAACATAAAAGCCGTCGGTATCGGTCGATCGTGGCGTCATCAACGTACCGAGAGTAGAGACGCGTGCCGCCTTGCCGAACATGAAGGCGCGCTCCCCGAGCGACTTGATGACCTCCGCTGGTGCCTGCACGGCAAAGTCCGGATGCCGGGCGAGGAAGCCGCGCGCCTGCGCGTCGTTCTCCTCCTCAAGCACGGAGCAGGTAATGTAGGCGATTCGTCCACCCACTTTGACCAGGGGCACAGCACGGTCGAGGATTTCGGCCTGCTCCTTCTGACGCTGTTCCAGCGCGCCCGGCCGCATTCGCCATTTGGCATCCGGATTGCGGCGCCAGGCGCCGGTGCCGGTACAGGGCGCATCGATCAGCACGAGGTCCATACGTCCGGTGAGATCGCTAATTTCGTCGCCGATGGACTTCGGCGTGCGGACCTGAACGTTGCGGGCGCCCGAGCGTTTCAGCCGCTCGTGTATGGGCGCAAGCCGTCTCTTGTCATCATCGGTTGCGAAAATCTGTCCCTTGTTCTGCATCATCGCCGCCATCGCCAGGGTCTTGCCACCGGCGCCGGCGCAGAGATCGATCACCTGCTCGCCCGGCTGCGCAGCCGACAGCAACGCCGCGACCTGTGAGCCCTCGTCCTGCACTTCGACGAGGCCTTTGAGAAATGCAGGCTCGGCGTGAATGGAGGGATTCTTCGCCTCGGCCGACAAACGTATGCGGAGCCCCCAGGGGGACCACCGCGTCGGCTCAGGATGAACGTCCGCAAGCATACTGCCTGCAGCGTCGCGCTCGCTCTTCAAAATGTTCGTCCGCAGATCGAGCGGAGCGCGCGATGCGAGCGCCCCGCCCTCTTCGGCCCTCTCCTCGCCGAAGACCCGCATCAGATGCGGATCGAGCCATTCCGGATAGTCGCCCGCAACGTATGCGGGCGCGTTCGACATGTCAGAAGCCTCAAGACGCCCGCGCTCGTCTTCGCGCAGCGCCTCCGGCGCATACTTCGAGCCGTCAGCGAGCCTGGCGATTGCTTCGGTGTCGAGCCCCCGCTCGCGCCTGAGCATGCCGAGGACGACAGCGCGCGGCGTATCCGCACCCATGATAAATGCGCTCGAAGCGCGACGACGCAACGCGTCATAGACAAGTCCTGCAATCGCGGCACGGTCGCCCGAACCGGCAAAGCGATGCGTGAGGCCCCACGACTTCAGCGCATCGGCGGCCGGCCGGCGTTCCTTTTCGATCGCGGCAACAACTTCAATCGCAGCAGCGACGCGTGCCGCCGGCGTCATGGCAAAGCGAGGACGATGCGCACGATGTAGATGATCCACATGATGAACAATATGAGCGCGCCGACGCCGTAATACGCGCCGCGCATGCGGACATTATTGTTCGTCACGTGCACCACTGCCTGGAGAACGCGCATCAACACGAAAATCCAGGCAAGAAGAACGAACAGCAGATCGGCATGGTGGGTGATGATCACAAGGATCGTCAGTACGTAGAAGAGAACCGGCAGCTCGAATTGATTGGCGAACGCATAGCCGAATTGCGTTGCCCGCCGCGGCCAGTTCGGCTCGCGCAGGGAAATATCCTCAAAGCGCGTCTCACCTCTGCTCAAGGTCGACGTGCGGAAATACATCATGCCGAACATCACACCGAAGGTGAGCAATACCTCGACGAACAAAGGCAACAGGACAAATTGAACAGGCACGGTTCAGCCCTCGTCTCCCCCGAGACAGAATAACTATACACGGCTCGGATAGTTCGGACTCTCACGCGTAATCGTCACGTCATGCACGTGGCTCTCACGAAGGCCCGCTCCCGTGATGCGGACGAATTCAGCCTTCTCGTGGAGTTCAACGAGGTTTTTGGCGCCGACATATCCCATGGCGGCACGCAGACCTCCGGTGAGCTGGTGCAGAACAGTCGCTGCAGCGCCCTTGTAGGGGACCTGACCTTCGACGCCTTCCGGCACCAGTTTGAGCGTGTCCTTGATGTCCTGCTGGAAATAGCGATCGGCAGAACCGCGCGACATCGCACCGACCGATCCCATGCCGCGATAGGTCTTGTACGAACGTCCCTGGTAGAGAAACACTTCGCCGGGAGTTTCGTCGGTGCCCGCAAGCAACGAGCCGACCATTGCGCAATCTGCGCCGGCGGACATCGCTTTCGCCAGGTCGCCTGAATATTTGATCCCGCCGTCGGCAATCACGGCTGTGCCGCTCGCTTTCGCAGCCTCCACGCAGTCCATGATGGCAGTCAGTTGTGGCACGCCGACACCTGCCACGACACGCGTGGTGCAGATCGAACCCGGTCCGATTCCCACTTTGATGGCATCGGCACCGCAATCGATCAGCGCCTTGGCGCCGTCCGCGGTGGCAACATTGCCGGCCACGACCTGAACCTTGTTCGACTGACGCTTGATCCGAGTCACCGCGTCGAGCACGTACCTTGAATGACCATGCGCGGTGTCGACCACCACAAGATCGACGCCGGCGGCAATGAGTGCCTCCGTACGTGCAAAGCCTTTATCGCCAACGGTCGTGGCGGCGGCCACGCGCAGACGTCCCTGCTCGTCCTTGCAGGCATTCGGATTAGCAACCGCTTTTTCAATATCCTTGACGGTGATCAGACCGACACAGCGATACTGCGCGTCAACCACCAGAAGCTTTTCGATGCGGTGTTGGTGCAGCAGACGCTTGGCTTCGTCCTGACTTACGCCTTCCCGGACGGTGATCAGCTTCTTCGTCATCAACTCGGAGATCTTCTGCCGTGGATCTGTGGCAAAACGGACATCCCGGTTGGTGAGAATTCCGACCAGCTTTCCCGGCTGGGCGCTGCCGCCACTCTCAACCACCGGAATTCCCGAGATGTGATTGTCTTTCATCAGATCGAGGGCCTGCTGCAGCGTCGCATCCGGCTCGATGGTGAGCGGATTCACAACCATTCCGGATTCGAATTTCTTTACCTGCCGGACCTGCGCGGCCTGCTCTTCGGGCTCCATGTTGCGGTGAAGCACGCCGATGCCTCCCGCCTGAGCCATGGCGATCGCCATTTGCGATTCGGTCACAGTGTCCATTGCCGAGGCGATGATCGGTATATTGACGGCAATCGAACGCGTGATGTGGGAGCGGATATCGACATCGGCGGGCAGCACCTCCGACAGGCCGGGCTTTATGAGCACGTCGTCGAATGTGAGCCCTTCGCGAGGACTTGCATTGTATTTCACGGCCATCGCCAACTCCGTCTTGCCCTCAAAGGCAAAAGGCCGGTCGGCGAACGGTTAAAAAGGCCCGTTGCGAGGGGGTCCTCGCCTTCCGTCACGGCCCGCTTTTGGGTTGGCGTGGGTCGATAGCACGGGATGGCCCCGATTCCTAGCGCAATCGCGGATGGCTGTTATGAACTCGTAAACACGCATGGGCCTTTCTTCCGCCGCTGCTTTAAGCTTCAAGACGCGTATTTTGACGCCTGCGCCCGCCGGATTCTCTGATGCTCCGTGACCGCATTGTTCCGTTGATCATCGCGGTCGCCCTGTTCATGGAGAACATGGATTCGACGGTGATCGCGACCTCCCTGCCCGCGATCGCCGCCGATATCGGCACCAATCCATTAGCCCTCAAGCTCGCCGTCACATCCTATCTGTTGTCCCTTGCGATATTCATTCCGGCCAGCGGCTGGACTGCGGACCGCTTCGGCGCGCGCACCGTGTTTCGCGCAGCCATCGGCGTGTTCGTGCTCGGGTCGATCGGCTGCGCGCTCTCGAGTTCGCTCACCGACTTCGTCATCGCCCGCATCGTGCAAGGAATGGGCGGCGCGATGATGACCCCGGTGGGCCGCATGGTTGTGGTCCGCACAATCAGCAAACGGGAACTCGTCGGAGCAATGGCCTGGGTGACGACTCCGGCTTTGATCGGCCCAGTCCTGGGACCTCCAGTCGGCGGCTTCATCACCACCTATGCGACCTGGCACTGGATCTTCCTCATCAACGTTCCGATCGGATTGCTCGGTATTGTCCTCGCGACTCGTTACATTCCCGATGTTCGGGCCGAAGAACATGAGCGCTTCGACGTGGTCAGCATGATTCTCGCCGGCCTCGGCATAGGGGGCGTGGCGTTCGGGTTTTCGGTGCTCGGACTAAACTTCCTGCCCTGGTTCGTTGTCGTCGCTCTGGTGTTCGGTGGCGCCTGCTTCATTGCGGCATATCTTGCGCACGCGCGACACACGGAAAATCCTGCACTCGACCTGACGCTATTCCGCCTGCCGACGTTCTTTGCAAGCGTGGTCGGCGGATTCACATTCCGCCTTGGACTTGGTGCGCTGCCGTTTCTGCTACCCCTCATGTTGCAGATCGGCTTCGGTATGACGCCATTTCAGTCAGGCATGATCACCTTTGCAACGGCGCTCGGTGCAATGGGAATGAAATGGGCCGTTGTATTTATTTTGCGCCGTTTCGGCTTTCGCAACATTCTCGTCGTCAATTCGGTGATCAGCGCAGCCTTCCTTGCAGTCTGCGCCGCTTTCACGGCGACGACGCCGATTGCACTGATGATGATCCTCCTTTTCGTCGGCGGGTTTTTCCGTTCACTGCAGTTCACCAGCATCAACACGATTGCCTATGCCGAGGTAGAGCCTCAACGGGTCGGACGCGCCACTGCGCTCGTCAGCGTCGCTCAGCAACTGTCCGTTTCATCAGGCGTCGCACTTGGTGCGATGGCGGTGGAATTGACCGTGTACTTGAGAGGCGGCGGACCATTGCAGGCGGCCGATTTCCCGCCGGCATTCCTGGCGGTCGCGCTGATTTCCGCATTCTCGGCGCTGCTCTTTGCCCGGCTGGCCCCCGATGCCGGTGCCGAGATGGCTGACAGATTGCCGACGCCGGCGGAGCCTTCCGATCAACGCGCCGGCTGAGATGCGACTGCGGACGCGCCGCGAAATCCCTTTGCCAATAGATACAATTCAGCCGAATCCGTTCGGCTCGCCGGCGGTTTGACGTGCTTGACGTTCTTGTAGTCTCGCTTGAGCGAGGCAAGCAGCGCTGCCTCGGTGCCGCCCTGCAGAACCTTCGCGAGGAAAGTACCGCCTGGCGCGAGCACCTCGCGGGCGAATTCGGCGGCCGCTTCGACCAGCGCCATGATCTTGAGATGATCGGTGCGCGCGTGTCCGGTTGCATTGGCCGCCATGTCGGAGAGCACGACGTCGGCTGGCCCGCCGATCAATTCCTTGAGCCTGTCGGGCGCGGTGCGATCGAGGAAATCGAGCTCGATGAAGTCTACGCCTGGCACAGGCTCCATCGCCAAAATGTCGATAGCGATGACCCGCCCCTGCCCGCGTGCTCCCACGCGTTGCGCGGCAATCTGGCTCCAGCCGCCCGGTGCCGCGCCGAGATCGACCACGCGCGCTCCTTTCCTGAGAAATCGCGCCTTGTCGTCGATCTCCATCAGCTTGTAAGCGGCCCGCGAGCGCATTCCCTCGCGCTTCGCACGGGCGACGTAAGGATCGTTGAGCTGACGTTGCAGCCACTGACGAGACGACACCGAACGATTTTTGCCGCCGCGAACACGAATCTTTTTTTGACGTGGACTTGCCATCTGCGGATCAGGACATGGCCGCTTGATTGCCGCCACTCCAGGCACCGTCTTCGCGCATCATCTGCACGAGCATCCCTTCGCGCAAGCCGCGGTCGGCGACGCGAAGGCGCGGACAGGGAAACGCGCGCCGGATCGCCTCGAGGATCGCGCAGCCAGCGAGCACAAGGTCTGCCCGTTCAATGCCGATGCAAGGACTCGCCACCCGACCCTCGTGCGTCATCGCAAGCAATCGCTCGATGACAGTGGTGATCTGGTCTGCGTTCATCCAGCAACCATCAACGCGATTGCGATCATAACGTTTGAGGTTGAGGTGCACGCCCGCGATCGTCGTCACCGTGCCGGATGTTCCGAGCATGTGGATTCCGTTCGTTCCGTCTCCGCCGTGCTCGCGCACGAACGGAGCAATCAAGGACGCAACCTCGCTGACCATCGCTTCGTAGGTTTCCCGGCTAACGGTTATGCCGCCATAGCGTTCGGCCAGCGTCACCACGCCGTGCGGCAAAGAAATCCAGCCGCGAATCTGCGGCAATGGCGGCCCGCCGCGTCCTTTTTGTGAGCGCACCAGCCGTACGATTTCAGACGAGCCGCCACCGATGTCGAACAAGATGGCACCGTCGGCCTGCGGGTCAATCAACGGCGTGCAACCGGTGGCCGCGAGCCGCGCTTCGGTTTCGCGGTCGATCACCTCAAGCTCAAGACCCAATTCGTCGGCGACACGGGCGAGAAACTGCACACCATTCTGCGCCGCGCGGCACGCTTCTGTCGCGATCAGCCGTGCGCGGGTCACGCCCTTGTTTTTCATTTTGTTACGGCAAATGGCGAGCGCCGCCAGCGCCCGCGCGATTGCAGATTCACTCAATTGGCCGGAAGCTGCGACACCCTCGCCAAGTCTGACGATACGGGAAAACGCATCGACGACGCGGAAGCCCTCGCCCGACGGCCGCGCCACCAGAAGCCGACAGTTGTTTGTGCCGAGATCGAGCGCTGCATATGTCGCGCCGCCCCGGTCACTGCCGAAGCCAGCATCGGGCCGCCCAGGCGACCGCCGACCCCACCTGGCGCGCGAGAGCGGCGCCCGGTCAATAGCGGGGTCGAGGCCCGGGATGTCCCCGGCCTCGCCGCTCATGTCAAAACCTTCCTATCGCTCCGCAGGCCACCTTTTTCGGCGCGTCACGGTTGTGGCTGTTTATTCTCGATCAGGAAAAGTGTACCAGCGTCCCCGCTTCACGCAACCCTCCGTCCCGAATGCTATTCTTGTCCCGCCACGCGCGCCGCGTTAATTGACCTAGGACCAACCGGAACCTCACGAGCAAATGGACGATCGAACGACTGAAACCGCACTATCGTTGACCAAGTTCGGCATCGGTCAGCCGGTGCGAAGGCGCGAAGACCCAAAATTGGTGCGCGGCGAAGGCTGCTACGCCGACGATTTCAATCGGCCTCGCCAGGCCTACGCCGTTATCGTCCGTAGCCGTGAAGCCCATGGTGTCATCCGCGCGATCAGCACTGATGCCGCGAAGACGATGCCGGGCGTGCTCGGCGTTTACGCCGCGTATGACCTGTCCGCCTACGGACCGCTCAAATGCAATATGCCGCTCAAGAGCCGTGACGGATCGCCGATCCACTACACGCCGCGCCCTGCTCTTGCCGGTGACAAGGTTCGCTTTGTCGGCGATCCGGTTGCCTGTGTCGTTGCCGAAACGGTCGCGCAGGCAAAAGATGCCGCCGAGGCCGTGGCGATCGACATCGAACCGCTGCCCGTCGTGCTCACGCCCGCCGACGCGGTGAAGCCCGGCGCGCCGCTGGTCTTCGACGCCGTGCCGAACAACATCGCGCTAGATTATCACTACGGCGATGCCGCGAAGGTGGCTGAAGCCTTCGCCAAGGCGAAACACGTCACGCGGCTCGGGACATCCAATCAGCGCATGGTGGTGAACGCCATGGAGCCGCGCGCCGCGATTGGCGAATACGATGCGGCGAACGGCAAATGGACGCTGCATTCAACAAGCCAGGGCGTCCATGGCATGAAGACTTCACTCATGGACATCCTCAACGCGCCTGCCGACAAAGTTCGCGTTGTGACCGGTCAGGTCGGCGGCTCGTTCGGCATGAAGGCGTCGGTCTATCCGGAATATGTCTGCATACTGCACGCCGCCCGCATTCTCGGACGTCCGGTGAAATGGACCGATGAGCGCTCGGGCAGCTTCGTATCCGACCATCACGGTCGGGCGCAGGACATGGTGGTTGAAATAGCCTTCGATGAGGACGCCCATATCCTCGCCTTGAGGCTGACCGGCTATGGCAACATGGGTGGTTACCTCGCACAGTTCGGTCCGTTGCTGCCGACCGGCAATCAAGTCAAGAACCTTGCGAGTATCTACCGCACGCCGCTCATCGAGGTGGCGACCAAGTGCGTTTTCACCAACACGAACTTTGTGTCGGCCTATCGCGGCGCTGGTCGGCCCGAGGGCAATTACTACGTCGAGCGCACGCTCGACCTCGCGGCGAGCGAACTTGGCATTGACCGCCTCAATCTGCGCAAGCGCAACATGATCCGCAAAGGCGATCTGCCTTTCAAAGCCGCATCCGACATGACCTACGACTGCGGCGATTTCCTTGGCGTGCTTAAGCAAGCCCTGGATGCCGCCGACTATGCAGGCTTCAACAAACGCAAGCGCGAAAGCCGCAAACGCGGCTTGCTGCGCGGGCTCGGTATCGGTTGTTACCTCGAAGTCACTGCCGCCCCCGGCAAGGAACTCGGCGCGGTCCATTTCGAACCTGATGGCACGGTCACAATCGTCACAGGCACGCTCGACTTCGGCATGGGTCACGCGACGACCTATGCGCAAATCCTGACCGACCTGCTCGGCGTACCGTTCAACCTTATCCGTATGGTCGAAGGCGACAGCGATCGCATGGCGTTCGGCGGCGGCAGCGGCGGATCGCGCTCGGTGATGTTTGTCGGCGCGGCGCTGACGGAATCGGCGGCGATCATCATCGAGCGCGGCAAGCAAATCGCATCACACGTGCTGGAAGCCTCGGCCAGCGACATTGAATTCAATGCGGGACGCTTTGTCATCGCCGGTACTGACCGTTCGATCGCGTTGCTCGAATTGGCGTCGCGGTTGCGCGGCGGACTCAAGCTGCCGCAGGACGT
>Ga0075425_100010131_pt1 | contig 10042 bp, 15 predicted proteins | sample SoiMethybrSBSTD4_FD_75300 | JGI IMG/M metagenome (GOLD analysis project Ga0075425, IMG submission 75300) | Bulk soil microbial communities from a Populus tree surrounding site in Tennessee, USA - Soil MetaG P. TD hybrid SBSTD4 | ecosystem: Environmental > Terrestrial > Soil > Tree plantation... | reverse complement strand
TGGGATTGGCAGGCTTGCGAAGACGTTCGTGACCCAGTAGCTGCTATCGCGGCTTGTACTCGCCTCATCAATGGCAGGACTCTCGGGGATGTCGGTCTCGCCATTGCCCTTTATAGCCGTGGGGTCCACTTCATTAACGTGGCCGAGATCGATCAGGCAATTGCAGACGAATCCAGAGCTATCCAAATCGAGCCACTACACCCCCGCGCTTACAATGCACGCGGGAATGCCTATTACATAAAGGGCGATATTGAGCTCGCCATTCAGGACTATGACGCCCAGCTAGAGATCGCCCCCCAGGAATGCAAACGCCTATAGTGGCCGCGCCCTTGCGTATCTAACGCTCCGCAATCCGCCGCGGGCGCTGGTTGATGCGGACCGAGCCCTTGAGCTTCAACCGAACGAGGCTTTTGTGTTGCAGTTGCGCGGCAGAATTTTAATGGCGCTCGGTCGGCGTGAAGAGGCACTTAGGGACTTGCGAGAGGTGTTGAACGGCAAGGGGCCTTGAGTCAACGATGGTGGCGAAAATCAGCAGCAATTTTCGAATGGGACCAAGGCTCACGTGGGCCAGGCGACGCTAACCGCAGCGCACTGGGCCGTCGGGTCGCCGAGGGGCTTGGAGCACACATTAGGTGATGGACTTATTTCCGGGCTTAGAAGCACCAAGCTCGGGCGTTATGTCCAAACAAGCACACCTATCAGCCCTGGCTCCTCCGGCGGCGGGCTTTTCGACGAGGCCGGCAATTTGCTGGGCATCAGGACCTTCATGTTGAAGGAGTCGCAAGCACTTAACTTTGCGATTGCGGCTGAGGATTTTTGGCAGCCATAGCCGGCGGACCCCGTGGGCGTCACGTGCCCTGTCCCGCCGCACTTGGGGCAGACCTTGCGCCGGCATGGCAGCCGGCTCGGCACGTCGCCGCGGCCCTCACAGACCGGGCACTCGCTCAACGTTGGTTTTCGTTTCCTCTGGCGGGGGGACGGTGGGCGTACACCATACGCCCGCTGGCGCATTTTTGGGTGAGCCAATTTCGGAAAAGCCCTTTAAGCGCCAATGGTGCGCTTTAGGCGAGTGAGCCAACGTAAGTGATTGATTTTGGCTATGGTTCGTGTTCTGCCGGGATCGCCATCCCGCCGATTGTTCTTCCAAGTTCTTGATATCCAGTGCGTTTTTCATCTGTCAGTCACCGCGACCTGAAATGTCAGTCGCCGCTCCGTGCCTGTTTTGATCCGGCTGCGCGCTTGTCCATTGCTGCTTGCAGCCATTCGCCCTTGTTCGACCTCGTCGATGTAAATTTGGACCTGCGCCAGCGTGTTGTGTCCGCTGACAGACATGATTTCTGGCCCAGTGCATCCGGCGTGGGCCAATTGCTTGCACGCGGCCTTGCGCAAACCATGCAAGCGATAGCTGCGTGTGCGACCATCATCGCAAACCACCGGCTTCAATCCTGCCGCTCGGCACCAGTCCGCGAATTTGTTTCCAAACGCTGCGGCGGATGCAAATGGTCGGCCGTAGTCTGTTAGCAGGAAGGTTAGCGCGCCGCTCTGGGGCATCGCATTGAGTGCGTCCTGCAATTCAGCACCCACACGGATGGTCAGGAGCTTGCCCGTGGTCTGTGCCGTCTTCGTCGGTCGCCATGACAGGCAACCGTTGCGGAGATGTGGGCGCCCGATCAGGTGCGCGTCATGTCTTCGCGCGGCGATGTTGAGCACCAATTCGATTGCGAGCCGTGCCATGGTGCCGTAGGCATACCACGCGCGGTATTTCTCGATTTGCTCATCCCCGCATGTCAGATGCCCTTTGGACTTGGCTGGGCTCATCGTCTTCATGCCGATGGTCGGATCGGTCTTGCACTCGCCTTCGGCAATGGCGAACGCGATCAGTTGCCGGATCACCTTCAACGCGTTCTTTTTGGCATTCGGTGTCTTGCCCTCTAGCCAGGCGGCGACGTTTTGCTGCCGCATGAGGCCGATGCGATTGTCGCCATACCGGCGACCGCTCGGTGTCTTATAGTCACGGAAGCGGTCGAGGATCGGGCGGCGGCACACCTGCATTGCCTTCGCTAGGCCAGTGAAACTATCGTGCCTCAGATAGCGTAGGATCAACGCATCGATGGTCCCAGCTTTGACCCGCGATGCGTCGATATGCGCCACGGCATCCTCGCTCTGCGCCACTAGCTCGGCGTAGTGTTCCATGAACTCGGCAGAGCCGACCTTGCCTTTCAGCTTAAACCGACGGCAACCCTTGCGGCGGAATTGGTGCGGCATGCGCCCGTTGCGAGGATCGCGGTAGGAATTGAGGAACGGAAGTTTGATTTCGGCCATCTCAAAGCCACTCGTCACGATCTTCGGGGGTCACATCATCTGTCTCAGCGACGGCGATCGGCTTGCCGACCACGGCGACGATTGTGCCGTCGGGTCGAAACTTGTAAGCAGCGATGGGAATACTTGCCTACTTGTTTGGCGGGCAACCGACGCCAATGTTGGCTTGCGCTTGCGTGCCCGCCTGACTGCGTTCGCGCTCTTGGCACCGATCCGGCGCCACAGTTGCAGTTGAACGTGCCCGAGTTCGTGCATGAGAGCGAACGACGGCAGCGCCGGATTTGCCTGCAATCGTTCGAGAATTTGCTCGAAGGCGGCGCGGGTCATCGTCGTTCCGCCCGCTTGTCGCCCTTACCCCTGTAAGCCAAGCCCCGGTTGTTGGCCGCCAACGGCGTTTTGCCGGCTGACCTTTGGCGTCTCTTTTGAGGCAGGGTCCTGTGGGTCTCGCCGCCTCGCGCCGGGTCCGCGCGACTGCGACCCTTCCGGATATTTGCAGTCTAGAAATAGTCACTTCCCTTGCAGTCCAAACTTTGTGCGTTATCTGCGCTGGCTGAGGCACCCAGAACGGCGTCAGTCACGGGACTACCGTTGCCGCCGTTGTGGCGCATCGCGGCAGGTTACGTCCAGGTTCGTCCACCATCGGGCCGGTCGGCGATTCTGTGCTAGCTTCTGGCAGCTTCGACGTTCGCGGCGCCGCACTAATCCTTCCGCTCTCAGGGGTAACCACGGCGGAGGTGATCAGCCCTGTAGGCGCTTAGCTTTGGCTCAAAGGGCAATTGAAGGAAGAAAATGAACGGCCATAAAACAGTTTTGGTGACTGGCGGGTCTGGATTCATCGGCGGCTGGGTTGTGATCCAATTGCTGCAGAAGGGATACACCGTGCGTACAACGGTACGGAACCTCGGCCGCGAGAGACCGGTTCGGGCTGCCATAGGCAAGATGGTCAATGCACACAATCGCCTTAGCTTCCACGCTGCCGATCTCACCGCGGATGCCGGATGGGACGCAGCCACAAACGGTTGCGATTTCGTGCTCCATGTCGCATCTCCGGTTACGCTTTCTCAACCTAAGAACCCTGATGACCTTATTACCCCAGCGCGCGACGGGACTCGGCGCGCCGTTGAAGCCGCAATCAAGTCGGGCGTGCGGCGCGTCGTCTTGACGTCATCTGTGGCGGCGGCGAGTAAAAGTGCCAAGATAGTCGAGAGCCTCAGCGACGAAACCGTCTGGACTGACCTTGATGATCCCAAGGTCAACACTTATGCCCGGTCCAAAACTTTGGCCGAGCGTATGGCGTGGGATTTGATCGCTTCGTCGGATGGCGCCACCACGCTGACCACCGTCAATCCAGCGGTGGTGCTTGGGCCTGTCCTTAGCGGTGACTATTCTGCGTCTGTTCAGGTCGTGGAACGCCTGCTCTCTGGCAAGGTCCCTGGCATACCGAGGCTTGGATTTAATTTTGTCGACGTACGCGATGTTGCCGACCTGCATATCCGAGCAATGACGGCGCCGGAGGCTGCGGGCCAGAGGTTTATCGCGGCCGGGACCTTCTCCTGGATTGCGGAACTGGCGATGCTCCTGCGCGCCCGCCTTGGCGATGCCGCCAGCAAGGTGCCGACGCGTCAGGTTCCGGATTTCATTGTTCGGCTGGCGGGATTGTTCAGCAAGGAACTGCGGGGAGTAGTGCCGCGCCTCGGTCAAAAGCGCGATTTCACATCGGCGAAGGCGCAAACCACGTTCGGCTGGCGGCCACGTCCCTTGGAGGAAACCGTGCTCGACTGTGCCAGGAGTCTGATCGCGACCGGATCGTCGCAATGATCAGGACGGTTTGATTATTGTAGTTTCCTCCAGACAAGAAGACCGAACCCGACAATGCCCGCGATCAGCAGCGACAAATCCTCGGGGATGCGGAGTATGAACACCGCGGCGCTTCCACCCGCCAACGACCAGAGGAGCGGGATCGCGGCAAGATAGAGCGGCGCGGTGCCCTCTAGCATCAGCAGCATGCCGAACGTGAAGATCGTTGTCGGGGCCGGCCCCACGCCGAACGCCGCCGCTCGCGGCCAGCCGTGGCCGGCAAGCCAGCCGAGCAGCGGATAGGCCACCAGTGCCAACAGACAAAGGAATAGGCCACTCCAGCCAAAGACATCGGGCCGGAATTGAAACATGCGACGGCCGCTGACCGCGTACCCCGCGAACAGCACGCCCTGGAGCACAAACAGCGCCCCGAAGCCGAGCGCCGCAAAGTTGATCTGCAGAAATTGCATGAGGTGATAGGCGATGCCGTTCCACAGCCAGAAGGCGGACAGAACGGCAAAGGCGATACGGCCGCCCTTCGCTAGCGGCCACAGCGCCAGGAACACGGCGACGATGCCTAGGCCATAGGCAACCAGTTGCGCCGGCCAGATCGCGCTGTTGTAGGTCTCAAAGAGGGAAAAATACACGTCAGCCGTGAAGGGAAACGACCGCATGCGACTATACGGTTTCGACGTAGCGCGCCATGCGCGCACGCAGTTTGGCGTCAGGGAGTCGGCCCCGCAGCGCCCCCATATTCTCCTCCATATGGTCTACCCGCCTGGTAGCAGGAATCACGCACGTGACGGCTGGGTGCGAGATGATGAACTTCAGGAGGAACTGGGCCCAGTTCGCGCAGTCGATCTCAGCGGCCCATGGAGGCAGCGGATAACGCATCATGCGATCGATCAGGACGCCTTCCTGAAACGGCCGGTTAATGATGACCGCGATTCTGCGCTCAGCTGCGAGAGGCAAGAGGCGCTCCTCCACCTCGCGGTCGACGACGTTGTAGCTGAACGCAACGAAGTCGATGGGCTGGCTTCGCATAATCTGCTCAAGGTCGCCGTGGCGCCATCCCTGAGAGGTGGTGATGCCAATGTAGCGCACACGCCCCTGCGCCTTCATCGTCTTCAGGGTCTCGATGTGCGTGCTCCAATCGAGGAGGTTATGGATTTGCATGAGATCAAAACGCTCGATACCCCAGTATTTGCGGGAGGCCTCCATCTGGTTAACGCCAAGCGGCTTGAGCAACGTCCATACCTTACCGGCGGAAAAAAGAGCAGACCTCTTGGTGCGGGCGAGGCCGTAGCCGATCATCGCTTCGGAAGAGCCGTACATCGGCGATGAATCGATCAGGGTGCCACCGCGATCGAAGAAGGCCTGCATGACCTGCGTGCGAGCAGCGCGCAACCTTTCGTCATTGCCGACATTGAAGGTGATCCAGGTGCCCAGTCCAATTGTGGGAATTAGCTCGCCGGTGGAAGGGATCGCCCGTGTCAGGACGGGCCCGACGGCGGCGGCGCCGCTTGTACAAAATATTGGCATCGTCGCCGCGGCGCCGAGCGAGGACATAAATGTGCGGCGCGTAAGGGGATTCATGACTTGCTCATGGTATGTCTACCAGTTGCTGCTAATTGGCACTACCGCTGCACCTGCTGACCGCGTGAGCCACATTCGTGCCATTGCTGCCAAGATGCCCGTGGCAATGTGGCTCCTTCCGGGCAAGCTGGCCAATCATTCGCAGACTTTTTCCAACACTGGCCTTTGTAGCACTCAGTCTTGACGTGCCCGAACACGAAGGATGTCGCTATTGGCACTCTTTGACCGAACGGAGCGGGGCCCCGAATCTTCCGCTATGTAAGCTACTTCGACCTTTCCAATGGTCAGTCTAAGGCGCGCACACGCCAAAGGAAGGTAGGAGAAGCACCTCCCGCTTGGGAGGCGGGGCGCTCGGCGGACAGCTAGGCGGGAAGCAATGTTCTGTCGTGCATTTCCTATCGGCGTAAGAGCCCGCGGGCGTTAAAACTAATCAGGCGCCAAATTTTGAGCTTCCCTAGCAAACGGTTGCGACTATCCCCCTGTGTTGTATGCTGTTGCGCTATGGCAAAGCCAGCGCGTGAGCAGCATCTGCCACCCTTGCATCGGCCATCGGCCTTACCAAAGAGCAGGCCGAAGCAGCCAGCTTCTGATGGTTCTGTCCTCGCAACTCATTTGGCTCGACACCTCGATCTGTCGCGCCAGCGGATTCAGCAAGCTTGTCGACGAGAACGTAATCGCGCCGCTGCCCAATGGCCGTTTCGATCAGGATGAATGCGGAGTGCGTTACCTGCGTTGGCTGCGTGATCCTGAGCGACGCTCGCAACGCTCACAGGCTGATGCGGATTTCATCAAGGCCAAAACCGAGCTTATTGCTCTCCGTGTCCGGGAAAAAAGCGTGAGCTAATAGAGTTCGAAGAAGCGAAGGCGGTTACAGAAAAAGCTATCGGTATCGTGCTGGTGGCGATGAGCGGCATGGCAGCTCGCTGTGGCGGCAGTGCTCTGCAATTGCGGCGCAAGATTGATCAGGTCGTTTATGAGACCCGTGTGCAGCTCGCCAACACCTTCAACAGGTTTGCTGACGAGGCTGGGGAGCCGCCACTATTGCAGGAACCCGCAACAGACAACACAGAAGAAGATGACAAGCTTTGAGCCGATGAGTGATGAGGATGCGCGGCAACAGGTAGAGTGTACCGACGCATTCATTGCCGCTTTCCGCGAGCTGATCGCGTCCACTGCCATTGATCCGTCAAGCCCATGTGAGGCTGCCTGCTATCGCGGGCTTAAGCGGATCGGTGGACGCGGTCGACTACATCACTTACGCCAATCTGGCGAACCTCAACGCGGCGTTCCGTGGCGGGCTTCAGGACCTGATTGAGGTGCAGCTCAAGTGCGTCGGCGGCAGCCCGACCATGGACTTTCAGGACGCGGCGGAATTCCTAGCCAGGTTCCAGCCGGCGATTGACGCGGCATTACGGCGGCGCATGCAATAAGAGGCCAATTGTTGACGACCGCAGGTATACCTACCCTCTAAGTGATCTCGATCGGTCGAGCGGGAGAAGACGACCTCCATGTCGGCATTGCATCTCGCTTGCTCGTAACGGCCGCCATCGACCGCCTCCTACGTCGGGTTTACGCGTAGGAGCCGACAATCACTCTTCGGCGTGATGTGTCGACAACCGACATTGTGGCCGATGCCGATTGGTTCGCTGGGTGGTCGAGCAACCATCACCCGATGGAGCGGGCTATCGTCTTATAGCCCTCGGTCATTCGTCGACTCATTCGATAGGGGCCGACAAAGGACCTGCGACGAGCGATCAGCCGTTCAGCCAACAGAAACGATTGTCATCGTTCCCGTCGTGCCGATCGACGAGGTGTACGGCGCCGTGAACCCGGCCGTGGGCGGGTCCGGAATGTTCCCCTGCATGGTTATGGTGAAGCTCTGGTCGCCTGAAATCTTGAGGATGTTGCCCTCGCGCTTGTAGGTGCCCTTGCGGCCATCGTCGCTGACCACCGTGCCGGTTGCCCGATCGAAGGTCGCGGTGGTGACTTTGCCGTCGCTGGTCGTGAACTTGGCGATGATTTTCATGGGTTGGGCCTCCCTGGACACTATACCGGCACACCGCTGCTCAGCACTCGTGGCCGCCAGCGAGCCAGCATCGCACCCCGCGACGTGAGCGGCAACAGCGATCAGGGGCGGTAGTGTCACCTCGTCGGCGCTGGCAAGCGAAGTGGCTGGCACGGAGAGGTCGAGCGCTTTCGCGTTCTTGAGGTTGGTGAGCGGGTCGACGCCCGTTTGAGTTGGCGGCATTTCGGCACACAAAAAAGTGCCGCTTAGCTTCCCCACAAGCGTTGACGGGCGACGCCGAGCTTCTGCAGTCCAGTTACTTCGCAGATCGCCTCGATTGTCATTGCGCAGATCAGATATCTGCTGTTCGCCGTGCGTCTCTATAGGTGGCAGCATCGCTACCATACGCACATGTATAAGCCGGGGTCAGTCAGGCGCTCGCCGGTCATGCCTGGCGACGGCCGGAGTGATCCGATAGCCGCCGTCAGGCGGCTATCGCGACGCGCCAGTTCGAGATTTGAGCATTTGCAGCAAAATAAATTGCCCAGGCTGCTACTCGATCACTTCGTCAGCGCGGGAAATCAGTGTCGGCGGCAGCGAAAGCCCGAGCGCCTTCGTAGCCTTGAGGTTGATGATGAGTTGCACCTTCGTTGGCATATAGTACGGCAGATCGACCACGGGCTTTTCTTTCGGTAGATCGTCCTCGAAACGAGCGATTAAGAATTCCGAAGAAACAATGGTGCCAACGGCCTTGAACGGCAGAAGTCAGCGTGAAAATCGCGCAAGAAAAAGGAGGAGTAGCGAGTAGATAGCTGTGCCCCCGGCGAGAAGGACGAAGGGGTCATGCGTCGGTAGGTCAGCTAGGAGGACCATCAATCCACCGGCCATAAGCGAGAGACAGACGACTAACGGAGCGAAAAAGAAAGCGTAGCTCAGTGGATAGCGGTAGGCGATGACTGCAATCCCAGCGAATGTGGAGATGAAAACGGCGGGTAGAAACTCCATTGCAAGCCACCTAGCGCCGTCCTAGAGCTCGGCATTGGGCAGGTAGGAGGGCAGGCACAGGTTTGAGTACGCCGATCGTCAGACAACGGCAGGCTCCCAGATGTATTCCCGTTTTGCACGCTCTGAAGCGGAGTTTTTAGCCATCGCCTGCTGCCAATTGTGGCCGTGCTGCCCTATGGCACGCTGATGCGCCGCAGCATGAATTGGTTGGTCTTCGACCAGAGCAGAGCCAACCGTTGTCATGATCTACATCTCCCGCGCCAAATATGAACGAAGAATATCAATGTCTAGCCGATCTTTCTCCCGTAGTGGCGAACCCTGCTCTTGGTCAGGCCAACGTTGTTTTCCGTCAAGTAGGTTCTTGGGGCTCATGACTGGTACATGAAGTCCTTGGAGGCAGCCAATTGCACTCCAGCACTTGTCGGGAAGTGGCCAATCCGTCCAGCGACCGCCAACCAAAATATCCCCGGCAGTATTCTTTTCCAGGAGATAAAATTCAAAGTGCGTTCCCTTGTGCACGAGCCTCCCTGTCTCATCAGGGAACTTGTTTGTTTTTGGTGCGAACTCCTGCGCAAGGAGAACTGCCTCAACTCTCTGCCAATCGTCCTTCCATATGGCGAAGTCAACGTCACTATGCTGCCGTGTCACCCTTCCCACGAGAAAATCGATAGCCCACCCGCCGGCGAGCCAGTGCGGTATACCCGCAGCTTTGAGCAGGTTGTGAGCCTCCTTGAGATTTGCCAGCTGTCGTTTCGAAGCGTCGGTCACGTCTGGTGTACCCTCGCAGAGCCGCCGAAGATTGGGGAGGACGTGGATTGTGAGGCCCATGCTTCCCTCCGCTGCGTGAGGGAAGCACGCTGCTCGCTGCGTGTCAGTAGTCCTTTGGAGTTTCATGCCGACACGACGCGCATTCATCCTAGCCCGCGGCCACCGCAGTCTCGCCGCCGCAGACGCGCGTATTCTTGCCTCCACGAGGTGACACCAAGTGCGCGCCTTGTGCACGTCGACCAGCGCCTCTCTAGCGTCGTGATAGCTTATGCAGGATATGTTGGGGGTCCGGCGCTCTAGGGCCGCAAGGAGCGTTCCCGCACGATCGAGTTGGTAAAGCATGTCCTCGCGTGCTACCGAGGTTGCGCGCAGACCGCGTACGGCGCTTCTTTCCTCGAGCTCGGCGTCGAGGTCCTGCAGATAGGCAATTGCTTTGCGCAGCTCCGTCTCGTCGGTCACAACACAATCTCCTGGATTCAAAACCGCACTCCGCTCAAAACTTGCGCACTCTTGATACGCCTGCCGTGCGGCTGCGAAGGTCCTGTGGGGACC
>Ga0075425_100010130_pt1 | contig 10043 bp, 6 predicted proteins | sample SoiMethybrSBSTD4_FD_75300 | JGI IMG/M metagenome (GOLD analysis project Ga0075425, IMG submission 75300) | Bulk soil microbial communities from a Populus tree surrounding site in Tennessee, USA - Soil MetaG P. TD hybrid SBSTD4 | ecosystem: Environmental > Terrestrial > Soil > Tree plantation... | reverse complement strand
AGGACTTTTCGCAGCCACGATTTTTGCCGATCGTGCCGGACCGCGAAGTCACAGATGCGCGGCGCATTCTGATCGCGAGCGGCAAAGTAGGTCATGAACTGAAGGCCGAGCGGCGCAAGCGAAAAGATTCGAGCACAGCCATTTTGTTCTTGGATCAGCTTTATCCGCTGCCGCGGCCGGAGATTGCTGCGGCGCTGGAAGCCCACGCACAAGCCCGTGAAGTCGTCTGGGTACAGGAAGAGCCGCGCAATATGGGGCCATTCTTCTATATTATGCCGCGCCTGCAGCAATTGGTGCAGGAACGCGGCTTGAGCTTGCGCTCTGTCAAGCGTTCCTCCAGCGCGAGTCCGGCCACGGGTTCGGCGAAAGCGCATGAACTGGAACAGAAAACGCTGCTTTCCCTGGCGTTTACGACCACTTCGGGTGATTAGCGGAGTTTGCCGGGTTCGATTGTTCCATTCTTTCCAATAAACGATATAATCTCGCCGTCCATGCCCTTTGCACCCGACACCCAGCTCGGGCCTTACAAGATTATCGCGCTCATCGGCGCCGGCGGAATGGGAGAAGTGTATCGCGCCCGCGATACACGGCTGCTGCGCGATGTTGCCCTGAAAGTTCTGCAGGAATCCTTCACGAGTGATTCGGATCGGTTGAGGCGATTCGAACAAGAAGCGCGCGCGATTGCGGCGCTGAACCATCCCAATATTGTTTCCGTGTACGACGTGGGCGTGGCAGAAAACGTCCACTACATTGTGACCGAACTAATCGAAGGCGACACGCTGCGGAGGCGAATTCCACCGCAGGGGATGCCTACGCGCAAAGCCATTGAACTGGCGGTTCAGCTGGCACATGGCCTGGCCGCCGCACACGACCAGGGAATCGCGCACCGCGACCTGAAACCCGAAAACGTCCTTGTCACAAAAGATGGCAGGCTGAAAATTCTGGATTTTGGCCTTGCGAAGCTGCTGCCGAATCACGCACAGACGGAAACTCTGGATGGCGTAACGGCAGCCGAAACGAATGCCGGCATGGTGCTGGGCACGGCAGGTTATATGTCACCGGAGCAAGTGCGCGGCGAACCGGCGACTCACCTTTCCGACATTTTCAGTTTCGGCAACATTTTGTACGAGATGCTGAGCGGACAGCGCGCGTTCAAAAAGAACACGAACGCCGAGACGATGACGGCAATTTTGAACGAAGAACCGCAAGAACTTGCCTCGCGAATTGGAGTGATGCCGCCGGCGCTCGAACGCATCGTGCGACACTGCATGGAGAAGCAGCCGAAACAACGTTTCCAATCCGCTCGTGATATTGCGTTCGACCTCGAATCGGTTTCGTCAACATCCAATACGTCGGCGATAGCAGCTGGCGGCGCCAAGACGGACGCACGATGGGTCAAACCCGCGATCGCTGCGGCGGCGGTTCTCGCGGCTGGCTTGGTCTTGGGCATGTTGGTTCGTCCCGCGGCGCCGGAACTGCATCCAAGGTTGCATCGCATTACGTTTAGCCGCTTAACAATCCTAAGTGCGCGCTTCACTCCGGATGGGAACCTGATCTACGGCGCGTCGCTCGACGGGCATCCGACCGAACTCTTCTTTGCGCAGCAGGGCAGCGTAGAGTCACGGCCGATCGGAATGCCCTCCACAAATATTCTCGCCATCGCGCCGAATGGCGAGTTGGCCGTGCAGTCCAATCCCGTCCCGACGCCCAGCTTCGCGTACAGCGGGACGCTGGCACGAGCGCCACAGACGGGTGGTGCTCCCCGCCCGATTTCGGAGACCGTGGAGTATGCCGATTGGGCGCCAGATGGTAGTTTCGCGGCGGTCCGTCTTGTTGGCGGCAAAGTTCGGCTCGAATATCCGCTGGGCAAAGTGCTGTACGAGACTGCAGGGTGGATCGGCCATCCTCGCATCTCGCCGGATGGAACGCAGGTCGCGTTCATAGACCATCCGTACGCGCGCGACGACGGGGGTTCGGTTGCGATCATCGACAAGACGGGACAGAAAAAAACGCTGACCACGCTGAGTTTCGTAAGCGCTCAAGGGTTAGCCTGGCATCCGCAGCTGAACGAAATCTGGTTCAGTGCGACGACGTTCGGATCGAGCAGGGCTCTTTACGCTGTCTCGCCTGGCAAAAACGAACGGCTAGTCTATTTGGGAACGGGAACGCTGACGTTGCACGATATTTCCAAGGATGGCCGGGTGCTGTTTTCGCGCGATGACTGGCGAAGCGGGACAATGGGGCTCGCTCCCGGCGCCAGCAAGGAACGCGACCTGAGCTGGCATGATTGGACCATTGACCGGGACCTCACCGACGACGGAAAGACCGTGGCCTTTGACGAAACCGGAGAGGCCGGCGAGGCAACTGGCGCGTTCTACATCCGAGGAACTGACGGTTCACCCGCGATTCGCTTGGGCAATGGACTTTCCCCGCAGCTGAGCCGCGATGCTAAAAAAGTGTTGGCGATGGTTCCGGGTCCGGACGGCAAGCGCAGGCTGACGGAATTGCCAACGGGCGCAGGCGAGTCCCGTATCATCTCCACGGGCGACGTACAGGTACAAATGGGTCGCTACTTCCCGGATGGCCAGCGTATTTTGGAGCTCGGCAACGCAGCGGGCGCAAACGGGCAGCGCTTGTGGGTGCAAGATCTCAACGATGGAAAGCCGAGACCGATCAGCCCCGAGGGCGTAGACAGCCGAATGGTCGGCACAATCGCGCCCGATGGCAAAAGAGTGGCAGCGGCTGGCCCCGAGGGAACCATCACGATTTATCCTGTGGAGGGCGGTGAAGCAACTGTCGTGCCGGGTACCACAGTGGGTGAGCGCGGCTTGGCATGGCTACCGGACGGAAAGAGCCTGCTTACAGCCCGCGTCGAAGCGCCCAGTGTCGTATATGAAGTCGAGCTCAGCACAGGCAAGCGCAAGATCTTCCGAACGATACCCGTCCCGGATGGCGTGCGGGCCGAGGACCTATCGACACCGATATTTTCCGCGGACTTTAAGAGTTATGTATACGCGTACACCCGAATCGGGTCGGACCTTTATGTAGTGGAAGGGTTGAAGTAAGGCGCGTTCCGCAGCCCGTTGATATTCATCGTTCATTCACAATTGCGTAAACGCTTCGTTACGAGTGGCTTGCACACTAACGCTGTGTTAAAACCCGTTCACGGGGTCTCAAATTCGAAAACTGCCTACCGCGTTGCGCCTGGCTACGCTACACTGCCGCCCAGCCAGCGAGCGGTACGCCCGACACGCATGAAACGAATCCTGATTATTGAAGACGACCGAGATATCGTCGAACTTGTGCGATACAACCTGGCCAACGAAGGGTTTCAAGTAAACGGAGCGAACGACGGTGCAACCGGACTGAGCACATTGAAGAAATCCCCGCCCGACTTGCTGCTCCTTGACTTGATGCTGCCCAAGCTTTCTGGCCTGGAAATCTGCCGCGAAATTCGCAAAGACGAATCATTGAACCGACTGCCGATCCTGATGTTGACGGCGCGCGGAGACGAAGCCGATCGCGTGGTTGGACTGGAAATGGGCGCGGACGACTACGTGACAAAGCCGTTCAGCCCGCGGGAGCTAATCGCACGCGTAAAAGCGTTGCTTCGGCGGGCAGAGCCTCCGGCGGATGCGCCGCGCACCATTGATTTGGGCAAGTTGTCCATTGATCCTGCGTCGTACCGAGTCAGCTACTCCGGAAAAACTGTTCCTCTCAGCACTCTGGAATTCCGACTGTTGTACTATCTGGCGTCGCGGCCGAACCGTGTGTTCACGCGCGACCAGCTACTGGATGCTGTCTGGGGCACCGATCGCTTTGTGACGCCGCGCAGCGTGGACGTCTATGTGCGCCGGTTGCGGGAAAAGATCGAGCCGGATCCTGAGAATCCGCTACATTTAAAGACGGTCCGCGGCGCGGGCTATCTGTTTGAAACACGTGCGGCGTAATCTTTTCACAAAACTGGCTCTGGTGTTCTTCGCGCTGCTGTTGAGCGTGTTGATGGTGGTGGATTTTTTCGCCGACCGCGCGTTGCGGCGAGACTACGAACGCACAGGCTTCGACCAGCTCCAGGCTATTGCCCGTATTGCGCAGGAAAATCCGCCGCAATTTTCCGCGCTCCCGCCAGTTGACCCACAGGAAATTTCCGCTCTGCAAACCTGGACGCGACGCATGGCCAGCAGTGGAGCCCGCGTTACGGTCATAACCGCGGAAGGGTTGGTTCTGGCGGACTCTCAGTCCGAACCGCAGACGATGGAAAATCACGCTGGCCGCCCGGAAATCATGCAAGCCATGGCGGAAGGGAATGGCCGGTCGATCCGGCACAGCGCCACTATCAATCGCGAGTTTTTGTACTACGCTCTCCGCCAGCCGTCTCCAACCGGTAAGCCTTTCATCATGCGATTCGCCCTGCCAGAGGATACGGTCGGGCAAGTGCTGCGGCCATTTCGAAAAAGCCTCTGGCTCTCGTCATTCGTAATCCTGCTCGTAGCCAGCGGCGTAGTGGTTCTTGTGTCCAAGCGGTTTTCCGAACGAATCGAGCGGCTGACCGCATTTTCGCAGCGCGTAGCCGAAGGCGATTTTCGCCCACAGGCTGCGGACGGAACGGGCGATGCCTTGGACCGGCTCAGCCATTCCCTAAATCAGACAGCCGCGCGCCTCGACCGTACCATCCACACACTTACGGAAGAGCGAAATCTGTCGTCGGCGATTCTAGGCAGCATGGTCGAAGGCGTCCTGGTGGTGAATGGCTCGGAACGCGTGGTGTTTGCCAATCAGAGTTTTGCGGAAATTCTGGAATTGAAAGTTCCGCCGCAGGCCGGGAGCGGGCTGGTGGAAGTGGTGCGGCAGACGGAGTTGATCGAAGCGGCGCGGAAGGTGTTACGGGGCGAGCCGCGCGTCGAATCGGAAATTGTCACTGGGACTTTGCGGCAGCATTTCTTTGCGGCGACGGTAGCGTCGGTTCGCGCCGCGGAGACCAACGGCGCGGTGATCGTGCTGCATGACATCACAGATCTACGCAAGCTGGAGCGTGTGCGGCGCGATTTCGTAGCAAACGTCTCACACGAATTCCGCACACCGCTAACGGCCATTCAAGGATTCGCGGAAACTTTGCTGGCTGGCGCGATGAACGACCCACAAAACCGCGAGCGGTTTTTGGGGATTATCGTAGAGCACTCGCGCAGACTCGCGCGCCTGACCGAAGACTTGCTCATGCTTTCGAAGATGGACGCGGACCGCCTGGAATTGGAGTTGCGGCGAATCCCGGTCGCACCGTTCGTCGAAAGCTGCATCGAAACATCCACGCCGCGCGCGAATGAGAAAGACTTGAAGCTGCTTGTAAATCTGGCGGAGCGTGTCCCGGACATTGCCGGCGATCGGCGTCGCCTGACGGAAGTGCTGCAAAACCTGCTCGATAATGCGATCCAATACACGCCGGCGGGCGGGCAAATCATGGTCAGCGCAAGCCCGAAGAACAGCGACGTGGTTTTTACCGTGTCGGACACAGGGATCGGAATTCCGCAAGCCGACCAGCCGCGAATCTTTGAGCGGTTTTATCGTGTGGATGTTGCCAGGTCGCGCGAAGTAGGCGGCACCGGCCTCGGCCTTTCCATCGCCAAGCATCTGGTGGAAACGCACGGAGGCCGGATTTGGGTAGAGAGCGAAGTTGGCCGCGGCTCGCAATTCCACTTTTCTGTGCCGATGTTCGACGTCGAGCGTTCTTCCCGCGCATCCGCTAACGGCGGACGCAATCCCGTGAATTAACTTCACCGGATATTCAAACGACAGCCATCCTGTATTAATGACCTTCGCGTAACTCTCGACTACGAGCGGAGAAAGATTTTCGCTCCAAAAGAGGCCCTATGAGCACGTCCGCAGGACTCACGGAGACGGTGCTTTACGACACGCTGGTCAATTATCTGATTTCGATGGCTCGCACGGTTGAAGGAGCTGTTAACCGCGCACTGGAAGCAATCGTCAGTGTGGATGATCCCAAGGCGGCGTCGCTCACAGGCGAGGTGTTTCTGCTCGAGCCCCGCATCAATGAGATGGAAATCGTCATCGATGAACACGCCATCCGCCTGCTACGGCGCGGCGGATTCAGTGACGACGAAATGCGCTTGATCGTGGCTTCACTAAAAATTACCAACGACCTGGAAAGGATCGGCGATTTGGCCGTGAACCTGGCGGAGCGAGTCACCAGCCTGCGAGAGATGCCGGGCTCGCGTGCACCGGAAGAGCTGGAGCCGATGACGCACGCCGTGAAGGCCATGATGAGCAAAAGCCTGGGTGCGCTGATTTTTCGCAACGCGACCATGGCGACACGCGTCCTCGAAAGCGACGACCTCGTGGATCAGTTTCGCGATCGGATTTTTGAGCAACTCATGGAACAAATGACGCAACAGACGGCGCTGGTGGTGCCGAGCATGCAATTCATTCTGGCCACGCGGCACTTGGAACGTATCGCCGATCACGCGACCAACATCGCCGAGGACATTATCTACTGGGTGCGCGGACTGGATGTGCGGCATGGCCGCGGATTGGGGATCGCGCCGGTGCCAGGGAGCGGCGAGGAAGAAAGCACGGCCACCGGCGAGGTCACGCAGAATTCACACAGCCTTTATTCGGGCGTGAACCAGGTACCGGATACTCGCAGCGTTTGAACTTCAGTGATCGAACCTACCACGGGGATCATTGCACCCCTGGCGATGATCCCCACCTCCTCACCCGGAAAGTCGCCGCAGGCATCCTCTTGACCCTGGGCGGCAATCAAATTTAACGTGGAAGTGTCAATTCCAGGCAAATGAGCATCCCGCAAGCCACAAACTCTCGAAGGCCTGCCGCTATGTGGCAGGTTTTAGTGTGTTTCCTGCTTGTAGGGTTGTTTCTCTACAATCCCTTCCTGAACAACCACCGGGCAAACGGAAACTTAGCTGTATGCCATCCGGCGAGCCACCGCGCTACGGTGGGTTCGTCCGAACTAGAGCAGTTTCCTCAGCGGGACGGAGTTGTGGTCCCTCTGCCCGACCTGGATGTCGAGCAAATTTTCATTGATCTGACAGCTGCGACCGTTCCCACCACCCTTCACACGGCCGATCGCGATGAAGTTATGCTTCCGCAGGCAGTTTTCTCCTCGAGTCTGTGGTTCCGGCCGCCTCCCGCTTTCTAGTAGCAATCCTCCAATCCGGTGAAGTTAAGGTCCTGGCGATGCGCAATCGCCGGGCGGCCAACTTAGGCTCTTGGGAAAATTCTGAAGCTGTTTGCTTCGGCGCTGGGCCGAAGTGATCGAGTTTCTGCACGCGATCGGAAGAAAAAAATGAGCAAAAAAATGATAGGCGCAGTGGTCGTGGTGGCCCTGGCATTGGTGGCGGGAGTATGGCGAAGGTTCGGACGTGCGACAGAAGCGGACGACGCGGACCATCCCGTGTCCGGCGAAACCGTAATTGCTGCCGTGGTGAAGGTGCAGCGCGGCCCGATGGACAGCACGTTGACCATCGCGGGCGAATTCAGGCCGTTCCAGGACGTTGAGGTTCACGCCAAGGTAGCCGGGTACATCCAGAAGATTTACGTCGACGTGGGCGATCACGTGAAGCAAGGTCAGACGCTGGCGATCCTGGAAGTTCCAGAGCTGGCGGCGCAGCTCAGTGGCGCCGGCGCCGCGGTGCGTCGCGCGAAAGAAGACATCCGGCGCGAGCAAGGCGATGTACAGCGCACGCAGTCGGCGCACGCCGCTGCGCATTCCATGTATGTGCGGTTAAAGCAAGCCAGTGAGCAGCAAAAGGGTTTGGTGGCGCAACAGGAAATCGACGACGCCCAAGCGAAAGACCTTGAGACCGAGGCGCAAGTGTCCAGCGCGCAGGCGGCGCTCTCCGCAGCCGAACAGCAGGTGGAAGTGTCCGTAGCAAATCAGAAGCAGTACGACGCGATGTCGAACTACACGCGGATCGTCGCGCCGTTCAACGGCGTTGTCACTGTGCGTTATGCCGACACTGGTTCGCTGGTGGCAGCGGGAACATCCTCGAGCACGCAGGCGATCCCCGTCGTGCGTATCGCAGAGGTATCCAAGTTGCGGCTGGTATTGCCGATTCCAGAGTCCATTGCAGCGCAAATTCACCTGGGCGATCCGGTGAAAGTTCGCGTGCAAGCACTGAATAAAGCGATCACTGGAAAAGTTTCTCGCTTCGCCGACTCGCTGGACATGCAGACGCGCACCATGCAAACGGAAATCGATTTCGATAACCGGAAAGGCGAGTTGATGCCGGGCATGTACACCGAAACGCAGTTAGTGTTGGAGCAGCGGCCAAGTACATTGAGTTTGCCGCTGGAGGCGGTGACACAGAGCGGAAACACCACGACGGTGCTGATGGTTACGCCGCAAAACACGGTGGCAGAGCGCAAGATAGCTTTGGGTCTGCAAGGTAAATCTCGCGTCGAGGTCGTGTCCGGATTGAATGAAGGCGACCGGGTGTTGATCGGAAACCGCAGCCAATTTCGCGACGGTGAAAAAGTGCAACCCAAGGAAATTGCGCCGAGCGGGCTTACGGGAGGCGCAAGCTAATGGCTGGCTTCTCGATCCGCAATCCCTTCTTCATCATCGTCTGTTGCTTGATCGTGGCGATCGTCGGAACCGTCACGCTGGTGCGTATCCCGGTGGACTTGTTTCCGCCGATCAACATTCCGGTGGTTGTAGTCGCGACGTTTTATTCAGGTATGCCGCCGCAGCAGATCGAAACCAACATCACGAACCCTTTCGAACGATTTTTCACGCTCGCCAGCGGAGTGGAGCACATCGAATCGCGGTCGCTTCCCGGCGTGAGCCTCATCAAAATCTATTTTCAGGCGGGCACAAACTCTGACGCCGATCTGAGCAGCATTTCAAACTTGGCGATGGCGGATTTGCGCCGGCTGCCGCCCGGCACCTTGCCGCCCGTCGTGCTGAAATTCGACGCATCGAGCTTGCCGGTTTGCCTAATCACGCTAAAGGGCCAGGGCCTGAACGAAACGGAGCTCCACGACCTCGGCCAGTACAACGTGCGCAATCAAATTGCTAACGTGCCGGGAGCCTCGGTTCCGCAGCCCTTCGGCGGCCGCTATCGCCAGATCATGGTGTATGTGGATCCGTTGAAATTGCAGGCGCACCAACTCAGCCCGATGGATGTCGTGCGCCAGATCAACGAAAGCAACCTGATCTTGCCCGCCGGCGACGTGAAGATCGGACCGTTTGATTACAACCTTTATTCGAATAGCCAGGCGCCGACGCCGGGGTCGATTAATTCAATGCCGTTGAAGACCGTCGGCCAATCTTCGGTTCTCGTAGCCGATGTCGGAAAGGCCGTTGACGCGCAGGCGATTCAAACCAACGTGGTGCGTGTAGATGGGCAGCCCTCGGTGTATCTCCCGATTCTGAAACAAGGTGGCGACACCAACACCATCGCGGTGGTCGAAGGAATTCGCGATGCGCTAAAGCATCTGGTGGACATTCCTTCACAGCTGAAAGCACGCATCGTCTTCGATCAATCCGTTTTCGTTCGCACCGCCATTTCGAACCTTGTGCGCGAGGGCGGAATTGGTTTAGTGCTGACCGGTTTGATGATCCTGCTTTTCCTTGGCAGCATACGCGCCACGGCCGCCGTGTTTCTTTCGATCCCTCTTTCAGCGCTAGCGGCATTCCTGGCAATCGGTGCGGGCGGTGGCACTGTTAACACCATGGTGCTCGGCGGGTTGGCGCTGGCATTTTCTCGCTTGATTGATAACTCGGTGATCGTGCTGGAAAACATCTTCCGGCATTTGGAGATGGGGGAATCGCCGGAAGTCGCGGCCGAAAAGGGCGGCAATGAAGTCGCGCTTGCCGTGCTTGCGGCGACGATCGCGACTTCGATTGTTTTTTTTCCGGTTGTGTTTCTCTATGGCGTCAGCCGCTTTCTGTTCGTGGCGCTCGCTACCGCGGTCATCTTGTCGTTGTTCGCTTCCTACATCGTGGCCATGACGGTAGTCCCGCTCTTCTGCGCAAAACTCATCAAAAAGCACCAAGCGGATGAAGA